>Ga0315288_10000617_pt1 | contig 44724 bp, 63 predicted proteins | sample YL17G11_20_MG_FD_203454 | JGI IMG/M metagenome (GOLD analysis project Ga0315288, IMG submission 203454) | Sediment microbial communities from Yellowstone Lake, YNP, Wyoming, USA - YL17G11_20 | ecosystem: Environmental > Aquatic > Freshwater > Lake > Sediment | place: USA: Wyoming | collected... | reverse complement strand
CTTGCGCGAGGCTCCAGAGAAGGATCAGTCGGTAGACGCGCTGATTGCCGCGTTTGGTGGAGGCGGTTCCGGGTCTGCCCCGAAGTTGAAAAAGCAGAAGAGTGAGTTCAGTCCTTCACTGCTGAAGGTTTGGGCGGACTCCCTTCGCAAGGCTGGCGAGGAAAAGGTGGACTCCTGGCGGAAGGACCCCGACCCAACCATGCGTAAGATGGCTCGGGATGACGCGGCGGACATGAAAAAGATCGCTCGCATGATCGAGACCGGTAACATCACCAAAGCCAAAAACGCTATCTCCATTTTGGACACCATCGTTCGCGAGGAGATCCCGAACGATGTGTGGGACGGCCTGGGCATGAGCGGCTACTAGACAGCCATCGACGCGAAGTCCTAAATCTGTTTGTTTTTCTGATCGCTGTTGGTATTATCGCGCCCATGACTACTGCCCTTCGCGCCGCCTTGATCGAACTGCGTAACCGTATAACGGAAGGCGAGTCGCGAGAGATATCGGCCCTTATTGCTGCCAATGAAGCGTACCATAAAGCATCGGAAGTACTGTCGAAAGTCACGAAAGCGCTTGGTAGTGCGATCGACGCTAACGAGAAGGCGTACCAACGCTATCGAAACAACCACAGCGTCCCAGTGCAGATTGCGTACGAAAAAACATCGGAAGCTGTGATGCTGCTGTCTAGAGAGCAAAACAGCGCGATCGACGCTAACGAGAAGGCATACGGCGAACTTAAACGAATCCGTTTGGATCTTGGAATGGGCTACTAGACAGCACCGATCAGCGGAAGGTCGCGCACCATCTTTTTGGCGTCCGGGCCGAGAGCAACCGCCGTGAGTATCCCGTCCAGGTCGGGTTCGTAGTTCAACGCGTGCGTGACGCCTTCGCGGGCTGCGCGTGCGGCAAACTCCTCGACATTGGGAGTCTGTAGCAGAACCAGCGTTTTGGACTCGACGAACCAGGCTCGCTCCAGTTCAGGGTGTTCCTCTTGAAACTCGCGAAGAGCGTGCGCGGCTTGGGCGGCTTGCAGACCCACAGACAGATCGTTACGAACCACGACGTACAGTTTGTTCATGTTGTCTCCTGCAAATGGTTGGAGCGGTGTTGCAGTAACATTGGCCCGGAGGGGACGAGTTGAACGTCCGTCTCGTCTGAAGCTCTAGGAGCCACTGACGCGTCCTGCCCTTGGACTACCTCCGGAAGGGTGCCGTCGCATGGAATTGAACCACGATACCCAGAGCTTTCGCCCTGGTGCTCTACCGTTGAGCTACGTCGGCATGGCGCGGCAAGCACGGTATCCCGAAGGAAAACCGCACCCACCGCATAGCGTCCAAGGCTGGTGCTGCCCCAGCTTCCTCCCAGGTCATTACTCTGGGCGCTCTGCTGCTGAGCTACTCGGACCTGTGACGCGCTAACGAGCACCAGTTCCGAAGAACCGGGGGTGCCTGTCTGACCTAGGCTGCCGAAGCAGTGACGGTCAATGTTGCGCGATCGACATACCCAGAGCCTAAACACCATCCGAAAGATGTCAATTCCTGTTGACAACTAAAATCTATGTGTTAGTATCTGGGAATGGACATCATCGACACGCAAATCGATCGCGCGGTTACTCTTTTGGGCTTCATGGACGGTCCGGAGGCCGCTGGGGTTATGATCGCTTCTGGAGTGGCTTCTGAGGAAGCGTTCTTCGCGGTCAAGGCGGCGGAGATCCTGGTCGCGCCGTTCCCGTACACGCCATCGCAGATGGACGCCATGCACGCTATGGCGGATCTGGAGGAGGTGTCGTACGCGGAATGGCTCCGCCAGGATGCCCAGGATGCCCAGTACATCCAGGACGACGGGGATTACCTCGACCGCAAGTTCACGGGTGCGGTGTTCGCGTGAGCCTTGCGGAGAAGATCGCGAAGGCCAAGTACATGGCGGCGCGAACGGGCAGGGAGTTCATCGTGCGGAATCGGTCCGACAGTTCCGACGTGCCCGATGAGTTCCTGGTCAGCCCTCGATACCTGACTGGGTACGAAGGTCTCTTGATGGACGACTCAGAGCCGATCCCCCGTAAGGTCTGGCCAGAAGTCTACGAATAGAACAAAAGGACCACATGAAGATCGAGACACTGACGTACGAAGCAGCGCTTGAGCGGTATCCCACCGAGGTAGGCAAGTGCCTAGCTCAGCTGCGGAATAGCCGCCGCAGGAACAAGAAAGCCGCCCCCGAAACCCTGGCTTGGTTTCTCGAAATGTGCGTGATGGTCAACGGAGGATCGTTCGGTGACATGCTGGACAACGCTTTCGATCCGCCGCCCGTTCTCTCGCTGGACGCGCAGGTAGCGGACTACATGTCCCGCACCCGCACATCGCTCAACGGAGCCGGATACAGCGCAGCGGTCCCGACCCCTGACTTCGTCGCTACGCAGCATCGCGTATCTCTCGAAAAGATAGCTGCTGACGCTGCCGCGTTCGAGGCCCTGTCCGCCGATGAAAAGCAGGAGTCGATCCAGAAGCTCCTGAAGCAGCTGCCCGGTATCCGAATGATCACGGTTCAAAAGCGATGATGGGTAGAACAGACGTGGTCCGCTGTGACGGTTGCCCTGTGTGCAACGGCTCAGGGAAATCCCACCGGAATCGCAAGAAGGCGTGTACCGAGTGTGATGGAACAGGCCGAGCTTTGGTGTGCAAGACGTGCGGCGGACTCATGCCGTGCTTAGGCACAGACCCTGACGTGTTCGATCAGAGCGTGTGTATTCTGCGAATGGTCATGGCGAAATAACCAAGAAAAGATCGTCTGGTCTGTTGACACTCTGTTTCTATATGCTATCTTGTGGGCATGCCCGATCTCACCTTAGAAACAAGAGCCGTCTGTGAAACCGTCTTGGGTTTCGTGACCGAGGTCAGCGGAGCCAAAGGCGCTGTGTACACCGTCAGTTTCGGAGAATCGGTCTCCGGTCGGTATTCGCATGATTGGACGTGCGATTGCGCGTCGTTCCAGTTCGGACGCAATCGCGGACGCACATGCAAGCATATCGAGTCCGTCAAACCGACTCGGTGCAACTGGAACGCGGACTTCGGTGATTGCGGATCACACGACGCCTGTCCTCAGTGCGGTGGTGATGTGAAGGTGTTGAGGATCGCTGTCTAACATGTACGAACAAGGAGGCTCTATGAAGTACTACGAATACCCGAAGGCGTGTCCGTCGTATCTGAAGCAGAAGCACTACGACTCGATCAGTCTGTACGTCCGCAAGGGCAGCAATCCCGGTCACTTCCTGGCAGCAGTGCTCGCCAACGACCTGATGGGGGCTACGAGCCGAGCCGACGATGAATCGTTCGGTGACTTGAAAGCCATCACGATGTTCATCTACAACGATGTTCCCGGAATGTGCTGCGGAACACGTGAAAAGGTGAACGCGTGGCTCGCTGGGGCGCATCGCGAATACACGGACGAGTACCAACAGGACCACGTGGGCTAGATGGTCCTCGAAGTACGCCTGCTGTTGTTCATGGGGCTGGGCATAGGTTGCGTAGCCGTGCGGATGCTTCTGTTTTGACCGTTGACAAGGACATGTCACCCCGTTAGCGTGGGGTAACATGCGTAACTGGAAGATTCTTGAGTGGGGAGAGGTCCCCGAGACATCCACGACGACTGTCCCTTACGACTGCCAGATGTGTGGAGAAGCGGCGCTTCTTCCTGTCTTGGGCAGAGCGGTCGCGCAGCTGGCAGGAGGCGGTCTGGTCTTCGAGCCGGGAGCCTTCGGTATTCCGAAGGTCGTGAAGTGCCCTCATTGCCGTAGGAGCTTTACCACCGACGCTGAGCCTGAGCCTGAGAAAGGGGAGGCGTGATGTTTGGCAAGTTGTTCGCGTCAACCTTTACGGGCTCAATGGCAGGCGCTGGTCCCCACGTTATTTCGGTGTGGGCGTACATCGTGGCGCACACCGTAGACTCGACCGTTGAACTGAACCCGGCACTAGTCGGCGGCGCGATCGGAATGTCTCGGGAACAGGTAGACACGGCCATAGCGTGGCTCTGTGCTCCCGACGCACACAGTCGAAACTCCGCCTTCGATGGCAGTCGTTTGGTCAAAGAGGGCGCGTTTCAGTACTACGTAGTCTCGCACGCGTTGTACCGAAATCTACGAAATGAGGCCGAAAGACGGGCTTACAACCGAGATAAGCAACGAGCGTCGAGACAACGGAAGGCGTTACCCCAAGCCGATTTGACAGGGCGGGGTAACAGCAGTAATTTACCCCGTGTGTCAGCCCATACAGAAGCAGAAGCAGAAGCAGAGACAGAAGCAGAAGCAGAGGCCAGCGCGCAGAGGTCTCGCTTCGCTCGCCCCGCTTCCTCGGGTTTGAACGAATCGCGGTTTCCGAGAGCCGGAGCAGAAGAGGATTTCGAGAGCAGAGGGTTTTCTCGGAAGCCGAAAGTAAGTTCGCTCGACACGCCTTCCAAGAGAGACCGGCTGTTGGGCGGCGCACGGAACGGTCTGCTTGAGCCCACGCAGGCTACCAAGGCGTCCGAAGACCCAGACCCAGCACACGCACCGGTTGCGGATGCCCCTTCCTCTCCGGAGGCGTCTACGCGGCTTGTCGAACTGAACTCACTGATCGCTCAGACCAAGGAGCGGACTCGGAAGGCCAGTCAGGACCGTTTCGACTCGGATGCCGCCAAAGCCAAGAAGCTCGCGAACCTGGGCGGCAAGACGAAACCAGCAAGCCAACGCAAGCAGCTACAGAACCTGGAACGGATCTGGCGCGGGTGTTTGTCAGCCCTGGTTCCAGGAATAACGATAGCCGCTTGGGAAGGTCGAGAGAGCGGACAGGTGCTGTCTCTGGTGAAAAAGTACGGAGAAGACCTGACTGGACTATCTATCGACTATGTAGTAAGAAACTGGGAGACAATCCGTTCGAGATTCCTGAAAGGCACAGGAGGCATACCGTCAATCGGTTTCGTTCTTCGATTCCATGAGGTTCTTGTCCCGGAGGCTCAGCAATGGACAGAAGTAAAACTGCTCAAGGAAGCAATAGATCGATGGACTCAAGAAAATCCACACGTCCCAACGCTACCGCAGGAGTTGTCCGCGAAGGTTCGGGAGTTAGGGCCACAGGCGAAGGCGTTAGGTCTGACTTTGTAATGGGTTGGGACCACGCGAAGCAGGTGACGCGTCGCGCTATCACTCGCGAAGACCTGGAGCGCATGGGAATGCCGGAAGTCCTGTGGCGCACAAAGGTCACGGGCGTTCCCGCTTCGGTTCAACAGGTGATCAGCAACTACCTGTTCAAGATTGACGAGTACGTGTCTCGCGGCGCGGGTCTGTTCCTGACAGGAACGTCTGGTGTCGGTAAGTCGGGCATCGCATCTCTGATCGCCAAGGAAGCGCGTGCTCGCGGCAAGACGGTGTTCTTCACTCCCGTGTTCCAGCTTCGTGACGCGATGAAGGCGAAGGTTCTGTTCGATGAAGAGCAGTCGTACATGCAGCGATGCCGAGCCGTAGACGTGCTCGTGTTGGACAATCTCCAGCCCGACGACCTTGCTGGGTTCGACGCGCGCTCTATCGAAGAGTTGGTGACGTACCGAAAGGCTCGCCAGAAGACCACCGTGGTCACTTCGAGGGCGACCATCTCAGAGATACGTCCGAAGTCTGAACGCTTTCTGGAAGCCACTCTCGGTGCGATGGTGTATCTTCCGGTATCTGGACCTGACTTGAATCTTGAATCGCACACCGCCCTGTCTAAAGAAGTGCTGGGCGTCAAGTAGCGCTGAAACTACCTGTTGTTTTTGACCTGGGGGAGCACGTGAAACGTGGATCTCGATAAAGCGTTTGTCGCTGTTGTGCTCCGTGAGGGAGCTACCGGCTGGCGAAAAGCCGTAGAAAAAGGAATCGTTCCTGCTCTTTTGTCTGGAGATGGACTGCTCGCTTACGAGTACGCCATCGACTACCACAAGACCTACGGCGACTTCCCTACCACTGACATCGTCCAAGCACGGCTGTCGATCGATCTTGGAGCAGCGAACGGCAGCGTCGAGTACTTCTCGGACGAGATCCGTAACCGAAAGATGCACGGCGACATCCAGTCCGGTGTGTCCAAGGTGATCGCGGCGCTACGGCAAGATCCGAAAACAGCGATGATCGAGCTTGAGAAGGTGCTGTCTGGTCTTCGCAAGGAGCGGCTGGGGACTTCGCGTGTTCGGCCTCTGTCGTCATTGGCCGACGAGGTGTGGGCGTACTACCAGCGGGTCAAGGCAGGAGAGACCGGCATCCTAACGCCGTGGCCTTCGATGAACGATCCGACGCTTGGGTTCTGGCCTGAAGACTTGATCGTCGTGATGGCACGTCAGGGTGTCGGAAAAACGTGGTTCGCTATCATCATCGCGCTGTACGCGTGGTCGAAGCACAAGCGCGTGCTGGTGGCCACGACAGAAATCGCGCAGGTGTCTTTAGGCATCCGTTTCCTGACGCTCTACAACAAGGTTGCGTACTCCGAGTTCCGTCGTGGGCGCTTGTCGATTTTCGCAGAGGAGAAGTACCAGAAGGGCATCGAAGACCTGAAGCAGCTGGAAGACCTGTGGGTCATGGGCGGTGACTTCGACATGCGCCCGGAGTCGCTGGAAGCGGCTATCGAAGAAACGTCACCTGATCTTGTGATCGTAGACGGAGCGTACCTGCTGAGCACCGAAGGAAACTCCCGTACCGAGAAGGCCGCTGAAGTCTTCAACGAACTGAAGCGCATCGCGAACCGATCGAAGGCTTCGGTTCTAGCGACCACCCAGCTGAACAGATCCGCCAAGACCGAGTCTCCTAACTCGATTAGGCTGGAGAACGCTGGTCTGACAGACGTGGTTGGTTGGAACGCGGACATCGCGATCGGTTTGGCTCAGACCGAGGACATGCGAAGCGACAAGCAGATGCTGGTCAAGTTCCTGAAGCTGCGTGAAGGCTTCGGTAAGGACTTCACTGTCCAGTGGGATCTCGACCTGATGAGCTTCATCGAACTGGTGGCAACGGGTCCAGAAGCGGACGAGTTCGGAACCGGCATCGGGGCTACGGGTACGACCGACGCGTCAGCGAACACTGATGGAGAAACGCTGTTCTGATGGCGGACCCACACGACAAGTTGCCGCAGTTGTTCCGTCACATGATTCTCGGCATCTACAAGAAGATGTCGGGCACGCACGCTAAGCGCTTTGTTGAAGCGGTGGCCATCGCGAAGCACTCGATGGAGATCAACAACCTGGCGTTGGCGTCTAGCTTGACGGGGAACCTGGATCGTATTCGTTTGACTGCCGAGGGGCAGAAGCGAAACGCCAAGCATAGCAAAGAGCCTGGTCGCGCAGCCAAGGACGCCGAGTTCAAAGTGCTGTACGCGAAGTACGGCAATCTCGTGAACCCTGTAGAGACCACTGCCGAAAAAGAGCTTGGCCGTAAGGAATGAAACTCGACGAAGCCAAATACCTGATGGAACGTGTCGGAGGGGAGAAGTTCAGCGTTAGTTCTAGGGGCTGGCTCCGATCTACCTGTCCGTTCGCGCGCTGGACTCACTCCGGAGGCACTGACGCTCAGCCGAGCTTTGCTGTCGTGACTGAAGACGCCGGGATGAGCAGCTACAAGTGCTACGGCTGTGGGCTGAAGGGCACGATGTCCACGTTCGTGTTTCGGTACGAGCGTCTGTCTGGAAAGTCGAACGCGGAACTTCACGCGTACGTACAGCGAACGAACCAGTACTCGCTGGAAGCGTTGGAGGCCCGAGCAACCTCGCTAGAGTACGGCAAGACGAAACCGGTATCTGCGTCAGCGCCCCTGTTCCATTCGTCGCCGCAGGGCAACCAGATGTCGCTCGAAGCCTTGGCCGAGATGCCGGTGCTTCCCGAGTCAGCGTTGAGTTCCTTCGAGGCTCCGTCGGGGGACGTGCTTCGGTACTTGCGAACGAAGCGGAAGCTGTCGGACCTGACGATCACACTGTGGGAACTGATGTGGGACCCCGCCAAAGATCGCATCATCGTCCCATTGCGTAACGCCAGAGGAGATCTCGTCGCAACATCGGGTCGGGCGTTCTACGACTGGCAGAAGCCGAAGTACATGCACTCCAAGGGCTTCAAGCGCGACTTGCTGCTGTACGGAGAGAACCAGCTGTTCCTGTCCGAGGAGGGCACGAAGTGTACGGGGTACATCGTTGAGGGGTTCTTCGACGTGATCAAGCTGTGGCAGCACGGATACGACAACGTCCAGGCCATCATGGGGAGCTACCTGTCCAAACCGCAGGAGCAGAAACTGGTGGACAGCTTCGACGCGGTGGTCATCGTTCCAGACGGCGACAAGGCCGGGTATGAAGCAGCGGACCGGATGCAGACGCAGTTGAAGAAACGCCTTCGTTGCACGGTGGTTCCCATGCCTTTCGGGTACGACCCAGACGACCTGACGCCCAGCATGGCGGAAACTTTGCTGGGGCCTCCGAGCAGAGCTATCACCGCTTGACTTTTTACTCGGTACCTCCTATATTACACGCGCCGACTTAGGCACAGCAGATCTTCTAGGAGATCAGAAAGAGACACGTATGTCTTGGTACAACCAGGGATTCGACGGAATCAAAGAGGAAGAGAAGAGGCAAGCAGCGGCGTACGGTCCAGGCAGGTTCAAGGTTCCTGTTGGAGAGCGGCGCGAGATGGTGTTCATCGACGACGAGCCTGCTCAGTTGTACGAGCACAATCCGAAGATGAACGGCAACTGGCAGACGTTCATCACGTGCCTCAAGGACGTGGATGATCCGTGTCCGGTGTGTGAGACCTTGGGGGAGAAGACGCGGTACTACGTCGGCATTTTCACCGTCGTGGACACTTCCAAGTGGAAGGACAAGAAGGGCAACGATCATCAGTACGAGATCAACTTCTGCGCGGCAAAGTTCGGCTCGATGAAAAAGCTGCGTCGCAAGAAGGAAGACGCCGTTACGGACGGAAAGGCGTTCGTAGGAGCGCTGTACCGAGCGTCGCGAGACACGGACAAAGAGCCTGCTATTGGTTCTGAGTTCGAGTACGTGCGAGCGGTAGACATGGACCGCTTGTTCGAAGTTGCGTTGTACCGAGGCAAGCCGCTGAAGGACCTGTACGCGAAAGCCGAAGCAGATCCGGAAGCAATGGAACGTCTCAAGGACGTGTTCCAACTGGTCGTTGAGAACGGAAAGATCCAGCGTAAGATTTTCCCGTTCAACTACTTCAAGTTGTTGCACCCGAAGCCACGCAAAGAACTTGTGTCCCTCATGCGGGGTACTGGTTCCAGTAGCGATGATGACGACGACCGCTCCGGCGGCGGCGGAAGCAGCAAGGAACCGTCCGAAGACACCATTCCGTTCTGACCTAGTCCCAGCACACGACCGGGCCGGGAAACCGGCCTGGTCAGTTAGGACCACGTGGTCTTGAACCCTCCGTATCGACTTCTAGGTGTGAACTTGTATTGCGGGCAGCGGTGCATGTTGGCGCACGTGCTGATCGTGGCTACTGGCGCTGTGTCCCAGGTGAAGTTCTACTGGAACGACAAGGACGGCCTTCTGGTACCGCCTGTTGGGTGGATTTCCACGGTATTCGCGGAGGTCCACCAGGCGAATGGGACAAAAGATCCGTTAGACCGGTTACGAGGCAGGCCCTGAAAATACTGATCGATAGTTGGGCCTGGATTTCAAAGTCAGACGTCACTCCCGCTCAGCTTGCTAGCTTGCGAAAGCAGCTGACGGTGATCCCCAAAAAATGGGAAGGGGACAAAGACGACCCAAAGCCGTTGCTCCTGTACACGGAGACTTCGCAGCTGTTCGGGATGGCGCGCGAGTTCGTGCTGGCCAACCGGAAAGAAACGCACGAGTACGTCCTGAACGTATCGGGCGGAGACATGGTGACGTGGCCTGGAAACCTGAAGTTCGTAGGCAAACTCCGGGAAGAGCAGGAAGATGCCGTTACTTCCATCGCGCTGAAGATGAAACACGGCGCTCTGCTAGGAGGTATGCTTCAAGCGTCGCCAGGGTTCGGCAAAACGGTCTGTAGCGCTGCGATCATAGCTAGGTTGCAGGTGCCGACGCTGATCGTCGTCCACAAAGAGTTCTTGATGGACCAATGGAAGCAGCGCTTGAACGAGTTCCTGCCGGGAGTGCGTATCGGTATCGCGCAGCAAAGTGAGTGCGACTACATCGGTAAGCATGTCGTGATTGGAATGGTCCACACGCTCGCGGAGAAGACGTACTCTGACCAGTTCCTCAAGTGGCCCGGTCTGCTCATTGTCGATGAAGCGCACAGAATTGGCGCGGCTACTTGGTCTGTTGTTCCTGGGCGGTTCCCCTCTCGTTGGAGACTAGGGGTAACAGCCACACCTCGGCGCAAAGACGGAGCCGAGAAGGTGTTTGAGTACCATCTCGGGGCGATCGTGTACGCAGCCAAAGAGCAGCGCATGCGCCCGAAGATTCGGGTCGTGCATACGACGTTCCAGATGTTCCGGACGCCGGGGTTCAATCCCAACTCCGCCGCCAAGAACACGCTGTTGAAGTTCCTGTGTGGCAACCCGCTACGGAACGCGCTCATCGCGAGCCAGGTGTGCATGGCGATAGCCGCAGGGCGAAAGATACTTGTGCTGTCCGAGCGACTGGCGCACCTTGAGACCCTGGCGGTAGCCATCATCGACGGCTGGCCGAAAGACGCAGGTACGCCTCCGACCATCGGGTACTACGTAGGCGGTACCTCCAAAGAGGACCGAAAGATCGCGGAAACCAAGCAAGTGATCTTGGCCACCGCCCAGTACGCCCAGGAAGGACTGGACATCCCGGCTCTTGACACTTTGATTCTGGCTACACCGTTGAGCGACGTGGAGCAGGCCACAGGGCGCATCCTCCGACCTTTCGACGGAAAGAAGCCGCCAATCGTCGTGGACATCAGGGACGACAAAATCCCCATGTTCAAGGCGATGGCGCGAAAGCGACAAATTCTATACGCTAAAATCACTTGACAACCGCCTTTTTACATGAAATACCCGTCTTGTTGATTTAGCAGGAGATTGCCGTGTCGTTCAGTTTCAAGATTTGGTACGAAGCCAACAAATTCGCGTTGTCGGAGAAGCGTAAGCTTCGGTATCGAACGGACCCTGTTTACCGGGCTGGTGTTCAGGCCAACAATGCGAAGGTTCGGGAAGAGAACTCGCAGAAGAAGTCTACCGAGAATGCCATCGTCGAGAAGGCACGGTTGGTGGCCTTTGGTCCGAAGCCTCAATGGAAGACGTTTGACGCCTCTAGTCAGCCCGATGCGGGGCAAACTTCCGGAAAGTTGCTGACTATCGGTGCTGTCGCGGCGGCTCTTGGCAGATCTATCCAGTCGGTGCGTCTGTACGAGAAGCGGGGGTTGATTCCTCCTGCACCGTACCGATCGAACAAGGGTGACCGGTTGTACCCACCAGAGATGATCCTGGAGCTACACGACAAGCTGAAGGCGATGGGCAGGACGACAGGAGAAGTCCGGGTAAGACGGGACCGCACGACCGTAGTGACGGTACGTAACGACCTGGGGGTAACCAAGAAGATGCCGTTGTTCCGCGTGTCCGATATAGCCAAGGCGTGCAACCGGAACATCGCGACGATTGAGCACATGGAGGCAGACGGGTTGTTCCCTGCCACGCCTTTACGTGCGGGCGGTGCTAGCGGTGCGCGACTGTACAGCGGAGACATGATCATCGGCGCACGCACGGTGTTCGCGATGCTGGACGCCGGGGATATCAGCAGGACTGATGTTCTTGAGCTTGTTCGTGAGTCCTGGAAGAACGTGTCGTTATGCAACAACGCAGTAGTGCTCTCAACCAAACAAACGGAGACAGAAACACATGGAACCCAAGCAGGTAGTGAGTAAGGCAACAGTCGGAACGGTCGGGCGCATCTTTGGAGACTCGGCTGAGAAGATCAGCGAGACGGAGATCGCTGTTCACGTCTTCACGACGGCACCCGCAGAGGTCGCGTTCGAGGCTGGCGGAACGATCAATCTCGGCAACTATGAATCGGCTCGGTTCATGGTGAGCATTCGCGTTCCTTGCTACCGCGAGGACGTGGACGCGGCGTTCCAAACCGCAAAGGCGTGGGTTGAAAAGCGTGCCGAGGTAGAGGTCAACGAGATCCGGTCATCACGAGGGGTGTAGCGCATGGCGAAAGACAAGGAAGTAGAATCGCAGGGCAGCGACCGCGTAGCCTCTGTGCTGGCGGCAGCATGGACAGCCAAGCTGAAGAAGAAGTTCGGCGTCAACGTACTGACCACAGCAGCGGACGCTAAGGGGAATATCGTTCAACGCTTGCCCTCAGAGATCTTCGCTCTGGACTACGCTCTCGGAGGTGGCTTTGCGGCGGGGCGTGTCAACGTCCTGTACGGGATGAAGTCCAGCGGCAAGACCACCATCTTGCAGAAGACCCTAGGCTCAGCGCAGTCGCGATGCGCCAACTGTTTCACCAAGGTCGAAGCAGGCGTGAAGTGCCCGTGTGGCGACTTCAGAGAGTCCGTGGTCGCCATTCTTGACGTAGAAGGCGCGTACGATCGCGCGTGGTCAGCTAAGCTCGGGTTGGATAGCTCTCGGGTGCTCTACAATCGCCCGGAGTTCGCAGAACAAGCTCTGGACGTTGGAGAGGCGTTGCTGCGCTCTGGCGAAGTTGACGTCCTGGCCATCGACTCGATCGCGTTCCTGTCAGGTCTCAAGGAGCTAGAAGAGTCCACCGAGAAAGATCAGGTGGGTACTCAAGCTCGCTTGCTGGGCAAAGGTATCCGCAAGTTCGTGGCGGCTCTGAACTGGCAAGCGAACGAGTCTTCAGGACGGAAAACAACGGTGTTCTTGATCAACCAGATCCGCATGAAGGTAGGTCTGATGTTCGGGAATCCAGAAGTGCAGCCTGGTGGGTTGGCTCCTGGGTTTGCAGCGACAACCGAAACCCTATGCCGTTCTGGCAAGTTCAACGTGGACGAGGCAACAGGCCGACCGCTGTACGTTGACCTTCACTGCCGTGTCGAAAAGAACAAGGTGTCTCCGGCTAAGATGGAGTGCGACATTCGTTTGATGCTCTCCGACACTGAGACTAAGAAGGTTGGCGAGTTCTACGACGAAGAGGTCGTCGTCAAACTGGCGGAGCAGTACGGTCTGCTTGAGCGACAAGGCAAGGCCGGGATGATCACGATGCTTGGTCGTCAGTTCCGTACGTTCGAACTTGTTGAGCAGGAGTTGCTGAAGGACCGTGAGTACTTCTTGCTCACTTCCAACTCCCTGATGTCCATCCTGTTGGCTCAGTGATGGCAGACGACGAACAGCCAGTACGTCGCGTGTCACCGAAATGGCTCCGGGAGGACGGTGATCCCGGAGCGCGCGTGAAGAAGTCACGCAAGCACGAGACCCGCATCGCCAAAGCCTTCGGCGGCAAACGCCTCCCCGCGTCCGGAGCTAAACGCTACTCGCGCTGGACTCCGACTTCGGTCACTGCGGGCGGTGATGTTGGAACACCGTCGTTGCACATCGAACACAAGTACGTAGAGCCCACCACGATGTCCGTAGGAGTGAAACGCGAGTGGCTGGAGAAAGTCACTGCGGGTGCCGGTCGCGCATTGAAAACTCCTGCGATGGTGCTCACGTTCGAGAAGGCAGTCGGATTCGAGCAGGACTGGTTGTTGATTCCTGTGAGTACCGCGCGACGCTTGATGGGCATCGAGGACATCGAATGAGTCCGTTGCGCCGGTTGTTCTTGAGCACTGTCCAGTACGCGTACTGGAAGTTCGGTGCAGACGAAACGGACCCCGCGATGAAGCGTGTGTTCGAAGCGTTGTCGGACACGGCACAGGAAGAACTGAAGCGACGGTTGGCAGCGTTCAAAGGCAGTTCGAGCAACGAGGTGCATTGATGTCGGAGGACAGTCGCGCGGGAGTGCGTAAGAAGGTTTTCCTGCCCGCCCACGATTTCGTTGAGGTCCGGTTCTTACCGCGTGGTAAGGTGGCAGGGTTCGTGTGCGTTGCTTGCGCGGACTTATTTGCCGACTCGCCCCCACCGTGGCTGGTCTGGAATCGGGACAAGCAGTGGTTCTCTTGTCCTAACTGTGGTTTCGAACTGCTGCCTGACGAAGCTGATCTTCTTCTAGAAGACGCGTTGACAGCCGTGCTCGTCCTAAAAAGAACAGACGTTGTAGTCACTGAAAGGTCATTATGGGAATCGGTAAGAGCATGGCTCAGAAGAGTGTTCAGGTGTCCCTCCGAGAAGCCATTGCTACGGGGGTAGCGCGCGTAGAGACCAACGACCCGATGAAGCCCGGAGACTTGATCCGAGGGTCCCGACTACATGAGGTGTGCGCCAAGCGCGAAGTGCTGATGGCGAAACACTCAATAGCCACCGTCAGGGCTATCGACTCAGACCTGATGCTTACGTTCGCTCTCGGTACCGGAATGCACTACGCGCTTCAGAACGAGATCCTAGCGCCAACCGGTATCTTGGTGGGTCAGTGGCAGTGTCTCGGTTGCGCCACCGTCGTAGGCAAATCCAACAGCACACAAGCAGCCGAGATCATCGCTGCGAGAGTGAAGCGTCCCGAGCACTGCGAGTCGTGCAACGGAAACAAGTTCCTGTTCCAGGAGTACTCGTTCGAAGACCACGAGCTTGGGTTGTCCGGTCACCCGGACGGACTGTTGGATCTACCCGAGATTTCCACGGAGCCGATCTTGTTCGAAGCCAAGTCGATGGCGGAGTCGCAGACATGGAAGATCAAGACCGCTCCTATCGTAGACCACGTGGTCCAGGTGCATGGGTACATGCTTTTGTCGGGCTTGAGCACCGCGATCATCCTGTACTGGATCAAGGGTGTTCACGGCATCAAGGGGTTGCGTGAGTTCATCGTTCAGCGCGACGAGATGCTGATTCTGCGTTTGAGAGAGACCCTGGCGCAGGTACGGGTAGGACTCCAGACGCTGGATGCTTCGGAGATCCCCAGAGTGTGCTCCAACTCGCAGTGTTCCCGTGCGGAAGCGTGCCCGGTGAAGAACCCATGTTTCTCGGACTTCGTACCGGAGGTAGACGGTGGCGTCGGTATCTTTTGATCCTACCTTGGTACGCCCGTTGCCCCAAGAGCTTCGAGGCTCACGCTGTTCGTCGTGTGACAAACCCCAGTCCGTCTGGTGTCTGACACACGCAGATCCCGAGAACGCCTTCGTGTGCTCGCTGTGTTTTTTGTATGTGTCGCGATGGTCAGAGGGCGAGAGAGAGAACATCGACAGTCTGATCCTGGCCATCGAAGCCCACCGTGGAATACAGATGGAACGCGACCCCACAGGAAAGCTTCGGATCGAAGATGCCGACCGCGTTTTCACTGGCGTGGTCATTGAAAACAGAATGCACCTAGCCAAAACCGCAAAAGGAAAAGCCGATGAGACCTAGAGTTATAGGGATTGATCCAGGGTTCGCGTCCATTGGCTACGCCGAGGTCTTGATCGGAAAGCGTCCCGAGGAAGACTTTTTGTGCCGGATAGGCGTGATCCGGACGGCGAAGTCGGACACCAAACGGAAGGTATACGCTGCCGACGACAACATCCGAAGGTGCCGGGAGATCGTCAACGAGCTAGACGCGCTGCTGGTGATGAGCCTGAGCAATAAGTGCATCTGCGCCGAGTCGATGTCGTTCCCGAGGAACGCGTCCGCTGCCGCCAAGGTAGCGCTCACGTGGGGAATCATCGCGACATTGTCGGAAACCCGAAAGCTGCCTATCTTGCAGTGTACCCCGCAAGAACTGAAGATGGTTGTTGCAGGGAGCAAATCAGCGTCGAAGGCGGAGATTCAGGCTGTTTTGGACGTGAAATACCCAAACGCCCGTGGTATTCTGTCCGCAGCCAAGGTACCAAATGGGCAGTTCGAGCACGCGTATGATGCACTAGGCGCGGTCGAGGCTTGTAGCACTTCCACCGAGTTCCGGTTGCTTCGGGGAATGTCTTGATAAACCGGGGTCTGAACAGAGCAGTCTTATCTGGAACGGTACTTGAAGTTCTGTATTCTAGAACGAGCAAGGGTTACGACGTTTGCACGTTCACGCTGGAGACCATCCGACCAGGAAGAGAAGGTCGGGAGGTGACGGCACATGTGAAGGTGAACGTCTACGCGCCAGTCCTCGTGGACGCGTGCAAGTACCGAGCGGACTTTGTCAACTCCTACGTTCTTGTGGACGGCGAGCTTATGAACCGAGATTTTTCGCGCGGAGACATGGCGCTCGCGGTTAGAGCTTTGGACGTGTTGTTTCTGGGTGACAGTTGTTCAACAGGAGGGATCGACGATGGATGAAGCGAGAGAACAAGTAGGCTACGTGATGGACAACTCGGTCAGCACGCGCGGGTCGAAGGCGTGGGCTACGAAAATCCGTAAGCGGGCGAAGGCGCTGTCTACGGAGCTAGACACTGGGTACATGGAGATGGCCAAGATCCTGTACGAGGTGTTCGACTGCCCGGTGGACGGTGACCCGAAGAACCTCTCGGTCATTTCGGCTTGGGGCCACTCTTCGTTCAAGGACTACGTCGAAAATGAACTGGGGATGCACTACAAGAAGGCGACCCGTCTTCGTGCCATCTGGTACGTGCTGGAGGTTCACTTGAAGGATCTTGATCCCAGGTTCAAGGAGCGGTTGGTCGCGCTGGGTGCCAGCAAGATGCGCGAGCTTGTTCGGGTGCTGTCTGACGACAACATCGAGCGCTGGTTGGAAATCGCGGAGCGCGAGCCGTACACGGTTCTGTTGGACAAGATCCAGCGTGCCGTCCTCAAGTCCCGCAAAGACGAACTGACCGCGCAGCTTGCGGGCTCTGAACCGTCGTCCGAAGGCACGCCCTTCCCTGAAGGCGCTATGGCGATGGGCGGTGGTGAGGACAACACGGAAGGCGATGGCTTTGAGGGAGCAGACGCTACTGCCCCGCAGCCCGACGCGCTCAATGCTGACACCACGGACCTGTTCGGTGCGGGAGAACTGAAGATGGAGTCGTTCATGCTGGCTCCGCAGCAGCAGCTGAACGTGCTCACGGCGCTTGAACGTGCCGGAGAGCTGACCAAGTCCACCAAGAAGGGCCACAACCTGGACATGATTTGTCTCGACTTCCTGGCCACGAACGATTTCGTGTCGGCAACCAAGAAGGACGAGTCCCGGAGTCGCTATCTGGCAAAGGTCGAGCAGCTGTTGGGAATCCGTATCATCGCCGTTGACGCCAAGCGTCCTACGGACGTGGTTTACGGGATTAACACCTTGTCCACGTTGTCGGGCGAAGGGTCGAACTGATGATCTCGAAGAAGTTGATGCGTGACGAGATGCTTGGGGTGATCGAAACGCTCAAGGTGTGGGTGTCTGTTTTGAACGGGGACAGTCCTGTCCCTGGTAGTCCTACCAGTGACTTGGGCATTCCGTTCGAAGACTTCCCTGGTTCCGAAGAACGCAGAGCTGAAGCGTACCGGCAGCTGTCTTCAGAACTTGTCATTTGCGCAGGGAAGTGCGAAAACCTCGCAGACGTAGTTTTCCCGTCGAGGTAGCGCAATGGCCGAAACTGTAGACAGCATAATCGGGTTGGTTCGCAAGATCAGTAACGTCGGAACGTACAAGATGCGTGAGGCGGACGAGAGCCAAGCTCCGGGGCACTTGAAGCAAGGTGCTGCGTTTTGGCGCAACGCTGTCAAGAACGGTGACGATCTCCTGGAGGGCACTCAGGAGGTAGCTTTGTGGCTTGAGAAGGCAGCGGACACGGAAGGTCAGCGTCAGCGTGGCTATCTTGTTGATGTGCGTAACTCGATCAACAAGGTGAAGGCTGTCAGCGGCGAGTTCTACGGCGACTTCAAGAACGGTCGTGAAGAGTTGTACGCCGCAGCCAAGATCTGGGACATGTCTACACGTCGTACTGGCAAGGGTACCGTCAAGAGCAAGCCTCTGACGGGCGACGACGACGGCAAGCTGATGAGCAGCATGTCGCGCGGTGCCGACAATCTGGCCAGTTCGATGGGTCAGATGTTGGAGATGGGGTCAAAGGCGACCACCGCCATGAAGAAGTGTGCTGCGTCAGGATGCACTGACCCGTCAGAGCGCGAAGACGTGCTCACCAAGGGCCTGGATTTCCGCGATCTCGTCAGCGAAGCAGTGTTCGGTCGGGTCAACGGAATCATGCGCCGCGCTGCCGAGTTGATGGTTCGATATGACGCGGCTGTTGAAGAGAACCTGCACGAAAGCAAGGTCGTGTGGATTGCTCCTTGGGAAAACGATCCCGAGATCGGTTCTGGCGAAAAGCTGTAGTCCTCTCTTACGAGAGGAATCCAGGCTTTTGAGCGGAACCCGCACGCGGTAGTTCAAAGAAAGCCTGGTTTATGGACAGCACTGACGATTTCACTGAGGCCGAGCCGTCGGCGGACCCCACACCCGAGTTCCATTCGGTAGTCGAGCTTCCTATCGACCAGATCGAATGCAACCCCTGGAACCCCAACACGATGAACGATGCCACGTTCAAGCGTTTGGTTCAGGAGTTGGACGCTACTGCCGGAGGTGTCGGTTTCGTGGACCCTATTCAAGTCGTCCAGCGCACTGACGGCAAGTACCGAATCCTGGGCGGCGAACACCGCTACCACGCAGCCAAAACACTGGGCTGGACCAAGCTTCAAGCCGTGGTGCTTCGAGGCGACCGTTGGGAAGACGAGGACTTGCAGAAGTTCGTAACGGTTCGTCTGAACGTGTTGCGAGGCAAACTCAATCCCGAGCGCATGGCGTCGCTCTACGACGAGATGGCTACCAAGTACGGGGCCGATGCGCTGTCTGACTTGATGGCGTACACGGATCAGAGTGCGTGGGAGAAGACGCTAAAGGAGATCGGCAGGGGCATAAAAGCGTCTTTGCCGAGCGAGCTAGCCGACAAGTTCGATGCGGCAGCGACCGAAATAAAGACGGTAGACGACTTGAGCAACGTGATGAACGAACTGTTCGCCAACTACGGGTCTACGCTGGACAAGAACTTCATCGTGTTCACGTTCGGTGGGCAAGAGCATGTCTATATCGCGTTGGATTCCGCCGCGAAGAAAGCTGTAGATGCCCTCACCGAGCACTGTCAGAAGAACAACGTGGATATCAACTCGGTGATCGGACCAGTGACTGCGGAGTGGGTGAAGAAGGCCACCCCCAAAGATATCTGACACCCCTTGACATACTGCATCCATGAGGTAAGTTGATCTTATCTGTACGGAGGAATTTGTATGTCAGAAAAAACGGTAACGTCGGATAAGATTCAAGCGGCTTTGGAGAAGATCCGGCAAGCACAAGCAGAGCTACAGAAGCTCAGCGCAGCGCAAGAGAGCGCTCCTGCGGAATCCGGGAAGGTCCCGAAGAAGCAGAAATCGAAGAAGGCCCCGAAGGTCCCGAAGGTCCCGAAGACGAAGGTGCCGAAGGCTCCCAAGATTTCGAAGCCGAAGAAGGCACCAAAGCCGAAGAAGGCACCCAAGGCTCCGAAGCCGAAGAAGGTAGCGAAGCCGAAGAAGGCTCCGAAACCAAAGAAGGCGAAGAAGGTGAAGGTGAAGAAGGTGAAGGTGAAGGTGGCCAAGGTTGCGAAGGTCGCCAAGGCGAAGAAGGTTGTCGGCGTTCGCAGTGGCCAGAGCGGTCCAGCGATTGTCGGGCTCACCTACGATGCCTTGAACGCCAACGAGAAGCGCACCTACGACTTCGTCGAGGGTAAACGAGCGGTATCGTTGATCGAGATCGTCGGCGGCGTGTTCTTGCCTCTGGCCAAGAGCGAGGCGCAAGCGGCGTCGTGGGCACGCAACTCCCTTCGTCGGCTGATCCGCAGCGGGTTGTTTACCAAGCAAGCCCGTGGGGTGTACTCCCTGTCGAGCAAAGCCAGTAAGGCCGCAGCAGCGTGAGCTATGTCCTGGTTACAAGCCAGGAAGACCTAGGCCACGTAGCGAATCGGATAGATCGCGTCGATGTACTAGGGATCGACCTCGAAACCACGCACTTGCGTTCGTGGCTAGGGAACATCCGGTTGATGTCGCTGCGTGCCGGTGACGACCGTTTCGTCATCGACTTGTTCAAGACAGGTCGCCCAGATGCGGTGCTGACGGCGCTAGCTAATCAGAAGACGATCAAGATCGCGCAGAACGCCAAGTTCGACCAGTCGTGGCTGCTTCACCACTACGGTCTGGAGCTTTGGCCGCTATTCGACACGTTCCGAGCCAGCGCCCTTATTCACAACGGGCGCGAGGGCATGGACCACGATCTACATACGCTACAGAAGCGTGAGTTGAACGTAGACCCCGGTCTGGACCTCGGCGGCTCTAACTGGAAAGGCGAACTGACAAAGGACCAGTTGGACTACTCGGCTATCGACGTCGAGTACCTACCGGCGTTGCGTGACTCGCTGCGCGCTACCCTGATGAAACTCGGTTTGGCGCAGACTGCCGCCATCGAGTTCGGCGCGGTACTGCCGGAGGCGTCCATTGAGAACAACGGGTTCTATCTCGACCCTGATATGTGGCTGAAGCTGTGTGAGAAGAACACCGTCCTGGAGAGAGAACTGCGGGCCAAGCTCGCGCTCGTCCTTCCGCATCCGAAGGGGCAGTTGGGCCTGCCAGGGATGGACTCGGTGGGCTTCAACTTCGGATCGACACAGCAGCTACAGAAGTCACTCGCGCTATTGGGCATCCACGTAGAAGGCACCAGCAAATCAGAACTAGGCATGATCCTGCCCAAGATTCGCAAGCAGTCTTCCAGGGACGCCCTGGTAATGCTGATGCAGTACAAGAAGATCAGGAAGCGCTTGGACTCGTTCGGTCCTGCGTACCTGGATAACATCGACAAGGTCACCGGAAGGGTTCACGCGTCGTTCTACCCGTTCACCGGGGCAGGACGGTATTCTTGTTCCGCGCCGAACCTGCAACAATTGCCTCGCGAGTTTGAGTACCGGGACTGTTTCAGGCCGAGAGGCAACAAGCTGGGCGTCTGGGACTACAGCCAGATCGAGCTTCGGTTGGCGGCGGAGATTTCTAACGACCCTGCCATGATCAGTGCGTACGCGAAGGGTCAGGATCTGCACGTACTGACAGCTTCGCTGCTGAACGACTGCACGCTAGATGCCGTAACGAAAGTCATGCGGCAAGCGGGAAAAGCCGGAAACTTCGGTTTGATCTACGGAATGCTGGCTGCCGGGTTGGTAACTTACGCACAGACGAACTATGGCGTATCCATGACCGAAGCCGAAGCCAATGAGTTTCGAAACAAGTTCTTCGGTGGGTACACCGGGCTGAAGCGGTGGCATCGTGCTGTGTTCAGCGACAGCAACAAGCGAAACGGGTACACGCGTACATTGAGCGGTAGAATCCGGTACCTCGATTCGAAGCTGCACAATGAATTTAGTAACACGCCTGTACAAGGTACCGGTGCCGATGGTCTCAAACGCGCGCTACGGATCGTGTATGACAAGCTGAAGGTTCACGGAAAAAAAGTGAAGATGGTACATCATGTTCACGACGAGATCGCCGTTGAGGCCAAGCCTGACATGGATATGCTTCAGCAGGTGGATGTTGATGTGAAACAGGGTATGATAGATGGTATGCAGGTGTTCCTGAAGAAGGTCCCTGTTGTTGTAGAGGGACATTTCGGTGATAGCTGGGGTGAGAAATAGGACCGCGTGGTCCTTGAGGCTTGAATGGTAGACAGACAACCGCCTTCGTATCGAGTGAAACCCATCAGCCGAGATGCCGGAGCGATAGACAAGCACAAGCGCGTCCGGTCGCTGGTCTGCTTCTCGGAAGTTCACGAGATGGTCATCACGGGCTGGCCTTTGAGTGAGATCGCTCAGCACGTACAGAAGTTGAAGCACGAGTCCGAGGACATCACCGAGGACGCTTTGATTTGGGCACTTGGGGAATACCGCAAGGATTTGCCTGCGGGCGTTCTGGTTCAGAAGACGCTGCCCCAGGTGTTCACCAAGGCGGCGAAGCAGATACACGAAGGGCTGGACGCGCTGGCGGAGTTGGAGTCTCTGTACAAACTCCAGATGAAACGCGTGGAAATCGACCATGCTGTCGAGACCAAGATCAAGAAGCTCATGCCCAACATGACGGCAGAGATCCGGATGGCCAAGGACATCCTGGAGACGTATGCCGAGATGCAGATGGATCTCGGTCTCGTAGACAGGCACCTGGGCAAAGTGGACGTTAGCGGTGCTGCCCTCGAAGGAGCCGCCGCCGCGTACGGAAAGGACTCGGTACGGAAGGTCATCGAAGACCCACAGTCGCGTCGAAAGCTTCTGGGCCTGGTTGAGCGGCTGGTGGAAGTGAACGTCAAACGCTCAGAGCTTCGAGACGCCGATGCTGACGCTGACGCAGACGTCGAAGCCCTACCGGCTGCCGAAGACGCCACATGATCAAGTTCGGACAAGGCAGAGCTAGGAGCGAGCGCACTCTCGACGAACTGGAGAAGTTCTGCCTGGACGACCTTGAACGGCTGTCCCCGGAAGAACGCGAAGTTCTCGACATCATGCTCGCGGAGCTAGCCGAAGACGACGTGACCAAGTTGCCCACGCAAGGGCGGCTGGTGGACGTTCTCGGTTCGGCGGACTGGGTCACCACGCCTGTAGACGTGGAGACATTCATTCGCGACCCCTATTTTATGGGCGAGTCGTGCAACACCATGTACCCCAAACTCGTCGAGAACATGATCGAACTGTTCAGCGGCGAATACTACGAAGCGTTCCTGTCAGGCAGCATCGGGTATGGAAAAACATTCTTCGCGTCAGTGGGGATGTGTAGGATCTTGTACGAGCTGTCGTGCATGAAGAACCCGCAGAAGTCGTTTGGACTGTCAGCGGACACGACCATCGCGATCACGTGTATGTCGGCGTCAGAAGCCCTGGCGATGAAAGTTGCGTTCGATGGCATCGCGTCGAAGGTCAAGATGTCGCCGTACTTCAACGACATGTTCCAGTTTCGTTCGAACCGCAAGGAACTGAAGTTCCCAAACAACATCTGGGTGGCAGCCCGAGCCGCCACGGACACCAGCGCTCTAGGTTTGAACACGATCTCCGGATTCATCGACGAGGCTAACTTCTACGGGACAAGGCTGAAGCAGGCTTCGGGGAAACTGACTCAGAACAACCGAGCGGACAGCATCTATGCCGTCATGCGTCGTCGTATCAAGTCGCGTTTCGAGCGCAACGGAAAACTGCCTGGGATCTTGTTCGTGTCGTCGTCGAAGCAGTCGCAAGAAGACTTCACCGAGCGTCAGATTCGCGAGTCAGCGGACGACCCCCATGTGTTCGTGATCGATTACGCCAGCTGGGACGTGAAACCAGAGGCGTATTTCAACGCGAAGCGGTTCTGGGTGATCGTCGGGAACGAGGCGGTACCGTCCCGTATTTTGTTGGACGGGGAGGAGAAGGAGTTTCAGGAGACTCCTCTCGAAAACACGGTTTTGATCGATGTCCCCGAGGACTTCAGACCCGACTTCGAGTCCGACCTGGAAGGCAGCATCCGTGACTTAGGCGGTATCTCGACGGTCGCGATCAATCCGTTCATCCAGCGCCGGGAGAAGATCAGGGAGGCCGTAGACACGACTCGCGAGCATCCGTTCACCACGCTCATGCTCGACCCGTCGCGGCCCGGTAAGTTCCGTTGGGACCTGATGGTGGCTACCCGAGAGGAGCGACAACCCGGAGGTGTCACTCAGACGGTGTCGAGACCGCTGCTGAATCCGTACGCGACACGGCAGATTCACATCGACCCCTCACTGCGAGGCGACGCCACCGGGTTCGCCATGACGCACATCGGGGGATGGAAAGACGTCGTACGCAGGGGCTTGGACGGAAGAAAGTTCATGGAGAAAGCCCCGATCTACGTCGTAGATCTCATGCTGAAAATCATTCCGCCTTTGGGCGGAGAGATCGTTCTGGCCGACATTCGCCATCTCGTGTACGACCTGTCCGCGAAGGGCTACAGCATTATTGGGGTATCGCTGGACTCGTACCAAAGTGCCGACAGTATCCAGCAGTTCAATCGCCAAGGTTACCGATCGGAGATTGTGTCTGTGGATACGTCTCCTGAGCCGTACGATCTGCTGAAGACGGCCTTGTATGAAGGGCGGGTTAGTTTTTACCTGTACCAGCCTGTGATTGATCAGTTGGAGCGTCTTCAGGAGGACAGAACTTTGGTCAAGCGTCGAATCGATCACCCGCACAAGGGCGAGAAGGACGTGTCTGACGCTTTGGCTGGTGCCTGTTTCATGCTGAATAAGACGGCTTTGGACGCTCCTTTGCCGATGCTTACAGCCACTTCTAGAGTGCAAGCGGACCCGTGGGTGACGGTAGGATCTCCATCGGCACCGATGTCTTCTAATCCGAGCGTTACTGTATCGGATGATTCAGGCATACTGCCCCCGTTCTTAGGCGGCGGAATGGGTTAGAGGTGCGGTGTGGGGTTCATCAACGACATTGGCGTACGCATTGAGAAGTTTTGGCAGAAGGACAAAGAGGTCCAGGCCACAAAGCTTGCGCGAGGAAACACGTCCGCGAGGTTGGCGTCGGACGGTGGCTACGGCTATGGGCAGCTGACAGATTTCGCCAGTTTCCTGTCTCCAGAGACCGACTTGCTGTCTCGGTACGGCGACTACGAGCAGATGAATCAGTACCCGGAACTGGCTGCCGTCCTGGATATCTTTGCGGACGACTCCACGCAGACGGACTCACAGAACAACAAGACTGTGTGGGTGACCGCCAAAGACGAGAGTATTCAGACGATCCTGACGAACATGCTGCACAAGAATCTCCGCATCGACGATGAAATGTGGGAGATCGCGAGAACGCTCGTGATGTACGGAAATGACTTCGAGGAGCTTCTGGTCACGAACGAAGGCGTCGTGGGCCTGAACTTCTTGCCTTCCGTGTCGGTGCGACGGATCGAGGACTGCTACGGGGCTTTGCTGGGGTTCATCCAGTCGTACAGCGGCAAGGTGTCCTACTCGCATCAGGAGTTCGATGTCCTGATCGATGAGCGGCTGAAAGCGCTGAAGAAGGACTGCATCGACGGGCGCGCTGTCGTGGTGCCAGAGGCAGTAGCGTTCGAGGACTGGGAAGTCGTGCATTTCCGACTTCGTGGAGCAGTGCGTCGGTCTATTTATGGGCAGTCGATCTTAGAGCCAGCCCGGTGGATCTGGAACCGACTTCGAATGCTCGAAGACTCAGCTATTCTGTTCCGTCTTCAGAAGGCCATCGAGCGATACGCTTTCTATGTAGACGTCGGGAGCATGCCCGCACAGGAAGCCCTCGCTTATGTGAATAGGATACGTCAACAATACCGTAAGAAGCGGTATGTGAATCCTACGACGGGCAAGCTGGAGTTGTCGTTTGATCCGGCTACTCCGGACGAGGACTTTTTCATTCCTGCTCGTGAGGGGCGAGATTCTACACGTATTGACGTGGTGTCGGCTCCGCAGTGGCAGCACATGGACGACATCGAGTACTTCCGGGACAAGCTGTTTTCGGCGGTAAAGGTGCCGAAAGCGTATCTCGGTCAAGAGCAGGACGTGAACAGGGCCACGCTCTCAGGGCAAGACGTTCAGTTCGCGCGTTCGGTGCTTAGGGTGCAGCGGGAACTGAAGAACGGGCTACGTAAGATTTGCCGCGTTCATCTCGCGGCGCTGAAGATTGACCCGGTCAACACTGAGTACGAACTGTGGATGACGGTTCCGTCTGCGATTTTCGAGCTGGCGCAGATCGAAGTTCGGGCGGCAAGGGCGGACCTGGCGGACAGGATGGCGGAGTTCGTTTCCCTGCGATGGACGCTTCGGAACATCTTCGGGATGTCAGATCAAGAGATCGAGACTGTCATCGAAGAGCGCGGAGAAGACGTGAAACGGGTGGCTAGAACAGGGGCCGAAGGCGAGAAAATAGCGGCTTCTTTGCTGCCTGCCCAGGAGGACGCGACGGCTCTTACTGCGGCTAAAACGCTGAAACAGTTGCAGGAGAACGTCCGTATCCGGAACAAGAAGGAAGGGTACGCAGGGCGTATTACTCGGAGCGAAATGGATCGCGGTGACAGGGACTCAGAGGCTAGGGCATCAGAGAAACTGGACTCGTTGCTCCGAAGCGATAAGGTGTTAGCCAATAGGTTGGTTCGTGTTCAGAGTCTGTTGGAGGAGTTGCGGGACGTTCAACGGACGAAACGATCTGATTGATTTTGAGTTGACAGTCTTTTTGGAGCCGTGTAGTTTTTTGAACCAATGATGATGGGTCAAACCGTAATCCCTGCGCGCGAACTGGCCCGAGTGACCTATGGCTCTAACGAGCAGCTTCGGTCTGCTGTCGAGTCGTTGGTTCGCGGCATCGAGCGTAGCCGCTTCGGATCTTCCCTCGTGGAGGTTCTTGCTACGTACTCAGATCGCGCTGTGGTTAGGGCGGGCGAATCCTTGTTTACGGTAGCTTTCACCGGAAAGCCCTCTGATCTGAAGGTCGAATCCGTGCTGCCTTTGGTGGTCAAGACTGTGCCTAGCAAGCATGTAGTTCACGACACGATGTACAGCATCGTGGATGCTCTGCTTACGGATCAGCACGCTGCCGCAGAGGAACTTGCGACTCAGTTGTTGCCTATGCTGTCAGAGGCCACTGAGCTTCTGGCGTACGCTGAAGTTCCAGGTCGCGTGCTCGCTATGCTGGAGCACGAAAGCCCGTGGAAAGATTATTTCGCGGCCAACAAGGACGAGGTCGTCAAGACTTCCGGCATTACTGCCGTACCGGGTGCTCCTAAGTTCGCTAAGCTGTACGACAACTCGATGACTCCGATGGAGGCTGCTGAGTTCGACGCGCTTGTTCAGGCGGAGTTCGGAGAGCAGAATCAAGATATCGAGTCCTTGTGGACAACGGTTACGTCCCTTACGGACGTTCTACGTTTGGATGCGGCGGCTAAGGAAAAGACAGCCCTGGCAGAAGATCTGGCGCGTGATTTGACAAATACGCGAGATCTTCTGGCAACTGTCAATAGTCAGGTGTACGATGCGGCAGTTCTCGGTCGTGTCAGTGATGTTGTGGCTGCCAAGCTTCCATCATACAAAGCATTCGCGACGTTTCTGAAGGTGTCCATCTAGTTAATTGACCCTAGGGTCGGGAGTTTTCTCATGGCTAAGATCGCGTTGACCACCCTTGCTGAAGATTTCGCAGCTATCGGTTTGATCCCGAAGGCTGCGCCCAAGGCGGCTGCTGTCGAAAAGGCTCCTCTCGAAGAGAAGGCTGCTGTCGAAGAGTGCGACGACGAAGAGATGGACGACGAAGACGAAGACGAAGACGAAGACTACGAGGTCGATGAGGGCATCGACGGGGTCGATGAAGACGACGACGAAGACGACGAAGACGAAGACGAAGACGACGACGAAGACGACGACGAAGACGAAGACGACGACGAACTCGACGAAGCCACCAAGAAGAAGAAGGCCAAGAAGAAGGCCAAGAAGAAGCTCAAGAAGAAGCTCAAGAAGAAGGGCGTCGTCCGCAAGGTCACCATCAAGGGCACGTCGGCTCAGCGTGCGAAGTGGCGCAAGACGGCACACAAGGCCGGGACCAAGGCCAAGCGTCGCAAGCACATGAAGAAGGCGTCCACTCAGCGCGTGGCGGCTAAGCGCGACCAAAAGCGTCGTGGTCGTCATGGTTCGGGTCGCGTCCGGATGTACGTGACGGGCATGGATCGCGTGACCAATCTGTTGGATGACGTGCAGAGGCTTCTTGGCGAGAGCCGAGAGACTGGCGGCGAAGCGTTGTCGGAGTCCGCTCGTAAGGGCATCGCCAAGGCGTACGCGCAGTTGGCCCTCACGGCTGACATGCTCGCGACGAAGTTCAAGACTGTCGTGGACGAGGACATCGAAGAGCTTATTCCGGAGATCATCACGGATCTCGAAGAGATGGCGGAAGACTACGGCGCTGCCGCAGTTCGCCTGAACGATGGCACCCTGGACGAGAGCGAAGACAACCTGTCCGAAGCTTTCGAAGCAGACCTTGCAGATCTGCTTGACGCGTTGGAGGTCTACGACCTCTCGGGAAAAGACTGACTGAGGCTCCGAGGGAACGTAAAACGGCGTACCGAAGCGGTAGACGGGCTGTGATTGGTGTTGAGGAGAATCCATTTCGTAGGAAGAAACGAAAGCTGAAGAAAAGGGCGGCTACCTCCGCGATACGAGGGACCCCGTTTGGCAGCAAGTTTCGATGGCGAAGGTATTGAATGGAACCACAGACAAAAAACGTAGTGCCCTCTGGAAACGTCCTTACGGACTACGTACCGATCAAGCTGACTGTCGTGGAAGGCACGGACGGAACCTCTAAGGTCCGTGTTCGCGGTGAGTTCGCTCGCGCGGATCAGGCCACCCAGAACGGTCGGGTTTATCCCCGGTCGTTGTGGGAGCGTGAGATCGGTCGGATGTCTAAGGACATGGACAACCGCAAGGTGTTCGGTGAGCTTGATCACCCCACGGACGGCAGGACCCTGCTGTCCCGTGTTTCCCACGTCCTGACGAACCTCACTGTTGAGGAAGACGGAACGATCACGGGCGAGGCCGAGGTTCTGGATACCGCGCGTGGTCAGGACTTGAAGGCGTTGCTCAAGAGTGGTTGCTCCGTTGGTGTTAGTTCCCGAGGACTCGGCTCCACGGCGACCACCAAGGAAGGCAAGGAGCTAGTCCAGGACGACTACCGCCTGATGACCTTCGACTTCGTCGCGGAGCCTGCGATGCAGACCGCGTACCCGCGCACTTTCTTTGAAGCCAAAGAAGGCCAGGACCCAGCGGACGCGGAAGCGGTTGCTTTGGGTGTTGCAGAGCAGCTGTCGGCGGCGTTGGAGAAGCAAGAAAACCAGCTCCGTAACGAGTTCGCGTCAAAGCTCCCTGTCCTGATCGAAGCCCTCAAGGGTAAGGTTCGCGAGCAGGTTCGAGCAGAACTTCTTGCTGACCCTGCTGTGGCGGGTGCCCAGGCTGCCCTGGAGCAGGTAAAGGTTCTCCTTCGTCCCTTCGTTCTGTCGGAAGACGCGGAAGCGGAACTGTCCGTTCGCGATTCTGAAATCGCTAAGGCTAAGAAGACCGTGATGGAGCAGGCTCTCCGTATTCGTGAGCTTGAGGACGACGCCAAGAAGCTTGAGTCTCTGGCCCGTACGGCAGGATACAAGTATTTCATGGAGAGGACGCTTTCCGGCGACGAGAACGAGGCGATCATTCGCGCTGCCGTCGGTGACGTCGAGTCCTATTCGACCCTGGCTCAGCTTCAAGCCAAGCTCAGCGATGTCCAGACTCGTCTTGACGAGCAGGACGCGTTGGAAGCCAAGGCTGAAGAAGAGCGTCTTGAGGCCGTTCGGCAAGAGAAGCTTCGCAGCGACGAATTGGCTGCTGAAGTACGGGCTCAGTTGGAAGCTGTGAAGGCTAAGACGGCGCTCATTATTGAGGCTAAGGATCTTGAGTTGGTTGCTGCTCAAGCGCAGGTAGAGCAGGCACGCAAGACAGCGGCGCGCGAGTTGTCGGAATCGCGTGAGGCTCAGATCCAGCTACAGAACGCCAAGTTCGAAGAGATCCAGTTGACGGTGAACAAGCTTCAGGGGGCTCTTGAGGCTTCGCTCGAAGCGCAGCACGTCCAGGAACTCACGGTCTATGCTGAAAGAAAGATCTCAAAACATCCACGAGCGGACGAAATACGTCTAGCTTTGTCAGAAGCATTAGACGATACTAGCGATCGTCAAGACGTAGACAGGCTTATCGAGGGTTTCCCTGCCGGTCCTGTCTCAGTGGATACAGATGATGTACGGACCCGTGTACGACGCATGACACGGGGCGGTACTCAGCCTTCGGCAACCACGGAGGAAACTCCCAAGAAGCCGATTGTAGAGAACTCGAACTACCAAGACACCGGTCTTGATATTCGTACGATGCGTAAGCTTGCTGGTTTGACTGGTTGAACAGAAGATCTTTAGGAGGATACGATGCTAGAAGACGGAACATCTCGTCAGCTGATTGAAGAGGGCGGAGCCCGGACTATCATGGACGAGGGTTACGTCCAGGCTCTCGATCACAAGTGGAACGCCCTGTTGGAGGGCATTCCGAGTCGGTCGCCTGCCGAGCGTCATGCTCGCGCGGTGACAGCGATGCTCTTCGAGAACGAAGCGCGACACTTGAAGGGCCTCAACGAGGAAACTCGGGCCATCAACGTCGGTTCGTTCACGAAGTTCATCTATCCGATCCTGCGTCGGGTGTTCCCGAACTTGATCGCGAACGAGATCGTCTCGGTGCAGCCGATGACGGCTCCGGTCGGGGCGGTGTTCTACCTCGACTACATCTACTCGACGAACAAGGGTCCAACGGCTGCCGGAAACGTCATGCCGCGTGACTTCGACAAGGACTACACGTCCGAGTTGGTCAACGGCGAGATGATGGCCACCGGTAACGGTGTGGACTACGGCGGTGCTGGTGGTGCCTTGAACTCCAACCTGTCGTTCACGCCCGTCCGTCCTCTGGATACGTCGCGTGGCTTCAGCGTCGTGGTCAAGGAGTTGAATCCGACCACAGGCGCTGTGATCCAGACTGGAACGGACGATGGTGTGGGCGGTTGGACCGGCGCGGTTGCGGCGGGAACGATCAACTACTCCAACGGTTCGATCTCGGGCTTCAAGTTCACGGTCGCTCCGCTGTTGGGCAGCCAGATCAAGGCGTTCTACTTCTACGACGGTGAGATGAACTCCAAGCTCCCGACAATGAGCTTGGACGTCAAGAAGAAGCTCATCGAAGCGATGCCGCGCCGCCTCAAGGCGTTGTGGTCGTCGGAAGCTGCTGAAGACCTTCGTGCTTTGCATGGTGTTGATGCAGAGAGCGAAATGGTTGCCACGGCTGCCAACGAGATCGCACTTGAGATCGATCGCGAGATCATCCAGGAGCTTTTCCAGCTTTCGACCACGACGACCGCGTCGTTCGATCGCATCCCGCCCGCTGGTATCAACGAGTTGGACCACCTTCGCGGTTTGCTCACGCAGATCAGCACGGTGTCCAACCTCATCCACAAGAAGACGCTTCGTGCGCCTGCGAACTGGATCGTCACCAGCCCAGAGGTTTCGGCCTTGCTCGCGCAGTTCACCACGCATGGTGACTTCCGCCCGATCTACGTCTCCGACCCGAACAGCCCGTATGGACCTGTGGACATGATTCGTCCGCAGACGCAGCACGGCCAGTTTGGTATCTACAAGGCTGGTACCTTGCAGAACAAGTGGACCGTGTACGAAGACCCGTTCTTCGCTCGCGACCAGATGCTGATCGGGCTCAAGGGCTCGACGTACCTGGACTCGGGCTACGCCTGGGCACCGTACATCCCGCTCCAGATGACGGCGACGTTCCTGGACCCGAACGACCTGAGCTTCCGCAAGGGCATGCGTACTCGTTACGGCAAGGCTCCCCTTCGCCCCGAGTACTACGGTCAGCTTCGCATCAACAACCTGTAACCTACGCAGTAGGTCAGGACCAAGTACACGAAACGCCTCGGGAAACCGGGGCGTTTTGCTTTAAGCTTGTTTGGTCCTGCTGTCTTGACGTAGCCTTGTTTTGTCGCACGTTGAGCAGTTGTTGTTCTAATTTGCGTGACAGGACCACGTGGTCTTGAGAAAGAAGATCATGGCGTTCAAAGACATCGAGAGTGAGTTGCGCAGCATCGACGAGCTGTTTTTGCCTAGCAAGGCGACCCCAGTAACTGCGTTGCATGAAGATGTGTCGTTGGTAGTTGCCGCAACTTCGTCAGATCCTGATAGACTCCGAAAAAAGCTCCGCATTTTGGACGCTAGCCTGTCGGCTGTGCTGGCGCAGGTACACGATCTAATGAGGAACTGAAGGAGAGTTGACATGGCGTACAAACTAGCTCCAGGGTTGGATAACATGATGATCCCTGGATTCGGGATCGCGTCCTACGACACCGTTATCGAGGGCGACTTCGCCAATCTCGTGGCGGTAGGAATCTTGGTTGAGATTCCTTTGGTCAAGGGCAAGACCAAGGTGGCAGAAGCGCTCGTAGAGCCTGCTCCGCCTGCTGTGGCGTCCGACACAGCCGTGTCGTTGGTTGACAGCTCCGGAGGCACTGCTGCTGCCGTTGAAGACGAGCTACCGCCTGCGCGCAAACCTGAGACCCGCAAGCGGAGGTAGTCCATGCCCGCCGTCCTTCAGACGCGGCAGTTGATGGACGCGGCTGAGCTATCCATCTGGATACTTCGGTATCTTGGCGCTCCGTTCATCAAGGTCGAGTTGACGCAAGAGGCTATCGACGATGCCATCGAAGAGGCACGTCGTTGGTTCACGTCAAAGAAGGGCTACTACAGAATCTACTTCATTCCGGTAGTTCAGGGTGGTGCGCCGTACGTGCTCGAACCCGAAATCGAAGTAGTCGTGAGCGTCGCGTTTTCCTCGTCGGCCCTGAACACGCTGACTTCGGCGCTGACCGGCGGATTCGGACCAGGCTTCGGTGTTGACCTCCAAGGTGGCATCTACTTCGGATCAGGTTTCGGAGGGAACGGATCGGTTCCAGGGCCACTGTCTGGGTGGGTCCAGACGCTCATGTACCTGAAGCAAATGTCCCACGTTTTTTCTACGGATCTTGAGTGGCGGCAAGAAGGGCGATCTCTGTATCTGTTCCCTACGAACGTGTACACGTCCGGAACGATCGCTGTAGAGTTCAAGACCAACACGTTCACCATCGAGCAGTTGCCGGACAAAGATCACGAGCTGGTCAAGCGTTACGCGCTCATGGCGTGTAAGAAGCGAGTTGGTAGGATCAGGGCCAAGTACATCGGCGGGTTCCCCACAGCACAGGGAAACTCCGAACTGGACGGTCAGAACATGCTAGACGAGGCAAAAGCCGAAGAAGAGCAGCTGAACATCGACGTGTACGAGTCCGGATACCCTATGGGTTTCATGCTCGGCTAGGAGGCGTATGGCGAACAACCCGAAGCCGATAGTTGTCACGATCCCCGTAGCGCCTTGTCTAGACGGTGACTTCCATCTGAGCGATTCCGAGATTTTCCTGCACGATCTTATTGCCGTCGAGATGAACCACATCGCGGGCACGGACGTGGATTTCTTCCAGCTGAACAAGAAGAAGTCGAAGCGAGATCCGCTGTACGACGAAATGAAGGAAGAGGAGTTCGACGGGCCTTTCCGCGTACGTACGTGGGTAGAGTGGCCCGCACCAGTGCCGGAGCCGAGACAGGAAGGCTTTCGGCAGACTTGGTACAACTCGCTGTGGGTAGCCAGGGCGGACCTGGAAGTCGCAGGCGCGCGGGCTCCGTACTACGGCGACGTCGTCCGATTCTGGAAACTCCCGTACTTCGACAAGTTCTCGGTGCCGTACGATTCCGGGAAAGCGCCGAAGGGGTACTACTTCACGATCACGGAGATCTCAGATGACGGACACCTGTTTGATAACTCGTCTTTTGTCGGATTCAAGTGTACTCTAGCGCGCAACTCTGAGTTCACTCCAGAGCGACGTCTTACCAACACGTAGCAGTTGAGATCAGGAGAACACCGTGGACAAAAAAGCATTGCGGGCGATGATCAACGAAATGGACGACTCGGAAGAGGAGGCAGAAAGCCCAGATCCGAAGATGATGATGTTCCTCGTGGCGGCTGCGAAGTCGGCGGGCGTGGATCTTTCGGACAAGAGCACGGTCAGTGCGTTCATTGACCAACTCAAGGCGCTTGTGACGCGCGACAAGTCCACCTTGATGAAGGCTATGCGTATGTACAAGTCCCGTGACGCGAAAAGCCTGTCCAAGCTAGCCAACAAGGCGTAGTTAACGTTCGAAGGAGGGGACCGCATGAAAGAGTCTACGAAGAAGAAGTTGCGTTCGTTTGTCGAAGCTCGTGGCACTGCCCCGGACCGCAGTCTAACGGACATGGTTGACATCCTCACGCAAGAGATGATCGGGATCGCCGCGAAGAAGGAAAAGCTCCAGGAAGAGTTGGAAACGATCCAGGAAAAGATCGACGACCTTGAAACGGCTTGGAAACTGTCGGCTGTCGGAGCCTACGGCGAGAAATCGGATTTCGTTGTGGCCGTCAACGCGGATGGCCCTTTCGTCAGGTTCGCTCGTGGTGACCTTGGGTCAAGTTCCTTCAAATCAATAACCACCCCTAGCGACCTTCTCGCTGTGTTAAAGGGCTTCAAGATCACAAACTGGGACCGGCAGTACTGAAGATCTCCTTGAGAAGCTAGACGAGATTGTGGGGGTTTAGTTGGCTCCTGAAGACGTGATCACTGAAGTTCGACAGGGTGTTTCCCCTGTCTGCGCGACATGCAAGCACTACTGGAGCGGTCGTGAGCGTGGACTCCCGCGACCTCAGTGTACGACTGTGCTCCCGTGCGGATCTCCCATCGCGGGAGACACCTTCAGCCAGTACAAGGGTCCGATCACCGACTTCGAGCAGTTCTGCTTCGTCTGCTCTCGGGAAGCCAACTTCGCAGTGAAGGTCCGCGAAGAGAAACGAATGATCGGAATCTGCCGGGACCACGTGGTCCTGCTGTCTCAAATCGAGGCGTCTGTAGGTGACAAGGCTCATTTGATTCAGCTGACTAGTGGCAATGGTAGGCTCCCGTTGCTTCAGTTGCTGCCGAAGCCCAAGCCGAGTTTGTTCGCTGCCATCGCTGCGTCGGAACAAGAGTTCGACGACGAGTCGAGGCATGTGGCTCGGAAGAAGGGACTCCTGAGAGATGAAGATCTCGACTGAAGGCATGGAGTCGGTGCTTCGGTACTGGCGCGATCTCCCGTACCGTTCCGCTGCGCTGGGCAACTCGCTAACGTACGAGGCGGCTCAGTACCTCCGGTCAGCTGTCTTGGCCCCGCAGCCAAACACGCCAGAAGGCGACCGCGTCCAGGAGTCTCTGGTCGTAGGCCGCGTGTTGGGTACCGAAGGGAACGCGTTACCGAAGGCGTACGCGACCTTTCTGGATGACACGAAGCTGCCCAAGGCCAAGGTGAAGGATCTGGGCAAGCTCACGGTTCTGTACGTGCGGGTGAAGAAGCGAAGGCTGGTACGGGTAGCGCCGGAGATCGCGATCTTGGTGAAGTACAGTCCTTGGACCGTGGGCACGATTCCGGTGTTTCCGTCCAAGCGACAGGCGCTGGTCGTGTACCGCACCGTCAGTCGGGAAGAGGCGCTGTCCATCCAGGCTCAGCGCGAGAAGGACGCTCCCAAGTGGCGAGCGGAGCTAGCAGCTATCGGCGTCCGGGTAGGCAAACCGGAGCCGATACCGCCCAAGGCCCAGGCGACCCCGGACATTCTGTTTTACATGGCTCGGCAGGAGTTCGGCGGCGGCGGCGTGCGTGCGAGGAAGCTGTGGAAGAAGGCACTAAAGAACTTGGCGGCGTCGGGCATTAGGTCTATCATGCAGCGGCAAGACCTCGTGAAGACGATGTCTGATCCCGATTACATGTCTTGGCGCAACGGTACCAAGCCACTTTCCAATGTTGCTGTTTCGGTTCAGGAAGCAGATAAGTTCAGTCAGTTTCAAGATCGCCTGAACGGGTGATGGAGGTTTTCATGGTTACCAAGGGCATGTTCCCCAGCGTTTCGCAGCACCTGTCCGCTATCCGCAAAGCTCTCGGTGAGGCCGAAGCAATCGAGCCGATCAGCAGCGAAGCGGACCCGCAGCCGGGTGAGTTCGGTGCTCCTAACGCCGACCCCATAGTGGATCGCGTGGACGCGTATCTGTGGGACATCGTGGACTCCCTGACGACCGCGTACGAAGTCGATGAAGACGACGCTCTCGACTTCGTTCTGGGTGTCGCGGACGACATGGCCGCAGAAGGTTCGTTGCCGGAGCTTCCTGACGAAAACGCGCCCACAAGCTTGCAGGCTGAGTGGCTTGGCGCTGCGTCCACATCGGGATTCGGAAACATGGTGCTTCAGGCCGCTGCTGAAGAGTGAGGCACGAGGTGTCTCTAGGTGACTCCGGCAGAACAAGCACTGCGGGATCGGTATCTGGGCGACGCCAGGAATGGCGAAGTCCATCTACGTGATTTCGACCAAGGCGTCGTAGAGACCTTCGGAGGAGTGATCGTCAACACTGACGACCCTTCTTGCGAATGGAACGGGAACTACTTCCTGCTGAACGTGGCGGGCGTGAAAGCTCCGCCCGGTATGCCGGGAGTGCCCGTCAACTTCTCGTTCCCCGAAGATACGAACGACGTGTTTATTTACCCGTCTGTGGTCATCGTCCGAGAAGATATTTCTCCAGCGATGAACCGGTACCAGCCGGGAACGATCCAGTACCGGGTTCCTTCGTTGGGAGCCATTCCCACGGAAGGGCAGTGGGGCGGTAAGACGTTTCAAGGGTTCAACCGAATGGCGGAGCGGCGCTCAGCTGTTCCGTACGACATTTCGTACACCGTCAATGTGTACGCGTACCGTCGAGGGGACACGCCGGGAGCGATTCAAGGCGTCAAGGGAAACGCCAACGCGTTGCTGGAGTACGTGCTCCGGTGGTACCAGCCGTACACCGCAATCGACGTCTACGACAATCTCGGTGACCGAAGAGTGTACTTCGCTACCGTAGACGCGGCGTCGCCTTTGGACGACGTAGCAAACATCGCGGAGCGCACGATCGGTTGGTCGATCAGCATGACCGTCGAAGCAGAACTTGATCTTACGCCCGAGACGAACAGCCCCACAGTTCTATCGCCTGTGTTGAATATGGGCTACAAGAAGTAGCCCTGGAGATCACATGACTACCGCACTGCGTTCTTTACTAGAAGCCGAGCAATCCGAAGCCTGTAACGACGGTGCGCTTGAAGAGAGCGACAAGTTGTTCACAACGATTCGGGAGATCACAGCCAAGAAGACTGGTGCTGTGATCCCTCTAGGCACCAAGGTCCGATTAGTATGGGACGGCCAGAGAGCAGAAAGCGTGATGATCGTCGCGCCTCTCACTGGCATCCGTACTGCGACCACGCTTTTGCACAAGACCGTCAAGGGCGTGAGCAAAGAGCCTAGCTTGAGCACGCTGGAGAAGTGGGGCAGTAACGGCATTGCCAAGTCTGTGTTGGGAGCCAAGGTCGAACCCGATGGCTGGGACGCAGATGGGAGTCCAAGCTGGATGCTCGCGGTGGGTGTCATATGACAACACTACGCGAGAGGATTGCCGCTGCTCGGGCTGAACTGTGTCCTCTCACGGACGCGGTCGAACCGCCACGGGGCATGAAGCGTTCGTATGTTGTGTACGAAGATCCGGACACAAGCGCCGTAGCCGCTTCGTTCGACACTCTAGACGCCGCCCTGCGGTGGCGTGCGAAACCCGAAGCCGAAATTATTCTCAACGGGCGCACCCTAGCCAAAGTCGTCAACAAGAAATGGAAGCTCACGCCTGCTGGAGTCAAGGCAGCCGCCGATGTCGTTGCTACTGATTACGTGGCAGCTGAGCTAGCTACTACAGAGGCTCTGACTACGGGCAACGATGCGGCGTTGTATACGATCAAGCGGGTGTTAGCTCCCGTGCTGCACAATCTGGAGAAGTACCTGGACATGGAGCCTGGAGATCCCAAAGCCGTCAAAGCTGGACTTGCTCAGCTTCTTGGGGCTGTAGGGTTGTTGTGTGCAAAGCTAGGCAACCCTGTCGCTTCTAAGACGGTATACGAAGCGACGTACGAGTTAGTGCTGCCGAAGAATGAATCCTGATGGCCACAGCGCTCAAAGTTCTGCTCGAAGCAGAACAAGATCGTGCTGATTGGCCTCAGTGGTTGAAAGATGCTCAGACTCGAAATGCCGTTGTTGAGATCAAGAACGGTAAAGTGATCTGGAAAAGCGGTGTTTGGGTAAACGGCATCTGGAATGGCGGCGTCTGGGAAGATGGAACTTGGCAGCGCGGCTACTGGAACGACGGTATCTGGGAAAAGGGCGACTGGTACGACGGCACTTGGAGAAACGGCACCTGGAAAGGCGGAACCCACCACGGCGGCGAGTGGCGTGGAGGAACCTGGGAAGGTGGAACGTGGAAAGGCGGCACCGGGCAAGGACTGATCGGGTACAGAAGCTTTCGGAAAGCCGTTGAGAAAAAACCTGAATAGCGCTACGCATCGAGGTAGAGCACACTAAGGACTAGTCTATGGGACGATTTTACAACAAGACACGCACCCCGCTTTCAGCGACCACCAGCAAAGGAAAGTCGGTGTCATTTCCTTCTCGGGGATGGGCGTACGTTCCTGTGGATGAAGAGTCGTCCCAAGCCATCCAGATCTACGTTCGAAAAGGCGTGCTCGCGCGAGCCGATGATCCTCAAGACATCGCTATTCTGGCGGGAAACAAGCCTGCTGCTCCGGCTGTCGTCGCAGCATCTAAGCCTGTGATCCCAACCCCAGAGCCTGTTCCAGAGCCTGTCACAGAGACTTCAAGTCACGAACAAGATCCAGTAGTCGCTTCCATCGAAACTGCCGTAGAACAAGAAGTTTCAGATCCTGGTGCGGAAAGTGTTGCGTCTGATGGGCAGAGTGTTGCAGACTCTCATTCGCGCAAGCGGCGCGAAAATCGTAGGAGCTAGCTAACATGGCCGAACTCTTGTCGCCTGGGGTATTCGTTGAAGAAGTACCGTCTCCAGTAACAACCGTCACGGGCGTGTCTACGTCCACGATGGGCATCGCTGGTTACGCACAGCGGGGACCGTCGGACAGCGCGGAGTTTGTTACCTCCTTCGAGCAGTTCACACGGGTTTTCGGGTCTGTTGTTCGCGAATCGCTGATGGGCATGAGCGTTGCGGCGTTCTTCGCTAACGGCGGTCGTCGTATGTACGGCGTTCGTGTGACGCCTGCTGACGCTGTTTCGGCAGACGCGCGGATCTTGAACTCGTACGATGACGAACTGATCGAGACCGGCGACGGTGTTGCGGTTCTGTTTACCAAGACCGCCGCTACCACCCTGATTCAGGCGGACAACGGACTGGCTCCGATCAAGCCAGGGTCACTGACGATCAAGTATCGCGAGTTGGGTGCTCCTGTTCTTGCACAGGCGACCCGTCAGCGTGACGGTGTCACGGCACTTATCGGTGTCGCGCTTCAGTTCGACTACGAAGGCCGTATTCTTCCGGCTTCTTTGCCTGCTGCTGATTTCAATCTCGACGCTGTTGTTCGAGGAACGGTAACAATCAACGTACCTGCTGCGGTGCCGTTCGTGATTGCTGTGCCTGTGGGCACCGGGTCTGTAGTCACGGCTTCGACCACCGTTGGTCCGGACACGTCCACGGTCACGTTCGATCACGAGAGTGGTCGGTTCTCGCTGAAGACCGCTGGCGCGATGATTCCTGTTGTGGCTTCAGCAATCACGGCTGATTTCACGCCAGCCTCGGCTACCCGTCTTGTTACAGAGACGCAAGTTGCTCTCACGGACGTGGGTAACTTTGTAGGCGCTACCGTAGCTGCTGGAACGCTCACGTACACGACAGGCGCGTACTCGCTCACGCTCACCGTTGCGCCGCACAACTTCGCTAAGATCCTTGTGGATTACACGGTTGCTGCTTGGGACATCAACCCCATCTCGGCGGGAACGTGGGCCAACGACGTGGTCGTCCGGGTGTCGGGCAACAATGACGCGTACGACGCGGATACGGCGACGTATTCGTTGTTCGACGTGTTGGTGCTGATGCTCAATCAGGTATCACAGCAACTCGAAGTCATGGAGCAGTACTCCGAGATTTCGTTGGCCGACCCGAACAACGCTGCGTACTTCCCGGACGTGCTGAACGAGTTGTCGGATCTCGTCCGTGTTACGGAGCCGGGTAGCGACCAGGCTGTCAACCAGCTGAGTGGTCGTCCGCGCCAGATTATCGTGGCCGGTGGTGACCAGTTGGCTGCTGGCCAGACGATCACAGCGACATTGCCTGGTCTGCCTATCGCTCCTCGTAGCTTCTTGCTCACGTACACGGACTCGACGGCTGTCGCGCGCACGATCACAGACGACGGCAACGGCAATCTCGTTGGAGACATCGACCCAATCGGTGTCAACACGCTCGGTTACGTGACGGGCCTGTTGGACGTCAAGACGCTGTTCACGCTTCGTGGCGCTACGCTGGTGAATGTCACCTACGCAAGTGCTCCGCAGGAAGTGAACCATGACGAGCAGTTTGGCGACGACGCCAAGCAGTTCACCATCGGTACTGTTGCGTTCTACGCGGATGGCGAAGACGGCACGTTCGACAGCGTCAACTGGGGTCGTGACCAGTTTACCAGTCCTCTGCTGATTCCGACGAACGCGGGTATCTACGCACTGAGTCGCGTGGACGACATCCTTCAGGTGATTCTCCCGGACTTCGCGGGCGACGTCACGATCACGGGAGACTTGCTGGATTACGCTTCGGCACGCGCGTCTCAGCCTAGCGGCGGTGATCGGTTCGTCATCTTGACGGTTCCGATGGGCTCAGACCCGCAGGAAGCCGTTGACTGGTTGCGCTTCAGCCTCGGGCGTTCCAGTGATTACGCGGCTCTGTATTGGCCTTGGGTTCGTGTTGCAGACCCCTTGGCCAATGGTCGTCCGATGACCATGCCGCCGCTTGGCCACCTCGCGGGCATTTACGCTCGTACGGACGCGAACAAGAATGTTGGAAAGACCCCAGCCGGTACGGTTGACGGTCAGTTGTCCTTCTTGCTCGGTCTTGAGTACGTGGCGACACAGGGCGAACGCGACCTTGTGTACCCGAACAAGATCAACCCGTTGATCAGTTCGCCGCAGACCGGCTTGGCGGTTTGGGGCGGGCGTACAATCTCCAACCGCACCGAGTGGCGTTATATCAACGCTCGCCGGTTGTTCATGTTCTTGGAGAAGTCGATCTACAACGAGACCTTCTGGGCGGTGTTCGAGAACAACAACCCGTCTCTTTGGTCAAAGCTGCGCACGCAGATCGGTGGGTTCCTGAACTTCTTGTTCAGCGCTGGTTACTTCGCTGGGTCGAATCCGTCGCAGGCGTTCTTCGTGATTTGCGACAGCAGCAACAATCTTGCGGTGACAGTTGACCAAGGACAGGTCATCATGGATGTCGGTGTGGCACCCAATAAGCCTGCCGAGTTCGTTCGCGTCCGGTTCGCACAGAAATCAATCGAGTCCTGAACGGGGACTGACAAGGGAGAGTAGGAAGCTATGCAACTCACGATCACAAATCTCACCAGCAGCCCCGTTTACATTCGGGATCTGTACACCTCAGTCCTTCCGGGTTTCCCGGTGGTGACTTCGCGCACGGCTGCTCAGGTCCAAGCTATGACCGGGCTTCAGGAGGCCGTTGTTGCGGCAACCGTCAGTTACGCCTTGGTGCCAAGCGCCACTGATACGGCAAGCCAGGTGTATCAGGTTATTGACGTGTCGAACCCGAACAAGCTCAAGGCGTACACGACGGCAGGGCGTCCTGTGTCCACGACGATGCCGGTGTCCAGCGCGATCTGGAACACCACGACCGGAATCCCGAACTTCGCGGACGGCGCTGTTTGGCGCGACGCTGCTGGCGCAGTGGTCTGATCGCTCTTTCGTTCGATGTTCTTTACGGGTAATGGGTAACGGAGGCTTCTAATGGCTCGTGCTTCTTCGACAGACTACTTGCACTCGATGCGATTCTTCGTAAGCGCGACCACCAAATCGGCTTACGATCCGTTCGCGCAGAGGGCAGATGCTGGGTTCTCGACGTGTTCTACCCCAGAAGCCTCGATGGACGCTGTGGAGTACCGGGAAGGTCACTACGTCTACACGCGCAAGCAGCCTGGTCTTCCTACGATGGCAGACATCACGCTTCAGCGTGGTGTCGTCCTGGCTGACACGGTGTTCTACGACTGGGTCTTCAAGACCATCGAAGGCACAGGGCAGTACCGGACTGACCTTGAGATCAAGCACTATCACCGAGACTCGTTGCCTGGAACGAACGGAGCCAACAATCCGAACTCGTTGATCATCGTACCTGGAGCTGTAGGACAAGCGCTGCGTACGTATCACGTTTCAGATGCCTTCCCGATCCGTTGCAAGATCGCAGGCGACCTCGACGCAACAGCTTCCGATATCTCGATTTCGGACATGGACGTGTCGTACGAGGCGTTCTACATCTCGAATACGCCGCCCGTTTGAGGGCCTTTGGCTCGATCATTCTTAAACGACTATTTGCAGGTATTCCCGTTCTGGCTGACTGATGTAGGTCCGCTGAATGCCTTCTCGCTGCCAATTCTGACGCCCTTGTTTGGGTTCAGTCAGCTTTCGTCGCCCGAGATCTCGATAGACGTCGAGACCTTCAAAGAAGGCAACTGGATGTTCGACCGCAAGGTCGTGAAGTCCGGTTCTGTCAGCGCGATCACTATGTCGCGAGGCGTGACTATTTACGAGAGCGACTTCTCGAACTGGATCAAAGCGGCGCTGTATGGCGACCCAGATCAGTTTTCTTCTCCGATACCTGGCGTTGGGGCCGGTGGGTTGACCTACCGTAGAACGCTGATGCTGATTCACTTCATGCAACGAACCATCGCGGACCCTCCCCCAGGCGGGGACCAGAATGCCGCTGGTGTCGCAGCGCAGATTGCTACTGCGGCGTCGTTGTTCGCCGCAGGCGTGGCGTTAGAGTCAGGGTCGCTGGCAGGCGCTGTGTTGGGAGGGTCGCTGGCAGGACTGACAACCGGAGCGGCGCTTTTAGGGGTGCCCTTCGAGTTCGCGGCTCGGATACCCGCCAGGGCGTACATGCTGTATGGCTGCGTACCCAGCAGGTACAAAGCTGGGTCGGACTTTGATGCTACGTCAGGGGACGTGTCTATTCAGGAACTGGAGATTCAGGTAGAGATGGTTGATCAGATCTCTCTGCTTTAGGAGACCGCATGACTAAGCCATTCACGTATCTAGACGTCGAGCGACTGAACAAACAGCGCCACGAGAGCGCGACCACGTCTGCGAACGTAGGCGTCTACGAGGTCCCTCTGGGGGCTCCAAGGCCCGCAGGACACTCGCCCAAGCCTTTCGTCGCCCCGAACACAGAAGGCTTTTCTGACGTGGCCGAGTACCTGCGCGGTAACAAACGCACGACGCGGGGCTAGTTAGCTCTTGTACCGCTGAGCGTTTTAGGTAATCTTCGCGTACTCTACTTTAGAGGTACGCATGCAAGAGCCTGAATCGGCTGATGACGTCAGTGCTGAGCCGCTTGAGTTGCTGATTACTCCTCCTACGGAGGAGCAGAAGAAGCGAGCTTGGCGGTTGTCTGTTCTGGATCGCTACCAGAACTGCTGTGCAAACTGCGGCGGCAGCGATCATCTGATCGTAGACATGCTTGTGCCGTTAGCGGCTGGCGGACAACTCGTCGAGTCCAACGGCGTGACGATCTGTCGCGCGTGCCAGCTTGCGGCCAAGGCGGCGGACAAGGCTGCCGAGGTAGGCAAGTCAAAGAGGCGACCTGTGAACGTCTGGATCTCTCGGGCGCTGTACGAGCGGCTGACCGGTAGTCTTGAGATGGCGTCCGGGTTCCGGTCGATGGGTTCGCTGGTGCGGTACATGATGGAGCGTGTGGTCGCGCACCCTGATCTCTTTGAAGACCTGGCTAACTACCAGGACGTCGGAATGGACGTGAAGATCAACGTGTGGGTCGAGCCCGCCATGTATGACGCGTTCAAGGCAGTTCTGGTCACCCGCCGGTTGACCGTGACTGACGCGCTCAAGGGGTTGTTTGCGATGTACTTGGAAACTGTTGTTGAAAGGAAGCTCTGATGGCATCAAACGAAGCATTCGTAATCGAGAACCAGATCGCTGACCCGAAACCAGGGGTCGGTAGCGGTACCCTGCCGTGCGGCTATCTGACAGACGACGGAGAGCTTTTGACCGATGTCTGGGTCCGAGAGATCACTGGCGCTGAAGAGGACATGCTTGCGAGTACAAAGGTGAAAGATCACCGCAAGATGGGCGAACTGATCACCCGATGCACGATGGCCATCGGCCCAATCTCTGATCGTGATGAACTGTCACGGATGGTGCCCAAGTTGTTGGTTGGGGACCGTGTGTACTTGTTCTTGTTGATTCGACGCGTGACGTTGGGAGACAACTACCCGTTCAAGAGCAAGTGTGCTGATTGTGGGTACGAAGGCTCGTTCGATGTGGATTTGTCCTCCATGACTGTGAAGGCGATGGCCAATCCGTTGTTGCGTTCTATTGATGTCGTCTCTCCTCGCGGTCGTAAGATCACGATGGCTCCGATGGACGGTATCCGTGAAGAGCGGCTGAGCACGTTCAAGAACGACAACGACAAAGCCACGCTGGCGCTCGTGTCCAGAGTCACGCACATCGACGGCAAGCCAGCCACCATTGGAGATCTCAAGCAGTTGCCGCTGTCAGAGCGTAACTTCTTGCGCGATCAGTACCAAGATCTTGAAGGTGGCGTGGACACCACGATCGAAGTGACTTGTCCTGAGTGCCGAGTCGAATTCAATAACGAGTTGGACATCACGCAGCGTGCGTTCTTTTTCCCTTCTGTAGCGAAGAAGGGCTAGAGATCGAGGTGTTCTTCTTGATGGACCAGATGCACCAGTCCTATCCAGACGTCATTTCGATCCCGTCTTCGCGCAGACACCGATTCGTAGTAAAGAAGGTGGAGCAAATCCAAGCGCACAATGCCGCCGTCGATCGCGCAAACACAGCCGCACGTTCCCGTAGCAAAAGATGATACTGGCGAGGACCACGTGGTCTTGACTCACGTGTTTGGTTCTTGCTGAAGGTTTACTGTCTATGGGT
>Ga0315288_10000616_pt1 | contig 44739 bp, 80 predicted proteins | sample YL17G11_20_MG_FD_203454 | JGI IMG/M metagenome (GOLD analysis project Ga0315288, IMG submission 203454) | Sediment microbial communities from Yellowstone Lake, YNP, Wyoming, USA - YL17G11_20 | ecosystem: Environmental > Aquatic > Freshwater > Lake > Sediment | place: USA: Wyoming | collected... | reverse complement strand
CGAGCCAGTCGGCGAGGTACTCCCGGTCGTCCGGTGTCGACAGGCGGTCGAAGACGTCGCCGGAAATGATGATCGCGTCAGGCCGTTCGTCCGCCGCGTGCTCTGCGATCCAGTCGAGAATCCGGCGGCACTCGCCGGATCTCGGGCCGCGGAGCAGGAGGTGGAGATCCGCGAGATGCAGGACCCTCATCGAGCCCTCCATCAGAACGGCGTGGACCCGTCGTCGACGTGGTTCCTGATCGCCTCCTCCTCGCGATACGCCTTCCACGCTCGCAACGCCACGAGGTTCGCGTTCGCCTCGTCGACCCGCTTGACCTTGCCTGCGTGGAGGGCTCGCTCGGTGCGCTCGATCTTCTCGATGATGGCGTCGAGCGACAGCGACGAGGCCTGCACCATCGTCCACTTGCCGTCCGCGCCCTTCGTGCCGAGTACCTTGGCGTCGGGGGGCGGCTCGGTCGGCTTCGCGGACCCCGGATCATGCACCTCGCCGGTCTCCGGGTCGTAGCCGTCGTCATCGGGCTCCGGTGCCTCGTCCTTCGGCGCGGCTAACCGGGGGACGGGCTGCCGTGGCGGCGCCGACTGGAGCGCGGGACGGCGGCCTCCGTACAACGCGGCGCTCGATCCGAGCGCCCGATCCGCAATCATCAGCGCGACCTGCCGCCGGACCTCCGGGTCCTCGTGCCGGCCCGTGAACTGGAGCCGGACGACGGCGAAGCCCTTCGCGATGTCCGCGGCGGTGTAGTTCGCGCGGATGCCGAAGGCCTTGCGGATGAGGCGGTTCCACGATTTCGCCTCAGCGAGGCTCAGGAGGTGCTGCCTCGCCTGGAGGATCTGCGCCCACGGATCGCGCGGGTCGGACCTCCCGTCGCGGTCCTTGTGCGCCTTGGCGATGCGCGCGATCTCCCGGGCGTCGTCGCCCCACTTCTCCTCCGGCACGCCCTTCTCTGCGCGGAGGTCGATGCGCTTGGAGGCGCTGACCACGCGCTCCGTCCCGTCGAGCTGCTTCACGGTGCCCACCGACTGGAACTCGACGACGTGCGGGTCCGTCCCGTCGTCGACGCGGCCCGAAAGGTGGGGCATGGACTGGATCCCGCCAGCGGCCGCGATGCGGTCGAGCGCGCTCTTCGCGACCCCGACGCCGCCTCCGGCGATCCCGTAGGTCTCGGCCTTTGGCTCCACGAAGACGAAGGCCACTGCCGCGCTGTGGAGCACGGGCAGGCGACCGCCGATGGCACCGCCCGGCACCAGGACGTTGTACCGCTTCTGCATCTCGCGGATCGTGTCGGCCAGTTGCTCGACCGACTCGAACACGCCGCCCGTCTCCGGGCGCATCAGGGCATCGCTCTTCCGTTCCTCGCTCATCACCGTCCCTCCATGGTCGCCCCGGACACGCCGGCGGCGTCCTCAACTACCAAGCACCGATCATCTTCCCGCCGAGCCACGCCGCAGCGGTGAGCGCCGCCAGCCCGACGCCGACGTACGCCGCGAGCGGCGCCCACCGCTTCATCGCCTGGTCGCGGAGGTCGATGCGCGCCCGCTCGTCCGTCTCCCACTCCTCGAGCACGTCGCGCGCGACCTCCCACAGCCGCTTCTCGGGCTCGTGGGGAAAGAACTTCGTGTCGAGCCACTCATCGTTCGCCACGAGGTACTTCTGGAGCACCTCCTTCTCGGCGTTCATGCTCTGCTCCATCTGCTCGCTCAGGCGCTGGAGGATCAGGCGGTTCTGCTCGAACTGTTCCTCGGTCTCCGGGTACTCGATCAGCTTCGGGTCGGCCGGGTAGTTCTGGGCCGACGGGAACGGCGGCGCGCCCTCGCACCGCGCCGGCTTCGGGCCGGGTGCCGGGGGCCGGCGCATCAGCGCCGCCCGCGCCCGGTACTCCTTCTCCATCGCCTTGCACGCGGTCCGCAGCGCGTCCCGCCCCCGCTCCCGGTCCTCCGACTTCTCGCCCGGGGTCTGGACGAACTTCGGCATGATGCCCCACACCTTCGCCACTTCGAATGCCGTCTTCATGATCGGGATGAACTTCATCTTCCGCTCCTTCCACGCCGCGCATCGCGGCATCCACCTCGTCGAGCCGGCCCCGGAGCCAGTCCCGGGCGTCGGCAAGTCCGAGTCGTACCTGCAGGAACTTCGTCTCGTCGCGGCGGTGGGCCGACACGTAGACGGCCAGCACCTTCTCGCCGCCGAACTCCTCAATCCTGCCCCAAATCTCCGGATCGGACCACCCTCGACCGCGTCCGCGGCCGCGCTCGTCGAGCACGACCGTGAAACTCTTGCGCTCGACGATCCGTCCGACCATCCGGTGCCCTCGCTCCCTCTGCTGCCGCTAGTCCCGCTGCGGACCCGGCGTCCACTTCGGGCGCGCGTCGGACTCCGCGACGTTCTCGCCGCCGCCGTCGGCGGGATTCGTCGGGGCGTCGGCGGGCGTCCCCCACCCCTGCGCCTGCGCCGCCTGCTGTGCCTGCGCCGCCTGTGCATTCGCCGCCCGCTGCCGCTGCTGGATGCGGTAGTTCGACACCCACCGCGCGGCGGCGGTTGCCGCGCCGGTCGCCATCAACTGCGCCGTGCCGTCCTCGAGCCCCATGCGCCGCAGGAACGGCATCGCGACCAGCCGCGTGGTCTCGGCCGTGACGTCGTCGACGGTCATCGAAATCGCGACCTGCGGCTGCCGCCCGATGCCGATCCCGACCATCACGACCCGCACGCCGCGCGCCTCGAGCGCCTGCGACAGCACGGGAAGCAGCCGGACCGGATTTTCGTCGAGCAGGGCGTTGACCGCCTGGACCAAGTTCGTCTCGTTCACGGTTTCGGACACGTCTTCACCTCCAGGTGCGGGCACATATCCCCGCAGGTCCGAGAAATCGAGAAACATGGACGTTTCCGGCGCACGGGATCAGGTGGTGGCACGAAGCGGCAGCAGGTGGCGGCATATATTCTGCCGTATTTCGCAGAAATCGGGAACCACATAGGAATCTGCCGCCCATGCTCATGGCCTGACCTTCGACGTCTTGCGCCGCCGATTATTCCTTGCGGCCTTCGCGTCGTGCTCCGCGCGCCCGATTTTCCAGCCGGCGTACATCGGCACGAGGTGCGGCGCGCGGACCGGGAACCTCCGGCCCGATAGGCCGAGTCTGTAGCCGCGCCGGAACGCCTTCACCGACTCGTGGTCGGTCTTCGGTATCCACGCGGGAATTCGCAATTTCGTTCCCATCCGGTCTTCGAAGCCTCCCGATCCCTTCTGCCCCTCCCGGCGTCGGCGAGTTCGCCGAGCCGATTTTCGCACGACAGTTCGACGAGCCGCCTCGTCGCGCCGTCGAGCGCCTGCTTCAGATCGCGAGCCATCGGTTCTTTCTCCCCCTGCTCGCAGCCGACTCGACGGCGAGCGTCGGATCTCCCGGAACCCTCGGCACGAGCCTCCACCGGAACCCGAAGACGGCGCAGCCCGTCGGATCCAGTCCACGCTTGAGGACCGAGTTGGCGACCATCTCGAAGTCCAACTGGCCCCCCTGTTGGATCCGGTCCTTGTTCTCCGCGGCGATGGCATCGATCATCGACACGACATCGAAGCCGGCCGGAATCGTCCTGAGCAATCTTTCGTACACGGCGACCTCCAGCCAGTCGCGCAGTTTCTCGTCGACCGGGCCGTACTGCGGGTCGGGCTCCGGCTCAACGATGAGGCGCAGCGCGTCGCCGAGCGGCGGGGCTTCGTCGGTCATCGCTTCGCCGCCTTCCGGCTCCCATGGCGGTGGTCGTCCCGGACCGGGTGCTTCGCGACGTGCCTGCGGAGGTCGTCCTTGGAGAAGTACCGGGCGCGCTCGCCCTGAACGGTACGTACCTCCGTCGGCTTGATCAGCCCCTTCGCGATGCGCTCGCGAAACGCCGAGCGCGAGATGACGATGTAGTCGGCCGCCTGGTTGGTCGGGAGCAGGTCGTCACTGCTACGTGCCACCCGAATTTGGTGAGAGCCAGCCTTGGGCAAACGTGGGCCTCGCAAGGCTTCCATGAGGACGATCGCCTTGGCCGTGCCTCTCGCAGCAGCCGTCTTCTTGATATGCTCACGCCGCTTCCCGGAGAAGCGGCGCAGGAGCCCGAGGTAGCGCCCCTGCACCTTCAGCGCGGCCCGGCGCTTCGGGGTCAGCGTGGTGTTCCGGCGCTTCGTCGGGCGGCCCGGCGAGACCTTCCGATACGACACGGAGTCCCCATCGTCCACCTCCACCCACCCAGTCGTGACGTCCGCGAGGCTCGCTCGGAGCACCTCGGACACGATCTGCCCCGCGAACTCCCGCACCAACCCGTCGAACTGTTCCCTCGGGCTCATCGCTTGCCTCCCTTCGCTCCAGCGCGCACCTGCCGCATGCCGAGCACCGTCAGCGGCTTCCCGTCAACCTGCTCGACGGCGACCTCGACGCCGAACTTTCCGAACTTGCCCCGGCCGTCCGCGGGAACCGACGCCACGGCAAACGGCACGACGTGCAGCCGCCGGACGCCGACCGTCTTCTCGAGATACCTGTCGGCGGTCCCGGCACCCACGGCCTCGAGCGCCCGCGCCTCAAGCAGCAGATCCAGCGCCTCGCCGCCGCCCGCCACGCCGCACATCCTGGATCCGCGTCCCTCCGGCCTGGATCCCCGGACGACGTAGATCGGGTACGCCTCGTTGTCGCCCGTCTCCGTCACCCACCATCCCTCGCCAACCGTCAGAAACTCGGCCATCCCGTCCTCCAGAGCACCCGTTCTACCGCACCCGGCGAGCCTCGTCAAGTAATCCGTGTCGGCTACGCCGCCTTCCGCCCGAGGAGACCAAGGGCATGGAACGCCAGCGGCATGATAGCCGCGCCGATGCCGATCTTCATCATCATCGGCATCCGCTCCCACCGCGCCGCGCCGTGGACGCCCTCGTCGTGCCCGGCGTGCTGCGCGGCGGCGATGCGGTTGTCCCGTGAGCCGACCCAGCAGCCGATGCCGCGCTTCTTGAACCACTCCTCGAAGATCGCGTACTGCGCAAGTGCCATCTCCTCGGCGAGGGCCACGGCGAAAAAGAATGGCAGCGCGCGAGCGTTGCCCGCTGGCGGCATGCCAGACCCAATCGCGTAGTTCCAGGTCGGACCGATGGTGACGCGGAAGCGTGCCCGAACGGCCTTCATGCAGAGGCGGAAGACCTCCGCGCCGTGCTCGCGCGCCAACCTTCTCGCGCCGTCCTCCCACAGTTCGATCCCGAAGTTCAGCAGGTCGCGGGTGTCCTCGTACTGCATTCTACCTCAACCTCCCCTTGTCCTCTCCTTCGACCGCCGCATCCAGGCCTCGGTTTCCGCGTCGGTCGCCTCGTCCGTGATCAGGCAGAGGCGCACCGAGCACAGCCGCGAGAACTCGGCGCGCATCACCCGGTAGACCTGGACGGCGAACGACGCCCGCACCGCGAAAAACCCGAAGGAGCCGCCGAGCACCGCGCCCCAGAAGATGCCGCCAGCCTGGAGGACGATGTTCACGACGGAGACGGCGAACACCAGCACCGCCACGACCGCGTAGGCGACGGCGTCGTGCCGGAGATCCAGGACCACGGGCCGCAGTTCGCGCATCCTGGCCTCGACGATGTACCGCTCGCTCGGGTACACGACGCGGTTCTCGAAGTAGCCTTCCTGCGTGCGGAACATCAGTCATCCTTCTCCCCGGCGAACGCCTCGAGCAATTTCGGCGCGCCGACGCCGAGGTACGACGCCGCGACCTTCGACTTCAGGATCTCGCCGACCGTCCGGTTTCCCTCGACGAGGATGTTGGCCAGGAATTCGTTCTCGACCGAGCTGATCCCGGACTCCACGGCCTCCAACTTCGCCTTCACCACGAGGCACAGGCAGCGCCACCGCTGCCGGCTGGCCTTCTCAACCTCAAGCCGAATCGTGTACTCGTCCCTGCCGCGGCCCGTCGGCGTTTCCTTGAACTCCTCGGCCTTGGGCATCGGGATGCGGATGCGCACTGCGCGCTTCTGGATCTCGAAGCCGACGACGCCCACGCCGTCCGAGGACCCGAAGACGAAGCTCGTCGCGCCGTAGCGTTCGACGACGCGCCTGATCTCGCCGATGGATCGGTCGGTGCTGACCTGCGTGTTGCGCGCGTACCTCATCGGCCGGCCCCTCCTCCCCACTTCTCCATGAACGAGTCGGTCAGCATCGCCGGGTCGGTCGGCAGCGAGAGCAGATCACCCTCGGCGGCCGCCTGCTCGCCCTCCCGCACTTCGAACCACAGGCGACGCACGTCCTCGGTCCGCTCCAGCGCCTTTCCCTCGCCGATGATCGCGGTGAACGAGGCGCGGAGCGTGGGGGATCTTCCGCGGCTCAGGATCTCGATACCGTCGTCCTTCCTGCGGAGCAACTGCCAGGAGAACCTCATCGCTTCCTCGGCCTGCACGACGAGCACGAGCCGTCGGGGCACGGCGGCTGGAAGGCGCTCAGGAATGCGCGAGCCAGCGCGGGGGCCGACTTGCGAAACGCCTCTGCCGCCCTCCTGGTCCGCTCGTCGTGGCACGGGACGCAGTTCTCCGGGTCGAACTGGCGGTGTTCGGTGAACTCGCGAAGGCAAGTGCGGCACGTCGCGGGCTCTGGGAGGTTGACGACGGCGTCGACGTCGATCTTGGCGGTCATCACTTCCTCTCCTCTACGACCCGCAGCCCGAGGTCTGCCGCCTCCTTCCGCAGCCGGTCGAGCGCGTCGTCCTCGGCGCGGGCCTTGGCCTGCTTCAGGGTGCGGAAGGACTGCTCGGCGTAGATCCACGGCCCTTCGGTGCCGACAAGCGGTGCCGTGAACCTGCGGGACGATTTGTCGACGTACAGGACGGTGCACCTGTGCGGCCCTACGTCCATGATCCAGGAGCGGCTCCCGAGCCCGCATCCCCGCCTCCAGTTCGCCTTCGGCACAGGAACCCTCAAGCCAGCACCACCGCCTTCGTCATGTCGTCCTTGTACGACGACACGTTCTGCGCCGCGCACCACCCGTCGATCTGCTTCTGCAGCGCCTCGACGGCGTCGGACATGACCACGGCGTCGTCCGAGTGCGGGACGAGCGCTTCCTTCACGGCGGCCGTCACGTCGATGTGGAGCCCGAAGGTCTGCGTGGCCCATACGTAGGCCGGCAGCGGGAGCGGCGGCTGCGGCGGATTCTCGGCGGCACGGGACGCATTCCGGGCCGCGACGTCGGCGCGCAGTTTCGCAACGCTGGACCAGTTGTGGCCGCCGTGGTCGCCGTCGAACGGCGGGTGGGGCCAGTACACGGGGCCCGCCCACTCGGCCTCTCCAACCTTCGCCGCGACCTTGAACCTCTCGGCCTCGACCGCCGCGTTGGCGACAGCACCGCACTCGGCACACAGCACCGACCCACGCTCGACCTTACGCTGGCCGCAGGTGCCGCAGGTGCGCGGCGGGCAGCACTTCGCTGCGGCGTCGGCGGCCGCCGCGCGGCGCTCCGGGGCGTCCCCGAGCACCTGGTACAGCGTGCCGCAACTGGGGCACGCGATGGCGACGAGCTTCCCGTCGTCCTTCCTCACGATCTCGATGTCCGGCATATTCCTCTCCTTTCGTGCCGATCTCTCGGCTACTTGCTCCTCGGATCCAGCCACGCCGGGACATTCCCGGCGATGAAGCGCTCGCGGACCGCGCGGCACTCGGCCTCGGTGCGGACGCGGGAGCGGTTGCGGCGGTCCTCGGCGTCTGCGGCCTGCTCGGCGCTGATGGCGTTGTAGAGCCTGAGCCCAGCCAGCACCTGCCTTGCCCGGAACTCCCGATCCCTGTCGGTGTGATTCGTTCCGATGGGAACCACCCCGCTCCAGGGCTCAAGCAGCAACTCGAGGAGCCCGTGTCGCTGATACGGGTCGCGCAGCTGCGCGATCATCGCATCGCCGTGTGCGGCGGCCAACTTGGCGATCTGCTCCGGCTTCAGGGCACCGCCCCGGCTGAGGAGGTTGTTGCACTCGTCGCAGATCCGGAACTTGTCGAGTGGCACGGTGGACGGCTTGCCGCAGCCGGCGCACGGCAGCGGGTTGCCGGGCTTCGTCGTCAGGTCGTTCCCGTGGCCGCTGCGGTCGATTATCCTGTCGGCGTAGTTCGTCGGCACCTCCGCCCTCTTCTCGGCCAGTTGGCGGCGGGCGCTGAGGACGGCGGCCGGGATCGACAGATTCGGAGGTCGGTTCGTCAGTTGGCATGCGTAGTGCGCGAAGTAGCTGGACGCGTGGTCCACCGGATCGATCCTGTGGACGCCGCCGCATTCGTCGCCGAATCCGCACACGGCGCACCGCTCCCTCGACCCGTAGATGCGGCCCGACTCGATCTCGTCGATGATGGTGAGGAGTTCGGCACGCAAGGTCCGAACGGCGGGCTCGAATAGATCATCCGCCTTGTTGCGGTCACGCGCAACCAGTAGCGTCGTCGTCTTCTCGCCGTTCAGGCCATACCCGGCGTAGAACTTCACCGCCTTTTTCCACCACTCCGACTCCCGCAGCGCCGCGACGAGGTCGTCGTCGGTCACCGAGGACTTCGCCCTGGTGTCCTTCAACCCCACCGTCGCCTTGCTCTTGCCGCACCACTTGCAGACGCGGTTCTCCTCGCGGGCCACGGGCCCGTTGGACCACACGTGATTTCCGCGCTTGCAGTCCTCCTCGCGCTTGATCTCGACGCCGATCTGATAGCCTGGAGGCAGGCCGTCCTTCGGCTTCATGAGCCATTCGACCACCGGCTGCGCCCACCAGCGGTGCTCGTCGGAACGCACGCACGAACCGTCGCGGATCGTGTCGTGGTGGCACTCCGTCTCGCTGGAGTCCGGGGACACGGCGACGAGGCAGACCTGCCCGCCGGGTGCTCCGATGTGGCTCCACACGTCGATCACGCCGCAGGTTCCGACGAACAGTAGGCTGCGGTCGCCGATGTGGACGGGGTAGCGGTGCCTCACGGACGGGCTGGCCAGGGCGAAGGACGCCTTCGTCTCATCCATCGGACCGGCGAACATCGTCATTCCGCGCACGACGGTGCCCTTCGGGGCCGGCGCGGTCGGGCGATGCGACTCAAGGAGCCTCCGGTACAAGCGCAACGCGAGAACCTCCTGCGGCACCGGATCCGGACGCTTCGGGCCGTACTTCCTGAGTTCGTTCCAGAACAGCGCCGCGGCGGCCGCCGGGTCTCCCATGTCCAACTTGCCACCTCCTTGCTCCTCGATGTACCGCAGGTTGATCCAGCACTGTCCGATCAGGAAGCCATCCGGCGCCTGCTCGACGAACTGGATGCCGTCTTCGCTTCTGCCGTTCGGCACGACGTACACGTCGAGCAGACCGGCCTGCCCCAGGAACGTCCCGCGCTCTCCTACCCGGAAGCGGGTGTGGTCGGACCCGAACCCGAGGTCGTCCGGCGCGTCCTTCCACCGCGGCCCGATGCCGTCCTCCCACGCGTCACGGAAGCATATCGCGCTCGGATTCAGCATGGCTCCCTCCATCGGGCCGAACGTAGCACGGCCGGATCCGTGAGTCAAGTAATCCGTTCGACTACGGGCCGCCCTTCCGGTACTTCTCCCACCGCTCGAGGAACATCGCCGCCGCCCTGCCTTGCTCGTAGTATCTGATCGACTCCGGGTACGGCGGGAGGAGGTTCGACCAGGCAAACGGGTTGGCCATCAGATCCCGGACCTCGGTGCTGAGCGAGCGTCGGTCGGCCAAGTGAACGTCATCGGGCAGCACCGGGACGCCGTCGATAATCGGCACCTCGATGTCGAGGGCGCGAAAGACTACGGCCTGTACGCGCGCTTCGACCTCGCGGTACGGGGCCATGCACGGGTCGTGCTTGAACGGCGAGACGATGTCGCCGAGGTACGCCTCCGAGGCGTCGTGTAGCAGGGCGATCAGGCGGTGCTCCGGGGAGCAGTACTCGGCGACCATCACGCAGTGCATTGCCACCGAGTGGGGGAACTTCGTGTGCCCGGCGAACCTGGCGCACGCGCCCAGCGCCTGCGCGATGTCCACAACGTCCACATCCTCCTCCCGCGGGTCCATCGGCCAGAAGCATTTTCCGGTGTACGTCTGGAGCCAGTCTCCGCGCCGTCTATTGCTCAAGTTCCCGGCTCCTTCTTGGGAGGCTTCCCGGCGTAGCCCGTCGATCCCCACGCACCCCCCTTCAGCCTGAACGACGAGAGGGAGATCAGGCGCTGCGTGATGCACCTGCACTTCGGGCACTCGACGGGCTCGCGGTCGGACACGCTTCGCTGCACCTCGAACTCGAAGTTGCAGGCCGTGCACCGCTGCTCGTAGGTCGGCATCGCTACCTCTCGCTCGGCACCACGCGGCCCGGACGGTGTTCGGCGATCTTCGCCCGCAGCGCGACCCATCCCGCGACGAAGCCCGCGCGCCACGCCGCCGTCTCTGTCGTCTGGAGCGTGTGCTGCGCCTCGGGTTGGTGCGTCAGCGACTCGAGAGCCTCTTCGGTCCACGCCTTGCGCTCATCGGTGGTGATCATCGTGCTTCCTCCTCTGATGCGCGGAACGTTGTCCGGGTGGTTCGGGCACCCCAGTTCGTGGATCAAGGGCCCGTGCCCGCAGCGCGGGCAATGGTCGGACGGCGCGAGGCCCTGCTTCTCAACCACGTCAGCCCACCTTCCTCGGCGCGCGCCGGATCTCGATCTCGAACGCGTCGTCCCTCGACGCGCCCATCGCCTTCATCGCCTCGAACGCCTCGCCGGCCAGCGTCTTCCCGGACTCCGGGGCCAGGTGCTGGAAGCCGAGGGCCTGTTTCAGCACGGCGCGGAACACGTAGGACTTCGGAAACGGATCCGACTTCCGGACGATGGCCATCCTCTTCGGCTTCCTCATCTTCCGTTGACTCCCTTCCTGATCGCACGCAGCATGTCGAGCAACTCATCCTTCGACCCGAGCCCGGAGCGGAGTTTCTGGATCTCCGCGAGCACCTCGGCGTCCTCTGGCGGCGTCGGAGGAATCAGACGCTTCACGTCGTCGAAGAGCTTCCGCAGATCGGACACGATGCCCGTCGCGGTTTCCAGCGCGACGACCATCTTCACGGCGGGCCTGTCGTCCTCGAGCAGCCGGAACACGACGGGCAACGACGCCTCCCACGCCTGGTCGTCGGGATGCTTCCCGAAGATCGGCGGGTCGCCCGGGAATGAAATCTCGGTCCAGAACTTCTCGATGCGGCCGATGGGCAGCGACCTGTCGAAGCGAACCGCCTGGCGCGCCCCGTTGCCGCCCCACTCGACGGGCCTCGACCCGGGGTGGACGTCCACGAACGGCTTGTCGCCGCCGACATAAAGCCTGATGACGGCCTTGCGCAGGAATTCCGACACGTCGGACCGCCGGACGTGGTACGGCGCGAGATCCTGCTTGGGAAGGTAGCGGGCCGACACTACCTCGGGGATCGCCCACTCGATGCCGTTTACGATCTTCCCCTCCCCGACGAACTGCCCCGCCACGCGCATGTTGGTGTCGGTCTGGTCCGACTTCAACTCGCGTTCCGTGCCCGGGACGTCGGAGCCGATGGCGTAGAGGAATGCCTGGACGGAAACAGGGTGCCGAGACCGGATGACGCATGTGGACCAGAGTTCGGTGCAACCCTGGAGGTCGCGGAGGCTCGCGACCTGCGAGTCTGATGCTCGAACTCCTTCGACCTTCGTCCCAAAACTCATCGAAAACATCCTCCTATGCACGACAAGACGTCCGGCCACAGGAACAGCAGGACGGCCACCGCCGCCACGGCCACCACGTCGATGGCGGTCTCCAGCCTCAACGCCGCTTCCTCCGCGAGAGCCAGCGGTAGACGCGGCCGAAGTCGATGATCAGCCACATCAACGCGACGTAGAACACGCCGAGTGCCGCCCATGCCCACCCGCTCATCGCCGCCTCCGGGACGCTACGCGTCCTCGGGCTCGTTCACGAACCACCGGCCACCGTCGCGCACCAACTTGGCGATGCCGCCGCCCGGCTGCACGATCTCCAGGCCCTCTCCGAGGTCGAGTATGTAGATGTTGACGCTGTGCTTCTCGTCCGGATCGCTTGGTACGCAGGCACACGGCCTCCCGTGCTTCGCGCGATCCGGCAGCACGACCATTCGCCGCCAACCGGCCGGGATGATGACCTCCTTGTCGCAGATGATCGGAACGGAAACCACCTTCTCAACCTTGTGGTAGACGAAGCCGGCTTTCCACTCGCCCTCCGGAAGCGGAGCGTAGAGCAAACCTCCTTCCGTGTACGCAACGAGGAACTTGATCAGCCGCTCCTGCAGCGCGAGCCACGTCGCGTGCGCCTCCAACTCCTCGTTCCGCTCCCTCTTCGCCTCACGAGTCGCCTTTCCCACGGATCACCTCCTCGCGGCCTACGCCGCCTCCCTCATCAACACCTTGCCCATCCGCACCGACGACGTCAGCGCGCGCAGCACCGCCGCGCGCACCAACTTGTTCCAGCCGCGGCGCCAGAGCGTGCGGTAGACGCCGAGCCGGCACGGGCCCGGCACCGGCATCGACGCCGCCTGCTCCACGACCTGCCGCGCGGTCATGGGGTACGGCGCGTTGTTCGCGACGACGAGCGGCTTGAGCAGAGCCGCGATCTCGCCGGACGCCTCCATCGTCTTGTACAACTCGTCCACGTCTCCCTCGAACGCCGCGTGCCCCTTGAGCAAGATGCCGAGTTGGTGGTGAGGTTGAGGCCCATCCCCGGACCAGTGGAATTGCCAACCCGCCGTCACGTCGAGCGCCTGGCGCCTTACGTCGCCCGTGAGCCTCGTCGCGAGCTTGCGGTAGCAGCCGTTTCCCCACTCGGCCATGATTGAGCCAGCCGAATACGTGATCTCGTCGGCCTGGATTGTCCCGTGTCCCGTCAGGTCGCGCACCAACTTCGCGAGCGGCTCGTCGAGCAGCATGTCCTCGTGCTGCGCCACGGGGAATCCCCAGGCCTCGGGGTGAGGCAGGACCTTCACGCCGGACAGGTCGATGGCCGGGACGCTGCGGTCGAGTTCCCATCCGTAGCCCTGGAACTTCCCGCCGCTGGTCGGGATGGTGAAATGCGTCAGCGAGGCCAAGTTCAAGCCAAGTAGGTGGGCACCGTACTTCTCGACCTCGATCACGCGGGCCTCGTCCGGGAACGCCGCGTTGCGCGCCACGAGGTTGCAGTCGCCGGGCCAGCCGATGGCCTCGACGACGGCACGGGTCAAGGCGATGTGCGTCGCTTCTCGCATGTCAACCATCCTTTCCTTCGACGGCGTCCGAGGCCACGGCCTGCGCGGCCTTCGCCAGCGCGGAGTCGCGGTCCTGCGGCCGTCCGATGACAGCCTGCGTGCTGGACAGCCCGCGGTCGCCGAGACGCACCGCCCGCAGCATCCGATCAACGATGGTGCGGTGAGGTTCCCCGGTCCACGGGCCGCCGAGTTTCTCCTGGTACACCAGATGCAGCCGGATCTGCTCATCCAGGGCGTCCATCGCCAACTCGCGCACCTTGCGGAGCGTCTGGCCCGGCGGCGGCATCACGGAATCGGGGTTGAGCGTCTGGCTCACTTCCATCCGGGCGAACCAGTCGGCGAGCCGGCAGCGGTAGATGTCGTTCGCCTTGCCGATCATCGTCCGCGCCAACTCGCGGAGCTCCTTGATGTCCTCGTCGTATGGAGACCAGGATCCGTCGCCGTACTCCGTGGACGACTTGATCGCGACGGTCGCTATCTCCATCGCCTCGCGCATCGCCATCGTCTTCGCCAGTTCCCCGGTGGCCCAGCAGAAGGCCTCGCTCGGGCCGATCTGGTCCTCCGGCGGAACCTTCCGCCTCTCCGACGACATGTTCGTTGGTTCGGTCATCGATCCCTCCTCTCGCCCAGGTACCCGAGCATACCGCAAAGCGCCAGCGCGAGGAAGGCCGGGACCTCGAACCACTGCCCCGTCACGGCGGCGACGGGCATGCCGATGACGCCGAACGCCGCGAGCACGAGGAACAGGATGCCGAGCGCGGTCGTCCTGCGTCGTCTGGTCGGCGGCAGATCGATCAAAGCTGCCTCTTCGCGCCGCACACGGCGCACTTCCCGCCGCTCGGCCCCAAGTTGAAGACGCGCATCGATCTCCCGTAACGCGCGTCCTGGTACTCGCTCGGGCATGAGCACGCCGCAACGACGGACCCGGACCTCTCCTTCGACTTCCCGCGCGGCACGGGGGCCGGCGTCGAGGACGGCTTCGCTGGCTCGGCCTTCGCCGACTGCCGCATCGCCGCGCGCGACTTGCTTTCCCTCCGACCGTCCTGTTCCTTGCGCGCCATCTCGTCCTCCTCAACCAGCGGCCTTCGTCTTCCTCGGCGCGAGCGGCCCGCCGAACTGCTCGAGCACCTGGGCCTCGGTGATGTCCATCCACGCCGCGACGACCCGGACGTGCCACGGATCCTCCGGCGGCTGCGGGACGTGGATCGAGAGGACGTCCTGGATCCCCCAGAACGCCTCCATGCGCTGTTCCGGCGGCCGGAACGGCTGTTCCGCCCGGATGAAGCCGAGCCGCCGCCGCACCTCGTCCGGCAGCCCCTCGACCGCCAGGATGGAGTCGATCACGACGACGGGATCGCGCAGCGCCACGGCTACCTGTCCCCCTCCCGGCATTTCGCATACGCGTCGACGCAGACGCTGTAGCAGGCCGCGAGGTCCAACGACTCCTCCACCGGAGTATCGTCCACGCACTTCGACGTGCATCGGTTGATCAAGGGCCCGCAGCAGTCGTCGGTGCGGCACGTGTGGCCGCAGCCGGACAACATCACGAGAACGATCGCCGCGAACCACCTCACCGCCTGACCTCCGCCTTCGCCCCGCAGTTGGTGCATACGGCGTGCGTCCCCGCCGCGTCCAGCCGCATCACGTGCCCGCAGCTGGCGCAGAGCGGGCCGTCGTCGTCGCTACCCGGCGGCGGTGGCAGGGAGACCATCGGCACCTCCGGCACCGAGATGCGTCCCGTCGGGTCGAGGAACTTCCTCTGTAGGTAGGCCGCGATGAAGTCCATCGGCGACTTCGCGTACGGGATGTCCTCGCGCCCCGTGAAGCCAGCCGGATCGAAACTCGCGCCCCGGAACTTCGCGCAGAGGTCGGCCAGCGGCACGCCGAACTGGAGGCTCAACGAGAACGTGATCGCGAAGCTGTCGAGCAGTCCGCGGAGCGTGCTGCCTTCCTTGCTACACGTCAGGAACAACTCGCCCGGCGTGCCGTCCGGGTACTTGCCGACGGTCGCGTAGAAGTCGTGGTTGGAGATCGTGAACTTGACGGTGATCGACTGCCGCTCGTCGGGCAGCCGCCTGCGCCGCGGCGCCCACGCGAGGTCCGGGACGACGAGGTCGACCACCTTCGACTTGAGACCGCGGGTGTCCTCGACCATCGCGTCGTCGGGCAGCAGCCCGCGCCGGCGTAGGTCCGCGAGGAACACCATCCACGGCGGCGCCTGGAGGTCGGACATCTGCTGGCCCGCCTGGTCGCAGACCGCGACGTTGCCGTTGTCGTAGAAGATGATGTTCGCGACCTTCCTCGGAGCCTGCGGTGAGTCGGGCATGATCCCTCCAGACGGACGCGAGGCTAGCGCGTCCGTGGTGCGCAGTCAAGTAAGCCGATCCTAGGTCCTCGCCTCCACCACGAAGCCAGCGACCTCGAGCGGCCGTGCGGAAACCATGTTGCCGTGGCAGTCCGGCCCGAACCAGGTTTCCCTGCGCTCCTCGCTGGCCCGATCCACCTCGGCCCATAGAGCCAGGACGATCTCCCTCGGCGTCTTGTCCACGTTGATCGCCGGGTGGAACGCGCCGACGGACCCCGCTGTCAGGACCAGTTGCCTTGCGACACCACCCTTGATGATGACCTCAACGAGCATCGCCGTCCACCTCCTCGATCCACTCCGTGCCGCAGTACGCGCAGAACAGGGCGAGGCGGCGTTGGCTCCCGCCAATCTGGAAGTGGAGTTCCGCTCCGCAGTACGGGCAGCGGACGACAATCACAGCCCGTCCTCCTGTCGTCGCCAACCTTGGACAGCAGCCTTCGCCCGTTCCTTCGCGGCGACGATGGCCTCAATCTGCGGCCCAACCCTGTCGTCGACACCATCCAGATCCGAATCTCCGTCGTTTGACCCTCGGTACAGCTCGCGCAACTTGAACATGCTTGAACTGATCGCCCTACGCAACCCCATGGCATCGAATGCTCCCCTTGTTGCGACCGCCAAGTATTCCTTCGCGGCTTGGAGATCGCCAGCACGCTTGGCGCATCGCGCCGCCTCTTCCACCACGGGAAGCAGCGATGCGATCCTCTTCTCGGCAGAGCGGGCACGGTTCGCGAACTCACCGCGCCGCTTGAAGTTCGGCCGTCCGACGATCATCGTCTCCGCCTCCCGAACTCCTCGAGCACATCTGTCGCCAGCACGAGGGCTGGCAGGACACCAAGACCAGAACGTCGACGCGGATCTGGCTTCGGCGGGACGAACGCCGTCACGTCGCCGCCCATGCCGCAGTCGAGGCAGCAGCCGTAGGTCCGCAGCGGCGGCTTCTGATCGTGCAACTCGCAGCGCTCCGAGAAGCAGCGCGGGCAGCGCGGGGCCGGCTTGGTCGGCTCAGGCATCGGGCTTCGGCGTCCTCGCGATTTCCGGCTCCGGCCGGATCTGTGTCCAGATTTCAGGCGCGAAGGCCCGGACGAACACGGTCCTGTGTCTCGACGGACCTGCGAAGCCTCCAACGGGTTCCGGCGCGGGCTTCGTCACCTTCCGCATGAACACCGCCGCGCCGTGATCGAAGTACATGTCGTCGGCCTCCACGGTCAGCGTCTTGAGCACGTTGCCGCCGCTGGCCGGGTCGGCGACGTAGGCGTCGACGAGGTACTTCAAGGCGCGACCTCCTTCGGCTCGTCGCCCTTGACATCGACGAGCACGTCGGACTGCTGGTTGATGATCTCGTGGCAGATCCTCCGGCGCGTCTCCTGGTCGTAGACGAACATGCCGGTACCACTGCTGGCGATGCTGCACGATCCCTGCAGCGCATCGAGCAGCACGAGCAACTGCTTCTCCGAAACCTTCAAGGTGTCCTCCACTCCGGGAACGGCCTTTCGTCCGCGCGCTCCCAGTCCCTATATCGGAAGCCGCGGAAACCGACGATGGGCCGGTCGATGGTCACGGCGACCGCGCCGCCGCCGCGCACCAGCGCGCATCCGCGGTCCGTGCGCTGGGCCCGGATCAGCGGAGAGTAGCCGCGCAGCTTGCCGTTGAAGACGATGTAGACGCGCTCTCCGGGCCGGATGTTCGGCACGGCGCCGCCGAGGTAAAAGCCCCATTCCTCCCCGGTCGGCGGCTCGCCGGCGGCGTCGCCCTCCGCGATCCAGCGGTCGAGGCCGAAGGACTTTGGGACGGTGACGACGACGTCGCTCATCGCTTCCTCGCCCTCTTCCCGGCGCGTCCTTCTTGTTCCCGAAGCCGAAGCGCATCGACCATGATCTCGATGCCGCCCTCGCGGATCAACGCCGAGCGCATCGCGGCGATGGTGCGGACCGACAGGTCGCGCGCCAACTCCAACCTGCGCTCCAGGTCGGCTAGTTTCTTGCTCATCGCTTCCTCCCGAACCAGTCGTCGAGAACCGAGTACAGTGCTGGCATCCCGAACCCGAAGACGATCAGGAGAAAGATCTCGACCCAACCGAGGAAGTCCCAGTCCACTTCGCCGCTCATCGCTTCCTCCTCAGCCGTCGGTTGATCTGGTCTCGGACCTTCCTCGCCCTGTCGGCGTCCGCGTAGCACAGGAGCCAACACCCCTGCCTACCTCGTGCATCGAATCGGATGACGTAGAACTGCCCGTGGATGTTGACGACGTGCGCGTGCGGCGCGCGGTAATCACGCACGACGACCGGAGGCCGACGGTGCCCACGAACAGCACGGCCTCGCGTGATGTACTTGCTGTAGTTGTGGGCGCCGCATCGCCGCCGATTCAAGCGACGAAGCCAAGGAGGGCTCATCGCTTCCTCCAGAACCGGCAGTTGGGCCAGGGAGGGCCGTCGTCGGCCTGATCGATGGAGAACGGAACCTGGATTCCGGCCCTACACCGCATCTGCCACCCGCACACGGTTACGTCCGGATCGTTATTCGCGCACGTCCCACAACGGTGCTCCTCGTCGGGCTTCGCGAGCGCCTCGCGGAGAGCCAGCGCGGCCTCCTTCGCATGCTCCCTGCTCTTCGTTCGGAGCAGGACGACGGCGATCCCGGTGCTCCCGTACTCGGCCAGGACGAGCGGGTTCTCTTCGGTCCACCCGATGGACAACTTCGTGTCGATACCGGCGGGTGCCGACGCGGCGTACATCCGCTCCAAGGCGCGCGCGGCGGTCCGGGCGTTCTCCACCCACTTCGGATCAATCTGCATCGCCGTCCTCCCCCTCGGAGATTCTCGGGCCGACCTGCGGCTCCGGCTTGTGGTTCGCCAGCACCGCCGAGACGAATGCGTCGAACGCCGCGTCGTCCTCCGCGCGGTACTTCTCCCACGCCTCGTGCGCTACGCCCCTTGGCGTGACCCTGGACTCGGAGAACACGGCGTTCCGCCGCTCCGCCGCCAGCCGCTCGGCGTCCAGGTAGACGCGGAGCGCGATGCGGTCCTTCGTGTGCTGCTCGTCGGTCATGATGGAACCTGATACCACGGCTCTGTGCCCGCGTCAAGTAATCCGTGGCCCTCGACTTGCCATCACCCCGAGGATGCGTTATCTTCCCCCCATGGACGTCCGGCACATGATCCCGACCCAGGGGTTCTTTCCACGGTACGTCAAGTACGCTTCCGAGCTCACCGACGCGCCGGAGGTCTTCCACATCGCGTCGGCGCTCGCCGTGCATTCGGCGGTCTGCGCGCAGTACGCCGAGGTCTGCTACTCGACGCGGTCGCACGGAAAAATCTTGCGGAGTTGGTCGCCGACGCACCTGTGGACTTTCCTCGTCGCGCCGTCCGGCAACGGCCGGAAGACGACGGCCATCAACCTGGCGTCGGAGGTCGCTGGCCCCATCGTATCGGGCCAGAAGATAGCCGTCGACACGTCGCCGGCCAGCACGTGGGGCCTCGTGGCGCGGCACCCCGATGCGTTCCTCGAATATCCGGAAGGGGGCGGCCTCATCTCGCTCATCAATTCGCCCTACTGGGCATCCGGCCGCGGCCTGCTGACGCAGTTGTACGATGGGAAGGACATGAAGCGGTCGCTGGCCGGCGAGGCGACAAAGAAGGATCCGAACCCCATGCCGCGGACGATCTTCATCCAGCGGCCGCGGATCACGATGCTCGTCGGGATCGCGCCCGCACATCTCGATCGGGCCAAGGACGCAGAGTGGACCGGTGGCTTCATTGGCCGGACGATGATCGTGTTCGCGCGGCGCGACCGCCACGACCCAACGGACGTCAGGCAGAACGAACGCGAGATGCTCGAACTGCGCGGCGTCCTGAACAACCTTCGCTCCAGACTCGAGGGCCTGAAGTTGCTGTACGTCGGCATGAAAAAGGACGCCGAAACGGAGTACATCAAGTGGTCGTCGCGGATGGACGACCGAATTGCGGCGAAAAGCCCGAAGGTGCAGAGCCTCTACGAGCGCCTCTGCCAGAACGTGCTGCGGGTCGCGGCGCACTTCGCGCTGTCCCAGAACTTCAAGCACATCGACCTCGGATCCATCCGGGCGGCCATCGCCTACGGCGAGTACGTCTCGCGGTCCACCGACCTCGTCGGCGAGATGCTCAGCGACGACCCCGTGCTCCGTCGCGCATGGAAGATGCGCAATTTCCTCTCGGGATATCCGAAGGACGTGGTGTCCCTAGCCGACGTCCAGAGCGCGTTGGGCATATCCTACGGCGCGCTTCGGGGTGCCATCGAGTGCCTGCGCAACACCGGCGAGATCCGGCAGTTCACCAGCGAGAAGGACTCGTCGATTTGGTTCAAGAAGGCGACGCCGACCGCTCCCCGGCTCCGCTCCATCGACGGAGGGAAGCGGGGGTGACATCCTCCAATTACGCCGTCACCAGAGGGCCACCGATTTCCGGCAACAGGACGCCGGACGGCTAGAGACAGGCTCACGGAGACGATCAAATCAAAGAATCATTCAGCGTCGTCTGCAGAGACGTTTTTCGACAAATATGCCAGTTGCCGCTGCTCCTCCATGTTGCAGGGGTTGGAGGTCCAGCGGGGTGCCGACCTGCCACGACCTGGCATCCGCGAGTCGATGACCCGGACCACGACGCCGGACCTCTCCAGGACCTCGACGGCCGCCACGACCGTCTCGGCCCTGATCTTCAGATCGCGCGCGATGTCCGTGGACGAGAATTCGTAGCGATCAGAGAACCGCTGCACTGCCCCACGTATTTTATCCACGTCCGACGCCTGACTCCTCGCCGCGCCAGCGGCGTAGAGTTTCTCCTTCCGTCCGCTTCGACGCACCGTGCGGTCCTCACCGACGCAGGAAATCACGCCAGCGCGAAGGAGGGTCCAGACCGCAACCCACGCCTGGACCTTCGTCAAACCAAGGATCTCGGCAATTTCGGCCACCCTGAACGGCTTACCTGAAAATCCTTCGACGCAGGACTGGACGCGGGCGTGGATGGTTCCAGGGCGGCTCGTGACCATGACCCATGAATAACCGACACCGACGCAGATGTCAACGGATCAGCCGAACGCACCCGCACTACTTGACACCGCCCGACAGCGTTGCTAGGGTAGGTTTGTCATGGCAGAGAAAGATATTCGGAGCGGTGATGATCTTGTTGTCGGTGACACGATGCGCACCGACCAGTCCTGGATGCGCAACATCCCGACCGATGATCTGGTTCCCGAGACGACGGGCGTCAAGACGAAAATCCCGATGCAGACGGACGGCGGCGTGCAACTCGTCGGGCCCGATGGACGGCCGAGGGGGATCAATTCGCAAATCGTGCACACCGACGACGAGGTCGCACTTGCATGGCGAATCAAGCAGGATCGCGAGCCTTGTTTTCTGTGTCGTCATTTCAAGTTCCGCGTCTTCACGCGGGAGGACAAGCTCAGGTTTATCAAGAACCTCATCCGTGACCACGGGTGGAAGCCGGAGCACATCCGCGGAGAAATCGGGAACATCGACCTTTTCGAGTATTGTCCCGTGCATCAACTCCTGACGCACCGGAACGCGTCGTGCCTCAAATACTGGGTGCGGAGGGACGACCTTTGAGCCCGATCTGTGCCGTGGCCGTCGTCGCCGTCGCGCTGATCGCGTGGGACCGCCTGACAATTGGGCTCACCTACCTGGCGCGCGAGGCGAAAATCCTCGCCCCGCTCCGCAACCCGATCATCTTCAGCCGTCCGAAGATGGCCGATCTGCTCGGCTGCGGCCAGTGCACGTCGAACTGGACCGGCCTGCTGGCGTTTCTCCTGATTTTCCCGGCGGTGTTCGTCGTGCTCGACCTACAGTGGTGGACTTGGCTGTTCGCGCCGCTGGCGGGCCCGGCAGGTACCGGGACGTTCGACCGTCTGGCCCGGACGTCGACGGCGCGTGCCGTGGAGAGCGCGACGGCGAAAATCGTGAAGTTGATGACGGCTGGCGCTGAGAACGACGGCGGAAAGCCGAGGGAGCCGAGAAATGGGTAAGGACGACGGATTCGACGATCCGGCACCCGGCGAGGAGACGGCAGAGGTGCCACCGGACGAGGACGGCGTGGTCGACGAGGCAGAGGTTTCCGAGTCCGCCGAGCCGCAGCGACCGGCAACCGCCGCGGAAATCGAGGTAGCAGGCTTTGTGGCGTCCCCCGACGCGTCGACGGCTTCCGCAGCCGTCGCCACCACATCCCGCCAAGTCACCCCCGTGTCCCTCGGTCCGGCGGCCGGTTCGGCAGATCCTGGGGAGCGCGAGGTTCCGGTCGACCTCGTGGAGACCGCAGCGCCGACCGGGCGGTCCGGGAGGGCGACCGCCGAGATCCTCGACGACGCGGCCAAGGTGAGGGAGGGGAAGCCGCCGGCCGACGTGCTGCGCAAGGAGGAGACGAAGGACGAGGCGTGGAGGAAACTGTTCTCCAGCCTCCAGACGACCCGCCTCATCCACGTGAAGTTGATGAAGCAGGTCGCCGGGTCCTACGTCCAGGCCGGGGCCCGGTACAACATCGACGTGAACGAGGTCCGGGAGCCCGAGCAACTCGTGCCCTACGGCACGGGCACCAATATGCCGCAGCGCTGGATCCTGAAGGTGGCCCCGGCCACCGCGCGCGCGGACGACGACTCGCAGTACCGGGAGTACCTGTTCGAGCGCATCGGCCCGCTGCCGCCGGCCGGGTGGTCGCTCGACAGCCCCTTGGCGTTTGCGAACCAGGAAATTGCGGAGGACGACATGGCGACGTACAACGACGTGGTAGCTGCAGTGCTCACCCAGGTTCGGGCCAACCCGGCGTCCTACGGGATTCCGGGAGCGGCACCCGGCACCCCGGCGGCCCAGGCTCCGGGCCAGCCCCCGCCGTGGGGCCAGTACCCGCCGCCGTACGGCTACCCGCCGCCGTACGGCTATCCCGGGGCGCCGCCGTTCCAGATGCAGCGGGCCGACGCCGACCGGGAACGCGACGAGCGTGAGCGCCTGGACAAGGAGCGGCGCGACGACCGCGACAAGTTCGAGGCCGCGCAGAAGGCGGCCGAGGACCGCCACGCGCGCGATGCCGAGTCCACCCGCAAGATACTCGACGAGATGAAGGCCGAGTCCGCGCGGCGCGAGGCAGACCACCGCGAGCAGATCGCGAAACTCGAGCGCGATCGTGCGGAGGCCGATCACCGGGCGCAGATCGGGAGCGTCACAAGCACGCTCGACGCTCTCAAGGCGCAGATCGTGGACCTGAAGGACGGCGGGGGGCGGAAGGGTGCGGGCGACTGGACCACGCTGGCCCAGACCTTCGCCCCGATGATCACCTCGTACCTCACGAACCAGCAGACGTCGGCGGGCGACGAGCGGCGGTTCCGGCTCGAGGACGCGACCCGCGAGCGCGACCGCATGCTGGCGGACAGCGAGCGCATGAACCGGCTCTTCTCGAGCCTCGGCGAGTCGCACACCTCATCGGCGAAGATGGCGGCGGACCTGATCCAGCGGATGCAGGACCCCAGCGCCATCATGAACATGACGCGGCTCGTCAGCGAGACGCTCGGCGGCAACATCCAACTCGTCGGGCAGTTGGCGCGCAGCGGCCTGATGGGAAACAAGGGCGGCGGGTCAGACATCCCGTGGGGCGACCTCCTCGGACGCGGGCTCGAGATCGGCGGCCAACTCGTCGGCGGCATGGTGGATCAGAAGACGAAGCAGATGGAGATGCTCGCCGGGGCGCAGTTGATGCCGGGCCAGCAGCCGGCGTTCGGCGGGGCGCAGCAGCCGCAGCAGCCGCCGCAGATTCAGCCGGGGCCGCAGCCGCAGATGCTCCCGCCAAACCCGCAGAACCCGATGAGCCCGCAGGCGATGGTCGCGCGCCGCGCCCCGATCTTCAAGTTGATGAGCGAGGAGATCAACGTGGCGATCCGCAACGAGGCGCCGCCGGCCGACGTCGCGGCGCTGATCGATTCGCTCGTCTACACCGTCGATCAGTGGAAGCTCGGCGAACTGGATCCGACGTCGCGCGGCCTGGTGCAGCGGCTCAGGGACGACGCGGAGAAGGAACTGCTCCGGATCTTCCCGCGCGTGAACCCCGAGTACATCAGGGCCATCGTCCAGGCGCTGATGGCGAGGGCCCGCAGGCCGCAGCAGGTGCCACCGCAGGCCCCGCAGCCGCAGCAGCCGATGGCACCTCCGCAGCCCGCACCGCAGGCCCCGGGGCCGCTCGTGCCGCCGATCCAGGTTCCGCAGCAGGCCGCGCCGCTGGCCACGCCGCCGATGGCGCAACCGCAGGCCCCGTCTCCAGCCCCGCAGGTGCCGCCGCCCGCAGTCACCGCCCCGGTCCACGGCGCGATGCCAGCGAAGCGTGGACGAGGCCGGCCCCCGAAGCCGAAGGACGACGGCCAGCAGCCGGGAACCCAGCAGGTTCCGGCGCAGGCACCTCCCGCTGCGGCAGCGCCGCCTCCCGCCGCGCCGCCCGCCGCGCCACAGGCCTAGCACCTCCTCTTTGAATACCGCTTGATCCCGTCCGTCCAAGGGGCCAGACTTCATCGTCGAGACGAGGAGGACAACGATGCCGAGAAACGATCAGGGAGGATTCGGGGCGGCGACGGACGATCCGAAGGGCCTGCTGGCGCGCGCCCGCGAGCAGATGAAGAGTTCGTTCGACGACGACGATCCTATCGGCATCCGTCTCGCCGGGGAGGCGGCGTGGCTCGCCGTGGCATCGACGGCCGACGTGGCCGCGGCGCGCATGGGCCAGAGGATCCCCGGCGGGAGGACCGGGAGAGAGTCCGTGCTCCGCGAGATCGAGCGGTGCGCGCATCTCCGGACCGGGAGCCTCACGGGCACGTTTCGCATGATCCACGACGATCTGCACGGGAGTTCCTTCTACGGCGACAACCGCCCGAACCGCGATCAGGCCGAGTACCTGATCAAGGCCGCCGAGGAGATGGTGCAGGAGACTCTCCGCAGCGCGGATCGTTGCTCGGTTCGCAGAGGACGACGGCGCTGATCTAACCGGCCACTATCCCTCTCATTGATTACTTGACTCTCGCCTACGGCTCTGTTATCCTCTGCCTCGTGACGATGGATCTGGCTATCTGCTTTCCTGACGTGGCGACGGTCGGCGTCTCTTCCTCGCCGATGGGATCCGAGCAGCATCGGGTTCCAACGGCGGCGTGGAGCCGCCACAGGGCGTGGCGACGCGTGGCCGCGCGCGGCGCGGAACCGCTACGCGCCGCAACGCAGATCACAGAGGCGAGGAGTTCTGCCTCGCCGCAGGTTCGGGATCCATCCCGGATCAGCGGCGGCGTGGAGCCGCCAACGGGGCGTGGCACTGCCCCGCTGCGCATTGCGGCTCCCGGCGAACCGGGGCCCGGTGTTGCGATGCAGATCACAGAGGCGAGGGTTCTACCTCGCCGCCGAGTTGGAATCGCTTCTACCTCGACGGCGGCGTGGAACCACTTTCACGCGGCCTCTTGGCGAGGCCTGCCACCGCTTCGCGTCGCATCGAGCCGTTGCGCCGCGCCATGTTCTGCAAGGCAAATCACAGAGGCGACGTACCCTCGTCGCCGCGAGTCCTTCACGGAGGCTTCGCGGCGGCATCGGTGCCGCCACGCGTCGATGCTTCGCCCTGCGTCGCATCGCCCCGCGATGCTTCTCTACTCGATTCTTTTCTCGGACCAGCAATTCACAGAGGCGAGGGTTCTACCTCGCCGATGGACCGGGACATCTCCCGAACCATCGGCGGCGTGGAAACCGCTACTGGGCACAACGATGCAGAGCCTGTCACAACGGTGCGACGCGTTGCCTTGCGGTTCAGCGCAAATCACAGAGGCGGGTTCGTCCCGCCGCCGATCTGGGATCTCTCCTGGCTCGACGGCGGCACGGTGCCGCTACGCCGCGGAGTTGCGAAAGGCGTGTCATCGAACTGCCTTGCCGCGCGGCGCAGATCACAGAGGCGAGGTTCCTTCCTCGCCGCCGGGATGGGAACGATCCTACCTCGGCGGCGGCGTGGAGCCGCTGTGCACGAGGCCTTGCGAGGCCGCGCGAGGTCTAGCATCGCCGCGCGAGTCCGGGCGTCTCCATGCACCGCAACGCACAGGCCCTTCGGGGCATGCGGACTTAGGGTCGCCGATTTCCGGCGCCCGATGGAGTCCGCGGAGGAGTGACCCATGAGCGAAGACAAAGGAACCGTCATCACGCTGTCCCGTCCGAAGTTGCAGGAGGTCCACTTCGGGATCGTCGGCTTGACCAACCTCATCTGCTGCGCGCTGCCCCGGAAGATCAAGGACGAGGAGGCCGTGGTCGTGCGCAGGCGAAAGCCGCTGAAGGGCAACCTGCCGGAGAAGTCGGACGACGCGGAGCCGACGGGCACACCGGAACAGCAGTTCCGCAAGAGCCTCTACCCGATGTGCGGCACGCTGCCGCCCGGCGCGATCATCGCGATGCCCAACGGCGGCGGCCTGTGGGGTTTTCCGTCGTCGGCCATCCAGGCGTCCTGCGCGACGTTCCTCCAGCGGTTCAACCCGATCAACCCCAAGTACGCGAAGGATACGCCGCCGGTGTTCTACGGCGCGACGTTCATGGTCGACGAGATGATCCCCATCGTCGGTGACGGGCCGCACATGCGGCACGACATCGTGCGCAACTCCCGCGGCAAGCGGCTCGATACCTACCGCGGAGAGTTCAAGAAGGGCTGGACGATGCTGGTCAAGATGGAGTTCGACGCCAACATCATCACGCTGGAGCGCCTGACGAATGCGCTCGACGGTGCGGGCCGCAAGGTGGGGATCGGCGCGTGGCGCCCCGAGTGCCGCGGACGCTTCGGGCGCTTCGAGGTCGACCAGGAGTCAATCACGCTCGTCAAGATTGGCGAGAAGGAGCAGGCGGCATGACATCCGGGACGGAATCCGGCGCGAGCGGGAACGCGATCACGGTTGAGCGCCTCGCCAGCGCGATCGACCTCGCGGGCCGCAAGGTCGGGATCGGATTATCGTACCCCGAACGCCGAGCGCGTCTCGGATGGTTCAGGGTCGAGTTGGTCGAGATCGTCAAGACGGACGAGAAGGAGCAGGCGGCATGAAGATCGAGGTGAAGATCAAGATCGTCGGGTACGAGCCGTCGCCCGGCCACACCGCATCGCAGGAGCAGGCGAAGCGGTACGGTCCGGAACTGCTGCGCATCGAGCGCGAGCGCGGCTCCCTGGACAACGTGACGATCCTGGCCGAGGCCAAGCGCAAGTCGTCGCCCCTGCACGACTGGTTCACATGGGACGACGGGGAGGCCGCGGAGAAGTGGCGCCACAACGAGGCCAAGACGCTCAGGCAGGCGGTCCACGTGCGGATCCGGTACCCGGACGGCCATGAGATCGTCGGCCCGATCACCATCGCCCTCCATGTTCACGTCGAGGGCGGAAAGGGGAACCGCGAGCCGCAGCGCGTCCTCTCTCTCGTCCGCGTGCTCCAGAGCAGGGAAGACACGGAGGATATGGTGGCCGACGCGCTGTCGGCTTACGTCGCGCTGCGTGACCGCTGGAAGATCCTCGACGAGGCAGCCGGGCACCCGCTCGCCGGTATCCACCGCGAGATCGACGCGGCGCAGCAGAAGCTCGCCCTGGATCGTGCGGAGGCCGAGGCACCGACTTCTCCCATCGCCTCACGTTCCGGAGGATCCTAGCGCGGTTGACACGTTGATTACTTGACAGCGTGCGCCGCCCGCGCTAGGTTGGGGTCTCAGACGATAGCCCGGACCGCTGGTTCCCCCCACGGCGGTCCGGGCGGTCGTCCAGTGGAGGGACAGAGTTGACCCACGATCAGGCCCGCACCGTACTCGGCGTGTCCGCGACCGACCCGCCGGAGGCCGTGGCATCCGCGTACAAGAAGGCGGTGTTCGCGATCCACCCGGACCGTCATCCAGATGCCCGCAGCGCAGAGCGCAAGCGCGCCGAGAAGCGCGTGGCTGCGCTCAACGAGGCGTACGCGGTGCTGCGCGGGCCGCAGCGGCCGAGCGATCATGGGCCGTACTCTCGATGGCGTCCCGACTTCTCCGGATCCGGCGCTCCAACTGGACGCTCGGCGGCCGACGTGATGGACGACCTGCTGCGCGACGTCGGCGAGACGCTGAAGGAGAACAAGACCGGCTTCGGGGCGATGGCCGTGGCACTCGGCGTGATGGGGCTGGCCGAACTGTTCAAGCGGGCAAAGGAGCGGAGGACGTGATGTCGGATAGCGATCTGCCGAAGGCCGGGGAGAAGTTCGTCTCGTTCCGGAGGCACGCGAAACTTCCGGACGTGTTCTACGCGCTCACCGCATCCGGGGCCAGTTGGATGTTCACGTCCACGGGTCCGTTCCACGCCGGCGTTCCCTGCGACCCGTCCGACGCCGGGTCGATCGCCAACGGCCTATCGCTGACGCCCGATGGGTGGAAGGCCGTCGGTTTTCCGGACCGCGCGCCGCGCCTCATCGATGTCGTCGTCGGGCTTGCGCCGAAGACCACGGAGGATCCAGGCCCCGAGCGCTGCTGCGAGAACTGCGGGCACTGGTTGTACGACGACTGCACGAAGGAGGCGCTCGCGCCGAAGCACGCCGACACGAAGATCCGCGCGGCGGCCTGCGGCTACTGGGATCCTACGGCGCTGATGACCGTCGAGGCGATCTCCATGAGGACGGCCGTCGCCCCCATCCCCGAGAACCCCGTCGCCGCCGTCGAGGACGACCTCCGCACTTCGACGATGCGGCAGGCGAAGGACTCCATCGGGAAGCTCGGCGTCCTGCTCGACATGACCCCGGCCGCAGCGGTGCGCGCCCTGCACCTCATCGGCGAGACGGCTGCGGTGTACGGCGAGATGCTCGCGGCCCTCGGCGTGCCGGGCGTGGCGAGGAAGAGGGGTCTCGGCGTCGTCGGGCAGTATGCGGCTTCGGCCTCGACCATCGCCTCCCTGTCGTCGATGGAGACGATGCCGGGCGGCGAGACGTACGGCAACCAGGCGCTGGGCCAGTTCAACGCCGGGCTGAAGCAGATCGTCGAACTCGCCGCAGGGCGCAAGGACAAGCCGCGGAAGCCACATGGGCCGACCGCCTTCGACATCGAGTCGCTGACGCGCGCCTACGGCAACGCGAAGCGCGAGAACCTCGACGATGGAATCGTCGCCAAGTTGAAGTCGCGGCTCGAGGAGGCTCTCGCCACCCAGGAGTGGGGCCCGGCGAGCGGCGTCGACCCCGACGACCTCTCGGCCGACCCGCTCCCCGTCGCGCCGCTCCTCGAGGGCGTGGCCCGCGGCGTGGCTGCGGGGGCCGGGCTTCCGGTCGCGGACGAGGATGCGACGTGAGGACGAAGATCGCCCGCTGCCCGGTCTGCGGTGAGAAGATGCCGCCGGGGTACGAACGTTTCGTCTCCGCGCAGAACCTGGGCGGCTTCCACGTCTGCGTCGAGTGCAAGACGTTGGCCGATTTGTGCGTTTGGCAGGATCACGGCGGCGAACTCCTGGCTCTGATGATACGCGCCCGTTCCGACAGGCGAAGGAGGTGACGTGATGCGTTGGTTTTTCCCCGACTGGTCAGGCGATTTCCGCCTCGAGGCCAACGGCGACTCGAAGTCCGTGCTCACCATCGTCTCACCGACAGCAGCCGAGGTCGAGCGCCTTGGGCGCTTCCTCAAGAAGGCGCGGGCGAAGGGCTGGGTCGACCAGCACGTCGGCTTCGTGCCGAACGGCGAGGTGAAGATCCTGGTCGCCGCGCCAGTCGCCAAGGCCGGGCGCATCCTGCTCGGCGAGAAGACGAAGGGCATCCTGACGGCCGTCCGCTCGGTCAGCGGCAAGGTGACGGCGGTGACTGATGGCGACGTCGAGCACGCCGTGGCCGAGGTCGCCAAGAAGGACACGGCGGCCGCGGCCTCGGTCCGGCGCCCGACGCTCTGCTGCCCCCACCCGCAGCCCGGCCCGGACGTCAGGGCCAGCGAGGTGCTGCAGGCGTTCTGCACGCCGCGGCAGCAGGACGAGTGGGAGCGTAGCGGGATGATCCATTGTTACGGCGGCCTGTCCGGTCGGCTGTACGAGATCACGCACCGCCACCACCCGCTCGCCGTCAAGCGCACGAAAATCGTGTGGGACGTCGAGGGCGAGCACCTCCTCCACGCCTACGACTGGAGCATCCCGCCGGCCGAGGAGGTGCTCGTGATGAAGTTGACGCTGGAGCACGCCGAGCACTGGATCAGGAACCAGTCGGGCTGCTTCTCCTCCAACGGTCCGGTCTATTGCAACCCGTTCATGAGCGACGATATGCAGAGGGCCGACGGCCTTCCCGACGCGGCGTTCGTCCGCGGCATGGGCGCGTTCCTGGCGGGCTTCGCGGCGTCGGTCGGCGCGTCGAAGGAGGTCAACTGATGTTGTCCGTTGGAGGCCACAAGGTCCGGAGCGCCGGGATGAAGGTGCGCAAGGCGCGCCGCAGAAAGAACCGCAAGGTGGCACTCGTGAAACTCGTGGCGCGGCAGGCGAGCAAGGGGTAGCGCGTGCCGACGATCTCGATTCAGCGTATCAGGGACTGGGTCGCGGCCCACCGCACGGCCGACGACTACGCGTTCACCTCGATGGACATCGCTCTCGGCATCGGCGGGCCGCCGGCCGAGGTCTTCTTGATCTGCGAGGGCGGCACCCTCGGCGGTGCGCTGGCGGCGGTGACGTGCGGCCTGAGGCGGTTCTACACGAGCCCAACGGTCGGATTCGACCTCGGGCCGCATCGCACGAAGGAACTCATCGAGCGCGGAGTCGCGGCGCGCGGCGCGGATGGCCTGGAGTGGACGCTGAAGATGGTGGTGGAACCTTGAACGATCCAGGCGGCTGGCAGTACCTCGTATTCCATCACCTGCCAGACGGCAGCACAACGGCGACTCACGCCGTGCCCCCGGAACTTGAGCAGGACGTGCTCATCGATATCGTGTTCAGGCACGGAGCGGCGACCGCGCATGTCGACGGTACTAGGTGCCGCCGCGATGCGCTCTACCACCTCGACCTCGGCGGCATGATCTTCAACGATGAACCGACGCTCGACGTGCCGCTGGCAGGCGGCAGGACGCTGCGCGTCTTCCGGCACCAGGGCCGGGCGATCCTCGGCCTGATGCGCTCGCTCTCCGTCCAGGCAGAACGCAGGGTCGGGGCGTCTGGCGTCCCGTGGGTGAAGGCCCACGGATTTTTTCACTGCTGCGTGCTGCTGATCGAGGATCTGCCACCTATCATCGAGACAGTCTCGGCGCTCGGCGACCTTGCGGAGATCGAGGCTGATCACCATGCTTGCGTCGGCAGCGTACTCGACGCCGCGAACCGGCGCCATCCGGGAGGCGAGGCTTGAACGAGGAGAAGCGCGAATTCTTGACGGCGACCGTCGAGTACGTCCCGGCGTTCGATCAGCCGTTAGCCGACCTCATCTTCGACGGCTACGTCGTGGCGCGGTTCGGGCCCGTCGTCGGGTGCGCACCAAACACGGAACTCGGCCTCGTCGTCAGGCCGATCGCGATGAAGGCCGTCGACGGCGGATCCTTCGGCACGCTGAACCCGCGGCGGCTCGCGAACATGCTGAAGGCGGCGGTGGACGAGGAACTGGCGAAGCACAGAGGAGGTACGCGATGAGTTGGACCACCATGCTCGCGAAGGCCAACGATCAGATCGACGACTGCGTCGTCCTGGCCACGAAGTACGTGCTGCCATGGTGGGGCGCAACGCTGGCAGAATTTCCGACGCCGATCTTCGGATCGGTGCATGCGCTGTACGCGGCGCATGAGTGCGCCAAGAAGTACAGGCTCAATGGGAAGGTCGTCTTCGCGCCGGCGCGGCACGTCCTTACGAACTACCCGGAGGCGTCCATCGACAACCTCACGTGCCGCAAGGGCGACGACGAGGTCGGTCGCTGGAACGTTCAGCCGTACCACGTCCGCTCCCACTTCTGGGCCGCGCAGCAGGCATTCTGGGAGGGCAAGGCGTGGGTCGAGCCGATCCTCGCGCGCTACGGATTCGTGCCGTTCGACCAGCTGGCGGTCTACGATCAACTGTCGCTGCTGCTCCTGCCGCGCGCCGTGGGCATCGGCTGCGTGAGGGGCCTGCTGCGGAAGGCGGGAGACGCCGTCCGCAGCCTGCCGAAGGAGCACACCTACCGAATCCTGCCGGTGAGCCGCGCCGAACTGTGGCTCCAGCGGCCCGGTGCCGACACCACGCCGTTCGACGGGAGCCAGACGACGGAGGTCGTGCGCCTGCGCTTCGCGTGGTGCACGAGAATCGTGTTGAGATCGCGCGAGGTAGGTCTGGGCGATCTGCCGCTGTTCCTCAAGCCGCCGGTCGCCCGGCCGCCGGACCTCGTGCCGATGCCGAGGGACTTCCGGGCCAACATGAAGGCGTACTCGAACCGGGCGCTGCGCGAGGGGCCGATGCCGACCGGGCCGTGGCCCGCATAAGGGAGGGGGAAAGATGGCAGCGAAGAGAAAGAGGAAGGCCGATCCGCTCAACGAAGCCGCTGGAACCGCGATGTCCGGGTGGTCGAAGACGCCGGACGCCATGAACTGGATGCGGTACGACGGGCGAACCATCTTCTGCTGGATCCCGCCCGACCAGATGAGAAACCTCGGACACGTCGGGACGTTTTTCGCCCTTGAACTGGAGCCGTCTGCTCCAGGAACCAAGTTGCCGGGAATCCCGGTGTCCGGGTTCGCGGTTCCGCTCTGGAGGAAAGGCAACGCCCCCAAGGAGAGAAGCAGGGGCCGGGGTTGAGAGGGCGACGATGCTGGAAGTTCACGGACCGTGGTCCTACGAGGCCGAGTGCATCGAGACGCAGCGCGCCGCCGTCGCGCAGATCGTCGACCACATGATGGCCGAGGCACCGGCCGGAAACCGCTCCCGCGGCCTCCTGGCCTACCTCAAGGCCGCGGAGCGGTCGCTCGAGGGCGCGCGGCTATTCGCGGAGGGCAAGGACCTGGCGTGCCAGGAGGCGGACGAGGCGCAGAACCACCTGTGCGACAAGGTTCTCGACAAGTCTCCGGCGTCCGAGGACGCCGCTGGCCTGCTCAACGAGGTGTTCGCGGCGGGCGGCGAGACGGACATCGAGGAGGACTCTGCGGAGCAGAGGAAGTTGACCGTCGAGGAGTACAGGCTGGCACACGCCGTCACCAGCCTCGTGGTGCTCCAGCACCCTGAAGCCGCGCGCGGCCTGCAGTCCGTGAAGCCGACCGGCGTGTCGACGGGCCACGGTCGCCGCTGCATCAAGGTGGCGATCCGCGACCGCGCCGGCGTGGTCGTCGACTCCTCGTGGTGGACGGAGCCCGGCATGGACGCGGCGAAGGTCGCGGAGGCACTTGCGCAGATGATCCGAGCCGAGCTGGACCCGGCGGTGCCGTGGCCGAAGGTGGAGAGCAAGCCCTTCAAGTACGAGGTCAGCGACATCGACGGGAACCCCATCGACACCGGGTTCCCGGAGTACGTCGCGGAGCAGGAGCGCATCGCGCAGCAGAACGAGGAGTTCGGCAGAGACATGCAGGTGCGCCGTGCCGAGGCCAGCGAGCGGATGCGACGGATCTACGATCAGCACCCGGCGTCTGAGATCCCGCCCGCGCCGCTCCCGGCGGACGAGGCGTGGGAGAAGGTGAAAGGCCTGGTGAGTATCTGCGGCGAACTCCGGTGCTGGTCGCACCTCGACGAGTGCCGTACGTGGAGCGCCGAACTGAGCCGGAGGGCGTTCGTGGCCGAGGAGTCGACGGAGGGCGGGCCCAAGGCGCAGATTTACGCCCTGTTCCTGTCGCACATCGTCGGAGCGCACACGGAGGAAATGGCGAAGGACGCCGTCGTCGAGGCGGCGCGCATCGCAGGATGGATTTCGCGGTAGGACCGCAGGAAGGAGGAGGTCGATGATCGAGACGATGAAGGAGATCGAGAAGGTGCGTCCGATTCTGGACCAGCTGCTCGTCGAACTGCGGAAGGACGACGAGAAGACCAAGGGCGGCATCTGGATCCCGAAGACCGCCGTCAACCAGGACCCGGTGTACTTCGGGACGGTCGTCGCGGTGGGCCCGGGCCGGTTCCTCGAGGACGGTCGGCGCGTCGAGCCCAGCGTCAAGAAGGGCGACGACGTGATCTTCGGCAAGTACAGCGCCGGGCGCGAGATCGAGGCCGAGGGCCGGAAGTATGTGTTCATCCACGAGAGCGATCTGCTCTCGACCCTGGAGGCGTGACGTGGAGGAAGCAAGGGAGATAGGGAAGGGCACGGTCGTCGTCCTGTTCTATCCGCCGATGTTCCTGATCTGCGAGGCCAAGCCGTGGCCTCCCGACCCGCTCGTCGGCGTGGTGCACGCATCGTTCATTTGCCTGTTGCAGCAGGTCATGGCGCAGGGGCCAGGCGGTCAGCCGGTGCCAGCGATAGGCCTCAATCTCATCGGCGACATGGACCTCACCCCGGATAGGTGGTCCGGCGTCAGGCCTCCGGAGCCCGACGAACTGCGGGAATTCGAGTCGTTCCGGACGAAGCACGCCGCGGCGAAGTCCAACATCGTCCTGGCGGGTCCCGGTGCGCTGCGCGGGATGAAGGGCGGGCGGCACTGAACCCTTGAATAGTCGGATTACTTGACTCGTCCGTTCCGGGGCCGGGGGCAGAGGGGAGGAATCGATGAGCAGTAGCGAGGCGGTTCTCGGGCTCGTGAAACGCGCCGCTCCGGCGGTACCGCATCTTGGCTGGTGGCCGACGAGTTCGTCTCGCGCGCCCGTGGAGGACATCCTGGAGGCCCATCGCCGGCTCCGCGTCCTGTCCCGCATGATGATCGATGACGCGGCGCTCGACGTGCTCATCAAGGACGCCGAGATCCGGCGTGCGCCGAGCAACCGCCGTTCCGAACTCGTCGAGCGGCGCGTGTCGGCATGGGAATGGTTCACCGTCCCGTGGCGCGGCATCGTCCCGCGCCTGTCGCTCGACGAGTGCTGCTCGGTGCTCCCGTTCGACGCGCGCTGGATCCGATCCCGCGTCCGCGCCGTCGCTCGCCAGCCGCGCTGGTCGCTGCCCGAGCGGTGGCACGAGCAGATGTGGGACGAGCACCGAGAGGACAGGGGTCGACGCAAGCCTGGCGACCCGCTAGCCGTGCCGCCCGAGCGCGCCGAGTCCGCAGCGCGACTCGTCTCCTCGTTCGGTTCCGTCGTCGCGACGAACGTCGACGAGTTCGACCGCCTCGTCCTCTCCACCCGCGTCCTGCTGAAGTCGGCCTGAACTTCGTTTCCTACCCGTCCTGAGCCGTTTTCGTGCCGTGCCTAGCGGCATCCGCACCACCACGTAATCGCTGCTAGCACACACCGGATCACCTGTCGCATCGGCCTCCACAGGTCGTGTCGAAAACGACTTGACACGACACCTGGACCCATGTAGGTTCTACGTTGTGAGGGTGCTGAACCGTGAGGTTCGAAGATGAACGGCGGCGCGTACGGGACCATGCAGTCGTGGACGGGCAACCAAATCCGCGACCGGATCCAGGCGATGTTCGGGCAGGTACACAAGAGCCTCCGCGATCCTGCGACGCGCACGATCGCCGTGAACATGATTCTCGAGTACGGGTGCCCGGCGCAGAACCTGTCGGACGTGTCGAGGATCGAAATCGATCATTGCCATGTTGCGGCCATCTACTGGGGCTACAAGCTCAACTCGATCTACATGGGCGACGTCTACGGGCTCGACACGTACCAGACGCTCGGGCGCTCGGCGCTGCTCGGCATGAATCCGTCGCCGGTGCTGGCGCAGGCCGTGGGCCAGTGGCGGGGCCAGCAGAAGGCGTCGCTGCGCCAGCACGAGCAGATGCTGTTCGGCGTGCTGCCTCCAGGCACGAAGTTCATCGCGGACTGCGACGACTCCGACATCAACCTCGCCTCGCTGCTCGGGTCGGTGGGCTTCAGGCCCGGCGCGATGGCGTACTCCGCGGACGGCCGGACGTTCGGACACGTGGTCGCATGCACCGAGATCCCGCGCTTCGCGCCGGGGCCGAAGTACATCGTGCCGCTCGACGCGACGGAATTCGAGGCGTACCCGGGATGGGAGCCGCCGCCGGCGTACAGGCGCGCGAAACGCGTGTACTGGTACGCCGAGAGGAACGGTGGTTGAGCGATGCTCGGCGACCAGCAGCAGCAGGACTGGAGAGTCGGCGTCGTCTGGGTCGTCCTGATCTACAGCGTCTGGTGGGGAATCGCCACGACGCTGCTGCTCGACAAGCGGGAGAAGTGCGAAAGGCGCGCGTAGCGTAGCAGCCCGCCGCGGGAGCGGCGGCAGAGGAGGAGAAGAGAACATGGACTTCGGCGAGCTCGGGTTGGACGGATTCGGTTTCGACGCCCTGGATGCCCTCGCGGGTGCCGCGGGCGCGGTGCTGCCCGTCGCGGTGGGCGCCGGCACCAGCTTCGGCGTCGCCGAGGCCGTGCAGTTTCTCGTGCCGAACGACAAGGTCCGGAAGTGGAAGTGGGCCTTGGGCTTCGCGGCCAGCCTGCTGCTCGGCGCGGCGATGTGGAAGTGGCGCTCGCCGACCGACGGCGCGCTGACGATCGGCAGCGGCCTCTTCTCCTCGGCCGTGGGCTGGGGTCACGAGGAACTGATCAAGTACCGGATCAAGAAGGCGGGCGGCACGCTGCCAGCGGGCTTCGGTCGGTACGTGGTCGAGAAGGGCCAGCCGCTCTTCGCGGGCCGCTACGTCGTCGAGGACGCGCAGCCGCTCTTCGCGGGCCGCTACGTCGTGGCCGACGCCGAACCGCTGCTCGCGGGCATGGGGCAGATGGATCGCAGCGAGATCGTGTCGCTGGCGAACGGGATGGTCAACCCCGGCGTGTTCGGCTAGGCCGAGCGCCCGGTTGACCGCGGAAACGAGAAACGCCGCCGCATTTCGCGGCGGCTGACGAAGGGTCCGATGGACCCAGGAGGTACGTCATGTTCGGAGCATCGGTGAAGGGGATCCGTGGAGCGGACGCGCAGGTCAAGACGATCAAGGACGTCGGCGAGTACGACCTGTGGTCCAAGATCATCGTCCAGAACGGCCAGGCTGGGGAGCTGCTCGCGTTCAGCTACCAGGTCGGCGGCGTCGTGTCGGGCAGCGTCGGCATCAACGCCAACAAGCTCGACACGAACATGCGCACGACCGGCCAGTTGGTCGACGAGAGCATGGCGGTGTACGGCATCGCCATCCAGATCGAGCGCGAGACGGCGCTGCGGTTCCAGGGCGTGGGCGCGCCGGGCGGCTACAACATCGCTGCGCAGGACTACGCCGAGATCGAGATGACGACCCTGTTCCGCTTCATGGTCGGCGGCGAGAAGCCCTTCGCCGAAGGGCTCGTGACGTGGTTCGCGGAGTCCGGCGGCATCTGGGGTTCCATGGGTGCCGGCGCCGGCGCCCTCCTCACGAACAACGTCCCGACCTACGCCTCGCTGCGGAAGTGGGAGTACAAGCTCCCGATCGGCCGCATCGAGCGGTTCTGGGGCGAGTGCTCGTGGCCGGGCAACAACCCGGTCATCGGCGTGTTCGCGCAGGCCACCGGCGTCGCGGGTCGGGTCGGGATCATCGTCCGCCTGGTCGGGGTTCGGGCTCGCGGCGTGAGCTGAGCTGCGGGCGCAAGGTCGGGGTTCGGGCTCGCGGCGTGAGCTGAGCTGCGGGCGCAAGGTCGGATGAACACGGGATCTCGGATCGGTCGACGGTCCGGGATCCCCGTCTGACGGCGCGCCACGAGGGACAACAACTCGCGGCGCGCAGTGAGGCGGTCGGGGAGAGAGATGGCACCTCCGAGGATTCTCACGGACGAACAGATCGGGGAGATCCCGGAACTGTACCTCGACGGCGAGCGCGCGCTGCGCGCCGCGGCGTAGGGAGGATCCGATGACCGAAGCCAAGAAGTCGGCGCGGGAAGCCTACAAGGGCTTCGTTCACCCCCTTGTGCTTTTCGCGGAGCGCGTCGCCACCGCCGGCCAGCAGGTCGCGATCACGCAGGAGGCGCTGAAGACCAGTCGAGACATGATCATCGACTACATCGCGATCAGCGAGGAGTCGCTGTCCTCGGGCGTCGTTCTTGCGGGTGCTGGCCAGACGTACCTCCACTACCTCGACGTGAACTGGGGGATCGTCGAGGGCGCGCGGTGGTTGCCGGGCAACAGTTTCGGGAACATCGAGACGTTCCACAACTACGTGGCCGACCGCAGTTCCGGCGGCATCATGAACTTCGCCAACGTCCTGGTGGCGTGGGGCGGGCTGCGGTGGAAGCACTCGGAGCCCTGGATCTACAACCCGATCGACACGCTGAACGTCGACATGGTGCGTCCCGCGATTCCCGCCGGCATTGCGGCGACCGCGATCGAGCCGATCCGCGTGTCGTTCGCTGGCGTCGGCCGACGTACCGGCCTGCGCCGGAACTACGACATCCAGGGTATCAACATCGCGGCGTCCGGGGCAATCCCCGCGGTGCAGTGGGCGCAGACGTTCGGTGACAACCAGCGGGCAAACAACCCCGGCGCCGAGCCGTTCTACATGACGGACACGAGCATCGAGTTCACGAACCGCCAGGCGGCGGCTCCGGGATGGAACATCGACCTCCGCCTGCTGAACCACTTCAGGATGCGCGTGGTGCCGAGCATCGGGGACTCCTGGTCGCACGTGCCGATCCCCTTGGCGTTCTACGGCGTGGATCAGAGCCCGCCGTACCGCGTCGCGTACCACAAGCCGGAGGGCGGGCCGATCATGCTGGAGGCCGGCCGATCGCTGACGTTCGACATCGTCAACAACTCGCCGGTGACGACGAACATCCAGGTGGCGCTCATCGGACGCATCTACCCCGGGGTGGGCAGCGTCGAATAGGGGGGCGTACCGTGGGCCAGAAGCGGTTGCCGCAGGAGATCGTCAGGGCGTTCAGGACGCCCCTGATCCTGTTCGCGGAGCAGGTTGTGGCGCCGGGTGCCCAGATCGAGATCAACCAGGACGCGCTATCGGCCAGCCGCGACATGATCATCGACTACCTGGCGATCAGCGAGGACTCGTTCTCCACGAACAATCTGGTCGTCGGCCTCGGCCAGACGTATCTCCACATGCTCGACGTGAACTGGGGAGTTGCCGAGGGGTCGAAGTGGCTGCCCGGCAACAACTTCGGGCGCATCGAACTGTTCCACAACCACCCCGGCGACCGGTCGGCCGCCGGCATCATGAATTTCGCGAACCGCTTCGCGGCGTGGGGCGGGCTGCGGTGGAAGCACTCGGAGCCCTGGATCTACAACCCGATCGACAACCTGACGATCGACTTCCTGCGCCCGGCGATGCCCGCGGGCATCGCGCAGGCTGCGGCCGAGCCGCTTCGCGTGTCGTTCAGCGGCGTGGGGCAGAAGACGGGGTTGCGGAGGGACAGTGAGGTCCAGGGCATCAACGTCCCGCAGGCGCTGGGTGGAGCAGCGCCGCTGCCCGGGACGTTCAGCGACAACCAACGCGCGAACAACATCGGCACGGATCCCATCTTCATGACCGACATGAGTGTGTCGTTCCCGAATCGGCAGGGCGGTGGCGGCGCGTGGAACGCCGACATCCGCCTGCTGAACCACTTCCGCATGCGCGTGGTGCCGAGCGTCGGGGACGGCTGGTCCCGCGTGCAAGTGCCGCTGATCTTCTACGGAGTGGACATGAGCCCTCCGTACCGCGTCGCGTATCACAAGCCCGAAGGCGGGCCGATCGCCCTGGAGGCTGGCCGGAAGATCGCGTTCGACATCGTCAACAACTCGGCGGTGACGACCAACATCCAGGTGGCACTCATCGGACGTATCGCCCCCGAATTGGGGAGCGCGCTGTAGGGAGCGTGGGCCGTGGGACAGATTGACGAAGGCCGTTACGAGTTCGACCACGCGGCCGACCCGATCGGCATTTCCCCGACGACTTCGACCGGGGCCGAGTCCGAGTCCTTCGACCTGCCGCAGGCCGAGACCCCGATCTCGATCGAGGCGGCGACGCCGACGGACCCCGAGGACGTCAAGCCGCGCCCTTCGAACCCCGTGCCCATGATGAAGCGGTACACGCTTCCCGCGGCTGTCGCACCGGCGACGGAGGGCAATGCGGTGAAGGTCGTGCCGATGGTCAGGGACTTCCGGCGCGCCGTCTGGATCCTGAGCCGCGGCGCGGGTGGTCTCCAGGCGAGCTACGATCCCTTGTTCAACGACCCGGACATCGTGGACGTGCAGGTCAACGGAATCCCGATTCCCCTGTTTCCGCTCCAGGACCTGTGGATGCGGGTGATCGACGCGAATCCCGGCGACGACCTCGAGATTTCGATCATCGCGGAGCCTCGGGGCTCTGGGAGGTAGGCGATGTACGTCGACGGCAAGACGATCCGCGGCCTGTTCCAACTCGGGGCGCTCGCGGCGCGCGGCGTGTCGGCCGTCGTGGCCCACCGCAGGGCCAGGAACTCGGAGGCTGACGAACTGACGCGCATGGCTGGCGGCGTGCCCGCTGGCGAGCCCGGGTGCGGCGAGTGCGAGGAAGAGAAGCAGCGCATGCTCGACGAGGCGGCCGCGTGGGGCGGCCTGGGCGACGGGAGGTAGACGACGATGGGCACTCCGTTCTGGCAATCCAAGGAACCGGCTCGCGCGTACATCGCGGCGCTGCAGAAGTCCGCAGGCATCCCGTCGACGGGCGTATGGGATCTGCCGAGCCACCAGGCGCTCTACGTCCTGGCGAACAAGTTCAACCCGGAGGTCTCGGCGAAGGTCGCGTGGGGCTCGGAGCCCGCGAAGACCGCGGAGTACGTCGTCGGACTCGTCAACGACGACGAGATCACCGAGGAGATGTATGCGGCCCTGCGCCCGCTGCTCCTGGACCTCGGCTTCCCGATGCTGAGCTTCAACGATGCCGTGGCGTGGGTCGAGAACCGGTCCGAGGAGGAGGCCGAGGCCATCACGAACGCGCTGAAGGCGGTGGCCGAGGCGGTCGGTACGGCCGAGAGCCGGCCGCTCCAGGCGGCGACCGCGCCGCCGCCCGTGAACCAGACGGTGGCCTCGGGCACGACGCCACCGCCGCCGCAGGTGCAGGGCCCGGCGGCGCCCACGGCCCCGGCGCCGACCGCCGCCGCTCCGCCGCCGAACGGCGCCGCGGTCGCTCTGGCGACGACGACCGGGATGAGCCGCGGCAAGAAGATCGCGCTGGGCATCGGCATCACGCTGGCCGCGCTGCTCGCGGGCGCCCTGGCGTGGAAGGCGTTCAAGAAGGACGAGCCGAAGACGGAGTTCGTCGGCTCGAGAAACCGCAAGGGCGGCTTCGGCTGCGATTGCGGTTGATGGAGGTGATCATGCCGTTCGAAATGCTGACGTTCGATGGGGGAGGAAGGAAGGGATCGATGAGGAAGCGCGGAAGCCGGAAGATGGAGCGGATCTGCGGGTGCCATCTGACGTCGGTGCGGCGGAAGGGCGGCGGGTCGCAGCCCGCGATCCAGTGCCCCGGGTCGCCGATGAAGAAGTTCGTCTCGCGCGAGAACGCGAAGCACATGAAGGGCTCGTTCTGCGCCGAGATGCTGAAGCCGATCCGGTAGGGCACGGAGGCGGGCGATGAAGTGGTTCGGGTGCGGGAAGCCGCAGAGGAAGAGCACGAAGGCCGGGACGCGCTGCGCCCAGGTCTGCTCGCACGGCAGGCTGAGGTTCCTGCCGAACGAAAAGTGCGGGCTGCGCCCGGCCGAACGGAACGTGTCCTGCGGCTGCGGAAAGTAGGGATTCCCGCCGGAGGTCCCGGCACTGGTGCTCGGGGCTGACGGGCGGATAGAGGACGCCGGAAGGACCGGCGGGCAAGAAGAGGAGAAATCGTGGCCAAGAAGCACAAGAAGGTCTGCACGAGCAAGTCGACCGGGAAGCGCGTGAGCTGCAAGCGCCAGCGCGCCGGCCGCAAGGCCGCGCGTTCGCGCAAGCGCCGCTAGGCGCGCGTCGGGCCTCCATGGGCAGCGAAGGGGCCGCCGCTCGTCGAGGGGGGCGGCCCTTTCGCCTCCTGACTGCAGCGCAGGCTTGCGGCCTGGACTGCCGCCAGGAAGTCCTCGTGGTAAACGGGGACGGCGGGAAGGAGAGCGGGATGGACGGCATCGACTTCGGGACGCTCGGGCTCGGCATCGCCACGGAGCAGGTCGTGCCGGTGGCCATCGGCGGCGGGCTCACTGCCGCGCTGACGGTTGCCGGTCGCCTTGCGGCGCCCATCGGCTCGCAGTTGCACCGCCATGCGCCGGCGGCCGCCGGTGCCGCAGCCGCGATCTTCACGGGTCTGGTGACGAAGTCCGGTGCCGGGGCGCTGGCCGCGCTGCTTGTCGGCGGACTCATCTGGGGATCGGAGCGCCTGCTCGAGTATCAGGCGCAACGCCTCCTGCCGTCCGGAGGACGGTGAGACGATGCGCCCGCTCTGGGAACGCACGATCACCTGGGGCATCGCGGACCACCTGAGAAACGGCGGCATGGGTGAAGCGGCGGCCTACCGCGCCGCGGCCCTCGTCGTGCGGGCCCTCGACCGACGCAACAACCTCATGGCGGAGATGGCGCGGTTCTCGTTCGACCATCCGTCCGACGTCGACGACCCGGGCAAGACGTCGCCGAAGTTGCTCCTGACGCTGCAGCGTTTCTGGGAGGCCGTCGGGTCGTCCGACGTCCGCACCGAAAAGAACCGCATCCTGTCGACGGCCGTGGCCTCGCTGATCTCCGGTGGCACACTCGAGGCGCTGAACGCGTCGGTCTTGGCCCAGGAGTCCCCGAGCATCGAGGCGTGGAAGGGTCGGCTCGGCCAGGAGTTTGCGGGGCTCGGCGCGCTACGCGACGAGGCTAGCGTCGGCGGACCCGAGATTCTCGCGGCGTACGACGCATTGGTGCGCCAGACCTCCCTGCGCAAGACCTACGTCAAGGAGTTCCAGACGTGGGCCAAGGGTCTCGGCTGGTACGACGGGCGCATCGACGGCCTGTGGGGGCCGAAGTCCGAGGGCGCGTTCGTCAGGGCCGTTCCGATGGCTGCGGGCCGCGCCTCAGAGATGGGCGACGTGGTGCCCCTGCGCCCGTCGGCCAACTTCGTCGACGCCAAGGCGTTCGGCACGCTGATCACCCGCGACCTGTGGCTCGCGGCGAACCCCGCGGCTCTCGCCGCGGAAACCCCGGCCGACGTCCCGGAGTCCGGGGCTACGGAGGAAATCGGCGACGGCGTGTCGATCGGGCCATCGGGCGAGATCGTCGTGACGTACCCCAAGGAGGAGGCCGAGGCTGCCGCCGCAGCCACCGCAGCGGCGACCCCGAACCAGGGTGGGTCGCGTGTCGTGGTGAGATCGCCCAAGCCCCCGTCGACGGCCATCGTGCAGGCGGGCGGGACGACCGCCATCGCGCCGTCGATGCGCGTCGCGTACATCGGCGGAGGTCTGGTCGTGGTGGGCGGCCTGACGGCACTCGGCGTATGGCTCGCCACGAGGAAGAGAAAGGACGGGCGCCCATGACCGACTGCGAGGAGCGGGTGCTGTCCGACCTCCACTTCGCCGAGCGGTCCGTGCGGCACGGCGACCGCGAGTTCCGCCTCGGCAACCGATCAGCGGCCAAGGGCGACTACAAGTTCGCGCACGAGATGCTGCGCCGCGCGATCGGAAGGACGCGCGGCTGCACGATCATGCGAACCATCCAGGACGACCGAGGTGTGCTGAGGCGCCTCGTCGTGGTCGCTGACGAGTTCGAGAACCTGGAGCGGAAGTTGGAGGGCTGACGATGTCGTACATCGTGTTTCACGACGACCCGTCCGTGCACTCGGCGCAGGAGGCAGAGCGCCGGGGCGCGCCGTACTGGCCGCTGCTCCAGATGGGGACGTTCGGGCTCGGCGACTTCGGGCAGCCGAAGACCAGTCGCGCCCCGGGTTGCCCCAACTGCAAGACGCGGGTGTCGAAGACGCTCGGGCAGTCCGATCCGTGCCCCGCGGGCCAGACGCTGACGCCTGCCGGAACCTGCGTCTCCATCGACCCCGGCACGAAGATTCGGAAGGTGGGCTGGATCATCGCGACCGCCACGGCGATCACGGTGATTGGGTTGTTCGCGGCGACCTTGACGCTCGGCACCAAGGGCGGCTGAGGAAAGGGAGAGGAAGATGACGTACACGAATGAGGAACTCCACCCGTTGCAGGCCAGCCTGGCGGCGCTGGACCAGCAGGACTTCGTCATGTTCGAGCAGTTCGGAAAGGGCGAGGCCGCGGCGACCGGCGCCAAGCAGCAGCCGTTCTACCTGGCGGCCGACCCGGTGGCCGCGTTCATGAAGGCGCTGCAGCGGACGCTCGGCGTGCCGGTCACCGGCAACTGGGATCGCGCGACGCACGAGGCGCTCGGCGTCTGGTTCCACAACTACGAGTTGACCATGGAGATCCCGCAGGAGCAGGCGCAGGGGGCGCCCGGCTACCAGACGCCGATCCCGGCGTGGGGCGAGAATCCGCAGGACACGGCGCAGGGCTTCATGGAGAACATGGACGTCTACGCGGAGAAGACCCCGGTGATAATCCAGGCCCTGGGCTTCGCGTCCGAGCAGGCGATGGCGAACGACTCGCAGTGGCTGCTCAACAAGGAGACCATCGGAGCCGCCATCGAGGCCCACATGCTGGCGCAGGAGACGGCGGCGGTGACCATCGTCCCAGTGGCCGACTGCCCGGCCGGCAAGTACAAGAACGCGGCAGGCGAGTGCGTGGACATCCCGCCGACCGTCGTGGTGCGGCCGGTCGTGGCCAAGGTCTGGTACAAACGCGGATCGACGTGGCTCATCGCGGGCGGCGTGCTGCTGGTGGGCGGCCTGCTGATCGCGGCGGCAAGGAAGGGGTAGCCGATGTACATCCACGAGGACCAGGTTCCGGTGCTCGGCGGGTTCGGAGCGGCGCAGACGGGGACAATTCCTGCCGGCTCGACGGTGATAGTGCCCAAGGGGACGACCGTGTTGATCTACGACCCGGCGTCCAGGGCGCTTCCGACATCGAGGGTGCTGTCTAACCGAACATCTCTGGTTCTCGTTGGGCCGGCGGCCGTGACGGGTGACGTCGAAGGGCGTGATCTCGTCTCGTTGGGTGCCGAGGCCACGCTTGCGTACAACACCGCCATGGAAGCCCCCGCAAGAATTGAGGGAGTCGCTACCAAGCCAGGAGAGGTGGTCGACGTTCCCGGCGGGACGAAGGTGGTGTTCCAGCGCCGCCCGGATCCGCGAAGCCAAGA
>Ga0315288_10000613_pt1 | contig 44806 bp, 33 predicted proteins | sample YL17G11_20_MG_FD_203454 | JGI IMG/M metagenome (GOLD analysis project Ga0315288, IMG submission 203454) | Sediment microbial communities from Yellowstone Lake, YNP, Wyoming, USA - YL17G11_20 | ecosystem: Environmental > Aquatic > Freshwater > Lake > Sediment | place: USA: Wyoming | collected... | reverse complement strand
TATCCAGCACCCACTAGGATCTGCCCATACCTTCACGAAGAACCCGCCAATGAGCGCGATCTCAAGGCAGCTAAGCGCCGTCTCGAACTGCTCAACACGGTCGCCTAGCTCACGCACCTCCCGCTCCAGCTCGTGGAGGCGCCGCTCCGACGGGCTTACCGCCGCATCCGGCAATGTGACCTCCCTCCCGCTCTGGCGCGCTGGCATGGCTGCCTCCTCCCGCGCACTCCGGCACCACCGTGTCCCTCTTCCTCGTGGGCCGGCGGTCCCGCCGCTCTCCCGCTAGGGCCCGGCGCCGCATGACCGCCATACCGTGTTCCAGAGGGCCGGCGAAGGGATCACCGCATCAATGTACCACCTTCGCCGAGCGCAGCGGGGGCACCTCGTTTCGCCATCAGGGAAGTCCCAGTCGGCGCACGTCGCCGAACAGCATCGCGGACACAACCTTCATCCTCACACTGGCGCCGTTGGGGTGAAGCAGGTCCGAGTCCTCGAAGGCAGCCGCTTCGGTTGGCGGCGCCTCGCAGAGCGGCGTTGCCGCGTGCTGCCGGGCTCGCGCCTCCAGGACCTCCCTGCCCTCGGACAGCTCCCCGAGCAGCGCTGGAGGCGGGGGGTCCATGATGAGCACCTGCCGCTCACGGGTAATCTTGAGGAGTGGCCGCGGCTCGACGCCGACATCGAAGCGCTCAAAGCCCTCGCCGCTGGCGGCCGCCTCCCTCCACTTCGCCAGCCAGTAGGCCTCCGTCATCGTCTCCGGCTCTGCGCGGCCGCCATCCAGGGTCCTCCACACCTCGTCGAGGATCCACGGGGCCAGCCGCTCGCGCACATCCCGAAGGGACGGCCGCAGGGCCTCATAGCGCCACAGTCTCCTGTTCGCGTGGTGCCGGACCAGTTCGAGCCAGCCATGGCCCCCGAGCATGTCGCGGCTCACCTCGAGAAGTGCCGGCATCTGCTCCAGGTTGCGGTTGTCGAGCATGATGTTCCAGTGGAGCCCGAAGCCGTTGGCTCGCGCCAGCTCGGTAGCTCGCAGGATGTCGGCGTACGCTCCCTTGCGCCGCACGAACCAGTCATGGTGCTCCTCCAGGCCGTGCACGGTGAGGGACAGCCACCCCCAACCGAGCTCCCTCAAGCGTGCGAACAGCCGTTGAGGGTCCTCCGCGCGGGTGATCCCATAGCCGTTGGTCGAGACGTAGTCGTTCCCTTCGCCGCAGATGTCGGGGGAGAGGATCTCCGGGAACTCCGGATGGGCCGAAGCCTCGTAGTAGGGGAAAAGCCGCCAGCCGTCTGCGACCAGCTCCCGCAGCTCAGCCACCGAGAAGAACCCACCGTATGGCGGTTCGCCCTCACTGGCACAGTGGCGGCAAGCGTTCGTGCAGCCTGCGGCTTCGACGTAGGCGAACATGACCTTTTGCCTCCCGCTCGATCATCCAGTCGCCGATGCGGCATCCCTCTTCCTGCTCCGTATACCCCGCCCGTGCGCCGGCCCTACGGCGAGACGCGCAGCAGCCGCGTGTCCCCGCGGCGCATGGGGAAGCGGAAGACGGTGGCGCGGCCGAACGCCTCGCCTGTCATCACATCCATCAGACGACACGCGGTTGGCATCCGAAGCGTCTTGCGTCCGCTATGGGAGGCGTGGATGCCGACGAAGCCGTTGCCCGCCGTCACGATGTCGCCCTCGTCGCTGTAGATATGCACACCCGCGCGCTCGGCGAGGTCGCGGAGCAGGCTGACCGGCATCTGCAGCGCGCCGCAGTAGACGCTCGTCCAGTCTCCCATGTCCTTCGCCGCGATGGCCGCGCGCTTCCCAGAGGCATACCGCGCGAGCACTTCCGCGTGGTCGTCTGCCACGGCGAGTGTGGGCGATAGATGCCGATGACCGGCGGAGAAAGCGTCGCCTGTGCCCTCGACTGTCAGGTTACCGTCGCCGTCGCCGATCTCCTCGACCCGAACGCCCGTCACCTCCTGCACATGCTTCGTGTCGAGCGCGCCGTCGCGCACGATACCTGGAGCGTACATCCACACCACCGTCCGGCCCTCCCGGCACACACCGCGGCGGATCGCTTCGAGTTGCTCGCCGTCGAGGCGGAAAGTGCTCACGAACAGGTACATGCGCGCCGGTGGCACCCTCCCTGCCACGAGGTCATCGAGGAGGTAGATGCCCACGGGCGCGCCAATGCGGTACCACTGCCGGCGGAAGGCGTCCATCAGAGGCGCGGTGACCGCGGGCGAAGGGCACGCGTAGAGGCTGCTCCGCTCATCGATGATGACGGCGATCTCGGGAGCATAGGGCTTGAGATCCGGCAGCGCGCTCGCGTACGCCTCCCGTAGGTGTCCGAGTTGCTGCCACATCCCATCCCCCGCGAACCAGCCGCGGCCGCCGATGTCCATCCACCAAAGGGCGGCGCCGTGGGTGAGGATGTGCGCGAAGTTCCGGCTGAGGACCCCGTACGTCTCGCGTTCATCGTTACACCGGCCCGGGAAGGCATCTGGGGCCGAGAGGTGGGTGCGCGTGTCATCCTCGACGAGCCAGAGCTTGCCATTCCGCAGCACCGAGTCCACGGGCGACATGAACCACCCGGCGCCGCCCGGCTGCCGGTCACCATAGCCCACGGGCGAACAGAGCACATCCACGTAGGGTGATCGCAGCAGCCGCGCGAGGCCCAGGTGCCCGCTGGAGGCCAGCCCGCGCGGCGCGCCGGACAGCTCGAACTCGTATCCGTAGAAGGCGACCGCGAGCTTGTTCGGAGCGACCTCCTTCACCGCGCGGCACATCGCCGAGACGGCATCCGCCATATCCGCATTCATGAACTCGGAAAGGTCGATGGCGGGCTGCTGCGTTGCGGGATCGCGGAACGAACCGGTCGCCGCGGTCCGGTCGGCCGCCGATGGCAGGGGTGCGGCGTCGAGCGTCACGTCGGGCAGGCGCCAGGCGCACTGCAACGCATCGTCGGTGCCGTACTTCCCCCTCAGGTACCGCCGGAAGCCGTCCCGAGCGGCGCCCTCGAAGCTCGCGAGCCGGCCGTCCCACATTCCCTCGTAGAACCACTCGGCGGAGGTCTGACCGCAGGGATGGTAGCCGACGATATGGTCGCCGTACTTCTCCTCCAGGTGGCGGACCATCGTGGAGACCTGCTTCGCTGCATCGCGCCGCCACGCGAGGGAGTGGATGCTCGCGGGCCCGTTGCGCTGCCCGTCATCGAAGAGCATCACGTCATCGGGATGTGCCTCCCGCCACCAGTCCGGCGGCCAGTCGGTGGGGAACCGCGGGAGAAGCAGCGCATCCGGGTTCGCGGCCAGCACCTTGTCGACCCACACGTCTACGTCGTACTTCGAGAAGTCGGCCGCCTCATCATCCCGGAACCACGGCAGCCCCCAGATTGCGAAGGAGATGATGTTGACGCCGACCTTGCCTGCTGACGCGATCTCGGCCTGCGCGACCTTCGTCAGATCAGGGTCATGCCACAGGCTGACATAGAAGATCGTCGGCGCGGTCGCCTGCCCGTTCACGTACAACACCGGTCCCGCTTCCGTCGGCCGCACCTCGGCGGTGAGGTCCGCGGATCCTGCACTCACGGCGATCCCTCCCAGGACGACTGGGATCCAGCAAACGGATCTCGACGTCACGATCATGCACCTCCAAGTGCGCTCAACAGGCACCGGGCTCCTATTGTGTTTCGCACCGCGCCGTTGTCGAGCGAAGCTCAGTCAACGCCGAAGTCATCCCATGTCGCGTCGGGCGTGACGCAATCCAGGCCCACACCCGCCTCCTCGGCCACCAGCTCCCTGATCCTCAGCCATAGAGGGTCCCTCAGGTCTGGCACAGGCCCTCCCGAGACGGGCACTAGCGGGGCGAACCGCAGAAGGTCTCCCACTGCGCAGACGCCCCTTGGAAAGCACACCCGCGATCGTGCCGTAGCCCAGTCGTAAACCCAGTAGAGCAGCGAGGCTGCAGCCACCGTGAAGGCGCCCGGGACGAGGAAGCTCATGTCCCACTGGGAGAGGCCGAAGCCGCCCACGAGGATCCCGACCAGGATGAGTAGGGCGATCGGTCCCGCCAGCAGCAGATCCACGATGTCCGAGCGCAAGAGGCGAGGCAGTGGCCATCCGGTCGCCACCTTCAGCGCATCCCATGTCTCGCGGCGCCTCTTCCGGGGGAGGAGAGTCTGGAGCGGCGTGGAGGGGTCCAGCTCGGCGAGAGGGCGTCCGAGCACGCCGGAGAAGGCCTCCTCGAGCTGCCGCTCGAGGAGATGGCGAGCCGTGGCCTGTCGATCAACGCCCGGTGGCTGCACGCGGACGGAGGGCTGTGCGTCCCTGAGCTTCGCAGCGACGCGGGCGAGGAGGTGGCACACCAGTGAGCACCCCTCCGGAATGCAGGTGCGGCACCCCATGGTGAGCTCTCTGTACGCCGCCACGTACACGATGCTCGCCCCTGCCGTCCCAAGACCGGCCACCACTACCAGGTAGCTGTGCGCCAGCGCACCAACTGCTGCGAGGACAACCCCAGCGATGGCGACGCAAACGCCCGGCCATTGGTACCTCCTGTCCATGGCGACTGGCCGCTCCAGATCAGGCAACGCCAAGCCCAACGCATCTGCCAGCTTAGGCCACGCCTCCTTCGGGTCCGCACCTTCCAGCATGGCGGATATCGGCGTGTTCGGGCCGACGCCATCGACGGGCCAGCCCAGCCGTGAGTGCACGGTTGTCAGTAGCCATTCCAGGAGCACATCCCGGTAGGGGAGCTTGGCGGCCACGAGCGCGTGGATGTCGCCCATCGTCTCGACGGATGCGGCTTCGTCATCAGAGATGCAGATGCCGAACTCCCGCTCCATGTCGAGGACGATGGAGACACGGTGCAGCCCCAATGAGATCACCTCCCCACGAACGGACAGGGCCGGACTTCGCACAGATCGCTCGTGCGGCCCCTCCGGTTGCGCCCCAGCGGCTTCGCGCTGGGGTCATGCGTCCAGCCAGTCGGACAGGTGCTCGGCGATGAACGCATCGTCCGTGAGATACGGATAGGCGCGTGCCACGCGGTCGATCTCCTCAGCCTGGCCGGGGCTCAGGCCCTCGCTGGGGTTCAGACACCACGTCCCGGCGAGGAGGCCTTGGCGACGGAGTACCTCGTGGATGCCCGCGATGCACCCGGCGAAGCCGTTCGCGGCATCGAAGTAGGCGGCGTTCATGTCTGTGACGGCGGCTGCGAGCCGGAGCAGATCAACGGGGACGTGGCCGCCCGACGCGACGAGCGCATGGCACTGCTGAAGCTGATCGACCGCGCGGCGCGTGTGGACCGCCCAGTGCCCGAGCAGACCGCCGACGATGCGGCGCTCAACCTGCCGGCCGTTCACGGTGAAGCGGAAGGGTGTCAACAAGTCGAGGATGATGCTGTCATCATTGCCCGTGTAGAGCGCGATGTCATCTCGGCCGGATTCGGCCACCGCGCGGACGACATCCAGCGTCTGGTAGCGGTTGAAGGGGGCGATCTTGATGGCGACGACGTTCTCGATCGCCGCGAACCGTCGCCAGAACGAGTAGGGCAGCACGCGGCCGCCGACGGCGGGCTGGAGGTAGAAGCCCACGATCGAGATCACGTCAGCGACGGCCCGGCAGTGGGCGATGAGGGCTTCGTCGTCCGCATCCGTCAATGCGGCGAGGCTCAGCAGGCCCGCGTGGTAGCCGAGCCGGGCGAGAAGCTCCGCCTCACGAAGCGCCTGGGGCGTCTTCCCGCATAGGCCACCGATGCGGACCATTGGCTCGTCGCGAGTGGAGTCCGCGGCCGCCATCTCCTCGACGGCCAGACGGAGCACGGGCTCGAGTAGGCCGATCTCCTCATCGCGGATCTCGAACTGCGTCGTGTGCACGCCAACGGCCAGTCCGCCGGCGCCCGCAGCGGCGTAGTACCGGCAGAGCGCGCGCTGCCGTCGCTCATCGAAGGTGCGCTCCTCAGTGAGCGCGAGGGGACATGCGGGGATGACGACGCCGCGCGCAAGGACAGAGGATACCCGAGCGTCCATGGCTGCCTCCCAGCATGAGAGCCGTGCACCGCGAGCATTATAGCGCGTGGCGAACGCTCAGCCAGGCGACCGCAGGCAAGCTATTCGGTCCGGTGGTACGCGAGGATCACCGCGCCGGGCCGGCGGTCGATCCGGACTGGGACCCCTGTATCCATCAGCTCGCGGCCGGTCTGGGTCGCGACCTCGTTCGTGTCGACGTCACGCACCTCATACCGCGACTCGGCCGACAGCCCGAGCAGCCGGAAGCGGGCTACCTCATAGACGCTGTCCACCCGGCGGAATGCCTGCACGATCCCGCCCCCCAGGTCCTCTCGATGGAACTGCCATGCCATCCAGTTGCCCGGGTCGGCACTGTAGGGCGTTAGCGGGTAGTAGTCCCCGAGCATGTAGGGCGCCACAGTGCGCCAGTCTTCCATCAGAGCCCGGATGCGGTCGAAGTCCACGTCCTCGCGGCGCATGTCCCATCCGGTGGTGATGGCGGGGCAGAGCATGCTGCGGAACACATAGGGGTCCTCAGTGAAGGTCCCGATGGCGAAGTAGGGCACCCAGAGCGCGAGGCCGTAGGTGTGGCACTGCTGGCTCACGGGCTCGAAGAGGTAGTCACTCCGGTGGAGCGGTACGGCCCGCCGGAGTGTCTCGAGGTCATCCCTTCGCCCGCCGCTGGCGCACGTGTCGAGGAGCATGTCCGGGTGGCGGCGTCGGAGCTCATCGAAGTGCGCCAGGTAGCCTTCCACATGCCGCATCTCGGTGATCCCCTGCCGGTCCTCGGCGTCGTTCGCGCGCCAGTAGTCCAAAGGGTCCATGTTGAAGTCCTGGCGATAGAGGTCGATGCCCTGCTCCACGAGCAGGCGGTCGACGTGGTCGGTGAGCCACTGCCGGGCCTCAGGGGTGCCCAGGTTCAGGAGCTTCTGCCCACCGTCGGGCCCGAGTAGCCATTCAGGGTGGTTCTCGTAGAGCCACGTGCCCGGGGTCACGCGCTCGGGCTCGAACCACACGATGCACCGTACGCCGCGCGCGTGGGCGTGGTCGGTGACCGCGCGAAGGCCATTGGGGAAGCGCCCCGTGTCGACCTCCCACGTTCCCGTGTTCGGCCAGCCGTTGCACCGATACCACCCCGCGTCCATCCACCAGTAGTCGATCTTGAGGCCGTTGTCGAGGTAGCGGTCGATGAAGCCGATCTGGCCGGCATCGGTCGCCTGCGTCATCTCGGCGAACCATAGGGAGCTGTTGCCGTGCCACTGCGGCGCCAGGGGCTTCCCACCCGGACGGGGGATGTTGTGCGCGACCATCCAGCGGCGCCAGATGTTCTGCCCGGTCAGCCAGTCCCCGCCATAGAAGAGCATCGCCACGAGCGGCGTCCGCGCCGTCTCGCCCGGGCGGAGAGTAAGGTGCGTGAGCTCCTGCCCTGCGCGGAGCCGCACGGCTGTCCCATCGTCGCGGGCGAACTCGGCCGCCCACTGTCCGGGCCAGCCCAGGCCGACGATCATGCCCTCCATGGGCCATTCGAGGTTGAAGTAGCACATGTCCTCGCTCGTCGGCCGTCCGCGGGCCGCCGTCTTGCGCCACGACACTCCCTTGCCTAGCCGGGTGACATGTGGCTCGAAGTCTCGCGCCGTGCACGGGCTGCCGGTGAAGTGGTGGAGGAAGAACTCGGCCGGCTCGAAGTCCGGCCACGACCAGCGGGAGATGGTCGTATCCAGCGCCTGGACGTCCTCCAGGATCGGCGTATCGGCAGCGCCGGTGTTTCCAAAGTGCACGGTCCACTCGATGACGGGGAAGTCCGCATACTCGATGGCGGCACATCGGACGACCAGGCCCGTCTCCGGGTCGCGCCAGGTGTGTGTCCTTTGCGTCCGCTGCTCGTCCAGCGGAGCCTCCTCGACTGAGTGGGACCACGTCGGCAGCAGCTCGCCCGACGCTCGTCCGCCGTAGGTGAACGAGAACGGTAGGCCCTCGGAGTAGACCGGACGCTGGGCGCCATCGAGCGGGAGGTCATCCAGCCACAGCACGCGTCCGTCCGCCAGGGCCACGCGCGCGTCGGCCCAGTCCGCCTGGTCACAGGAGATCCCATCGCCCGCGTCCTCCACGATGAGCACGAGCTCGGCGGCGCCGCCCGCGTCCACCGACAGCTCGACAGGTGCATCGCCTTCCCGCATGACTCTGGAGCGGAAGACTTCCTTGCCGCCTGCCTCCACCACGAAGACCACGGTGCCGCGGCGGCCCATGGTTTGCTCATTCGTGTCCACGCCGATCGCAGCGTCGAAGCGCTGTGCCGGCCCGGGGAGTGTGACGACCAGCCGGCTCAGGGCGTGGCAGAACAGCCCGTGCCGGAAGGTGCGCTCTCCCATGCGCAGCGGGCCCATTGTCCGGCCTCGACGCGTTACGGAGTCGTTGTTCGCGACGACGTCGATCTTCGCGTCGGGCGACGGCGCCGTTGGGCGCAGGCCGACGGCCACCGCCCACTTCCGCATCTCGTGGATGTCACCGGGGGCTTCCGGCGCAGCGAGCAGTGGCAGTGTCATCAGGGCGACCCCCATCGCGAGCATCGTCGCACCTCCACGACTCAGAGGAACCACGACAGCATTCGGGGCGCCTACGAGGGAGTCCTGGCGGACGCAGCTCATAGCCCGGCGATCTCGGCAGCCTTCGTCTCACCGATGGGATGGAGCTGTCGGGCACGCGGTACGGCAGTAATGTCGATGCGCGCCGCTTCGCCCGGGCCGAGCACGATGTCGGTCTCGTGCATGTCCAGGTCGTGGAAGGAGGGCACGTTCTGCTCGTAGACCGTAAGGTGCCACTTGCCGGCCCGTAGGCCCTCGAACGCGAACGCCCCGTCGCTGTCCGTGACCCTTCGCAGGACCTCTGCACCATTGCTGATCTCTATGAGGATCTCCGGTAGTCCACGCGCCGGGCCGCCGTCCTCCGCGTGGAAGGGGTCGCCCACCGCGAAGCCGTTCCGCGGTCCGGGCGCGGCCCCCCCGTTCGTGGGTGGTGACGCCGGCAGCAAACGGACGGTTCCGGAGAGGCGAGCGCCCTCGACAACGGTCAGCTCGATGCGCGTTTTCCGGCCACCATGCACCTCGACGACGATGGGGATCCTCTCCGCGACGACGCGACCCGGGGCGACGGACCCGGGATCGACAGTCAGGGAGTAGGTCCCGGGCGCCAGGTCAGCAAAGGCGAACTCACCCTTCGGGCCTGTGGCCGTCACGGCGCCTCCGAGTCGCACGACGACATCGGCAATGCCGGGTCCACCGTCATCCTGACCGTCGTGGATCCTGCCCGTGATCGCGCCGACGGTCTTCTTCCTGCCTACGGGCAGGTCGAACGGGACAGAGTAGGCGACGACGTAGGATGTGTCCCTACCCCTCGCCCATGGGGCCGTGCCCCTGCGGGCCTGTAACGTCCAGCTCTGTCCGTGGTTGAGGGTGTAAGATGCCCGCAGGTCAATCTGGTGGTTGGCTGTCATCCCCGTGTCCCTGCGATAGAACGCACTGATGGTCGTGCTCTCTCTGGGCGTCCAGGTCGCGCCGATACCCACACTGCCCCCGAAGCCCAGCAGCCGGCTGCTGGGGTGAGCAGCGCCGCCGGCCGCAGTGCCCCAAAGGTCGAGGTCCAGTCGCTCGTTAGGGCGGTAGGAGCCATGCCAGATGAAGTACGGCACGTAGGCAGCCGGTCCGACTCCGGCGTCTGTCTGGCGTGCTACCCGCGTCTCGACTCGGAAATCGTACCGCTCAGTTGACCTTCCCACCCCCAGACGAAGCGCCCGCTCCTGGAATGCCGACTGAGCCGGGGCGAGTAAGTCACGTCGGCCGAACCCGTCATAGCCGGCCGAGAGGTACCAGTCGGAAGGGAAGCGGTACTCGAGACCGGTTCGATAGAGTCTCTCCTCCGGCGCGCCGGAGGCGGAAGGCCTCTGGGCCAGGTTCTGCCTCGATGTCTGGTAGGACGCGACCCCCTGAACCCGAGGCCCTACAGGGAAGGAGATGCTGGCGATCGTGTAGTCGGCATCGCTGTAGTAGCCTGGGTAGTCGGGCCCTGCGTACGTTTTCGAGAGGAAGTAGCGTGTCTTAGCCCCGATGCGGCCGGTGACGTCGACACGGTAGCCAACATCGTTGGCGACGTTGCTGCGTGTGGTGGTGCTCGTGCCGACCTCGGCCGAGACGCTTATGCTCTCACTGGGCCGAACTCGCGCCTCGACGCTCAACAGGGAATCGGCGAAACTGGCCTGTCCCGCTGATGGATCCTGCCGCGTCCGCAGGTAGTTGAGGCGAACGCGGGCCCGGCTGCCGACTTTGGTGCCGACATAGGCGCCGGTCTGGCTGCGCGCGGGCTGCTCCCAGCGCGTTCCGAGCCGGTACGCGCCCAGCTCGACGTCGGTGCTCGGGCGAGCGCTGAAGCCCGCTCCACGCCCATACTCGTAGTAGCCGGTCAGGCGCGAGAGACCGTACCCTTGGTCTCCAAGCTGCACGTCGAAGCTCGGAGTCCTGTAGCTGAGCCAGTACTCATCCCGCAGCCCGAAGACTCCATAGTCCACGGCGTCGGGACCGCGCAGCAGGAAGTCGATCTGTCTCCTCCCAGCCTCGTCCGTTGTCCCCGATCCTGAAACCTCGGCCTGCAGGCCCACCTTGCCCCCCTGCCCAACGGCCCGTAGGGTGAGCCAGCCGGGGATGCGGTGGCGCAGGTCCGGCTCTTGCACACGCCGGCTGATGATGGCAACCACGATCGTGGCTCTGCTTTCGAGCTCGCTTCCGTCCCGTCGGGTCACGCGGGCCGCTATCTGCACGACGTGCTGCCGCGCATGGGTCTCGCGCGCGTCCGTCTTCACTGAGAGCGTGATAAGGTGGCTGCCCCTGGGCAGCAGACTGATCTCGGAACCGTCCAGCTCTGCAGGATAGCCATCCTCGGTCTTGACCGCCAGGCGTACGTCGACACGCGCGTTGCCTTGGTTGACGGCCCGGATGGTCGCCTGGTACGTGTCTCCCGCGACCACCTGGTCGGGCCTCTGCTCGACGAGCAGGGCGAACTGCGTGACCGCGGGTACGATGAGCCGGACGGCGTCGGAGTCCTGGACCGCGTAGTCGCGCTGGCTGTGCGCGGAGAACGTGACTTCGTACTCCCCTTCGGGTGTGTCGCGAGGAATGGAGAAGGCGGTGACTCGCGCGGTTGCTTCGCCGGGTCGCAGCGCGAAACTCGTGGGGGGGGCGATGAGTCGCCAGCCGTCTGGCAGATCCAGTGACTGGGTGAGCTCGTGTCCTTCTTGGGTCTGGTTTGTCACCCGGAAGCTCAGGCTTACTATCGTGCCCGGTGACGAGTTCTGGAGGACCGGGGAGACGGCCCGTACCTCGATTCCGGCTCCCTTCCCTTGCCCGAGCGATAGGCAGGGCAGCAGCGCCAGCAGACACGGGGCGACGAGCAGGAGCCGTCTGCTACCGCAGGTCCAGCTCCTGCTGCTCAGAGCCGAACACATGGTCGTCTCCGTTGTCTGCGACGATCAGGGCGCTATACCCTCCCGCGGGCAGTTCGGACAAGTCGACATCGAAGCGCGCGGAGCAGCCAGCGAACATGCGTTTCCGACCCGCCTGGAGGCGCCCCACGCTCAGTCCGTCCTCCCCGAACAGCTCGACCCAGACCAGGGGGTTGACCCACCTCTCCCCAGTGTTCTCGATATCAAGCCGCAAGACACGCTTCCCGTCTTGTGTGATCACCCGCTTGTCGATGAAGCTGATGGCTCGTGCGCCCGTGTCGCCGATGTGCGTCACAAGCTGGATGCCGTATCGCACGACGACGCGGACCCCAGCCTGCGGTGTTCGGCCCGCTTCGGGCTCTGCGAGTGCGACTCCAACGCGCTCGACGAGCAGGATGCTCCAGTACGTTCCCGTCAGCGTGCTATCGTCAGGGACATCCATGGTGTAGCGGACGGCGAGCGCGTCGCCGGGCTGGATGGTGAACTGCTCTGGGCTGAACTTCAGCCACCGAGCGTTTGAGCGGGGTGTGCTACCGGGGTCGCCATAGAGGTTTGTCCCGTCGGCATAGAAGAGGTAGTCCCTCACGTACGCGCGCACCGTAGTGGGCTCATCGGCGTTATTGCGCACGAGGAGACTGCCCCCCGTTGTCTCGCCAGGGCGTACCGTGGCCTCCCGTGTGAGACCCCCGACTACGCTGATCTCGGCGGCGGAGAGCGTAGCGCCAAGGAAGGGGATGTACAGGCCGAGCAGAGCCAGGAGTCGCATGGGCCGGACCCTCCGTATGTGTCACATGTCCACGACGGTGTAGATCACGGTCGTTGTGTAAGTGGCAGGGGGCACGCCCACGGAGACGCCGGTCAACTGGAACTGCACGCTGATGCCGGTCCTGTCGCGTCCGCCGCTAAAGGACTCTGCATCCGTGGTGCCCACTGGCTGGTACACCGTACCGCCCGCAATGGAGCCGGTGCCGGCGCCATCGCCCGTGCGCCGTGCCCACAGCACTAGATCGGCGTGCCAGGCCGCGTCCGAGCGTCGCACATCGACACGCCACTGCCCGTCAGGCCCAGGCACGTTGACAATGTCGATGGTCACCTGGGCCGCGGCGCTGGCGTACGTGCCATTGAGGTCGCTGCCGGGGCCGGTGACGAGATCGCCCGCTCCGATCGCCAGAGTCCAGCTCCCGGTTGCCGTGATGTCCGTAGCATGAGCCGGGAGGGACCAGAGGGCGCAGGCCGCCAGAGCCCACGCCAAAGCCAGGGCTGTACGCACTCCGTCTCCCTCCCGTTCCGCTTGTGGAGGGCCGACCCCAGACCACCGGTCGGTGCTCCGCCGATCGTGTCGTCAGGCTACTGGTCAACGAGTGTGTATGTCACCGTATGCACATCCGTGCCGGTCCCGAGCGCCGCCGTCGCCGAGGCGGTGTAAGTCAGCGTGCAGTTGCCTACCGTCTGGGCAATGGTCCCGACGAAGTCCTGGGCCCCGGCCGCCAGAGTGAGGGTCTTGGCGCCCAGCCCCGTGCCGCCCGCAGTGGCGGTCGCCTGTACGGTCAGCGTGTACGTCGGGTTGATATCCGTGGCCACGGTGATCTTCTTCGTGTTGGTGTCATTGGACGTCCATGCGAGGGTGGTACTTACGTCCGTGTCGTTTGTGGGGTCAGCGCCGGCCACGGCGGCGTTGATTGTCAGCGTCACGTTCCCGCCCGTGATCGCCAGTTCGTTGATGGTGACGACGTCCACTGTTACAGTGTGGCTGTCGTCGTTTGCCGCCATCGCGGGAGTGATGGCCAGACACAGGATTACTACCCGCACCGCCAGTCTCTGCATGTTCGTCGTTCCCTTCCTCGCGAAGCTCTCGCCTCGCGAGGCCAAGCCAGGGACTCGCCTGCCGCATAACTGCTCAGAGGTACGCGCGGTTCACGGGGCGGACCACCTGTGACCACTCCGGGGCCGCAAGCGAGTACCGGGGGGGAGCGATGCGCTATGCCGAGCGCACGGGCGCGGGGACGGACTCGACGATCTCGTTGATGGCCTGGGATGCCGTCAGGCCTCGAAGGCGGCTTTCCGGGTTCAGCATGACGCGGTGTTCGAGGATGGACCCGCAGAGGGCCTTCATATCGTCCGGGATCACGAACGCGCGGCCCACCATGGCGGCGGCCGCCTGGGCAGCGAAGTAGAGACACTGTGATGCGCGCGGCGATGCGCCCAGCATGAGGTGCGGCGACTGCCGTGTGGTCTGCACGATGCGCACCGCGTACTCGCGCACCTTGGGGTCCACGTGGACCTGCCGCGCAGCGCCCATGGCTTCCCGCAGGTCTGCCAGGTCGGTCACCTGGCCCAGAGTGTCGATGGGGTGCCCACCACTCATGTTCACCAGCATGTTGTTCTCATCCGCGAAGCCCGGGTAGCCCAGGCTCAAGCGCATGAAGAAGCGGTCGAGCTGAGCTTCAGGCAGCGGGAATGTGCCTTCGTGCTCCACAGGGTTCTGGGTGGCGATGACCACGAAGGGCCTGGGGAGATCGTGGGTAGTTCCATCCTGGGAGACCTGACGCTCCGCCATCGCCTGTAGCAGGGCGGACTGCGTCCGCGGCGTGGCGCGGTTGACCTCGTCCGCCAGCAACACGTTGGCGAACACGGGGCCGGGGCGGAACTCGAAGTCCGTTGTCCGCTGGTTGAACACGGACGCGCCGGTGACATCGGTGGGCAGCAGGTCCGGGGTGCACTGCACGCGCTGGAACTTCAGGCCGAGGGAGAGCGCCAGGGCTCGAGCCAGCATGGTCTTCGCGACCCCGGGCACGTCCTCGAGCAGGATGTGCCCCTCGCACAGGAAGGCCACGAGGGCAAGGCGGATGACCCGCTTCTTGCCGACGATGACCCTCTCCACGTTGCGCACGATGCGGTCGCAGACTTCAGCGCATGAGGGCATACGCATCCTCCCGCGGATAGCAAAGCCGACCGGCACGGGCCACGGCCGCGCCGGTCGGTCGCCTGTAGGAGTGATGCTTCTCCGCGCCCGAGGGTTGGCCCTCGTTGTTGGGTCCCTACTCGGGCTGTGCGTCCGACTCGACGATGGGCTTCGCCTCGGCCCATGTCATCCTCGTTACCGACAGGATCTTCTCCGCCTTGTCCGGGGGGAGACGCTCCTTGTCCACGCCTACCAGATCGTCCGCAGCCGCGACGATGGCATCGACGACCTCCATACCGTAGACCAAGCGCCCGAAGGCGGCGTACTGGCCATCGAGACCCTTGCAGCTTTGCGAGTACCTATGGCAGATGAAGAACTGCGCGCTCGCCGAGTTCGGGTCGTTCGTGCGAGCCATGGACAACGTGCCGCCTGCGTGCTTGATCTTCGAAGGTTCCAGGTCGATGGTCCAGCCCGGGCCGCCTTCTCCGTTGTCTCCGCCCTGGATCATGAAGTCGCGGATGACCCGGTGGAACGTCAGCCCGTCGTAGTACCTCGTGTCCACCAGCTTCAGGAAGTTGGCGACTGTCTTCGGGGCCTCGCCGGGGTATAGCTCAGCGATCATCGTGCCCTTCGTCGTCTCGATCTCCACAAAGGGGTCGTCTTCCTTGTAGGGCAGCTTGCCGTATGTTGGGTCATCGGGCACGGTCTCACCGTACTTCATGGGGCCGGGCTTGGCCTTACCTTCCGACTTCGGCTTCTCCGTCTCACGGATGACTTCGTCGTCCTTGAACTCCCAGTTCCTCGCCTTGTCATGCTTGCAGCCGACGAGAGCCACAAGCCCAGCTAGGATACCGGCCGCCAACCACGTTGACCTCACCATGATGCCGCCGTTCCTCCCGCTCGCACGAGATAGCGTCTCACACGCGACGTGAAGGGATTACACCGTCGGGAACTTGCCTGTCAAGCCAGGCATTGCAGTATTTGGGAGGAACTAACTGGACTAATGTAGACACTTGAGGCGTTCTCGGCGTGGAGGTGAGCGACGTGTCGTTGGTCGGTCATGTGAAGTGGTTCAGCAACGAGAAGGGCTATGGCTTCATCGACATGGAGGACGGCGACGAGGATGTGTTCGTGCACTACTCCTCCATCGTCGAAGAGGGCTACCGCACGCTACGCCAGGGGGAGCGCGTGCAGTTCGACCTCTTCGACGGCGAGCGCGGCCCCCAGGCGCGCAACGTTCTCCGGCTGGATGGGGCGATCATCGAGCCCGACAGCGGCAAGGGCGGCAACGGCGACTAGCAGCCACCGCGGGTGCGGTCGAGGGACGGCAGAGGGGCGGCCGTTGGGCGCAGGGGGGTGTCTTAACGCGTCGACTGGCCGGGGCGCGTCCGACCGGCGATGTGCTCGGCCCGCTCTACGTGGGCGCCCCCGACGCGTCTGCGTCCGATATGTGCGCGCACTGAGTGACACGAATCTGAGGGACGTGTTACACTGTCGCCATGGATACGACGAGTCGATTTGGGGTCTCGATGGACCAGGAGTTGCTGCGCGCGTTCGATGTGCGGATCACGTCTGCAGGGTACACGAACCGGTCGGCCGCGCTGCGTGACATCATCCGCGACTACCTGGTGGAGCGTGAGTGGGACCGAGCAACCGGCGAGGTTGTCGGCACGGTCACCCTCGTGTATGACCACCACTCCCGCGAGCTGGAGAGCCGACTCATCGAGCTGCAGCATTCCAGGCATGATGCGGTGGTGTGTTCGACCCATGTGCATCTGGACGCGCATCACTGCCTGGAGGTGATCGTGCTTCGCGGTTCCGCGGAAGAGGTCCGGTCGATGGGGGAGCGGCTGATCGGCACTCGCGGGGTGAAGCACGGGAAGCTCACGTGTACGACGACAGGCCGCGGCTTGGCTTAGGGAGGGGACGTAGCCCATGCACATGCCCGATAGAGTGCTGGACCCAGTGGTGTGGGCGACTGCCGATGCGGCCTCGGCAGGGCTCGTGATGCTGGCTGTCCGGCGTACACAGCGCAAGCTGGACCCGCAGGACGTTCCGCTGATGGGGGTCACCTGCGCGTTCATCTTCGCGGGGCAGATGGTGAACTTCCCGGTCGCTCCCATGGTCAGCGGCCACCTTCTCGGGGGCGCGCTGGCGGCCATCCTGCTGGGCCTCGGCCCGGCCGTGCTCATCATGACCACCGTGCTGGTTGCCCAGTGCTTCCTGTTCGCCGATGGGGGCGTATGGGCGCTGGGCGCCAATGTCCTGAACATGGCTCTGGTCGCGCCGGCGGTCGCGCTCGTTGTGTATCGGCTGCTCGTTGGTCGAGAGGACCGTTCGAGGCGCAACATGACCGCGGCGTTTGCAGCCGCCTGGGCGTCCGTTGTGGCGAGTGCCGCGTGCGCATGCCTTGAGCTGTTGATGTCCGGGTACTCGGTGGCGCTCGTACCGCCGGCGTTGGGCTGGCACGGGCTCATTGGGATCGGTGAGGGGCTCATCACCGTCGCCGCCCTCCGCACTGTCTGGTCGACGCGGCCGGACTTGCAGCCCCGGCGTGCTCTCCTGGAGGTAGCGCGATGAGTCGGCATGCGAAGTGGGCGCTCGGAGCCCTTCTTGTGAGTCTGGCCATCGCCGGTGTCCTGTCGCCCTATGCGTCGCCAAGCCCCGACGGGCTGGAGACGGTCGCTCGGCCCGCCGGGTTCGCCGACCGGTTCGAGGCGGCTCCACCCCTGAGCGCGCCCATGCCCGACTACTCCGTCGCCGAACGCTTGAGCCCGGTGCTGTCTACCGGCATCGCGGGGGTCGTAGGGACTCTGGTCTGCGCCCTCTCCATCGTGATCGTCGGGCGACGGATGTCCGCCGGTCGCGCCCGGTCCGGAGCCGACGATGGGCGATGATCCGGCGGGGGACAGGCCCGCTCGTGCCTTGCGGAACCTGGACCCGCGCGCGTTGGTCGCCGGCTTGCTTGTGTACGTGTTGGCCGTGGCGCTCGCTCCCCCGACGGGCTGTCTGCGCTGGTGTGGGCTGGCGCTGGTGCTCGTGCCGCCCCTGGTGACGGCGCGAGTACCGCTCACGCTCATCCTTGCACGGCTGTCTCTGCTGGCGCCCATCGTCGCGCTGGTGGCCGTCTCCATCCTGCTCACGCCGCCCCACTCGCCCGATGACTCCTGGCGAGTGCCGGTCCTCGACCGCAGTGTGTCCCTCGTGTTCGCGCAGCGAATGGGAGCCGTATTGGCCGGAGGTGGGCTGAGCGTTGCCGCCGTCTCGATCGTGGCCTATGCCGTGGGAGCGGACGGCGTAGCGCGAGGTCTGGTCGGGTTGGGCCTGCCCCGTGTCCTCTCAATGCTGTTGGTTCTCATGGTGCGCTATGTCGGGGTGCTGCGGGACGAGGCGAGGCGGATGGTCCGCGCACGTGAGTCTCGCGGTGGGGTGCGTGGCTTCGCCCGGGGGGCGCGGGTGGCCGGCTGCATGGTGGGGTCGCTGTTCGTGCGAAGCCTGGGCCGGGCAGAGCGCGTCTCGGCCGCCATGGCCGCACGCGGGTTCGACGGGCACCTGCCTTCACTGCGTGCGGGACGGATGCGCCTGCGCGACGTGCTGTTCGCGGTCGGGTTCGGCATGGTGACCCTGTTGATCGCGCGCCCGTGGGAGGCACTGTGAACGCCATCGAGGTGCGCGATCTGACCTACCGCTACCCGGGCGGGGCCGAGGCTCTGCGCGGCGTCTCCTTCGACCTGCGGGAGGGCGAGTCGCTGGCGCTGCTGGGACCGAACGGTGCGGGCAAGTCGACGCTCATCCTCCACCTGAACGGCGTCCTCATGGGCCAGGGCGAGATACGGGTCGGAGGCGAGTCCATCACCCGAAGGAGCGTGCGACAGCTTCGCGGACGGGTCGGCCTTGTGTTCGCGAACCCGGACGACCAGCTTTTCATGCCCTCTGTCATCGAGGATGTCGCGTTCCTGCCGCTGAACCTCGGCCTGCCGCCCGAGCGGGCGCGTGAGCGAGCGATGGCGGCGTTGGCGGCCGTTGGTATGGCGGGCCATGCCGGGCGGCCCCCACAGAATCTGAGCTCGGGGGAGAAGCGCCGCGTGGCGCTGGCCACGGTGCTTGTGATGGACGCCGACGTGCTCGTCCTCGATGAGCCGACCAGCGGCCTCGATCCCCGAGGCCGACGCCAGCTCGTCGAGCTGCTCCGCAGCATCCCCTGCGCCCGGATCATCGCGACGCATGACCTCGGCCTGGCCAGGGACCTCTGCACTCGCGCCATCGTCCTCGACGCCGGTCGCATCGTGGCCAACGGGCCGATCGACGTGGTCCTCGGGGATGCCGACCTGCTTCAGGCCCATGGGCTGTCATAGCGTTGCGTCACCGCTACGAGGGGCGCAGGGACGGTAGCCCGGGAACGAACTCCTGCCCGGCTTGGACCTCGATGGTCGAGCCGGCGAAGTCCTCCCCCACAGGCTCGGCGCGGCCACCCAGCGCGTTCGCCAGGAAGAGCTCGGACACGGCGAATAGCGATATCGTGTTCTCCGGACGCGCGAAGCCGTGCCCCTCGTCCGAGTAGACTGCGTACGTGACCGGGATGCTGCGCGCCTGCATCGCTGAGACGATCTGGTCGGACTCCTGCCGCTTCACGCGAGGATCGTTGGCGCCCTGCGCGATGAGCAGCGGCTTACGGATCCTGTCCACGTACGTGAGCGGGGACCGGCTCTCGAGGAACGCGCGGCCCTCCTCGGTTGTCGGGTCGCCCACTCGTTCCTTCATGGCGGGAAGGAGGGGAATCCAGTAGTCGGGCACGTTGTTGAGCAGTGTCACGAGGTTCGACGGTCCGACGATGTCAATGCCGCAGGCGAAGACGTCCGGCGTCAGGGCAAGCCCGACGAGGGTCGCATAGCCGCCATAGCTCCCGCCACCGATGGCGACCTTCTGACCGTCGGCGACGCCTTGGCCAATGGCCCAGCGGACCGCGTCGACCAAGTCCTCGTGCATCTTGGCAGCCCACTCGCGGTTCGCCGCGTTCAGGAACGTCTTGCCCAGTCCCACCGACCCTCGGTAGTTCACCATGAGCACGGCATAGCCGCGGTTCGCGAGCCACTGGCTGACCGATGAGTAGCCCCAGGAGTCCCGCGCCCACGGGCCCCCATGGACCCACAGCATCAGTGGCGGCGGGTCCGCGACGGGCTTGGGGGGCAGGGTCAGGTAGCAGACCAGGTCGAGCCCATCGCGAGACCGTACAACGTGCGGCTCCATCTTGGCCAGAGGCCAACTCTCCAGTGCCGGGCGGCTCGTGAAGAGGAACTCCGCCTTACCGGCCTCACGGTCGTACAGGTAGTAGCGCCCTGGCCCATCGTCCACCGTGTAGCTGATGATCCACCGTCGGTCGTCCAACGTCCGCGACGGGACCTGGAAGTCCCCGTCGACCAGCGAACCCAGGTAGGCCAGGTCATCGGCAATGGCATCGTCCAGCGCGTGCCATTCCGTCCGGAGGTACTCGACCGCGTAGGCCTGCACATGGAGTTGGGTCGGGTGGACCATGGTCTCGTCGATGTCGGCCCGCTCGTCTTCGGCGAGCAGCGTGGTCTCCAGAGAGTCGAGATCCATGAGGGTGAGCGCTGCCGTGTTCCGCCCGCGGCTGTCGCGCATGTACACTTTGCGCCCGTCTGCCGTGAACCCGATGGGCCCGGTCGTCGAGATATCGTCGGCCGGAATGGTCATCAGCGGGCAGGGGCCACTCACTCCGCCCAGGTTGTGGACGGCGATACTGGCGTCCTCGTTGAAGGCGACGCCCAGGCGTAGTGCCAGCTGCTCATCGGCGACGAAGTCGGCGTAGCCCGTGTTCTCGTAGACAAGCTGCCGACGTCCAGTCAGGAGATCGACGCGGTAGACGTCATGCAGCCGAGGGTCACGATCGTTCAGGCCGACCAGTACCTCGGCGGGGAAGTGCCGGCTCGTTTGGTGGATGACGGCATGCACCCCCTCGAGGGGCGTGAGGTCATGCTCCTCGCATGAGGCGACGTTCACAGCGTACACACGCCAGTTCTCGTCACCATCTTTGTCCTGGATATACAGGACGTGCTCGTTGGTGAACGCCCAGAAGAAGAAGCGGATGCCGCGCCGGTCGGCTCGGGTCACCGGCTGGGCGGCAGCGGGGTCATCTACCGGCCCGACGTGGATGTTCAGCACCCCCTCTCTGGGGGCGAGGAAGCCGATCTTGGTGCCGTCGGGGCTGAGTTGCACGCTGGTCCGTTCAGGGTTGCCGAAGAGCGCCTGGCGCGGGATGAGGCCACGCTCCGCCGCACTGCCACCCATCCCGGCGCCGGGCGCTCCCGGCAACCACATTGCGTCGCCTCGCCACAGTCTCACCAGCCATCGCCTCCTGGCGAATCCATCGGTTGCTTGCGCGTCCGCGTGAGCCTTCGCTCCCACAGGCTGAACTCCTGCGCGAGCCCCGGGGCCGGCGCGCCCTACGGACGGACCTCCTCACCGGGCACTATGGCGACCCAGTGTCCGGTCGGATCCTCTGTCCAGAGGACGCCCTCCAACGACGCCCCCGTCGGTGCCGGCAATGGCCAGCCGCGCCGTCCCGACCACACATATTCGACGATCTCAGCCGAACGGGTCTGCACGGTGAGCAGCAGGCGCTTTGAGTCGCGGGAGTAGCCGAGCAACCGCGCGGATGAGGCATCGGGAAGGATGCCTGCGCCCGATCCATCGGGGCCTTCATACAGGTACGGCACCGCCTCGCCCGGCGCAAGGCCTGACACGAAGGCGATGTGGGTTCCATCGGGCGACCAGATCGGGTCCAATACGGGCTGGGAACAGGGAAGGCGAATGGTGTCCGAGCGCCCATCCGGATGGATCATGTACGCCTCGGCCCCCGTCCGTCCTTCTGTTGCCACAAGCGCTGACTCGCCGCCGGGCTCGACGGAGACCCCCCAGAATGGCCCGCCTCCCGGCCGCTGGATGAGAGCCCGGGGCCCAGCAGGTAGGACTGCGAGATCCACGACCTCGAGAGACCGGACCTGGTCGCCGGCGTCGCGCGCGACCGTCATGAGGAGGCACTCGTCCGAAGCGAATTGCAGCGTCAGTGCGCGCTGGCCGGCTCGTTCGAGTACCCGCACCAGTTGTGGCTGGGCCATGCTGCCGGCTCGGATGCCCTCGTCGGTCGCGAACGCGATACGCGTCCCGCTTGGTGATAGGACTGGCGCTGGTTCCGGGAGCGCCGGCCCCAGTGCATGGACCCGGCCCTCTCGGGAGTCGTGGACGCACAGCAGTCGCCGACCGGCCCTCGCCGGGTCCTCCATCATGAGGGGCAGCTTGCCTTGCGTCTCGTGGGGGGCCATCCACCGCAGGGGCCCGTCGAGGGGTACAGTGCTGAGGAGTCGACTGCGAGCATCGCCGACGAGGAGCGCGGGACGGCCGTCCGCCATGCCGCCCATGTAGAGCCGTCCATCCTCCCCGAGCGCTGCCAGCTCGAACGAGGCGTCCCACAGGACGTCCAGGGCACCCGTCGGCAGCTCCAGCCGCGACACCCGGGCCGGCTCAGCCCCAATCGATAGCCACAGCGCGCCACCGGCATCGTCCCACCCGAGGAAACGGACCGCGGCGTCTGCTGGGCTTCCCGGACAGAGACAGCTCCGCGACTCCCCAGAAGCCAGGTCAACCGCGGACAGCGTGCCCGACGCGGCTCCGACCACCCAAGCCCCGGCGGGCGAGACCGTAACCTGCTGTGCGACGAAAGAGGCGAGGAGCGTGGAGGTGGTTCGCTCGACTCGGTAGCACTTGTAGTGCCGAGCGGGGCCCGCCGTCGCGAGTGAGACGAGAGCGCACCATGCCAGTGCACCCAGTGCCGCTGACCGCCAGGTCATCAGGGGGCCTCCCTCGCATCGGTCACCCACGCTTCCAGGCCCCATGATACGGGCTCCAGGCGCTTTCGGCGCCGTCGCAGTCTCTGCGAAGACCGTGGGCGGCCGGCCATTCGCGCTTGCCGGCATGGGGCGCGGCGGTATACTGACTGTGCAGACGGCTGCGGAGAGCTCAGAGACTGAATGCCCCGTGCAGACGTCTTTACAATGGAACAGGTGCTTCCCCTAGTGGGGCCCGCGAGGACAGCAAGACTCGAGAGGTGGTACAGCATGGTATCGAAAGGGGTAGGCTCGGCGCTGGCGTGTGCGTTGATGTTGTCACTGTGCCTGGCTTTGGCCGCTGGTTGTGGGACAAACGGTAGCCCCCCGGTGGATACCAGCACTGCCCGAGGTGCGGTCCTCGGGTGGAGCCAGGCCCTCGAGGATGGCAATACTCAGGAGCTAACCGGTCTGGCGGCCCAGGACTACTCGTACGATGGGGCCAACCTGGCGCCGAGCGCCGATGGGAGCGGCCAGGACAACGCCGGCGGTATGGGCATGCCGGCATGGATGGGCGGCGGCGGGACCACAACGGTGGAGCTGCTCAGCCTTGAGGAGACGTCGCCGACGACCGCCATCGCGCGCGTGAGTGTGCAGTATGTTGGCACGCTCGGGTATGGTGGCGGAGGCATCGACTATGGCGGGTCCGGTGGCGCGCCGGCCACGGGGGGCGGCGGGTCCGACGGCAGCTCGGGCGATAGCGGCTCGAGCGACAACGGCCAGAGCACGGAAGGCGAGCAACCCGGGTTCTCGAGCCCTGGTTTCGAGGCTCCCAAGCCCCCATCCGTGGAGCGGCCGGGCAACGGAGCCGGGGCCGAGGCCCGGTGCGCGCCTCGTCGGACGGGCCTCGCACGACAGCTCTGGGGTGGCGACCAGTTCTCCTATACGGCAATCCTCGTCTTGGGCATGGAGAAGATATCCGACGTCTGGTTCATCGTCTCCCAGCGTCAGGAGAGCTCCATCACCCTGATGGGCGACGGCGCAACCTCCCCAGTGATCGATGAGGTGACCGCGACGCCTGACACGGCGGTGCCCGGCACCCCCGTGATCGTGGCCGGTTCGGTGCGCAATGCCACTGGCGAGTTCGTGACCGCCCGCATCGGTTGGCAGTACGCGCAGCTCGCGCTGAGTGGCGGCGCGTTCTCCGGCGAGGTGCGCACACCCCGTCATGAGGGCACATACGTGGTCGAAGTGGAGGCCACAAACAGCTCTGGTGGCGCCTGGGGCAGTGCGACGCGCAGCGTCGAGATCGTGCTAGCGGGCGAGCCGGTGCCGTCCTACACGCTGGATGTCCCGACAAGCGTGGTCCCGGCCGTCGTAACGGCCCTGCGGCAGTTCATCAGCGGTGTCCGCGACCCGAACTGGCAGGACTGGCAGAACACCTACGCCGACGCGCTGGCGGTTGTCGCGGATGACTATGCCTACAACGGCGAGGGTGAGTGGGGCAGCATCTGGGCCTGCGGGATCCAGTCCTCCGAGAGCACGGACCTCACCGCCGCCCTGACGCAAGCCGGAGATAACGGCGGCGTCTACCAGGTCGTGGTCGATACAGCCCAGAAGAGCATCGGCGGGTGGGGCTACGGCTATGACATCGTTGCCCCCATGAACGGCGGCGGGGGCTCGTCCGATGGCGCTACGGGGGGCGTGACAGAGCCGGATGCGGCGCCCCGCCAGTTCTACGTCTACGGCGATGTCACGGCCCATGCGTCCGTTCTGTTCGAGCTCGAGTCCCGAGGCGGTGAGTGGCTGATCACCGCCGTCCGCACGCTCAGTGGCTGGTCCGCCCCGGACGACGTCACCGTTCCCACGCTCGCGCTGGTCGTCAACGGAGGCCAAGCCCTCGACGTGCCAGGACATGCGCCGATCGAGGTCCAGGGCACCCTCACGGGTTGGCAGGGCGGCGGGTACTTCAACGCAGGTGTGGGCTATGAGTCCTGGGCCTACGACAGCATCTCGGGCGACACGTTCACTGCGGAGCTAACGGCGCCGGGGCAGGTCGGCCGTTGGGCCCTCGTCGTCAACGTGGACCTTGCCGTGGACTCCACGGACTACAAGATGGTCTCCGTCTACGCCTCCGAGGAGGTTCGGGTCACGGAGGCCGCCCCCGACGAGCCCTCCGGCGACGGTGATGAGCCGCTGCCTCCCGATGTTCCAGGTGAGGACCCCGCCAGCGACACGGGGTCGGGCGGCACCCGGTAGAGCCTGTTCACTGAGCACAGACTGCTGCCAGGGAGGGGCGGGGTCGTGAGACTCCGTCCCTCACGCATCTGTCAGCAACCGCCAGAGATTCGGCAGCGTGGCGGTGTGATCGCCGCGGATGTAGAAGCTCTCGCCCCCCTCGGCGACGGTGCGCACGAGCACGGTCTTGAACGGACGGTAGTAGTACCGCGGATCGGACTTCGGGGCCTCGGCAGAGAGATCCGTCCCGAGGTCCACGAGGTCGAACACCGCTGTGGTGAAGTCGCGAATCTGCCGGCCTTCCTGATGAGCCACGTTCCGCGCCATGGAGAGCGCCTTGAGGTAGACCTCCGCGCCCATCACCGCACTCCCGTAGGAGAGGTACACGCCGCCCTCGAGCCGCGTCACCTCCTGCGTGAACACGAGGAAGTCCGTGTACGACGCGGTCCCGAGCGCTGCGCCATCGCAGTTCGGGTGCTCGTGGATGATGTCGTAGCCGATCCCGACGTGGACCGTCGCCGGAACCCCGGCGTCATAGGCCGCAGCCAGAACACTGAGGTCGCGAAAGGGGAAGTCGCCCGTGGCGATCTCGCGACCGGCACACTCGCCGAAGCCGATCCCCTCGTCCGCCGCTCGCCGCGCCACGTCGTTGATCCGCCCGGTTTCCGCCCAGAGGCCGAACTGCCCCTCGCGGATGTACCGCGCCACACTCTCCGTCGTCGCGCCCACGAGAGCCATCTCATAGTCGTGGATAACGCCAGCGCCGTTCATTGCGAGCAGTGTGATGCGCCCGGCGCGGACCATGTCGATCAGGTAGAGCGACAGCCCAACCTTCAGCACATGCGCGCCGATGGCCACGATCGCCGCCGCGTCCCGCTCCCGCGCCGCAATGACCCGCTGCGCGAGCATGGCAAGCTGCGGGTCATCGAATGCCGGTGGTTGACGATCGAGCGGGATCAGGCCATGGCGGTCGAAGTCATGTGTTCGTTCGCTCAGCGGCTTGAGCAACAGGCGACTGCGGTCGAACTGTGCGTAGGGCATGGTCGCCTCCCGACGCCGAACAGGCGCCGGTGCGTATACTACTCTGCCAGCATGGCCTCCGCTAACCCCCGCATCGTCGTCGGGCACCGACGTAGGTCCGTCGTGTCGCTGAGGACGTGGTACAATCGCAGCCGGAAGGTGGCGCCGATGCCCGACACGCAGCATGTAACCGCGATCATAGAACGGGACGGTGACTGGTACGTCGCGCTGTGCCCGGAATACGATGTGGCGAGTCAGGGCCGTACCGTGGAGGAGGCCCGGATGAACCTCAGGGAAGCTGTCGAGCTGTTCCTCGAGAGCGCCGACGCCGTCGAGGCGGCTCGTCGGACCCGTCGCGAGGTATTCGTGACCCAGGTTGAGGTCGCGCGTGCCTAAGCTCAGGGTGCTCTCCGGGGATGAGGTCTGTGCCATCCTGGCACGGCAGGGCTTCACCCGCGTTCGGCAGCGAGGGACCCATGCGGTGATGCAGAAGCGGAGCGCCGCGGGTTCGGTGACGGTTCCTGTTCCACTTCACGATGACCTTGCCGAGGGAACCCTCAGGTCGATCATCCGGCAGTCGGGGCTGCCGCGCCACCTGTTCGAGGCAGGCTGACCCGTCCGCGCGGCAGAGGAGGATGAGCGGCGAGGCGTTGACGATCCAGTGCTCACTCACGGCCTAGCTCCGCCGCGATCTCCTCGACCGTGTACTGGGAGGCAGACACCTGATACCGCGCGAGTGCGTCCAGGAACTCAGCGCGCGATAGGCCCGCGATCTCGGCTCCCTTCGATTGAGACACCATGCCGAGCTCATACCACTTCACCGCCGCCGCGATGCGCATCTCCGCAACGAACGCCTCAGGCGCCCGCTTGAGCGCAGACAGCACTTCCATTGGGAGCTCGATCTGGACCGTTCCTGCCATGCCCTCCCCCCTTCTGTGGGGTGCGGGTGTGGGCCGCCCCACCACCTCTTCCCATGGTACCTCTTCGCCACGGCCATCCCATGGCCTCCGTGCCTGGGGATCGCTGGGACAACGGATGCCGCGCGGACCAAGTCTCGCCCGCCACGGTGCCCCGCTCCGGTACACCCGGCTATGGGGCAACCACCGAGATGGGCCCAAAGAGGTATCCCAGCAGCCGGTCCGCCTCGCGGAAGTCGGGGATGATGATGTCCGCACCAGCATCGGTGAGCCGGTTGCGCTTCCACTCATCGACGCCCTTGCGCCGTCGTTCATCCGCGGCAACGCCGACAGCGATGCCGCCGGCCTCCTTGCAGTCCTCGATCTCCACGAACCCGTCGCCGAATGCGAGGAACTGCGGGCCGCTCAGCTCGTTGTCGTGGATGATCTTCTGGATCAACATGCGCTTCGAGAAGTCCTGCCAGTTGTCCAGCGCGCCATAGATGCCACCATCGAAGTAGGGATCGACCCTTAGCGCCGCGGCCTCGTCGAGTACATAGGGCTGGTCGGTGCCGCTCGCCAGGTACATCCGCACTCCCCGCTGCTGAAGGCCCGAGAGGATGGCGTAGCTCCCGGCCACCAGGAACTCCTCTGGCTGCGAGCTCCCGCTCTTGAGCGCGGCGACTCGCCACTCGATGCGCTCCCGGAGCAGCGCGAGATACTGGTGTTTGTACTCCAGTGGAGTACGAGGCGTGCCGCCGCGCTTCTCGACCTCTTCGGCGAGCTGGATCATCTGGTAGATCGTCTGCTTGCCAGTGAGACGGTCCACGTAGTCGCGGACGACACCAGTAAGTCCTTCGCGGGGCTCCGCCTGCGGCGTCTCCGCGAGGATGTCGACCATCATCGGCACCATGACATCCTGCCAGCCCTCTCGGATCAGTGAGAGGGTCCCGTCGAAGTCGAACAGGGCGAAGCGGACCTTGCCGCGCTCGATGGCCGGGTTGATGATCTCGATGTGTGTGCCAGGGAGGAGCGTCCCACTGCCCATCCGTGCCTGTCCCCTCATTCGACGACAACCGTGATGGGGGCCCCGCCCGTCCGTCCCGCGTCCAGCTCGCCGGCGTGTGGCCCCCTTAGCCGGAGGGCGTACGGCCCCTCGCCTCGTGTCGCGAGATGCTCGCGCAGGGGTTCCGCCTCTGGCTCGTCCGTGGGCTCGGCGAGTGTGACGAGCCCGGAGGCGAGCTGGAATGCCGTGCAATGTGCGCCGGGCACTTCCGGCGCAAATGCGCGCCGTGGCTGCACGCCCAGCAGCGCATGGTAGCGGATCGCGCCGATGGCCAGTTCGCTCACGGCGACGACGATGCCGTCCACTCCGGCGACCCCGTTCGTATGGTCCCGCTCCGAGGGTACCCGGAGGCCGCGCGGCGTGACATCCGCGCAGAAGAAGGGCAAGTCCAGGCTATCGGGAATCCCGACCTCCCACGCCACCATCTGCCCGTCCGGTCGCCGTCGGCTGCCGGCCGCCGGCCCTTCCATGTCGATGCCACGCTGCTGGGCGCGCTGGAGATCGGCGTCGATGTCTTGGGGCAGCAGCGCGTAGTGAGCCAGCCCCCGGCCCACCCACTCCCAACGCAGTAACATCGCCTCGAACAGAGAGCCCGCGCCGGCCAGGCGCTCTTCCAGGGGGAGACCCGGGTCCGACCGGCGCCGGAATGCGATCAGCTCGAGGTACGTGTCGTCGGCGAGGCCGATGAGCATGTTGTGCGTCGGTGCATCGGCGTGGGCGCCACCGGGCACTACGGTGAACCCCAAGGCTCGGTAGTCCTCGGCCGCGGCTTCCAGGTCGTCGACGACGATCACGATGTGGTCGAAGCGGTACGCGGAGCGCATGCAGGAACCCTCCGGGACGCGTTCGCGGGAGAGTGTAGCACGTCCATGCTCTAGCGTCGGGGGACAGACACGATGCTGTGCGCCGGCACCGTGACCTCGCCCGAGGGAAGGACGGCTTGCGCTTCCGCGTCCCCGTGGTTGTAGAGCAGTGCGTCCTCCGTGGTGACCGCGGCATACAGCAGCGGAGCGTCCGCCGCCGCCAGCGCCTCGGGTAGGACGGGTCGGCCGATGGGTTGTCTGAGGGCCGCCCGAAGCCCCTCCGCCACCGCCTCGCCCGATGTGCCCGCGCACTCGACGATGTGGCCCCGCCCCATCTCGATGGTACGCGCGATGGGGCCTGTTGCAGGCTCGGGCAGCCGGGCCGGGTCCACCGTCTCAGCGGGGAAGAGGCGCTCCCCCTCCGGGCTCACAGGGGAGAAGCCCCGGGGCACGATGAGGGTCAGTCCGTCCTCGACAGCCGACCGGATCGCGTCGGCCGTCTCGCGCTCGGTGATGGTGCCCGCGCCCCAGACGAAGGTTTTGAGCGTCCCCAGCGCTCCGTCGGCGATCATCCGCTCGTCGATGTAGTCGATGTCGACCACATCCCGCGCCGCGCGGCCGACCTCGTAGAGCCCGCCCGCACTGCCGAGGTCCATGGACGTGCGCGACCAGAACATGCCGACCTCCACGACGGGCTCGCGGACGGTCATGAGGTCGAGGTACCGCTTGTACTGCTGCCCGCGGTAGTCCGCGGGCGGGTTGTCGTAGTGGAACAGCTCGTAGGCCCCGGCGGCGGTCGCATTGTAGACACGGGCGATGATGCCATTGTCGTCCACGGTGCCGGCGGGCTCGTAGCCGAAGTAGGTCCCGTAGAGCCGAGCGGCGCTGCTGATGTGACGCGTGATGTGGAAGTTCACGCCGTAGTCGGACGCCTCGTTCGTGATCCTCATGCCGGCGCCGTACCGCGCGACCATCTTCGTCTGCGCGGACATGTCCGCTCCCAGCTCCGGCTGGGCGCCGCCGCCGGTGCAGAGCAGGATCGGCACTGCCGGCGCCAGCTCCCGCACCGTCGACACCCACCACTCGGCATAGTCGGTCATCGACTGCATGTACCATCGGATAATGTCGAGTCGCGCGCGGCTGCTGTGGCCGCCGTCGGGCACGAAGGGCTTCACATCGGCAAAGGAGGCAAGCGTCGTGCCCCACGCGACGTTCAGCGCCCCGATGTCGCCGTACTTCGCCTCCATCGCACGGCGGAAGTCACCCTCGGCATACCGGTCGCCGCACCACCAGCCGAGCTTCTGCGGATACTCGCCGTCCCAGATCCACGTCCACTCGTTCCCGCCGGCCGTGTAGATCGACTCGCCAAAGACGCCGCTGATGCCGAGCAGCACCGCCTGCATGTCCTCCGCGGCATAGTGATCGAAGAAACGCTGCAGCCATTCGTGGATGCGCGGCTTGAGGTCCGGGTTCCATATCGACTGGTCGCGCGACGTCGCGCCATCGACGAGATCCACGGAGAACACGGACTCCTCGGACTCCTTGAACCACGGCGGCGTGGCGTACGCCGGGCCCGCAATGAGGAACGGAACCCACTTCAGCCCGTTGGCCTTGAACGCCGCCAGCTCGGCATCGTAGAACGTTGGGTCCCATTCGCCCTCGCGCGGCTCGAGGAGCATCCACTTCACATAGGGCTCAAACGCCGTGACGCCGTGCTCGGCATAGAGGCGGCCGAACTGACGCCAGTGCTCCGCCACCGCCTGTGTGTCCCGGCGCAGCTCCCCACGTTCCAGGAACGCCTTGCGCCCTTCCTCGATGGACACGACCTGCCAGCCAACGTCATTGCCGACAGTGATGACCATGGGCTCTCCCGGCCGGGGCGCCAGGCTCCCACCTGCCTGCCCGACACATAACGTGGCAACCTGCGCGAGGATAACAACCATCGGCTGCGTCCCTTCCTGTGCTCCCCCTGCGTGACCCTGCCCCTTGTGGATGGGGCTTCGGCGTTCTCGGTCTGCTCCCTGCCGCGCGGCGAGCGCACAGACAACGAGTAGGGATTGCCCACTGCGGAAACCCCGAGGGGCAACGGGCGTTCCTGTAGTTAGTAGGGTAGTAGACTGATGCAAAGCCGCACCCTGGAGCCGCGAGAGCCCAGGCGGCCGAGTGGGCGACCGGCGAGTCGGAGGTATCACGATGACGAAGCGAACGAAGGCGGTAGTGCTCTTCTCGGTGCTGGTAGGGGCTGGTGCCGTGGCGCTGTACGCGGCGGCCGGGCCTGTTCAGAGCGCAGCGGCGGAGAAGGTGCCGATGCTGGACATCCGGGCGATCTCGGGCGAGAAGGCCGGCGAGAGCTTCTGTTACGTGTGCGCCCACGGCAACGCGGAGTATGCGGTAGTGTTCGTCCAGAAGTGGAATGGGATGGTCGCGGGCTTTGCGAAGCAGCTCGAGGAGCTGAAGGCGGATCACCCGAAGCTGGGCGTCGCGGTGATCTTGCTCGACAGGACTGAGGGCCTCGCCGACCGCGTGCGTACGGATCTGGGCGATGCCAAGCTGACAGTCGCCACCATCGGCATCCCGGATGGTGAGAAGGGCTGGGCGGACGTCAAAGGCTGGGCCGTTGACAACGCCAAGCAGACCAACGCGGTCATCGTGGTCAACCGCGAGGCCAAGGCACGCTTCACGGCAGGCTGCCCACACTGCGACCACGTCGCCGCGCAGATTGCAGAGAGCCTATAGCGCCAGAGGATCGGTGGAGGGACCTACGCGGCCGGAGTGGTCCAGGAGTTGCCGTCCGGCCGCGTAGGGCTGGGACGGCGGCGGGCTCGCCTGCCATGCGCAGCTACAGCGGCCATGGCGTCACAGGCCTCGTCTCACGGCAACCGCCTTGCTCTGGGCGTCGAAGCAGTCGGCGGCCGTGCCGGGGAAACCAGCATTGAGTCTCTGCAGCATGTCGGCGTCGTCCGCGAACACGGCGCGCCACACGGACCAGAAACCTACGAAGCGCCCTGCCGATGCCGCTATGCTGGCGCGAAGCGGCGCGGTGTCCCGGCCCAGCGCATCCAGCTCCCGCAGTTGCTCCCGGCGGTCCCTCGCCTCGTCCCATGCTCTGAGACGCTCTGTGTGGCGGCGGTCGGGGCGTTTCGCCAGTCCCAGCAACTCGATGGTTGCCGCGGCCCGGGCAGCCTGTGTCAGGGCAAGGGATGGGCCCGGGGCAACGGTCCCGTCGTCGGGGTACGCGAACGCCAGTGCCGTGTTGTGCTCGTCGGGCCAGTAGTGATCGGCCAGGGTCGTCGGCCGTTGGCCCTTTGTGCTGTTGCAGTAGTCACAGGCGAGGAGCAGGTTGTCCCACTCAGTTCGGAGTTCGGGGAAGAGCCCCTTCGGGAGCTTGTGCTCGACATCCGTCGGCGCGACCTTCATCTCGCAGTAGGAGCAGAAGGGACCCAGGCGCTCCTCCAGGTAGGGCTTGAGCTCCGGGTAGTCGCGCACGCGAACGGGGCCATCCGAGTCGACGGGAGGCAGGCCGCGGTCAACGGGTCGCACCGGCCTGGCTCCTCAGACGGAACGCCTCCGCCTCGACCTGTAGCATGGCGCAGTAGGCCGGGTCGGAGGAGTACAGGCTCAGCAGCTCATCCAGTCTTTCAGTAACAAGCTGCTCGTCCTCCGCGGTGATCCCGTCCCGCTTCCGCAGCACCCGGAGCAGCTCCGCCGCCTGCTTCGCCATCTCCCGCTTGCGGGGCGGCCAGTCGTGGTCCTCGACGCCCATCACCTCGCGGATGGCGTCGTCCACGCTCCCCGGTGAGTAGTCGATGGGTGCGGAATCGTCTGGCAGCCGGATGATCTCGTTCGGTCGCATCGTCTGGATGATGAACGGCGAGTGTGTGGTCGCGACGAACTGCACCAGGGGGAAGGTGCGCCGCAGGTCCTCGACGACGGTGCGCTGCCACTTCGGGTGCAGGTGCAGATCGATCTCGTCGATCAGCACGATCCCCGGCGTCTTCGCGGCCGCTTCGCTCCCGAGGTGCGGGTTGAGCAGCGACGCCCGTATGGCGATGTCCGCAGCCATCGCGACCATGTTGCGGTAGCCGTCGCTCAACATCCAGAACGGCTGCCGTAGCCCATCCTCAAGCATGAACACGATGTCGTCGCTGCGGGGGTCGAACCTGGCGTCGGTGCAGCCCCGCACGCATGTCGCGATTGCGGACTTCACTGCCTCCACCGAGGGCGGCATCCTGCTATCGTGGAACGCAATGAGCGCTTGCCGTTGCCACCAGCGGACGAGCAGGTCCCCGCTTGCAGCGGCCTTGGGCCAACCGTTGTACCCCTGGGTCCTCCCGCCGATCGGCAGAGGCCCCACTCCGGCGTCCCCATCGGCGACGGTCCGTTCCCATAGACGGCCTGTCGCGTAGTGCACGACCACGGGCATCTCCAGTTCGTCCGGTCGTCCCGCCAGGTTCGCATCCCCCGTTCCGAAGCCCAGCTCAGGCGTATACCTAACCGGCGTACCCGCCGTATGGCCGCGCGCCGTTCGGCCGTTCACCTGCACACTATCGTCGGTCCCCACGCCGATGCGGTTGCCCCACGAGCTCTGGACCCCATACACCTGGCCGACGCAGTCGACATCCGCCCCCGTTGCGTGCTCCAGGAAAGCCGCCCCGCCTGGCACCTCGTGCAGCCTGTACCGCACATCCTCATAGGCCATCCGGGGGACGTCGGCGTCGGGCACATCCGCGAGGCACACACCCACGCCCAAGACGAGCGCGCGAAGGAGCGCCGTCTTGCCGGAGGCGTTGTCGCCCACCACAAGCGTGAACTGGGGGGCGAGGCGGAACTCGGCATCCTCGAAGCAGCGGAAGTGCTGGAGCCGGATCTCGTCGATCCGGAGCACATCGTTGCCCGCCATCACAGCCTCACCTCCCTGCTTCTGTTCTCTGCTGTGAGCGCTTGATCGTTATTCGCGCAAGCCTTCGGCGCGCCTTCCTCAAGAGTGTTCCGTCCGCTCGAGGATCGATCGGCGGAGGGCGTCGTCGAGGAAGCGCCAGTACTCGGAATAGCCGCCCACGCGGATGATGAGGTCGCCGTAGCGCTCGGGGTGGTCGACGGCCTCCTCCAGCATCGCTTGGTCCACGACGTTGACCTGGATCTGCATCCCGCCCAGCTCGAAGTACGTGCGGATGAGCTGCTTGAGCTTGGCGCGGGAGTCGTCATCCGTGAAGAACCGCCGTGCGAACCGAGCGTTCACGACGAGCGTGCCGGGCGCGAGGTGGTGGCGGATGCGTGTCACCGACCGAATCATCGCCGTGGGGCCGCTCCCATCCCGGCCCTGCATGGCGCCCGCGGAATCGGCGATGGGTTGCCCGGCGCGGCGGCCATCCGGCGTCGCGCCAACGGGCAGGCCGAAGAACGCGTAGGTCACGAACATCAGGCACGCCGGGACATAGCGCCCACCACGCCAGGGCGAGTAGCGTCGCAGCTCCGAGAACACGTAGCCGGAGACCCTCTCGGCAAGGTCGTCCGCGCGGGGATCGTCGTTCCCGAACCGTGGGCAGGTCTGCAGGCGCTGTCGGAGGGGCTCATGTCCCACGAAGTCCAGCTTCAGCGCTTCGAGCAGCAGGGCGGCGGGCACATCCCCGCGCTCGTAGACCGCCTCCCGCACCGCCGCCAGCGAGTCGATCACGTTCGCCAGACCCATGACGTTCACCACGCACCAGTTGTACTTCGCCCCACCGGCGTTGTACTCGCGCGCATTGGCGATGCAATCATCGATCAGCAGGCTGCGGATGACCTGGGGCTGGTAGTGAGCCTTGCTCTCCTGGTTGGCATCCCATGCGGCCGTGAGATCGCGGATCGTCTTCGCCAGGTCGTGTTCATAGGCGGCGAGCAGGTCTTCGAACGTGGGGCTCGACGTCAGGTGCTCATCAAGGGTCTGCACCAGCACCCAGGGCAGGTTGATGTCCCCCTCGAGCGACCCGCAGTTGCTCTTCCCGTGGATCATCAACTCGGTGCACCCGCCGAATGCGAAGTCGGGCAAGTCCTCCTCGGAGACGCCCAGGTGCGCCCCACGGACACCCTCAAGGTAAGCCTCCTCGTTGTAGAGTGCGGGGAGGCCGTTCCCGCTCGCGATGCAGTCCAGCGCTTCGTCCCAGATCCACTCCGGCGCCTGACGGTGCAGGCGTAATGCCAGGTTCGGGCGGCGCATTCCGTGCGCGGCCCGGACGCACAGGCGTGAAAGGTCGTTGATGCCCGATCGGCCATCCTCGAGCAATCCGCCGAGCGCCACATTCCACGCCACCGACTCGTCCACGTTGCGCCAGAGCCGGCGGAGCCACTCGAGGACCTCGGCCTCACCGAGAGCCCCGGCGGCCCGGTCCCTCTGGAAGTACGGCCACAGGTCCTGGTCGAGCCGGCCCAGGTCGTCCGGACCGTCGAGGTAGAGGATGAAGTTCACGCACACGAAGGCCTGGTAGAAGGAGCGAGCCGGGGCGGAGGGCACGGTGCGGAAGGCATCGGCCAGTGCGGCCTGCGCCGCGCCTTCCGTCCCGGTCTCCGGGGCGAATGCTTCGATGGCCGTCAGCGATCGACTGTGAAGGACTCGCACGGCATCGAGCACGATGCGCATTGCGCGGCAGAAGTCGACGCGTTCCGTCTCACCGCGCCTCTCCGCGATGGCCAGGCGCGACTCGATCCTCGGACCGTAACTCGCAAGCCCCTCGCGCAGGATGCGCCGGTAGTTGGGGATGCTGTGAGTGTAGCCGCCGACACTCGGGTAGTCCTTCAGGCACTCATGCACGGCCTCCAGCGCGGAGCGCACGCTTGGGTCCTCGGCCGCTTCGAGCTTCGCGCGCAGTGCCGCCTCGTTGTAGGTCATGCAGGCGCTGTAGTGCCACTCGACCGCGTGACCACGGAGGTAGATCGAGGGGCCGCATGGGTAGAGGGCTTCGCCACGGTAAGCGGGGAGTGGGCATTGCGAGAGGAATGCGTGAATGCCGTGTGCGAAGCGCACCACGGCGCTCTCGTCCGGGCAGGACATGTGGCCCGCGGCGAAGTGCTCACCCGCGCCATGGAGCGCATCGGGGCTCGTCGCTGCCGGCGCGCAGGTCTGCGAACCCGCACTCATTGGGCCGATCCTCCGGCTCCTGCGTCGAGCGCGTGAAGCTCGTGGGCGATCTCCCTCAGGCTGGGGTACAGCCGCTCGTAGACGCGGTATCGCTCCGTGTACTGCGCGTGCCGGGTCTGGTCGGGCTCGAAGACGCGCTGGACATGAACTGCTGCCGCCACGGCCTCGCGCTCATCCGCGTAGTCGCCGATGGCGATCCCCGCCGCCATGGCGGCTCCCAAGCAGGGCGCTTCCGTCACATCCAGCGCGCAGACGGGCTTCCCGAAGATGTCGGCCTTGAGCTGCAGCCACTTCGCGGACTTCGCCCCCCCGCCGATCGCCCTGAGCGTGTCGATCCTTACCCCGGCCCGGTCCAGGATCTCCAGGTTGAGCCGCATCTCGAACGTCAGGCCATCGATCAGCGACTTGATGATATCCCCTCGTGTCGTACTGAGCGAGAGGCCGACCATCCCGCCTCGCGCGTGCTCATCCATGTAGGGAGTTCCCGCCACGGCGAAGTGGGGCAGTGTCAGCAGGTTCACGGGCCCTTCGGTGGCCTGATCGAGGATGATGTCGTACACATCCCGACCGGTGCGCGCTGCCTCGGAGATGTCTGCAGCGCCCAGGACATCGCGGAACCAGCGCAGGAGCGATCCGCCCGTGAAGTTGAACGCCAGGGCCACGTACAGCCCGCGAGCCACGTGGGGATAGCAGCAGAAGTGGTGTTCGAGCATCGTCTCGGTGAGGACGGGCTCCGAGAAGGCGGCGGTGATGCATTCGACGGTTCCGGTGCCGTCCACAGCGGCGCCCGGCTCGATGACACCGGAGCCGAACGCACCGCACGGCTGGTCGTGACCCGCGGTTGCCACGCGCACGCCGCGCGGCCAGCCGAGTTGGTCGGCCAGCTCCGGCCGGATCTCGCCGACCACTTCGCACGATGGGCGTGGGGTCGCGAAGATGTCGGGGCTCAGTCCCGCCGCACTGAGGATCACGCTCGACCAGCACTTGCTCGTGACGTCGAACGCCATGGTGCGAGAGGCCAGAGCGTAGCTCGTGACCAACTCGCCGGTGAGACGGTAGATGACGAACTCCTCGAAGCAGAGGAACTTCCACAGCCGCTCGGCGAAGCCGGGGATGTTCTCCTTCATCCAGAGGAGCTTGGGGATAGTGTACATGGACTGGGGCGGCTGCCCGGTGATCTCGAAGGTGCGCTGCGCCCCGAACTCCGCGATCCACCGTTCGGCCTGCGGCGCGCTACGAGTGTCGAAGCTCACCAGGCTCCTGCCCAGGACATCGCCATCGGCGGTGAGAGCCACGCCGGCTTCACCCTGGGAGGTGACGGCCAGCGCGCGGATGGGGTCCTCGCCGCCCGTCTGCGCCGCGGCCTCAGTCAGGACGGCGACGATGCCGGCCCACACTTCGCCCGGGTCCAACTCGTGCCAGCCCGGGCGCGGTGAGTGAAGCGGGTACTCGCGGTACGACTGAGCGATGATCCGCCCACCGAGGTCGACCACGATGGCCTTACATCCCGTAGTCCCTACGTCGAGACCGACCAAGCTCATGCGGCGACAACCTTCCTCTGTGGTATGCGGGCGGCCCCACCTGGCCCGCAGAGGGAGCCGGGGCGGCAGCGCCGAACTCACGAACGCGTCCATCGTGACGGGGAGCAGACACGTCCTTGACCATTCGCCTGAAGCTGGCGCTTGCCCTCGTGGCCCTTGCGATCGCGTTGGCAGCGGGGGGCCTCGTGTGGCAGCGGTCGTTCGAGTACGTGCTGGCGCAGGTCACCTACGTACGTGCGCCGCGCCAGTCCGCCGTGGGCCGGCCCATCCGGGTTGTCGTGCGGGGGCGCTGGCCGGGCCCGGGCTTCACGCTTCGGCGGGCCGAAGTTGAGGTCGCCGGTACCGACCTCATCCCCAGGCTCACCGGGCGCCGTCGGAGGACGGCCGCCCAGGGGCCCGGCCAAGAGGTCGAGGCGACGCTACAGTTGCCTGAGCTTCCATCGGCCCAGTATGCGCTTCGGGCAGGGGACCTGGGCACTCTTGACCTGATGATCTACCGACGGGGTTCCGCGCCGGTGGAGTCGCGAAGGGCCGGCCATGAGGGCGATGTCACGGAGATCCAGGCCCCCGTGTTGGTGCGCATGGGCGAGCCGTTTCGGGTCGTGCTGGACGGCGCCTGGGATGTCTACGGGTGTGAGGTGGCCCGCGTCAGAGCCGAGCGCGTGGGCTTCACCTACTTGGCCTCGGTGTCGGGCACCTACGACACGAACGACCAGGTCCTGGCCGAGGGGCAGGGCCTGGACTTCACAGCGGGCCTCGACCTCGTGATCGCTGAGACAGGCCGGTTCGACATCCGCGATGCTCGCGACGGAGACCCCTGGCTCTGCTTCCGTGTCGTGGCCGACTCCCCAGGCGAGGGGGAGATCGCAGGTCCCGTGATGGTGGAGAGCCTGTCGTGCCCGCCATCGGTCCGTGTGGGCGAGACGCTCCAGTTGCGGATCCGTGCATCGGTGCCCGAGGGCTGCATGGCTGAGACGCGCAGTGAACGCGAGGATCAGGGCGTCGACGTCGCCGTGTCCGGTCGCTATGAGGCCAACACTCAGGCAGTGCACACCGGCACCAGCACATCGTCCATCTTGGTGCCGGTCCGGACCGAGAAGCCGGGATTGCTGACGGTCCGAGTGACGGATGGCACCTCGGTGCTGGCCAGCGTCGTTGACGTCCGCCCACCGGGCTAGAGACACGAAGCCGGCGGACCTGGGGCCCGCCGGCCGATGGTATCCTACGTTGGGATCGGTACCTCGGTGCCGCTATTCCTCTTCGGCGGCGTCCTCGGTCTCCTCTTCGTCCGCCTCCAAGTCGTCTCCTACGGCGACCGTGTCCTCGTCGTCGTCCGTGACCTCTTCCTCGTCGGCGACGACCTCGTCGGTCTCAGCCTCCTCGGTCTCAGCCTCGTCCTCCTGGAACTCGAGGTCCTCGCCCAACTCGACGAGGTCCTCGTCGCCGAAGACCTCGTCGTCCTCAGTCACGGCGCCGGCGCCGAAGTCCTGCAGCACCGCGGTCGCCGCATGGGCCGGCCCGACGAGGGTATCGCGGTAGGTGGCCATGCCGCTGCCGGCGGGGATGAGACGCCCGATGATGACGTTCTCCTTCAGGCCGCGCAGTGGGTCCACCATGCCGCGCACCGCAGCCTCTGTGAGAACCTTGGTCGTCTTCTGGAAGGAGGCGGCGGACAGGAAGCTTTCCGTCTGCAGCGACGCCTCGGTGATGCCCAGTAGCACCCACTCCCCCTGGGCCGGCCTGCCGCCGAGTTCGGCGACGCGGCGGTTCTCCTCGTCGAAGATGAACCGGTCGACGATCTGGCCGGGAAGGAGATCGGTATCGCCGTGATCGGTGACGCGGCGCTTGCGCAGCATCTGGCGAACGATGGTCTCGATATGCTTGTCGTTGATATCGACGTCTTGGCCGCGGTAGACGCGCTGGATCTCGCGAACCAGGTACTCCTGCACGGCACGCACGCCCCGCATCTCGAGCACTTGCTGCGGGTCGAGCGGCCCCTCCGTGAGCCGGTCGCCTGCGCGGACCTTCATGCCCTCCTCGACCCGCAAGTAACCTCGGTAGGGTACCAGATACGCGCGTCGGACCGCTATCGACCTGATCTTGTGCTTCTTCAGCAGCTTGAGGTGCCGATCCGCGAGCACCGTGCCTTCGTCAGCGATGAGCTCCTTGGTCTTGGGTACCACTACAGCCGCCGCGAGCATCTCGCCACGAAGCTGCCGAAGGTCGTCCACCTCCCTCTCAGAGTGGATGATGACCCTCCGCAGGCCGGTAATGTCAATCTTGTGGACCTCGCCGTCGAGCTCCGTGACGATGGCCAGTCCCTTGGGCTTGCGCGCCTCGAACAGCTCCACGACTCGGAGCAGGCCGCCCACGGGATCCTCCAGCACCTTGAGTACGGCCTGGATGGCCTTCGTGTTCCGGCGGTCGACCTCGCCGGCGTCCAGTTGGACCAGACCGCGGTCGATGTCCTCGTGAAGCTGGCGAATGGTCTCCTGCTTCTTGCGCTTGACGTCGGCGACCCCGGTGAGGTACTTCGCCGCCACACCGCCCGTATGGAACGTCCGCATGGTGAGCTGAGTGCCCGGCTCGCCGATGGACTGGGCGCCGATGATACCGATCGCCTCACCGACCTCCACCATCTCCCAGGTGGCCATATCGAGCCCGTAGCACTTCGCGCATATCCCCTGGCGCTGCTCGCAAGTGAGCGGGCTGCGGATGCGCACGCGGCGCACGCCCTGCGCCACCAGGTGGCGGGCGACGGCCCGGGTGATCAACTCCCCACCCCCGACCAGTACCTCGCCGGTCTCCCGATCGGCGATGGGCTCGGCGGCGGTACGCCCCGTGATGCGATTCTCGAGCTTCACGGCGGCGACGGACCCCATCTGCGGGAGTTGCGCGCCGCAGTACCGGCACGTAGACGGCCCCTCGCCCTCGCGGTGGAGATCCTCCTCGCCGCAGCGGCGGCACATGCAGTCCTCTTCGTAGATCGGGACGACCTCGATGCCCTGCGTCGTGCCGCAGTCCTCGGCGCGGACGATGACGTCCTGCGCCACATCGACCAGGCGGCGCGTCAGATACCCGGCGTCGGCCGTTCGCAGAGCCGTGTCCGCGAGCCCCTTGCGAGCGCCGTGGGTGGACACGAAGTACTCCAGGCACCGGAGGCCTTCGCGGAAGTTCGACTTCACGGGCAGGTCCTCGATGAGACGGCCGAACGGGTCGGTCATCAGGCCGCGCATACCGGCGAGCTGGCTGACCTGGCGCACGCTGCCCCGGGCGCCGGAGTCGACCATCATCGAGATCGGGTTGAACGGGTCGATGCGCTCGCGGATCGCGTGGACGACGCGGTCCGATGCGCGGAGCCAGTGCTGCAGGACGAGCTGCTCGCGCTCGTTCTGGGTGATGTTCCCTCGTCGGAACTGACGGTTCAGCTCGGTGATCTTCGCCTCGGTCTCGGCGATGATCGCGTCGCGCCCGGTCTCGATGTTCATGTCATGACAGGAGATCGAGATGCCGGCGAGGGTGGAGTACTCGAAGCCCAAGTCTTTCAGGTCGTCGAGATACTGCACCGCTCGGAGGATGCCGTACTTCGTGTGCAGCGCGGCGACGAGCCCGGCGAGGGTCTTCTGGTCCATCAGCCGGTCGTAGACGTGCATGTCGACCGGTGCGAGGTTGTTGACGATCATACGGCCCACGGTGGTCTTGACGGGCCGACGCACGATCCCGTAGGAGAATGTCGCATCGGGCTCGATCGTCCCGGCCTCGAGCGCTTCGGCCACGGCCTCCTCGAGTTCGACGCGCACGAGCGAAGCGCCGGAGACCGCCGCCTTGCGCGGCCCCGTGAGCGCCGCGAAGGTCTCAGCCACATCCTCCATGTCGGCGTGCAGCACATCGGCGTCATCGGCGTATATGGCGGCATCGGCCTTCGCCAGAGCCGCTTCCTGACGGTCGCGCACGGCCGCGGCGGCCTCCGCGGCCGTGAAGCGGATCGCCTCGTCCTCCGAGGTGATGTAAGCGCCGTGCAGGGACGAGCGACGCTCGTGCGCGGAGCAGAGGATCGTCTCGAGCTGGTCCAGCAGCTCGGCGTTCTGCTCCCGCGTGACACTCGACTCGATCGCTCGCTGGTCCACGCGGATGAAGCAGGGCTTGTGGAGATCCCACTGCCCCGTGTCGTAGGCCAGATACGCCTCCTCGAACGACGAGAAGCGCTCCTTTGGGTCCGCGTCCGGCGATGACTCTCGGCTCACCTGGGTCAGGTAGTAGCATCCGAGGACGATGTCGTACACCGGCGCTACAACCGGCCGGCCGTTGGCCGGCTTGAACAGGTTCCGGTTGGCCAACATCAGAATGCGCGCCTCGGCTTGTGCGTGCGCCGATAGCGGAACGTGCACCGCCATCTGGTCGCCGTCGAAGTCGGCGTTGAACGCCTCGCAGACGAGCGGGTGGATGCGGATGGCCTTGCCATCCACGAGCACGGGCTCGAATGCCTGGATGCCGAGGCGGTGGAGCGTCGGAGCCCGGTTGAGCATCACAGGGTGGTCCTCGATGACCTCCTCGAGCGCATCCCAGACCTCGGGGCGCAAGCGGTCGACCATACGCTTCGCCGTCTTGATGTTCGTCGTGAACCCGCGCTCGACCAGCCGCTTCATGACGAACGGCTTGAACAGCTCGAGCGCCATCTCGCGTGGCAGACCGCACTGCCGCAGCTTCAGCTCCGGCCCGACCACGATCACCGAACGGCCGGAGTAGTCCACGCGCTTCCCGAGCAGGTTCTTGCGGAAGCGTCCGTCCTTGCCCTTCAGCAGGTCGCTCAACGACTTCAGTGGCCGGCGGTTGGTGCCCGCCACGGGGTGCGCCCGCCGGGAGTTGTCAATCAGCGCGTCGACCGACTCCTGGAGCAGGCGCTTCTCATGGTTGATGATCGACTCCGGCGCCTTGATGTCGATGATGCGACGGAGGCGGTTGTTTCGGTTGATGATGCGACGGTACAGGTCGTTGACGTCGGATGTCGCGAACCGTCCGCCATCGAGCTGCACCATCGGGCGCAACTCCGGCGGGAGCACCGGCACGACGTCGAGGATCATCCACTCCGGCCGGTTGCGGGACTTGCGGAACCCCTCGGCCATGGACAACCGCTTGATCGCCCGGAGGCGCTTGGGGCCGCTGGACGTCTCCTGGATCTCCTTGCGCAGCTCGCGGCACAGCTCCTCGAGATCGATCTCGCCCAGGAGCTCGCGGATGGCCTCCGCGCCCAGCCCGGCCCGCACGACGCGGCCCAGCTCCTCGGAGATGCGCTCCGCGAGGACCTCCAGCAGTCGCATGAGGGCGCGGTACTCGGTCTCCGAGATGAGCTGTTTTCTCTCGACTTTGGCCAACAGCTCGAGGGCGCCGTCCAGCTCGGTCAGCCGCTCTTTCAGGGCTTCGGCCTCCAGCTCGACCCGCTCCTGCGTGTCCCGCTCGATCTGCTCCGGATCCAGCGGCTCCTCGCCGAGTATGCTGTCCAGATCGTCGAAGCCGTCCTCAGACGGCGCCTTGCCCTCCGCGGAGGCCTGCCGACCCGGCGCTTCGGCGCCCGCCTCAACCCGGGCGATGTGGGCCTCCTCCGCGAGGGCCTGCTCCTTCAGCAGCTCGGCCTCCTCGAACTGCGCGATCCTCCAGCGCTCGAAGTTCCGCTCCTCCTCGGTCTTGAAGTCGGCAAGAGCGCGGGCGGCCGCCGCCAGATTGTCGCGGATGCGCTCGTAGTCCACGTGCGTGACCATGTACGAGGCGAAGTAGATGACCTTCTCGAGCGGCCGCGGGGACATGTCCAGCAGCAGCCCGATTGGGCTGGGTACGCCCTTCAGATACCAGATATGGCACACGGGGGCTGCCAGCTCGATGTGCCCCATCCGGCGCCGACGGACCTTCGCGCGGGTGACTTCCACGCCGCACCGGTCACAGATGATGCCCTTGAACTTGACCTTCTTGTACTTCCCGCAGTGGCACTCCCAGTCCCGCGAGGGCCCGAAGATGCGCTCACAGAATAGCCCGTCTCGTTCCGGCTTGAAGGTCCTGTAGTTGATTGTCTCGGGCTTCTTGACCTCGCCTCGGGACCATTCCCGGATCTTATCCGGTGATGCCAAGCTGATTCTCAGCGAGTCGAAATGGCCGATGTGCGCCAAGGCGTCAATCCCCTCTCTGCTATCGCAGCGACGTGCCTTCCAGGTGGTTGCCCCGTGGGCGGGTCACCCCGAGGCAGGGCGTTGCCGGCGGCCCCTAGTGGGTCGCCAGCACATCTTCCTCGGTGTCATCGAGCTCCGTCTCCTCGCCGTTCTCACGGAGCACCGTGACGCGGAGCGCCAGGCTTTCCAGCTCCTTGATAAGGATGTAGAACGACTCGGGAACGCCAGGCTCGAGGATGTTCTCGCCCTTGACGATGGCTTCGTAGGTCTTGACGCGTCCGACCACATCGTCGGACTTGATGGTCAGGATCTCCTGGAGCGCGTGGGCGGCCCCGTATGCCTCGAGGGCCCACACTTCCATCTCGCCGAACCGCTGTCCGCCGAACTGTGCCTTCCCGCCCAGCGGTTGCTGCGTTACCAGCGAGTACGGGCCCGTCGACCGCGCGTGAATCTTGTCCTCCACCAGGTGGACGAGTTTCAGGATGTAAGCCGTTCCAACGGTAATCGGTTGGTGGAAGGCCTCCCCGGTCAACCCATCGCGTACGGTCATGCGCCCGGTGTTGCCATCCAGGCCGCACCGCCGGAGGGCCAAAGACTCCACCCGCTCGACGATCCCATCCGCGCTCGGCGCGGCGATCGCATCGGCGATGATCTGTCGCTCCTCGGGCGTCTTCGATGCGAGCTGCTTGCGGAACGCCGCGAGCATCTCCGCTGGGTCGTCGCTGGGCGGGATCGCGAACTCGCTCCGCAGCTCGTTCTCGATCAGACTGCACAGGGCCTGGGCCCGCCACAGCTCCTCGATGTGCCCCACGTACTCGTAGACCTGCGAGTCGCTGAACCCCTCGAAGATCGGCGTGCAGAACCTCAGGCCCAGCTCCTCGCCGACCAGACCGAGGTGGCACTCGAGGATCTGCCCCACGTTCAGTCGCGACGGCACACCCAGCGGGTTCAGGATCACGTCCACCGGTCGCCCGTCGGGCATGAACGGCATGTCCTCCTCGGGGAGGATGCGCGAGATGACGCCCTTGTTGCCGTGACGGCCGGCGAGCTTGTCGCCGACCATGATCTTCCGGCGCTGGGCTACGTAGGCGCGCACGAGCTGGTTCACGCCCGGTGGGAGTTCGTCCCCGGCATCGCGCACCAGCCGGCCGTCGCACTGCTCGCACGTGGCCAACTCGCTCGGCCGACCGTAGTGGTAGACGGCTCCGCAGTTGTCGCAGGCATAGCGGAATCGCGAGAACACGCGGATCCCGACGACCTTGCCCTTCTCACCGTGGGGCATTCGGAGCGAGACGTCGCGCATCTCCTCGGCCTTCTTGCCGAAGATGGCGATAACCAGTTTCTCCTCAGCGGTAAGCTCCGCCTGTCCCTTCGGGGCGACCTTGCCGACGAGGATGTCCTCGGCGCGCACCTCGGCGCCCGGATGGACGATACCGTTCTCGTCCAACTGGCGGAGTACGTCCTCGCCGACGTTGGGGATGTCGCGAGTGATCTCCTCCGGCCCGAGCTTCGTGTCGCGCGCCTCGATCTCGTATTTCTCGATGTGGATGCTCGTCAGCACGTCATCCTTGACCATGCGCTCCGAGAGCACGATGGCGTCCTCGAAGTTGTACCCCCGCCAGGGCATGTAGGCGACGATGGCGTCGGCCCCCAGGGCCAGCTCGCCGTTCTGCGTGCAGGCGCCGTCAGCGATGATGTCCCCCTCGCGCACGCGCTGCCCCAGCCTCACCAACGGGTGCTGGTTGA
>Ga0315288_10000612_pt1 | contig 44837 bp, 32 predicted proteins | sample YL17G11_20_MG_FD_203454 | JGI IMG/M metagenome (GOLD analysis project Ga0315288, IMG submission 203454) | Sediment microbial communities from Yellowstone Lake, YNP, Wyoming, USA - YL17G11_20 | ecosystem: Environmental > Aquatic > Freshwater > Lake > Sediment | place: USA: Wyoming | collected... | reverse complement strand
CAGATCTAAACCCCAAGGTGAGCGGTCGTCGACGACGAAAATGAATGAAACGGGCCTGCGGGCAATTCAGAGCAGGGGCTCGAGGGTCTGCCGTATGATGGAATCCGTGTAGTACCCATCGGAATCCTCGCTGCCCCAGGCACACTGGACCGTTAGGATGCCCTTGGCGAGGGATATCGACTTCTTGGTCGGGTCCTCGATGTTCTTGAGGGTTATCTTCTTGATGGCCTCCTTGACGGCCTCCTTGCCGACATCGTCCGAGCATATGTCCCTGAAGGCGCTGTTGATCCGGTCCATGCCCTGGTACTGTATGTTCTGCAGGGCCTGGAGGCTCTTCTCGAAGCTGGGCCAATCGAGATCGTAGGTTATTTCGTGGCCCGTGATCTCCTTGAGGCTGGTCTGCATCTGCGGCACAACGGTTTCCTTGAGGTCTTTAACAAAGCGCTTCTCCTGAATTCCCATGTTTTTCCCCCCATATGTATGATAATATTGTCCCTGTAGATAGGTCGCAGCAGCAGATATGCGGGAGGCTGGTATTAAGGATTATCTATGTTGGTGGTTTGTAGTATAATTCTCAAGCCTTGAAAAAAAAGGTTCTAAACCGATATATGATAAGAACATAAGTTCTATGAGCCGGGGCGGATTTGAACCGCCGATCTTCGCCTTGTAAGGGCAACGTCATAGCCGCTAGACCACCGGCCCACACATCCCCGGACATGGAATGGCCTAGCCCTTTATTGAATTTTCCATCCGTCTGGGCCCGGGGACAATGGCCTAGCGCCGGCCCTTCTTTCCCCTTACACGCCGTCGCCTGGACGCAGCGGTGGTCGTAAGGGACCGGCTCCGGCCGTGCCTTCTGCGGGAGGCTTCGCGCTTTATCCTCGGCTCGCGTTCTTCGTCCTTGGCGCCGCCATACTTCATGTGAACATATACGCCAGCGGCGATTCCTATGACGAGAACGCCAGCGCCCAGTAGGACCATGGACGTGGGGAACGCGCCCGATGAGGCCTTCGTGAGGTTGACCTCGGCCGTCATGTTCGCCCGCATGTTGAATTCCTTCTTGGCCTTCAGGGACTTGTAGCTGGCCTTGAGCTGGTGCGGGTTGGCGTCGATTTCGGCCCCGGTGTTGTCGATGTACCTCTCGACGATGTCGATGGCCCTCGTGCTCCCGGTGGCGTTGGTGACCCCGGAGAACTCTATCTTCCCGTCGATATCGAAGACCTCGATGTCGGCCCCGATGACCCTCTCGGGCCCGCTGTCGCCCTTTTTGCTGACATTGATGTTGAGCTTCCACGCCCAGGCCACGCGGCCGCGGGCGTTGTCTGGAGTATAGTTGTTGTTCAGGATGTTCAGGTTCCCGCCTATGATGTATAGCCCATAGGCCGGGTGGCCCCCGATGATGTTGCCACCGACGTCCCCCGTGACACCCTTGGCGAAGACCCCGTTGTTGTTGTTGACGATGTTGTTCCCGGTGAGCGTGACCTTCCCGCCGGTCAGGTTCATGGCCATGGCGTTCCCGGACAGTTCGTTGTCCTTGATGACGGGGCTCGAGGAGGCTGTCCTAATGCCTACTTCGGTGTTGCCGGTTATCTTGTTGGATTCGACGGTGGCATAGTTCACATGGGCCAGGTCGATGCCGATCCTGTTCCTGTTGATGGTGTTGCCCTTGATCGTGGCCTCGGTAAGGGACAGACCGATGGCGATATTGTTGTCCGTGAATGTGCTGGTCTTGATGGTGACCCCGGCGGCGACCCCGAGGATCCCGTCCTGGGTGTTGCCCGAGAATATGGAGCTCTCGATGACCAGCCCGGAGACCGTCTTGACCGTCACGCCTTCCATGTTGCCCTTGAATGTGCTGCCCCTGACCGTGACGCCCCCGCCCATGACCGTGAGGCCCTGGCGCTTGTTGTTCTCGAATGTCGAGTCGGTTATCTTGACCAGGCCGGACTGGATGAGCACCCCGCCGCCTTCCTCGAAATGCCCCCAGAGGCCCGTTATATCGCAGTTGTCGATGGTGAGGTTCCCGTAGCTAACGAAGGTGGGCGAGTTGGCCGGGTTCCCGGAAAGGACCTTCGAGTCGAACATTTCCAATGTACCGCCGGGCTGGACCAGGATGCCCGCGGCCGCGTTCTTCGTCAGGTTGAAGATGACGGTCGAGTTCCTGATGGCCAGGCCCCCGCCCTTCTCGACGATGATGCTGTTGGACATGACCTTGTTCTGGTCGTCCAGCGTGACGCCGGGCTTGTCTATGACCCAGTCGGCCGTCTGGGCAGTGGCGAAAGGCCCGAGGATGGCCAGGGCCGAAAGGAATGCCGGTGCCACGAGCAGGACCGTGAGCACGACCGATGCATGCACGGCCGAGTCCGATGCGTTCCTTGACGACAGCATCATATGAGCCCCTCTCCTCGCCTCTGGTTGGGATGTCCTGACATGTTAAAGAAGGTTACTGATTTAGGCGATGGGACAGTGCCCTTATGCATGTTAAGCCTCAGTTCACCACAACGTTCAATGTGTCCTGAAGGGACTCGCCGTGGTCATCCTTCACGGTCAGGACGACTATGTAGACGCTCTTGACCGTGTAGATGTGGGACGTGGTCACGCCGTAGCCCTTGGACCCGTCCCCGAAGTCCCATGTGTAGTTGACGATGGTCCCGTTCTTGTCCGAGGACGCGCTGGCATTGAATTGGACCGTGAGCCCAACGCTCGTCATCTTGTCGTTCCCCGCCTCGGCCACCATGTTCCTGCTATTGACCAACACGGAGATGGCATTGTACTTGCTGGTCGATATGGAATTGTTCGTTAAGCCGCGGCTGTCTGTGACGAACAGGACGATGAAGTACACCCCCGGCCTTTCGAAGCTCATGTTGAATTTACGCTCGTACCTCACGATCCCCACCGGGGCCTGCAGCGTGCCGTTGTGGAACTGCCAAGTGAAGTTGGTGATGTACGCGCCGGAATAGGCCAGGGTACGGGAAGCGTCGAAGCTGACGTTCTGACCGACGAACACGGTGGCAGGGGTAGCGCTGGCCCTTGGGACCGGCTTTGGATATTTCGGCGGGGGGGGGTTGGGGTTCCATATCCCGCCATTGCCCGTTGGGCTCCATCTCGGTGATGTGAAGATGACGACGGTCAGCAGGAGCGCAGCCACGACGAAGGCCATCAGGAGGGACCTGCGGACCGTGGCCCTGGAGGGCCCGCGCCGCGTTTCCATGGTGGCTCGAGTCCTGTGCTTGCGCCTCCGGTCGATCCGTCCCTTCGTTCCCATGATATCACTGGTTGGGATGTACGGTCCCATTTAAAAATATTGCTCAATTGTACATAATATTAGAACGATTGATAGAACAAGGCCCCGGATGCCCCGGGCCCTATTCCTCCTCGGACGTCCCCTTGGCCGTCACCTTGGCCATCTTCTTATCCTTCTTCAGGGCGCATTCCATGTTGATGCACGTTAGCCAGGGCCTGCGGCGGGCGACTATGATCTTGACCTGGGGTGCGTCGCATTCCGGGCACGAGTCCACAACCGTGACGACCTTGCCCTTCTGGGGCAGCGGGTAGGAGATCATACATGTAGGATAGTTCACGCAGCCTACGAACCTCTTGCCCCGCCGGGACCTCTTGATGACAAGGTTACCCTTCCGGCCGGCCTTGGTGCAGCCCTTGCACTCGGCAATGATGTTTTGCGCCTGGAGGGCCTTTCTGAGCTCATCGCCAATCTTCTCCCGGTTCGGCACCAGTATCTTGAAGACCTCATGGAGCATGTCCTTGGATTCCTCGACGACCTCGGCCTGCTGCTTCTTGCCGTCGGCGATCCGGGTCATGTCCTCCTCGAGGAGTGCCGTCATGTTCGGCTTCGTGATGGTCTCCGCGTAGTCCTCCAGGGCCTTGATGACGGCAAACCCCGAGCCCGTCGGGGATGGCGAGCCACCCTCGAGATATCCTCGGGAGTAGAGCTTCTGGATGATCTCGTGCCTCGTGGACTTGGTCCCCAGGCCCAGCTCCTCCATCTTCTGGATGAGCGAGCCCTGGGAGAACCTCTTTGGGGGCTTGGTCGTCTTCTCCAGCTTCGTGATGGCGTCTATGGGGACGGTCTGGCCCTCCTTGAGGTCCTCGGGTACGGTTTTTTCGTCGAGCTTGAAGTACGAATAGTACTTCCGCCACCCGATATCCAAAAACTTCTTGCCCTCGGCCTTGAAAATCTCGTCCTTGATGAGCACGTCGAGGTCCGTCATCCTGACCTGGGCCGCCGGCGACACGGTCGCCAGGAACCGCCGGACGACGAGCTCGTAGACCTGCCACTCCTCTCTCCGGAGCTTGCCCTTGGGCGCCGCGTCCGTCGGATATATTGGCGGGTGGTCCGTGGTCTCGGACTTGCCCCTGGACGGTCTGAGCTTGCCCTGGGAGAGTATCTCCTCGACCATGGGCTTGAACTCCGTCTCCTTGAGGCGGGCCAGCACCGTGTAGAGGTTCAGGCTCTGTGGATAGACCGTGTTGTCGGTCCTGGGATAGCTGATGTAGCCGCGGGAGTATAGGTCCTCGGCTATGCTCATGGCCTTGGCGGCCGAGATGCCAAAGGAAGTGACCGCGGCGAGGAAGCTGGTTGTGTTGAACGGTGACGGCGGCAGGTCCCTCTTGACCTCGACCTTGAGGTTCTGGACCTTCCCCACCTTGGACCCCGTGACCTTTTTTAGTAGGGCATCGACCTCTTTTTGGTCGAAGAACCTGCCCGTGACATGGACCGCCGTGAACGGCGGGTCCGTGGCCACCTTGGCCTCGAGCTTCCAGTAGGGCTCGGGTTTGAATTTCTGTATCTCTATCTCCTTGTCCACGATCAGGGCCAGGGTCGGGCTCTGGACCCTGCCGACGGACAAGAAGTCCCGGCCGGTCTGGCCCGAGGCCAAAGAGATGAACCTAGTAAGGGTGGCTCCCCAGACCAGGTCTATGAGCTGGCGGGTCTCGGCGGACTTCGAGAGATTATAATCTATTTCCGTCAGGTTGCTGAAGGCGTCATCGACCTCGACCTTGGTCATGGTGCTGAAACGGGCCCGCTTGACATCCACATTGAGGTTCTTGTCGGTGATGACGTCCAGGGCCTCGGTGCCTATGAGCTCGCCTTCCCGGTCGTAGTCCGTCGCGATGATGACAAGGTTGATGTCCTTGGCGACCTGCTGAAGGGCCCGGACTATGAAATGGGCGTCGTGCCGCTTGTAAGGCGTGATATCGATGAGATCCTCGGGGGCTATCTTGTTCCAGATGTTGTATTCCTGTGGATAATCGAGCGTCAGGATGTGACCCCTGAGGCCTATGACTGTATACTTCTTACCATCGGTCTCGAAGTTGAATATAGGGACCCTGTTGGAAAAGGATTTCCGCATCTTGTTGTCGGAAAGAATGGTCGCGATCCTTATAGCGGTGTTGTTCTTTTCGGTTATGACCAGTATGTGCATGTGGATGACCCTGTTCCTTTCGTTCTCGTGCTGGGGGGCCCAAACATGAGCCTGCTATTATTTAAAGGCTTCTGATTTTCGCTCGAGTCTCACGCATAACCTTTTATAAAACCGCCATTGATTTAGGTCTATGTCCGGTAAGCAATCGTCACCTACCGAGGTCAGGAGATTCTACAGCTCTGAGCTTTCCCCATCCATGGACGGTCAGTCCATCGTCGTCGCCGGATGGATCCACGAGTTCAGGAACCTCGGCGGCATCTCATTCATACAGCTGAGGGACCGCGACGGGCTGATGCAGATAACTATCCTGAAGAAAAAGAGGGAGGACCTGGCGAAGCTCGCCGAGAAGGTCCCTCGCGAGAGCGTCATAAAGGTGATCGGGAAGCTCAAGAAGAGCGACAAGGCCAAGTCGGGGTTCGAGATCCTGCCGGATTCCATCGAAGTGCTCTCCCAGGCCGCCGTTCCACTGCCCATGGGGGTCGCCGACAAGGTCAACATAGAACTGGACACGCGGCTCGACAACAGATTCCTGGACCTCAGGCGCGACAACATCGCGGCCCTGTTCAAGGTGCGGGCCTCGATGCTCAAGGGCATCAGGTCGGTCCTCGAGGCCGAGGGGTTCCTGGAGGTGCACACGCCGAAGATAGTGGCCACAGCCACCGAGGGCGGCACGAGCCTCTTTGCCATCAAGTACTTCGAACGGCCCGCATACCTCAACCAATCCCCGCAGCTCTTCAAGCAGATCCTGATGGCCACCGGGTTCGACCGGATCTACGAGATCGGGCCAGCGTTCAGGGCCGAGGACCACGACACGGTGAGGCATATCAACGAGTTCACCTCCATTGACATCGAGATGTCCTTTGCGGACGACGAGGACGCCATGAAGATGCTCGAGAGGGTCGTCGTCGGCGCCTTCGATGAGGTCCTTGCCATGAACAGGAAGGAGCTGGAGATCGTGGGCATCAAGGTCGAGCGGCCCAAGACGCCCTTCCCGAGGGTCACGCACAGGGAATGCGTCGACATCGCGCTGGCCACCGGGGTCAAGGCTGGCTACGAGGAGGACCTCTCGATGGAGGCCAACAAGGCCGTGGCCGAGAAATATCCTGGGTTCTACTTCATCACACGGTGGCCCAGGTCCATCAAACCGTTCTATGTCCAGCCCTTCGAGGGGGACCCGACGCTGTCCAAGGGATTCGACCTGAACTTCGGCGAGAAGGAGATAACCTCCGGGGCCCAGAGGGTCCACGATGTGACCCTCCTCAAGGAGAACCTCAATCGCCAGGGCCTGGACCCAAAGGCATTCGAATTCTATCTGAAGGCGTTCGAGTACGGCATGCCCCCCCACGCGGGATGGGGGCTCGGGGCCGAGAGGCTGCTGATGATAATGACCCAGCGAGACAACATCCGGGAATGCGTGCTCTTCCCAAGGGACCGTGTGCGGCTGGTCCCATAGGCATTCGTGGTTCTCTAAAAATTCGACGGCTCGGCGCCAACAGAGTGGCCGGACGTGATGGGCATCAACTGATGCTCACTTTGTCATCTTCTTCAGTGAGATCAGCTTGACCTTCATGTCCCTTATCCTGGCATGCTCCTCCCGTATCAGGGTGTTGATTATCTTGTCGAAGGGCATGGCCAGTCTATAGTTGATAATGGGCCTGCCCTTCTTCTCCCTGTGGAGGGGCTCGGTGATGATCCACTCGCGTTCCCTGAGGTACTGCATCGCCATGGAGATCTCGGGCTGCCGTAGTTCCGTCACCCGCTGGATGTCGTTGCAAACGCATTTGTCGTTTATTGAGAAGAATACGATTATCCTCGCGAGGCTCCTGGAGATGTCCATTTCCTGCAGGAGGTCGATCATCTTCTCCTCCCGGGGGTTGAACCTCTTTCGCATGGTATCGTGGTCGACTAGGGTTTACCAATATAAATAACTTATCGTAAATAAAATTCAACTATGTCACCAAAATAGCATTTTTAGGGTAGAATCATATTGATTTAGTAATAAAATCCAGATATTATCTTTTTTATAAACATCATAGGAAAATAATCAATTTTATAAAAAAGAAAGGATTTTAAACGATTTTGCATTGCGCGATTATAAGTAATGGCCAAAAATCCAGGTCCCTGGCCTGGCCCAGCGCCTAGGCCTTTATCGATGGCCATTACAAATGTTAAATACCCACCAAGGGATAATCCGATAAGCCAGTTCATCGGAAGGTTCGGGCCATGAAGGTACCGTCGAAGGAAAAGGACCGGAGGGGCGCGAAGCGAAGCGGCAACGCCCATCCGAACATTGGCCTGGTCCGCAAGTTCAGGGCCTGGATGGATCTGGGCAGGGCCCAGGGCATCTCCACGACCGCGGCCATAGCGATAATCGGGGCCCTGACATCGACGGCGCCGCTAGGGTTCTTCGACCTGGGGAACCCGAACAGGTTAGACCTGCTCGACATGATCGGCTTCATACTGATATCCTGCTTCTCGCACACCGTTCCTAATTGTTACATCGAGCTCGGGGACCTGCCACTCGACTCCAAGATACCTGAATCTTCGATGAAGCCCATCGTCAGCGGCGTCTTGAAGAAGAACGAAGTGATGTGGTTCGTCCGCCTGGGCCTCGTGGCCTCTTTCATCCTGTGTTTCCTCTTCTTCATGAGGTTGGATGTTCTCATCTTCCTGGGCCTGAGCGCCCTCTGGGTGATGTGGTACGGCAGCGGGCCGGGCAAGAGGATACCGGGGTCCTACGACTTCTCGTTCTCGCTTGCCTATGGGTTCTATGTCCTTTTCGCGGTCTATGCCGTAGGTGCACCGACCCTCTACACATGGCTGTTCATCGGCGTCGTCGTGACCGGCGGAACGGCCTTCGCCCAGTGGGAGAATGGCCTGAAGGACGTCGAGGCGGACCGGGCAACCGGGGTCACATCCTTCGCGGTCCTCACAGGCGTGAAAGGTGACAAAAGATTGACCGCCGGGCATCCGTTCTTCATCTACGGGGCCCTCATCAAGGCCGGAATGCTGGCCTGCTGTTTCTGGGCCTTGTTCGACATGTGGGCGCATGGCACAATGCTCGACGGGCCGTTGATCGGCGCCCTCGGGCTCGGTGGCAAGGTGGAGCTCTACAGCCCGTACGCCATATTCCTGCTCACCTTCGGCATCGGCTCCCAGGTCTTCCTGCTGAGCCGTTTCCTCAAGCACAGGACGCGGCTCGGGATCCGAAAGACGATACTTTTAGATGTCCCATTGTCGGCCATCGTTGGATTCTCCGTCGTCCTTGGGCTAGCGACGTCCATGACCCTTTTGCTTGTCATCCTGTTCCTGATCGGCGGCTACTTCGTCGGTAGCGCACTACAATACGGGACCGAGTTCAAGTTCGGCCGCTACGACGAGACTTGGGACGAGCGGATGCGCAGGGAGCGAAAGGAGCTCAAGGCTAAGAGCTCAGACGAATAGAAGGGGCGCCCTGCCCTACTTCATGCGGATGGTCTCGAGGTTGAAGGGCACCCTGCTTTCGATGTTGAACTTCTTGTAGACGGCGCTCGCGAACTCCAGGCTCTTGCTCTCCTCGCCGTGGCCTATGATTATCCTCTCCGGCCTCGGATGGAGATTGTGCACGAAGTTCATGAGCTGCCGGCGGTCCGAATGGCCCGAGAACCCGTCGACGGTCTCGATCCTCATCTTGATGGGCACGGATATGGTCTTCCCGTCGTGGGAGAACTGGAGCTCCTTCATGCCCCTCTGGACCCTGCGGCCCATGGTGCCCTCGGCCTGGAACCCGACGAAGATGATGGTGTTGTTCGCGTCACCGCACCACTCCTTGAAGTACTCCATCACGGGCCCGCCGTTCAGCATGCCCGCCGTGGCAAGCACGATGCACGAGTCCGGGTTGTGGACGATCTCCTCCCGGTTCTTGCCAGTCTCGACGCGCTTGAATATCTCCGCAAGGAACGGGTTCTCGCCCTTTTGGAATATCTGGTTCCGAAGGTGGCTGTTGAGGTACTCGGGGTAGGCCGTGTGTATGGCCGTGGCCTCCATGATCATCCCATCGAGGTAGACCGGGACCTCGGGTATCTCCTTGGTCGCGGTCAGCTGCTGGATGACCATCATGACCTCCTGGGAACGCCCGACGGCGAAGACCGGTATGAGCACGTGGCCCTTCGTGGCCAGCGCGCTGGATATTATCTCCTTCAACCCCTGGGCCGCCTCGCGCCTCGAGGGCTGGTAGTCGCCGTGGCCTCCGTAGGTGGATTCCATGATGAGGGTCTCCAGCCTCGGGAACTTGTCCGTGCACGGGTTGAAGAGCCATGTCTTCTCGTACTTTATGTCGCCGGTGATGGCTATGTTGTGGAGGCCGTCACCGATGTGGAAGTGGGCCATGGCAGAGCCCAGGATGTGGCCCGCGTTGTGCAGCGTGAGCCTCATGTCCGGGGCGATGTCCGTGGTGTTCCCGTATGGTAGCGGGATGCAGTGCTTGACGGTGTCACGTATGTGGGTCGATTCGTAGGGGCTCTTGCGACCCTCGCCGAAGGCCACCTTGATGTAGTCCAGCTGTAGCAATGACATGAGGTCCCTCGTCGGGGCCGTGCAGTAGACCGGGCCATCGTAGCCGTACTTGTAGAGGACCGGCAGGATGCCCGAGTGGTCCAGGTGTGCGTGCGTGATGACGATGGCATCGAGGCTGTCTATGGGAAGCACCTCGGGGGCGCTCAGGAACGGCGTGTCGTCCTCGCCCGAGGCGAACTTGACGCCGCAGTCCACGAGGACCTTGCTGTCCTTCGTAGATATCAAAGAGGCGCTCCTTCCGACCTCGCGGAACCCGCCGAGGAGCGATGCCCTCGCGTAGACCTCGCCCGAGATCCGGTCGCGGTTTATCTTCCTGCCGACCTTCTTCAGCCAGTTCTTCCTCTCCTCCGATATCATCTTCAGGTAGCCGCGTATCTCGCCGACTGTCTTCGACGGAATGGGCGGTGTCCTGACGATCTTCGGCGCCCAGCCGATGGTGGCCTTGATCTCGTTGAGGACCTTGCCTTTGGGCCCTATGGCCACGCCTGGCGACATGACCTCGATGGAAACCTCGCCCGTTTCCTGGTCGAACCAGATGTCCGTTATCTCGGCCTCGGGCGGGATTATATGCTTTATCTCGGTCTCGGCCCGTTCGGTATCGGCCAGGATCTTGGGGTCCGGCCGGATGGCGACCCTCCGTCTTAGGCCCTGGGCCAGCCTTCGGACTATATCGTTGTTGGCCGCGAAGGCCTCGAGGTTCTGGGTGTATATGACTACAACCGGGCCCTCGAACTCTATCCCTGTGATGCTTATCTCCAGGGGAACTATCTCTTTCACGATCTTCTTCGCTCTGTCTATGAACTCGTCGGAGGCCATGGTCAGACTTCCTTTACTGTTACCTTTGATGCTATGCATCGGGCGTGCCCTAGGGTACGCTCCGTTCTCTTTACGGGGTTGATCGGCGCACCTATGCAGAGGGCCGGTCGAGCCCTCGCCCGAAAAGCCTCCCCTTAGCGGGGAAGTAATGGGCTTGGACTACGGCCATCCGCATCGCCTTTCTTGGCCCGGGACGCTTTCCTTCCCGGACCGAATGATCTTGATATGTAATTGGCCCTTGCTGGGCCTGCAGCCTCACTCAATGTCCAGTTTCTTCTGGCGCTTCTTGATCTCGACCTCGGGTATCTCCTTGTAACCCTTCTTGGTTATCTGGCAGATCTCGATACCGTCGCCGGACGCCGAGTCGCGCTTCATGGCCGCGGTGATGCCCCGGATGCATATGTCCGTGGCGTCAGTGAGCGAAACGTTGTCCTTGTAGTAGTCCTCGAGGACGCCGTAGACGAACACGGAACCCGAACCGGCGCTGACGTACTTGTCCGGTATGACCCCGCCCGCGGCATCCAGGGAGTAGACGTAGTTGCCCGTGTTGTCCACGCCGCCGATGAGGAGCTGGACCCAGTAGGGGTAGTAGCGGTGGCCAGACAGGATGTTAGCCATCAGTGTCGACGCGGCCCTGACGCTCATGGGGAGGTCCTGCTTCAGCTTGTAGAGCTCGACTTCGGCCACCAGGTACCTCTGCAAGGTCTGGGCATCGCCGACGAGGCCGGCCACTGCCAGAGCCAGGTTCTCGTCGATCTTGTAGAGCTTCTGTGTGGTCTTGTGGGCGATGAAGTTGCCCATCGTGGCCCGGTGCTCCGTGCCCATGACCACACCTTCCTTGCAGGTTATCCCGACGGTCGTCGTCCCTGTCTTAAGCTTGCCATCCATAGGTATCAGCCTCTAGAAAACGAGCAATGCCGTTCTTACAGGTGCGTTGATTACATTTATTATATATAAGGGTTACGTAGGACGGTTTTTGACGGTGCGGTTGCTTACAATGATGGATAATTTTCACTGTTTTCAGTGGCCGTTCCGGTCTAAAACGCCCATATCGCCCGCAATTGTCCTTAATTGTACTCTTGTATATCTTAAAAGTGCCAAGATTTATTAAGAGGAAGATTATTACTTTATTATTAACGGGCCCAACCGGGATAGAAACTCACATAATCGACGGAGGCCCGGGCAACGCGACGGGCCACCGGGGAAGTTCCCCCGGAGGCCAGGGGAGGGATGATGATGAGGTCAAGGACGGTTGGGCTTGTCCTGTTGGGTGGCTTTCTCCTGGTGCTGCTGCTGTCCGTGATGGCGTTCACGGCCCAGCAGGCCAAAGCGGACCCGCCGCTCAGCGGGAACTGGGTCATAAGCAACACCCAGGCGTTCACGGATAAGAACTTCATTGTCAATGGTAGCCTCATCGTCCAAAACAACGGGAGGCTCACGCTCCAGAACACGGTCATCCGCATGAACCCGAACCCCAATGGCTATGTGCAGGTGGAGAAGGGCGGGACGCTGCTCGTCAGGGACGGCAGCATCATAACCACCTACGCCGGGTTTCCCTACGGCATCGTGGCCTTCAACAATTCCAGGCTCGAGATCACCAACAGCAGCGTCTACGACGCGGGCTGGACATTCACCGGCAACGGCTCCAGTGCGGGCATCTTCATAGACTCGACGAACGTGCTGATAGCGGACAGCATCTTCGCCAGGGACTATTACGGGGTCATCGTGAACGGCAGGGACATCGCCATAGACCACTGCCAGTTCCTCAACATAACGAACACCGGCATCCATGTCTTCAAGGCCACCGTGACCGTCGCCGACAGCGAGCTCAAGTGGGACAAGATCGGCATCCGGGTCATCGGAGGCAACGTCCAGGGGACGAACCTAACCATCATTGCCAACGCCTATGGCCTGAGCGCCGTCAATTCCAAGGTGAACATCGAGACCTCGGTGGTCAAGTACAACTATTATGACATCTACGGGCAGAACTCGACGGTCTCTGTCTTCAACTCCACCATGTGGAGCGACGACTACGAGCTCCACCTGGTGAACGGGACGAAGCTGAACCTGGTGAACACGACCTTCAACGACCAGGCCATGGCCTTCGACGACAACGCGGACCAGGTCGATGTATATTGGTACGTGAGGGCCCATGTCACATGGCAGAACGGCGACCCCATAGCGTCGGCCAACCTGACGGTCACGGACGATCTGGGGGCCGTGGTCTTCGACGGCAACGTCATGACCGACGGCTGGTCGGACGTGCTCGTCTTGAACGAGTACCTCCTGGTATCGGGCCCCACCAACGCCCAGACGCTCTACACGCCACACAACTTGACCGCAGGCCTGAACGGCATGAACGGCACGGTCATGGCCGGTATCGCCGCTTCGATGGACCTAGAGTTAAAGGTCTACGATCTCACGATGCCGTTCGTCAACGTCACCTTCCCGACCGGTCCCGTGGCCGTGAACCAAATGCCCTACAAGATCAACGGGACCGCCTCGGATGTGGGCTCGGGCCTGAAGCTCGTGGAGGTCTCCGCTGGCTCCGGCCAGTGGCTTCCGGCCAACGGCACCTCCAGCTGGGACTTCGACGTCAACATCACCTATGATGGCGTGTTCCTCATAGAGGTCAGGGCCGTGGACATGGTCGGTAACAGCTACACCGTGGCATTCTATCTGACATTGGACACGATGCCGCCCTTCTTCGACATCTACGGGCCCTACAACAACACCCTCACGAGCGCGGCCAATGTGAACGTGACGGGCATGATCGAGCCCGGCGGCAGGGTCACGGTGAACGGGCAGAACGCCAGCGTCAACAGCAACACGGGCGTGTGGTACCGCGTGGTCCCGCTGAACGCGGGGGCCAACACGATAACCGTTGTGGCCTGGGACAGGGTCGGCAACAACGCCACGGCCGTCCTGACCGTCAGGCGGGACTCGGTCCCGCCGAGCTTGCAGGTCGGGACCCCGAGCGAGGGCCTCGTGACGAACGCACAGAACATCACGGTCTCCGGCGCCACGGAGCTCACGGCCCAGATAACCATAAACGGGCTGGGCGTCTACAACAACAACGGCCAGTTCAACACACTGTTCACGCTGAACCCGGGCCTCAACAGGCTCGTCATCAGGGCCGCGGACGCGGCGGGCAACTTCGCCGAACTTGTCATCAACGTCACCTTTGACGACACGGTGCCCTACATCGCCGTGGCCACCCCCGTGGACGGCTACGTGAGCGCCAACAGCACGATACTCGTGAGGGGCCTGACGGAGCCCGGTGCCACGGTTATAGTCGGCGGGTTCCCGGCCGTCAACCTGAACGGGATGTTCCAGACGAACTACACGCTGAAAGAGGGCAAGAACTTCATACTCATCAAGATCACGGACGCTGCCGGCAACGAGAACCAGGTCACCGTCAATGTCACCTATGACAACGTACCGCCGGTACTGACCATAGATTCACCGGCCAACGGCCTCGAGACCAGCAGTGGCAACATCACGGTCAAGGGCGCCATATCGGACGCTACGCACCTGTGGGTCAACGGCAAGGAGGTCGACATAAGCAGCCTCAACGGGAAGCCCTACCAGTACACGGTCCAGCTATCCCTTGGTGCGAACCCCATAACCGTGAGGGCCGAGGACGACGTGGGCAACTACGCCCAGAGGACCATCACCATCACCCGCGTGTCCCCCAAGAACCCCACGACCACGAAGTCCATGGCGCAGAGGCTGTTCGACTTCAACGACCCGCTCGGCCTGATATTCCTGCTCGCAATAATCATAGTCATCGTTGGCTGCATCATCGCCGGCGTCATGGCAGTCAAGGCACCGGCCACGCAGCCCTCCAGGCCAAGGGGCCCACCCGTGGACGACCGCGAGGGCCCGCCGCCATACCGCGGCCGCGGCCCGCCGCCGGGAAGGAGGCCGCCGCCCCCCCCGCCCAGGAGGCCAGGATACGAAGGAGTTCCGCAGAGAAGGCCCGGCTACCCAGGAAGGCCCGGCGGACCGGGACCGGCCTATGTCGGTGCGGCCTATAGCCCAGAGCCCGAGCCACCGGCCCCGCCTGCGCCCCCGCCCGTGCCAGTCTATGCACCCCAGCCCGAGCCAGAGGTGGAGGAGCCGATCCAGCCCCCGAAGGTGGTGGAGTACGAGGAGCCGACTCCGCCGCCGATCGAGGCCGCGGCCGAGCCGGGCATCCCCGATATCCCACCGGAGGAGCCGTTGCAGGAGCATGACCAGCTCGAGGCCAGCATCCAGAGCATACTGACGACGCTTGACACCAAGCCCGATGAGCCCCAGGCGCCCGAGGTCGTGCCCATGTCATTGCCGGTGGAGATCAAGGACGAGGCGCCCAGGTCCAAGGACATGCTGTCCGAGATCACCTGCCCCAACTGCCACGCGGACGTCAAGAGCAGCTGGGCCACCTGCCCGTTCTGCGACTACAACCTGAAGGGCGGTGGGAAGCCCGCGACCAAGGCCGAGCAGCCCCAGAACAAGCCGAAGAAGGAGGAGCCCGAGGAGGTCGTCCCGCCGAAGAAGGAGCCTCCGAAGGAGAAGGCCCCTCTGCCGACCAAGGCAAGTGGCGGAGAGGTCAGGCCGATTGACCTGGAGGAACCGACAGGAAGACCGTTGAAGGCGCCGGCACCGGTGCCGAAGGAGGAGCCAAAGCCGCCGGAGGCACCTCAGCAGCCCCAGAAGCCCGGCAAGGACGGCAAGAACCTCGACGATATACTGAAGAAGCTGAAGATCCAGTAGGCTTGTCTGCGAGCCCGGGGGCCGGTGCAGGGCGCCGGCCCCCTTCCCAATGTTTTTTTAATCTGAACCGTATTCCGAGGACATCCTGGAGGAATGGTCCCCACGCCTGAGGAGAGCTGGCAGGATGGCCCTGGCCAGGGCTACGACCCCGAGGCCGTCGAGCGCAAGTGGCAGAAGCTATGGTACGAGAAGGGCATTCACAGGGCGGTCCACGAGCCTGGAAAGCCCAAGTTCTTCATCCACTTCGCCTACCCGGGCATCTCGGGATACCTCCACGTGGGCCACATGCGCGGGTTCACCTACACGGATGTCGTGGCAAGGTACAAGCGCATGACGGGCCACAACGTCATGTTCCCCGTCGGAACGCATGGGACAGGCAACCAGGCCATCAGCTTCGCCAACAAGGTCAAGAAGAAGGACCCACGCTGGATAGATTATCTCAAGGCCAACGGGTGCACCGACGAACAGTTGGCGAAGCTGGAGGAGACCCAGGAGGTCGTGAGGTTCTTCAACTCGGTCTACGTGAACGATTACTGGAAGCGCTTCGGCTTCCTGGCCGACTGGGACCGGTTCACATGCACCATCTGGCCCGACTATGGCAAGTTCATCCAGTGGCAATTTCGGAAGCTCCATGAGAAGGGTTACCTGGTCCAGAAGCCGTACTTCGCCACCTTCTGCCCCAACTGCGGGCCCGTCGCCGTGGACCCGTCCGAAACGGACATACAGAAGGGCGGCAAGGCCGAGAAGCACGAGTACACGTTATTGAAGTTCAAGTTCGGAAAGGAGTTCGTCATGGCGGCCACGCTACGGCCCGAGACCGTCTTCGGCCAGACCAATTTCTGGGTGGACCCGGAGATCGAGTACGCCAAGGTGCGGGTCGGCCATGAGGTCTGGATCGTAAGCAAGCCTTGCGCCAAGAAGCTCAAGATGCAAAAGGAGGGCGTGGAGGAGATCGGGACCATCAGCGGAAAAGAGCTCGTGGGGAAGCTGTGCAAGGCCCCGGTGGTCGAACGGGAGATCCCCATCCTGCCGTCGGCGTTCTGCGACCCGAACGTGGGCACGGGCATGGTCACCTCCGTGCCGTCGGACGCGCCCTACGACTACCAGGCCTTGGTGGACCTGAAAAAGGACAAGGCCCTGCAGAAGAGCTACGGCCTCGACGAAAAGATGGTGGACGAGCTCAAGCCCATCCCGATAATCGACACCAAGGGCATGGGGGACACCCCGGCCGTCAAGATCGTGGGGGAGATGGGCATCAAGGACCAGCATGACCCGAAGCTCGAGGAGGCCACCAAGGTCATTTACAAGAGCGGCTTCCACATGGGGACCATGAAGGACAACTGCGCGGAGTACGCGGGCATGTCCGTGGAGGAGGCAAAGGAGGCCATCAAGAAGGACATGGTCGGCAAGGGCCTCGCGGACATACTGCACGACCTGTCGGAGGAGGTCGTGTGCCGCTGCGGGACCCAGGTCCTCATCAAGCGCATCGACGACCAGTGGTTCATAGGCTATTCGGACAAGGAATGGACCGAGACGGCCAAAGGCCACGCCGAGGGCATGGACATAAGCCCCAGATCCTACCACGACAACCTGCCTGGCATCCTGGACTGGTTTTCGGACAGGGCCTGCGCCCGGCTCGGCAACTGGCTGGGGACGCGGTTCCCGCTCGACGAGCGTTGGATCATAGAGCCCATCTCGGACTCTACAATTTATCCTGCGTTCTACGTCATTTCCACATACACGAACTCGGGCCAGCTCAAGGCCGAAACGCTGACCGAGGCCTTCTTCGACCATGTGTTCCTTGGCAAGGGCAAGGCCGAGGAGGTTTCCAAGGCCGCGGGGGTTGACCTGGCCCTGCTCAAAAGGATACGGGAGGACTTCTCGTACTGGTATCCCGTCGACATCAACCTGGGCGGCAAGGAGCACCAGACGGTCCACTTCCCGGTCTATGTCATGAACCATGTGGCCATATTCCCGGGGACCGCCTGGCCCAAGGGCATACTGGTCAACTGGTGGATCGTCCAAAAAGGCGGCGAGGGGAAGATATCCAAGTCCAAGGGCGGGGCCGAGCCCGTGCCCGACGCTATAAAGAAGTTCACCGTCGACGCGTTGAGGCTCTACTACTCGCACATCGCGAGCCCGTTCGTTGATATAGAGTGGGACGAGAACGGCGTCATGACCTACCGGCAGAGGCTCTTTTCGCTTTGGGACATGGCAAGGAACGTCATGGATGCGATACACCGCGAGGACATCAAGGGCGTTGGCAGGATGGGCGGGAACGACCCGCTAGACAAGTGGCTCCTGTCGAGGGCTCACGGCCATTTAAAGGCCATCGACGCGTCCATGGAGGAGAGGGACATCAAGGCCGGGGCACACGGCGTGTTCTTCGGCATGGTCAACGACCTGGACTGGTACCTGACGAGGGGCGGCAAGGATGCCAGGACGCTCAGGGAGTTCTTCAACATACTGATCCGCGGCATGGCGCCGTTCACGCCGCACATCGCCGAGGAGCTCTGGGAGATGTTCGGCAATTCGCCATTCGTCTCGACGGCCGACTTCCCGAAGGCGGACGAGCGGCGCATAGACCTGGAGGCCGAGCTCCGTGAGGAGCTGCTGCTATGGCTCATCGAGGACATCCAGCACATCATCAAGGTCATAAAGAAGAAGCCGGCCAAGGTGAGGATATACACATCCCAATCTTGGAGGTACAAAGTGTGGGAGCGCGTCCTGAAGGCCGGCCCCGAAGCGGACATGAAAGCGCTTATGAAGGAGCTCATGTCAGAGCCTGCCCTCAGGGCCAAGGGCGGCGAGGTTAACAAGTACCTGGGCCAAGCAATGAAGGACGTCAAGCGCATCAAAGAGGAGCACAGGGCCCTGGCCACGAAGGTGGACGAGCTGGCCATGTACAGCGACCTCAGGGAGTTCCTCAAGAAAAAGTTCGAGTGCCCGTTCGAGGTCTTCTCGGGCGAGGACGCCTCGGCGCCCGACCCGCAGAAGAAAAAGGACAAGGGCTCTCCACTGAAGCCGGCCATCGCGATAGAATAGGCGCCATCATTTCTTGACGGGCGTTCTAGTCCCAGGCTTGGCCTTCCTCACACCGGCCTTGGCCTTTTTCCGTCGGGCCATGGCTTGCTGTGCCATGTAGGTCTCGTAGGCCGCCAATGCCTGTTCCAACTGCTTACGCCTGCGGTACCTGTAGGCCCCGAACCCGGCGATGGCTAATACGGCCAATAGACCCAACAGGATGAGCAGGGGGTTCTCGAGTGTCGATGTCAGATTTTGGGCCTTTTTAGGTTTCTTCTCGATATAGATGTCCCTCGAATAGGTGGCCTTCCTGCCAGCCTCGTCGGTGACCGTGAGGGTGATCTTGTAGTTTCCCTGCAGGATGTAGACATGGTTGATGACCGGGTCTCCCCGAAGCTCTTCGACGTCCCCGTCCCCGAAGTCCAGGCTGTAGCTATCCACCAGTATGTTGTCCGTCGAGTTCGTGGCGTCCACGATAGTCTCGTCGCCGACAAAGCCGTAAAGGGGCACCACGACGAAGTATGCCGTCGGGTCGACCGAGTCGACGGAGAAGGACAGGCCCTTTTCGCCGCCCTTGTTGCCGGCCTCGTCGACCGAGTAGTAGGTCAGGTCATGGGTCCCGTCCCTGGGCTTGATCGGGACGATGTACTTGTTCTGGGCCACGCCGTCCCAGCCATAGTAGGTGGTCGCCCCGGCCTCAGTCTGGAAGGTCACGATCGGCGGGTCGAGGTACCAGCTGCTGGTCTCGGACCCTTCAACCCTGGCCTTGGTCTGGGGAGGGGTCATGTCGAACTTGATATCGATGTTTCTCTCGGGCTCCACGTTGCCGGCCCTGTCCTTGGAGAAGTAGCGGACCCGGTGGCTCCCTTCCTCGAGCAGCAGCGGCCCGAGGTACCTCCTCTGCTGCCCGTCGTCGAGCGAGTAGTAAGGCGTGGCGTCGCCGTCCGTCGCGAGCTTGACCGAGGGCTGGGTCACGAACCAGCCGTTGAGGCCGTCCGGGCTTGCCGGCGTCGTTGTCAGCTTTGTCGTCGGGGCCACGGTGTCAACCTTGAAGGCCCGGTCCACGGGCTCGACCTTGTTGCCGGCCTCGTCCATGGCCCAGTAGCTGAGCGTGTGCGTGCCGTCCGGGATCTTGACCGGCTGCGAATAGATGAACTGGACGTTGGACCCATCCATACTGTAAAGGAGCGTGACGCCGGGCTCGGGCGTCGAGAGGGCCACCGTGGGCTGGGTGATGTAATAGCCGTTCTGCCCGTCCGGGACGGCAGGATACACATCGCAGGTCGCCACCGGCGATAAGGTGTCCAGCTTGATGTCCATGCTGTGGGTCTCTCCGTCGTTGCCCGCCGGGTCCCGGCTGTAGTAGAACAGCGTGTGGTCCCCTTCATCGACGGCCATGGGCCCCGAATAATTGTGGAAGAAGCCGGAGTCCCACCGGAAGAAGATGCTGCCGTTCTCGCTGCTCCGGAGGGATGCGGTGACCTTCGAGACGTACCAGCCCTGGTCGCCGTCTGGGCGTATTGGGTCCAGGTCTAGGAAGGTCTCGGGCCTCTCGGTGTCCACCCTCAATACGACAGACCGTTCGGGGGTCTCGGCGTTCCCCTCGGGGTCCACCGAATGGAAGTAGAGCGTGTGCTCGCCCTCCGCAGCCAAGGGAACCTTGGGCGGAGAGCACGACTGACAGTACTTGACATCGGTGTCGTTGTCCCAGTGGAAGTAGGTCGTCGCGGGCTCCGAGGTGACGAACCCTATGGTGGGCTTGGTGACGTAGTAGCCGTTCAGGCCATCGGGGGTCTGCGGGTTTATAGCGAGGGCCGTGACGGGCGGCGTGTTGTCCCGTAGCTCGGCGGAGAAGGTGTACCTCTTGCCGGCTATGCCCGATACCGCCAGGTAGACGACGGGATGGGTGGAGCCGAAGCCGGGGATGGTGAGGTCGGCCTGCGAGACCGACGAGTCGACATAGGCGCTCTTTATCATCAGGTTCCCGGGCCCTATGCCTATCAGGCTGAAGTTTATCGTCCCGTCGAGCCTTCCGACATGGACCACGAGGTCGCGCTTGTCCCCGTTCTTGAAGCCGTAGTAGTCGTTGGCCCAGCTATTGACGTCGCTGGACTGCGAGACCGGATAGGTGTCGTAGGACCCCTCGATGTACATGGAAAGGTCGACGGAGTAGTATCCGTAGATCCCGCCCATGTCGTTCGTGTCGTCAAGGATATTGGCCACGGACCACATGGAGAAGAGCTCGGTGTCCGTGAAGGAATAGTCGATGTCTACGCTGCGCAGGGCCTCGAGGATGCCGGCGAATCCGTTCTGGGTATCGGCGACTATGGTCTTCAGCGTGCTGTTGCCGCCGAAGTGTTCCCATACCCATAGCATGAAGGCGTAGGCCGACCCGTAATCGTACATCTGGTTCTCGAAGACCGTCAGATCGTTGTCCGGGTCGTTCTCGAAGGCGTCCAGGTGGCCCGAGACGGACATGGCGTTGGGACCGTAGATCAGATGGATGGCCATGTCGGCCATGCCCTCGTTGACCCAGAGGTTCTCGTCGTTGTCGTACTTGTCATGAATGAGGTGCTCGAACTCGTGGGCCGCAATCTCGTCGCCCCAGATGCTTAAGTCGGCGGAGTCGATGTAGATGTCCCAGGTGCCCGGATAGTAGTAACCACCGAGGCCGCCAGGACCGTCCATGACCTGGAGGTGTATGTTGATCTTGTCCCGGGATATGGTCCCGAAGACCGTTGTGTCCGAGGGCCAGATGACGGTGTCGAACTCGTCGGCAAATTTGTTGATCTCGTCCTGGGTCGGGTTGCCGCTGTCGACATAGATGTAGGCATGCTCGCTCGTGGCGGCCAAATACCTGCTACCCGTATGCGATTGGTTAGCGGCGAGCGACTTGTAAATTGGGAAGCCGCAGATGAAGCCAGGGGAAGTATTCCCCGCGGGGCCCGCGTCCTGGGAGGCACTGGCCGGGGCCGACAGATGGATGGCGCCAAGTCCCCCTGAAAGAAGGATGACGGCTATGAGGACCGTCCCGACAGGGGACCTAGAGCGGGCTCTTCCTAGCATTAATTATGATACTATATCTTCATACATAAATTACTATTGGAATGGTGGTTTAACATGAACCGGGGCCTCTTCCGGTCGGCCAAACGAATTAAAAACCTTTTTCTATCCCTTCGACCAATCCACATACCATGGCGGAGAAGGCCTTTCACAAGTACAGCCTGGCGCTGCTGGTCTCGGTAATGGTCGTCCTCATGTTCATAGTGACCTACATCCTTCTTTTCGCAGGCACGACCCCGCCGCCAAGGGCCACGCTCGACATCCAGAGCCACAGCAGTACCGATTCGCCTCCAAGCACGCAGTATCTCGTCGTCGAGGGGGTGAACCCGTCCGGGACTTCGATCAAATGGAAGGATGTCAAGGTCCTTGTCAGGGTGTATTGCTACAATCCCGAAGGGAACACGGACGGCTGCCCCACCGCGGTGACCATGGTCCAGGGCAAGGACTACGACATAGACGACAAGAACGGTGACGGCAAGGTGTCCCGCGAGGACACGATTACCTTCCACATAGACGCCAACAACTACTGGGGCCAGATACTGTCGCTCCAATGGACAAGGACCGGGAACATCATGTACGAGGAGACGCTCCCGCCCGATAAGTAAAAAATTCAAATACCCCTTCCCACATGAGGTTCCATCGGACATCCAGCGATATGCCGTTGTGGCTTAGACTGGCTAAAGCGCCTCCTTGGTAAGGAGGAGATTCGGGGGTTCAAATCCCTCCAACGGCTTCGTATTTTTACAGGCCGGTCGACCCGGCCTACTGCATCAGGCGCTTTTGCAGATGCTGGTGGAAGACCATGTCCCGGGCCAGGTCCCAAAGGACCTCCTCCTCGAGGGCGGACCGCAGGTGCTGTGTCCGTTCGGCGGGAACGAAGTCGAAGTCGTATGAGATGTCCATCAGCGTCAGGCCCTCGGACGGGAGCACCCCGAACTCCCTGCGCTCGCCCTCCAGGGCCGCCGTGATGTCCTCCAGGGTCAACCTGCCCTGGGACACGGCGGCCATGGCGGCCACGACCCTGCGGACCATCTGCCACAGGAAGCTTTTGCCCTTGATGTCCACGATTACAAGGTCGAACCGGCCAGGATGGAGCCCCTCGTGCCCGGTCCACTTGCCCTTTTCCATGGCATCCACGGGCCCTAGCGCAAGGGCCATCATGTGGACCTCGATGTTGTCTATACGCCGTATGGTGGACCTTGGCTCCGTCATGCTCTTGTCATCTTTGCAGAAGCAGGCGAAGTCGTGGGTCCCCGCGAACAGCCTCGCGGCCTTGCGCATGGTCACGAGGTCGAGGCGCTTTTCAACGGCGATCGGGAGTACGTACCGGTACCATCTCGAACTGGCATGCCTGGGCCTGAAATCGTCCGGGACCTTCGCCCAGCCCAGGAACCACACACCGTCCTGCGAGCCGGTCCCGTTCATCGCCTGGACGACCTCGGCCCCGCCCATCCTTGAATCGAAGGCGAAGACGTTCCCGAGGGCGCTCACGCCGCGATCGGTCCGGCTTGAGCTCTTGAAGGTGGCCTCGGCCGCATCGTCCATGGCCCCGAGCTTCTTGAGGCCCTCGATGAGGGTGCCCTCGACGGTCTTTTGGCCGGGCTGCCTCGCGGAGCCGACGAACATCTTGCCGTCATAGGCGATCTTGAAGGCGAACACGGTTGGCCCGAACGGGATGCAGTATCAAAAACCTTCGCTTGAGGATATTGAATAACCAATAAATTGATTAAGGCCCTGGCCATTCCTCAGGACACATCTTGGGGCAATGGCCCCAAGGAGAGGATAGTATATGTCCCTGATAGATCACAGACTTAAGGAGGTCGTGGACCAGCAGATACTGATAGTCCAGACCGATGGGAAGGCGTTCAAGGGCAAACTGGTGGAGTTCGACGAGCACTTCATCCTGTTGCACGACTGCCTGGAGACAGCGACGAAGGACGTCAAGTGGAAGAGCGTGATGGTGCCGATACCGTCCCCCAAGGACAAGGCCATGAGGAGCGAGGAGGGCGGCATCACGTACGGCGAGCGCGAAAAGAAGGTGGCGGTCCTGAAGAAGGTCATGATCAACATAGACCACGTGATGCGCATGTGGCTGTGGGACCCCGAGGAGTACTCGCCCAAGGAGTTCGAGGACATGGGCGTTGTGACCCTCTAGGGCCACGCGGTATTGAAGCGATCGATATTTGGGGCCGGCAAGAGACCGGCCCCAGTATTTGCCCCAAGAGGCGTTCTGTTTTGGGCATTTTCAGGGTGAGTTCGTAGATGACCAAAGGACGGAAAACGAGGAAGGGGGGGAGCAAGGCCGGGGAGGCCAAGGGCCCCCAGCGCATTTCCATCGTCCTCGTCGAGCCCAAGGTCGCCGGTAACATAGGCGCCGTGGCCAGGGCCATGCTGAACTTCGACATCGACGATTTGGTGCTGGTCCGGCCATGCGAGCGCGGGCAGGAGTCATTCAAGCGGGCCATGCACGCGGACAAGGTCCTCGAGTTGGCGCGCGTCTTCGACAGCCTCGACGAGGCCCTGAAGGGCTACAGCTATGTCGTCGGGACCTCGGACGAGTCCACGCAGATCGACAGGAAGCATCTTCGGAAGGCGGTCACACCCAAGGAGCTCATGGAGCACCTGAAGAAAGTCCCCGGAAAGGTCGCCATCCTGTTCGGCTGTGAGGACTTCGGGCTGTTCAACAAGGAGCTCGAGAAATGCGACATTTTCGTCTCGATACCGAACTCGGAGAAGTACCCGACAATGAACCTGTCCCACGCGGTGGCCATCATCCTCTACGAGCTGTTCCTGAACAAGGCCGAGGTGTGGAAGCCGACAGCCTCGTCGGACTTCGAGCGGTCCAAGCTCATGGAGCTCTTCAAGGTCTATATGGAGGCCATCGACTTCCCATCGTTCAAGCGCAGGAACGCCATCACCATGTTCAAGCGCATCATGGGCAGGGCCGACATCTCCAAGTGGGAGTTCTACACGCTGATGGGGGTCTTCTCCAGGGCTGTAAAGAAGATCGAGAGGGTCCAGAGGGCCGCTTCTCGAGAGGGCAAGTCCCGAGGAAAAAAAGAGAAAGGATAGCAGCCCTTGGGGAGAATAAAAAGTCAGGGTTATCTTTTTATACCTAATGCATTATTAAAGGATGGTCATCGGGGCATCACCATGCTATTCGTAACATTACTCAAAGCCCTTCCCGGGAAGTACACGGACGCCATACGGCTGTTCAAGAACCCGAAGATCCCGGAAGGCATCAAGATTCAGGAGTTCCTAGGCCTCTTCGGAGAGTTCGACTGTATCATAGTCTTCGAGGGGCCGGACGAGGAAAGGGCGGCGGAGTTCGTCGTTCAGTTCGGGAACCTAGCGGACCCGAAGACCCTCTTGGCGTTCCCGGTGGACAAGTTTAAATGGACTAAGTGAGGACAGCGCCGGGCCGCGCCTGAGGACAGGTCAAGACACAAATTCCAAATTGGGGTGAGGGATCTTGGAGTTAAAACTGCTGAACAAGGAAAAGGATTCGATGGAGATCGAGATACTGGGAGAGGATGAGACCCTTCTCGAGCCCCTGAAGCAGAAGCTCCTTGAGGACGAGAACGTGGAGATAGCCACGTACCTCATGGGCCATCCCATGCTCGAGTGCCCGAAGCTTATAGTGAGGGTCAAGAGCGGGAAGCCACAGGCGGCACTGAAGAAGGCCGCCAAGGCGCTGGCCAACGACTTCGAGGAGTTCAAGACCCTTGTGTTAAAGGAGAGCGGCCCCAAGGATAAGTAGGCGGTCGTGGCCAGACGGACCCCGATGCCCGCAAAGATGGAGCGGGTGACGGTAATGGTCGCTGAGGAAGAGAAACTGGTCGGTATCGAGGAGTACCTCACGGATACCGACGGGATAGGGGGCAAGCTGAGAAAGACCCCCGAGGATTTCATTGTCAAGGAGACATCCATAACGCCACCGGAGGCGCCCAACGGGACCTGGACCATAGCCACGGTGACCTCCCGGAACTGGGAGACCAACAGGCTCATCAGGATATTGTCCAAGGACCTGCGCGTCTCCAGGGACCGCATCAGGTTCGCGGGCACCAAGGACAAGAGGGCCGTGACCACGCAGCTGATGGCCTTCAAGGTCCAGCCCGACCGGGTCAAGGCCATCCAGTTAAAGGACGTCACCATCGAGAACGTCTACCTCTCCAACAAGGGCATCGATATCGGGGACCTCATCGGCAACCAGTTCGAGATCAAGGTCAGCGACCTCAAGTTCGGTGCGGCTGGCATCGTCGAGGACACCGCCTGCCAGGTCAAGGACCTGGAGGGCTTCCCCAACTACTTCGGCATACAAAGGTTCGGGGCCATAAGGCCCGTGACCCACCTTGTGGGCAAGGCCATCGTCCGCGGGGAGTTCGACAAGGCCGTCATGCAGTATCTCGGGAACCCGACTGAGAACGAGGACCCCGAGATCCAGCAGATAAGGAGGTCGATCACCGAGACCGGGGACCTCAAGGAGGCCCTGAAGAGGCTGCCACCGCAGCTATCGTTCGAGAGGACCATGCTGCAGCACCTGGTGCGGAGGGAGAAGGACTATATAGGGGCCTTGAGGCAGCTGCCCAAGAACCTGCTCATGATGTTCATACATGCCTACCAGTCCTACCTGTTCAACCTCATGCTTTCCGAGAGGATGAGGCGCGGGCTACCGCTGAACACCCCGATCGCCGGGGACATGGTCATCCCGACGGACAAGAACGGGCTCCCGAACCATGAGGAATGGATCAAGGTCGACAAGGACAACCTCACCAAGGTCATACGCCAGTGCGGCAACGGGAACGCCTTCGTGAGCGGCCTCGTCATGGGCGCCGGCACCGAGTTCGCCGACGGCAGCCAGGGCGAGATCGAGCATAAGGTCATAGAGGCCGAGGGGCTCGTCAACAAGGATTTCATAATCCCGGATATGCCGGAGATGAGCTCCAAGGGCATCCGGCGCGAGGTCGTGTCCCCTGTGTTCAACCTGAAGTACCACGAGGTCGAGGACGGCATTGTCTTCACCTTCAAGCTGAACAGGGGATGCTATGCGACCTGCCTGATGCGGGAGTTCATGAAATCCGACGACATCCTGTCCTACTGAGCCGGCCGAAAGGTTGATGCGCCCTCGGAGGGATTACTTTCCGATGTCGAAGGCAGTTCGAGCGAAGTCCGCCAAGGGGCCATTCACGAGGAGAACCAAGCTCATCCTGGTCTCCGTCATCGCCATTGCCATCGTGCTGGCCCTGGTCGCGGTCGAATACCAGCCAACGAAGAAGGCCAAGCCCAACGGGAACAATAATGGCAACGGCGATCGCCCGCCAGCGAGCGGGGACTGGCTCGTGGAGAAGGCCATCACCGTCGAGACCGAGAACCTAGTGGTCAACGGGAACATCACCATCAACGCGAACGGGAAGCTCTGGCTGCGCAATTCGACCCTCCAGGCAAGCTGTCACAAGGGCATGACCTTCAGGGTGGTGGACGGGGGTGAACTGCACATCCTCCACTCGGAGATCACCCATTCCGAGCCCGAGACCCAGTGCGACCTCTGGGTCGAAGGTACCTCGAAGCTTGAGATGAAGGACAGTAAATCGACGGTGATCCTGGTCCTGACCGCTGATGGGGCCGTTGTCGAGAAGAACATCTTCACCGGTAAGTACGCGGGTATTCTCGTATACTCGGACAGCAATGTGATTTCAGGCAACACGATAACGGGCTCCGACTCCCCCTTCCTGGCAAACGCCATCTATCTTGCTAACGTGACGAAGAACGCGATATCGAATAATCAGTTATCCGGTTTCGGCTCCGGCATCACGCTCATCAACGCCTCTGGCAACACATTCACAAGGAACTCGATAACTAGCAACAACGCCAACGGGCAGGTCACGGGCTCCGGCATCCAGTTCGACCGTTCCAACGACAATACGATAACGTACAACAATATCACGGGCTGCGAGCAGGGCGTTTCACTCTTGAACTCCACGAACAACCTGTTCCACCACAACAACTTCAAGAACAACCAGAAGCAGGTCCAGGACGATGGGACCAACAGGTTCGACGACGGCACGAACGGCAACTACTGGAGCGATTACATCGGTTTCGACCTGAACAAGGACGGTAAGGGGGACCTGCCCTACCTGATAAGCTTCACCGACAGGGACAACCATCCTTTGATAAAACCGGTCCCGTAAAAAAAAACAGGCTCAGATGTACATCCTGCAGTTGTGACAGTAATACCTTCTGTACTGCGGGTAGTAGTTCAGGCTCGTCCTGCACCGCGGGCACGCGTAGGTGTGATAGCCCGTCTGGTATGCCGGTTGATAGATGCCGGGCGAGGAATATGACGGATAGGCCTGGGCCGCCCTGGTCTGGTCGACCTGGGGCATGGCCCCCTTGTATTCGTCCATGGTCTTGTTGTCGACCTTCTCCTCGTCGACCCCGTCGAAGCCCCACTGGTCCAGGTCGTTGAAGCCCTCGAAGCCGTCCGTGGCCTCCTTGTACTGCTCGCAGATGGCCTTGGACTGCTTGGCCGCATCGAAGGTCGGATCTAGCTCCAGGGCCTTGTCGAAGTAGAAGATGGCCTCGTCGATGCCGCCTTGGTTGCCGACAAGTATCCCGAGGTTGTACCATGAGAGCGCAAGACCCTTTTCGACCTCTATGGCCTTCTCGAAGGACCGCCTGGCGTCGGGGATCCTGCCGAGCCTGTACTGCGCGAAGCCCTTGTTGTTCCAGGCCATGCCACGTGTGGCGTCCAGCTCCGTGGCCTTCTCGCAACACACAAGCCCGTCCTCGGGCTTCCCGAGGTTCGTGAGCAGGTAACCCTTGTTGTTCCAGGCGTCGATGTTGTTGGGGTCCAGCTTCAGGGCCTTGTCGTAGAGCTCCAGGGCCTTCATGACGTTGCCCTTGAGCAGCTCGACGTTGCCCAGCTCGACGTAGGTCTTCGGGTCCCCGACAAGCTCGCCAAAATGTTGGTCCGCCTCCTCGACCTTCGTGGCTATGGCCTTGACCGTCTCCTCCTCCTGGGAGGTCAGGTCCATCTTGGTGTCCTTGGCAACGGTTTTAGGGAGGTTCAGCTTGGCCAGCTCCTCGGCTATGACCTTCCTGATGTCCTCGGCGCTGGCTCCCTGAACGTTGATGTTCTCGATATTGGTGCCGATCTGGGTCCCGGTGATGTTCGCGCCTTCGAAGGTCCTGACGTTCGCGTCACCGACATTTATCGCGAGGCCACCGGCCTTGCCGGAGGCCTTGTCCTTTGTGGCGTCGGCCGGCCCGTCCCCGAGCTTGATATTAGCGTCCTGGAAGGTCCGGACGTTGGCATCGCCGACCGTGATGGATGAGCCCGCGGCCTTGGACTGGCCCTCCTGGGTCTGAGTAAGTGCGCCCTGGGGGCCTTCGCCCTGCTCGAGCTTCGCACCGCACTCCGGGCAAAACTTCTTGACGGTGTCCAATTTATTGCCACAGTCAGGGCAGAACTTCATTCACACCACGCAGGAAGATAATATGAGATTTTCATATAAATAATTATGCGTATGATTGTGTCGACAGGGGGCCGCCTTTGGGAGATGGGAGGCCCAAGACCACCCAGTAATAAAACATTTTATATCCGCCCTGTGATTCAAGATTGCCCGCGTGAGGTGGGACCGATGCCCGCGAAGATCATCGATGGGAGGAAGATAGCGGCCGATATCAGGTCGGCCATCAAGTTAGAGATCGATGAGAGGTCCATGGACATCAGGATCGTCTCGTTCGTCATGGGCATATCCGACGCCGCAGAGGTCTACATCAAGCAGAAGGCCAAGGCCTGCGATGAGGTCGGCATCACGATGGACGTGGTCCGGTTCGATATTTATTCCACCAAGGCACAGATAAGTGACGAGATCAACAAGCTCGCAAGGGAATCGAAGGTCACGGGCATGCTATTCGAGCTTCCGCTGCCAGAACATGTCGATGTCTCGTCCATTGTCGGGCTCATACCGCCCCAGATGGACATCGACGGCATGAGCTCCGATAACCTCGGGCGGCTCCTCATGGGCAAGCCTTGCCTGGCCCCCTCGACGCCATCGGCCGTGATGGAGATACTGGCCAGTGAGAAGGTCGAGCTGAAGGGCGCTGAGGTCACGGTCGTCAACCACAGCAACATCGTGGGCAAGCCGCTGGCCCTGATGCTCCTTAACAAGAACGCCTCAGTGAGGGTCGCGCATGTGTTCACGAAGAATCTCAAGGCCCACACAAAGGACGCCGATGTCCTGATCACGGCGGCGGGGGTCCCAGGCCTTATAAAAGCAGACATGGTCAAGAAGGGGGCGACGGTCATCGACGTATCCATGAACCGGGTCGGGGACAAGCTATGCGGCGATGTAGAGTTCGACGAGGTCTCCAAGAAGGCCGGGGCCATCACACCGGTACCTGGTGGGGTGGGGCCGGTCACGGTCGCCATGTTGCTCTTGAACGCCCTGACAGCATTCAGGCTTCAGAACCCGAAAGGCTAGTCCCATGAAAGGAAATCTTCTCGAGCTCGCCAGACAGGGGAGGATGTCCCCTGCCGTCAAACAGGTCGCCAAGACGGAGGGGGTCCACCCAGAAAAGATCTTGAAAGGCCTGGCCTCGGGCCGTATCGTTATAATGCAACGCGAGGGAAAACCGTCCGTTGGCTTCGGTGAGGGGCTCAGGACCAAGGTCAACGCGAACATCGGGACCTCGGCCGAGACCATAGACCCCGACATCGAGGTGCAGAAGGCCAGGATCGCCGAGAAGTACGGGGCCGACACGGTCACGGACCTTTCCATGGGCGGGCCCATCGATAAGATAAGGAAACGGATAGCTAGAGCAACGAACACGCCGCTCACAACGGTGCCGATATATCAGACGGTCGTCGAGAAGGGCTCGTTCAAGGGCATGAGCGAGAAGGACCTTCTAGCCATGGTCCGGAAGCATGTGCGCGAGGGGATATCCTCCATCGTGATCCATGCTGGGTTCTCGCAGAAAATGCTGGAGCGGCTCAAGGGCGTCGGCCGCATCATGGGAATGGTCTCGAAAGGTGGCTCGTTCACATCGGCCTGGATGCTGAAGACCGGGAAGGAAAATCCGTTCCTGACGCACTTCGACGAGCTCTGCGGCATCCTCGTAGAGCGGGATGTCGTCCTATCCCTCGGGAACACCATGCGAAGCGGCTGCACGCACGATTTCATGGATAGACCCCAGAGGCAGGAGATTGAGCTGAACGCAAGGCTGGCGAAGAGGGCCAACATGTTCGGGGTCCAGGTCATCGTCGAAGGTATGGGCGGGCATGTGAGCCCGGACCGAATTCCCGAGTACGTCGGCATCTACAAGAAGAAGACCGGGTTCAGACCGCTTTTCGTAGCGGGGCCGATGCCCATCGAGATAGGTGTCGGTCACGACCACATCTCGGGCGCCATCGGCGGTGCCATCGCGGCAGGTGCAGGGGCCGATTACCTCTGCTATATCACGCCGTCGGAGCACCTGTCGTTACCAACGGTCGAACAGGTCCGGGAGGGCATCGTGGCCTTCAAGATAGCGGCCCATGTCGGGGACACCCTGAAGTTCGGGCCGAGGCCGGAGGACAAGGAGCTTGCCCGGCTGAGGAAGGTCCGCGACTGGGAGGGGCAGTTCAAGTTGGCAATCGACGGCGACAGGGCCAGGGAGATCCATCCGCAGACCCGATCGAGGACCTGCTCCATGTGTGGCAAGTTCTGCGCAATAGCGATAATGGAAGACTATCTGAGATAGGTTTTTATCGATTGTGAGACAATTACAATCGTTCAAAAATGTTCAAATAGTGATGTTCAGAAGATATTGGACCAACATGAGCGATCATGTTCGGTGATAAGAATGACGAATAAGTGTAAAGCCCCTTTGTTCGTGTCCCTGATAATAATCGGTCTCCTTTGCCCATCAGTTCTTCTCATGGGACCGGCTGTACATGCAGACAACGGAAAATCCGGCGCTCATGATTGGGGATATATGTACCATGACCCGGGCAACACCGCTGCAACCGATGCGATACCAATGAATGTCGGTAAGACTACATGGAGCATTGACCTGGGCGTGACGGACGTCATGTTCTCCGGCCCATTGGTCGTGAACAATGAGGTCTACATCGGTTATACTCCAGGAAATACAAGGAATGGAAGATTCATGATCGTTAAATCGATAAATCAGTCCTCAGGCGAGACCCGTTGGACCGATTCGTTCACGGAATTCAACGGCGGCAACCTGACCCTGTTATTCAAGCGTCCTATAGTCATTGGCGACGAATGCCTTTTTGTCCCGTACCAAAAGGAGATAATTGTCAATGGTACCGGTCACCGGTACACCGCAGGGATTCTGGCCTTGAAACGGTCCGATGGCGCCATTCGTTGGCACACGGAATTTGGGGAATATATCTCGCAACCATTCTACATTGATGGCAAGCTCGGAATAATCGAGAGGATATATGATGTCGGATATTATTATAGAATATTAAACCCGCACACAGGAGAGGTCCTGAACTCTACGAAACTGCCAGTCGATGCTTATTTCATGGCTGGATACGGAACCACGATATATTGTGGTTTAGGCCAGATGTTCACGGCATTCGATCTAGGGGAAATGAAGGTCGTTTGGCAAATCCCACTCGATGGAGGCCTCCAGGAGATACCCCTTGTGATTGAGGACAGGGTAATCTTCTCAGACGTTACATCGACTAAGGCAGTGGACAGGATGACGGGGCACGAGATATGGTCCATCAGCAGCAATGATTTCGGCCGCGGGTTCGCCGCCAATAAAGATTACCTCGCGACTTCCCGCTATGTAATTAATATGAAGGACGGCTCGCAGGCATGGGCATTGCCAAAGAACCCGAGATATGGGTCCCCATGGGTCCGGCCGACGATCGCAGGTGATGTCCTATATGAGGAACTTGTCGAGAATGCAGGCGGGACAAACGAAACCACTCTATTGGTATTCAATATCCAGACCGGAAGGCAATTGATGAGTTTCGATTTCCCTCAGGGCCAGGGCTCGAGCCCAATGGCCGCCATCGACGGCCAGTTGGTCTTTGCTGTCGGTTCTCGGGTCTACTGTCTCGGGGAAGCGGTCCCCCCTTCGGGTCCCATCACTGGCCCACCAGAGACGAGCGTCCCAAATGCTTCCCCGGCGCTTGCGGCGGTGTCGATATCTGTGATCGGGATGATGTCGCTGGTCGCCTTTGCGAACACAGAGGTCGGGATCAATGGGATGCTCCCGCCCTTGTTCGGCCTCTACACGAGGATCAGAAAGATCGAGGTCCTAGACCATTACACCCGGGGCAGGATCATGGGCTACCTTCAATCCAACCCTGGGGTGAATTACAACTCGATAAAGGACGAACTCGGTCTCAATAACGGTGCCCTGACATACCATCTGCAGGTCTTGGAGAGGGAAGGATACATCAGGTCGGAAAGGACCGGCCTCCACAAGAGATTCTATCCTATGACCGCAAAACGGGAGGACCGGATTTCCCTCGAAGAACTGGTCCTTGCGACCCTTAGGAAGAACCCGGGCATCTCACAGAAGGACATTGCCTTCAGGCTTGGACAGAATCCAACTACGATCCATCGTATAATTCAAAAGCTCATGAAGGCAGAGATGGTCGTCCTTGAAAAAGAAGGAAAGGTCAACCATTGCTATCTTGCCAGAGAGACGGAAAACGATATCGAGGCGCCCAGGACCTAGCGCTTTGATGATTTATATTTACCAGACCAAGAACATATTCGGTCTGCTGTATTTTTTACACAATTAAAATAATGCATGATTACTAGTTATGACCATCATTCCCATACTAGGATGAGTGACGATGTGCACCAATGTTAATATTAAGGATTCCAATTGTTCAACAATGCTCAAATAGTGTAGAAAATAGAATCGTATGGGACGACCGGGACATTACACATATCTCGGGATGAAGAAGAAGGAAGGTAACAAAATGGCGACGAAGGTCGGGAACAATCAATGCTTGCTTGTCCTATCCATAACATTCCTTTTCATGGCCACACTATTTTTACCTTTTATCAATCTAGTCGCCTCCCAGGACACAAAAGATAATGGGGGAGTCGAGAGTCGAGCCTCTCGCAATGATTGGCTAGGCCCCTTCCATGATTCCCAGAACACGAACTATGTTGATGTCGACCCTCCCTCGTCCGCCAAAGACCTCTGGAAGGTCAAGTTGGGGTCGGAGATGAATGTCACGTCCCCTCTCATCGTGGATAATGAGGTCTATGTCGGAAATCCACAGGATAGGACCATCAATTCATTCGACCTTAAATCAGGAGCGGAGCGTTGGAAGGCATATGGTGGGGCGGTCAATGGAAGATCACTCGTGGTCGGAGAGACCTTTGTATACTCCCCTGAGGAAAATACAATCGTCGCTTATTACCGGACAAATGGAACGAAGGCTTGGACCATCACGGGTTTCAGTATCCCTGCACAGCCCATCATCACGGATGTCGGCCTTATGGTCCCCGGTTATCCGAGTAGCGGTTTATACGACCTAAATACCGGTGCAAAAATTCACTCATATGTTATTGAATATATGGAGGATACCATTTGCGCGGCATATAACAATATTCTCTATTTCAATAATTGGAGCGTCTCGGCCCTCGATATGAATACCGGCTCCATCCTATGGAGTTCATTGGAGGGTGGGCAAATCTCTACCAGGGAACCGGTAATAGTGGTCGGCGGCCATGTCATCCTCTCGGGCAATGGTGATTTGGCCGCCCTTCGTAGGTCTGATGGCGTGCTTGAATGGAAACTTGATACTAACGGTCCTAAAAACAACCATTACGATACAGGTCTTTCTTCGGATGGGTCTATGTTGTACCTGACGGGAAGGATCAACAATGTGACCGGTATCCATGCGCTCGACGTCTCCTCGGGTGACGTCAAATGGTCCACACCAACCAACATTGGACTTCGGTCAATCCTTAATACTGTGCTAATGAAGGACACTCTTTTCGTCGGTTTCAAGAATGATACAGATTCTTCCAAGGGGTCCATCTGGTCGCTAAACGCTCAGACCGGGATGATAAATTGGATCGCTAATTTCCCCAATGATGATCTGATGAAAATGGCTGCTGCTCCTAATACACTCATAGTGGCGAACAAGAATATCAGGGCCATCGGCACGAGCGTCCTAGAGAACAATCCGCCCCTAGTGGTATTAGACAAACACGTGCAGCCCTGGGTCCAGCAGTCTGGCAATATAGTCATAACAGGTAATGCGACGGATCATGATGTCCAAGATGGGATCAATAGGCTGGAATTGAAGGTGACCAGATATAAGGATGTCACAACGATTATTTCCGACCAGATAATTAATTATTCCAGTGTCTCGAAAGTTCCTTTCAGTTGGGTACTGGACACAACTAAATTGAAGAACCTCGATTTTCAGAAGGATGATGATTTCTACATCGCCAACACGATAGCATACGACACACATGGTACCTCCGGGTTCGCTCAATTCAATTTCTCGGTGAACAATTCCGGCGTGTCTCCCGGCATTCCCACATACACGATAACCTACCCTACACCTGACCTGACGGTCGGGGGTGTCGTGAACATCACCGGAAGCGCTCCTGATGGGTGGTCAGTGGCCATAACCATTGATGACGGTGTCAGGGAGAATGTGACATGGACCTCGACCAAGGACGAATGGAAGTTCCAATGGGACACGACGACATATTCGAACGGGAAACATATGATCAAGGCCTTGCCTAAAGAACAACCAGGGGCCCTTAGACCCTACCACTTAGCAGCGGTCAATGTGACGGTGATCAATCCGTTCCCCGTCCTGTCGTTATCCCTCCCGAGAGATAACGATGGTGACTATCTGGTCGATGTCAAAAAACCCGTGAATTTCACTCCGCCGGTAAATCCTGTGTTCGCGCCTGGGACCTCTAGTTATTATTGGGATTTCGGGGATAGTGATACAAGCCAGGACGCGGCACCAACTCACAGCTATAGTAAAAGTGGCATGTATTGGGTCAAGCTCTCCATGACGAATGGAACGAACTCAGCGAATCTCCAGATAGTGGTGAAGGTCACGGAACCGAGAAGGCCCGGTGGGGGCGTGCCCAGCGCTAACTTAATCGGCATCGGGGCTTTGGCCATCAGTATTATCTTGATAGTCGGGCTCGTGGCTTTGGCCAATACAGAGGTCGGGATATATGGCATGCTCCCGCCCCTCATGGGCCTATATACGAGGATTAGCAAGGTTGAGGTATTGGACCATTACACGCGAGGCAGGATTATGGGATACCTCCAGGCTAATCCCGGAGAAACATATCATTCCATCAAAGATGAGCTCGACCTCAATAACGGCACTCTATCCTATCACCTAAAGGTGATGGAGCGAGAGGGCTTCATAAGGTCTAGTCGTGACGGAATCTACAAACGTTTCTATCCAATGACATTGAAAGTGCCAAGGCCCATCACGCTCGAGGAACAGATACTCGGTACCCTTCGAAGGAACCCCGGGATAAGCCAGAAGGAGATAACGAACAAGGTCGGTAACAATCCCGCAACGGTCCATCGTACCCTGCACAGGATGGAACAGGCAGGGATTGTCAGGCTCTCTCGGGATGGCCGGGTGACAAAGTGCTATTTGTCGGAGGAGCCAGAGACCTAGAGAATGCGGACCGTTAACGTAGGATATTCATCAACACAGCCTCAAAGGCCGTTCCTTTTTGCCCCTTCACTGCTGAGAAGAAACGGTCCACCTTGTAACCCTTTCCTTCATAGACCTTCGCTTGGGCCAATCTTTCGAAGACATCGGCCTCAAGAACGAGGCGGGCCTCGGGGCTTTTTCCTTCATTTAATTCTTTCCAGATGCCGAGGATCTCGGTTTGCTTTTTCCTTGAAAGGGAGGATAGGATCGATTCTAATGCCTTTCGTTCTTTCACAAGCTTCTCCCTCTTCGGGATTCCATCGAATGGAGTGATATCTCCGACGATGGATTCGGCAAGGTCGTGGATCAATGCCATGGTCAGGGCCTTCTTAAGGTCGATGTCCTTCCGCTCGAGCGATGCGAACAATACGCACAGGGCCACGGCGCAGGTGTGGTCCGCGACGCTCTCGGCATCTTTAATGCCGGAATCGACCCAGCCCTTCCGTCGGACTTCCTTCAGCTTCTCGATGGCCATCACAAGGTCCTTGTCCATGGAAAACACCGACCGAGTAACGGACGATGAGGAAAAGAATGTTATCATGATACACATGAAACACACCTCGCGTTTGTCCGCAATATTGATAATAGCCAATCCCATTTCCGGTTGGTGAGTTTGGATTGCCAATCAAAAGGGCTCTCATCAGCGTCCATGACAAGGCTGGCCTCATCGACTTTTGCAGGGGCCTCATCGAGCTCGGCATCGACATCGTCTCGAGCGGGGGCACCGCCGAGACCTTGAAGAAGGCAGGTCTCAAGGTGACCCCGGTATCCGACATCACCGGGTTCCCGGAAATCCTCGACGGCCGCGTCAAGACGCTCCACCCGAACATCCACGGGGCCCTACTGGCTCTGCGCGGCAACAAGGGGCATATGGAGACCCTGGCCAAGCACAAGATAACGCCCATAGACGTGGTCGTGGTCAACCTCTATCCTTTCGAGGCTACCGTCGCAAAAGGGGCCGACATGGCCGAGGCCATGGAGAACATGGACATCGGCGGACCATCGATGATAAGGTCCGCCGCCAAGAACCACAAGTTCGTCGTGGTCATCGTTTCCCCCGACCAGTACGCCCCGGTCCTCGAGATGCTCCGCAAGGACGGGGACATCAGTCCCGAGATGCGGGGGGAGCTGGCCCGCGAGGCCCTGCTCCATACATCGTCATACGACATAGCCATCCACGATTACCTGTCGAGGACATACAAGCCAAGGGACCGGTTCCCGAGGACCGTGGTCGCCCGCTACGAGAAGGTCCAGGACTGCAGGTACGGCGAGAACGCCCATCAGCTCGGGGCTTTCTACCGGCTCTACGGCCTCGAGAGGGGCCTGCTCAAGGCCAAGCAGCTCCACGGAAAGGAGCTGTCCTTCAACAACTTCCTCGACATGAACGACGCCCTGCGAATAGTCGTGGAGTTCCAGGAGCCCACGGTCGCCGTCATGAAGCACTCGAACCCGTGCGGGGTCGCCACCCGCAAGAGCGTTACCGATGCATACAAGGTGGCCTTCGAGGTGGACTCCAAATCCGCCTTCGGCGGCGTGGTCGGGCTCAACAGACCGGTCGACAAGAAGACCGCAGAGGAGATCGGCAAGGTCTTTATAGAGGTCGTCATTGCGCCCGGCTACAGCAAGGATGCCCTCGACATCCTCACCAAGAAGAAGAACATCCGCCTCATGGAGATGCCCGAGGGGTCCGTGGACTGGGAGGAGCTCGACATGAAGAAGGTCTTCGGCGGGGTCCTGTACCAGACCTACGACCACAGGGAGGTAACTAAAGCCGACCTGAAGGTCGTCTCAAAGAGGCACCCGACAGAGCAGGAGGTCCGCGACCTGCTCTTCGCCTGGAAGATCGTCCGCAATGTCAAGTCCAACGCCATAGTCCTGGCCAAGGCCGACACCACCGTGGGCATAGGGGCAGGCCAGATGAGCCGCGTGGACAGCGCCGAGATAGCGGTCAAGAAGTCCGGCGGCAAGTGCGTCGGCTCCGTCATGGCCTCGGATGCCTTCTTCCCGTTCAGGGACGCCCTGGACATAGGAGGCAAGGCCGGCGTCACCGCTGTGGTCCACCCGGGCGGCTCCATCCGGGACCAAGAGGTCATTGACGCGGCCAACGAGTACGGCATGGCCATGGTTTATACGGGTATTCGTGCATTCAGGCATTGAGATATTCCCATGGAAGGTGAGGGTCATGCTTAATCTAGGAATCCTCGTGTCCGGAAAGGGCTCTGACCTTCAGTCCATCATCGATTCCATCGGGACAGGCTACCTGACCGAGGCCAAGATCGCCGTCGTCATCAGCAACAAGGCCGATGCCTTCGCGCTCGAGAGGGCCCGGAACCAAGGCATACCGGCGGTCTTTATTGAATTCAGGAAGAAGCCGAGGCTGGACTTCGATAAGGAGATGATCGAGGTCCTCAAGAAGTACAAGGTCGACCTCGTTGTCATGGCCGGCTTCATGAGGCTCGTGACCCAGGAGTTCGTGAGCGCGTTCAAGGGCCGCATCATCAACATCCACCCGGCGCTCCTTCCGTCCTTCCCCGGGACCCACGGCCACAGGGACGCCCTGGCCTGGGGCGTCAAGGTCTCGGGCTGCACCGTCCATTTCCTCGACGAGCAGATGGACCACGGGCCCATAATCATGCAGCACGCCGTGGAGGTCATGAACGACGACACCGAGGAGACGCTCTCGCAACGCATTCTTGTCCACGAGCACAACCTTTTGCCGAAGGCTATAAAGCTCTACGCCCGCGGGTCCCTCGAGGTAAAGGACCGCAAGGTCATCATCAAGGAAGATTTGCCCGGGTTCATGGACTCGCAGGCCCTGAAGCACTTGGAGTCAAACGACTAGATGAACTTCATGTATTCCGCGGTTATCAGAACCCCGTTATAGACTGCGTGGGCCACGATCGGTGTCACGAGCGAATCCGTTTTGTAGTAAAGAATCGCGAAGATGATACCGCCAATGAAGACAACGACTGTCCCGAAAATGTCGTAGCCGTGCACCATGGCGAAGAGCGTCGTTGAGAACAGCATGGCATACAGGAACGAATATCCGATCTGCTTGTGCTCGAGCCATTTCATGACGCCACGGAGCGCCACGCCCCTGAAGAAGAACTCCTCGGTCAGAGGAGCCACGACCGCCCCGCCCAGCAGCATGAAGATGTAGTTGGGCAATGTGTCCATGGTCGTGTTCTGGAGCCCTCCGGATGTCTTGTAGTTGATGTACTTCGTGATAGCCATGACGACGGCCGAGTAGGCGAGGCCGACAAGAATCCCCAGGCCCACGCGGTTGGCGCCGTCTAGGCCGCTTATCTTGACCTTGCTGATATCGGCCCATGTGAGAATCTTCGTTTTGAAGTACACGAGGTAGGGGACCACGACCATCCAGCTGTCCTGGATGACCAGGAGGACAAGGAGCATGATAGGGGTCGTCAGTGCGGTCATCCAGTTCGTCGGGCTATTGAAATAGAGCATGATGGCGACTGGAAGGAAGCACTCGACCGCGATGATTATCGCGGCTATAAAGAGCAGGAACACGACCAATGGATTGAGCCACCGGACCGGGTTCGGCGGGGGCCGCGGCAGCCAGAGGTAGGGCGGGTATGGCTGGGGATAGGGGACGGGAAACTGCGGTGGATAGCCCGGCGGTGGCACCAGATGCGGTTGGACAACGACGGGCGGGGGTTGCTGCTGTGCTGCCGGTTGCGGCTGGGGACTGCTGTCCAATTCGACGACCTGCCATTCGGTGGGTCCCGCAACGCCCGGCAGGCGGCCGGTCCCTCCCTGCTGCCCAGCCAATCTATCAGCTCCAGTTGACCAGGATGTTCTCCCTGTTGAAAACCTTCAGGGTGAACCACATGAGCCCCACATCTACAATACCGACGATCAGGGCCATGACGAGGACGATGGCCGGCCCGAGGGTCGCGGCGCCCGTCATGGGTATCATGAACAGGAATATCAGCGGGAGGACCACCAGCGAGCCCAGCTGCTGGGCGGCCCGGATGTCGTTGACCTTCGATGAAATGAAGACGTTGGCCACGATGCTCAGCACGCACACGAGCGGGGCCAGTACGAAAACTCCGATCAGCAGGACGGGTGTGAAGGCCATGTTAACGCCGCCTGTGGCCCCGGCGAGCGCCTGCATCAGTATGGCGAAGAGGGCATAGGCGCCGAAAGTCGGGAGTATCGTAGGAATGAACGAGGCGAAGACCTTGCCCATCAGCAGCTCCAGGTCGCTGATAGGGGTCGCGAGGATGGGTTCCAGGCTCCGGGCTTTTTTCTCGCCGATTATGCTGTAGGACGAGATGATGGCCGGCGTGGCTGACGGGACGAGCACGAACATCATCATGATCGTGCTCGTCATGATGTCCATAAATTCCTGGACCTGGAAGGCCGCCGGGTCCACGAGGTCTGCGATGGTGTTCTCCGTCTGGGCAACGTCCTGTGTGACCGTGACGTTGTGGCCCCAAGAGGCGGAAACCTCACCGTAATGTATCTCAGAATTTTCCAGATAGGTGTTGTAGACCTGCCCGTGCTCGATGGTGACATTGGTCAGACGGCAATGTCGGATGATGACGTAGTCCAGCGTCGAGTTCTCTACCCATGTCCCGTTCAAGATGATGTTCGATATGATGACATTCCGTACATGATATCCGTGGAGCATAAGGGTCTCGTTCTGCGTGAGGTTGTGCTGTAGGTTGTCGAGGCCGGTCTGGTTGAGGTCGTGGGCCTCGGAGAGCGATGGCGGCCCGGGAACATCGGTCGGATTGACCACGAGGCCGCCTAGGGCCAGGACAGGGCCTATTATGGACAAAGGTACAACGATGGCGAACACGAGGGGAAATGAGACCAGCGTATAGAGGATGTACTTGTTCTTCTTGAACTCCTTGAAATCCTTCCCGGTGATGGCCCGCACGAGGTCCCACTTCATGCCTGGGCACCCCCCGTGGGGTCGCTTGGGGCCTGATGGCCGTTGCCCGGGGCCCAGGGCTGGTGGCTCTCGTCTATCCTGCGGCCCATGAGCTTAAGATAGACGTCCTCCAGCGAGTAGGTCTGCTCGGACACGAACTTTATGTTGGCACCCTCGGCCACGAGCCTGGCGATGACCTCGGGGTTCCTGACCTCGGGGTCGTCCAGGTCCACTTCGAGCCTGTGGCCGCTCAGGGATACCTTTGAGACTCCTGTGATCCCATCGAGGACTTTCACGAGGGCCTTGACCTTTTCTTCCTCGCCATTCTTGATGGACAGCTGGACGATGGTCCTCCTTGCAAAGTGCTTTCTGGCCAGCTCCGTCGGGGTGCCGATGTCCACGAGCCGCCCGTTGAAGATGGCGACGCGGTCGCAGATTCTTTCGGCCTCGGCCAGGTTGTGGGTCGTGATGAAGACGGTCTTGCCCTCGCCCTTGAGCTTTATTATGAAGTCACGGACGGTCTTGGCCATGAGCGGGTCCAGGGCCGCCGTCGGTTCGTCGAGGAAGATGAACTTGGGCTCGTGGATGAGGGCCCTGGCGATGGCCACCTTCTGGGCCATGCCCTTGGAAAAGGTCACCACCTGATCGTTGCGGCGGTCCCAGATGTCAAGCAGCCGAAGGAGATCTTCGATGTTTCTGGCCCTCTTGGCCGGGTCGAGGCCGTATAGCTGGCCGAAGAAGTCCAGGATCTGGTACGGGGTCAGCGACTCGTGCAGTCCCGGTGCCTCGGGCAGGAGGCCGACGATGCCACGGATCTTCGTCGTATCGGGCTCCGCGCCGACCTCGTAGTCGTCGATGAAGGCCCTGCCGGCCGAGGGCCTTATGAGGCCACAGAGCATCCTTACCGTCGTGGTCTTCCCGGCCCCGTTCGGGCCTATGAACCCGAAGACCTCGCCGTCCTTGACCTCGAGGTCCAGGTTCCAGACGGCCGTCTTCTTGCCGAAGACCCTGGTCAGCCCTGTGGTCCGGATCATACCGCTTCGCCCTTTGAGAGGTCAGTTCGGTCATAATTTGTCAAATATATTTATACTCGCTGGTGGGAGGGCCCATGGTCGATATCGACCCAAAACTCTTTTTCCAAGGACGCGTTACATGAATTGCCCCTATGATGAAGAAAGCGCCCCACACTGACTGCTGTAATTGATGATGAATGATGGGCGAGCTGAGGGGTAAAGGCCCTGCCACGACCGGCGACTTTTGGCCCGCTCAATCGTTCTCGGCGAGATAGTACGCGTAGGTCCCGAGGATCTCCCCGAACAGGGCCTCGGACTCGGTGTTTATGTGGTTGATGTCGTCGAGGTATGTGTGGTATTCCAAGCTCCCTGAGCCCGCCGCGTGGCAGACATGCTTATCGAGGTACAGGAAGGCGGCCTGGTCGCTCCCGGAGTTCATGTCCCCGACGGTGATGGCTATGTCGTACTTCTGGAACCGGTCGTCCCTCTGCTTGGCAAGCTCCTGTATGGCCCGGTAATGCTCGGCGGTGGCATTGTCGTTCGTCCCTATCCATCCGCCATAACCGCGCTTGACGTCTATGTTCGTCATGTCCAGGTTCTCGTAGAAGAGGAGGTTGTCCTTGATCTCCTGGGCATGCGCATGGACGTAGGCATTGGACCCGAGGAGCCCCTCCTCTTCGCCTCCGAATCCCGCGAACCTGACGGTCCTCTTGGGCCGCTCCTTGGCCATGTTCCTGGCGATCTCTAGGACCGTGACCGTGCCCGCTGTGTTGTCCACGGCCCCGTTCCCGTTGTATACCGTGTCCGAGTGGGCGCCCAACATCACGTAGTGGTCCGAGGCCTCACGGCCAGGGACGTCCCCGACGGTCACATGGATGGTCCTCATGGACCGGGGAACATCGAAGTTCAGCCTGAGCTTGGAGCCGTTCTTGGCCGCCGCGGAGACCGTGTCCCCCATGGACTTGGACATCATGAAGAAGGGCATCTCGACGTAGGTCTCGTCCGGGGTTATGTACACGCCCTTGAAAAGGGGCACGTAGCCGATCTCGGCGTGGATTACCCGGTTGTGTATCGCTAGGCACGCGAGGCCATTCTCCTTGGCCCTCCTGTAGAGCTGCGTGTCCCCCGGGGTCCACTGGTCGTTGTGCAGTAGGCCGCATTTGCCGGCGGCGTTCGACCAGGAGCTGTTGGTGGTCCCGTTGCCCATGTCGTATATCGTCATATCGTCCCTGAAGTCGCTCCATGTGTGGGACCCGGAGAAGCCCTGGACCACGAAGTCCGATTTGTGCGTGAAGCCGGTCGGGCTCGTCATTGGCTTCGGGACGGCCCCGCCGGGAAGATAGGGCATGACGGAGACCTCGGCCTTCTTGACCTCGAAGAGCATGATCTGGTACTCCTCGATGTGCACGTCCTTGAGGCCCGCATCTTCGAACTGTGACGCGAGATACTCGGCGCCCTGGGCCTCGGCATCGGTGCCCGTCATCCGAGCGCCGAGCCTGTCGAACCACTGGTGGTCCTTGTAGGCCCTCTGGGAATCGAACGGGATGAGGTGGTACTTCTCCTTGAAGACGGACTTGACCGGGGCGCTGAACATGACGCCCGCAAGGAGCAGTATGATGACCAGGACTAGGGCGAGCTTTCCAACCAGGGGGACCTTTCGCCACACCTTCTTGATGCGGTGGGTCGGGCCCTCGATGACCTCGATATTCTCTTCCTCGGCCATTCAGGAGATAATAACACTTTCTTTCTATAAATATTCTGTAGTGTGGGAATTTAAAGCGTCTAAAATAGCGTGGCCTCACTTCTGGGCCTTTCTTCGCCTGTACCGGATGGCCACGACGATGACGATGGTGCCTGCCATCGGAATGGCGATGTCGCCGAACTCTGGGGCGTGCAATGGCCCGTCGGGATTGAGGTCTTTAAGCCGGATGACGTCCGGGTGGTCCGCCGGCAGGCTCCGGTTGCCGCCCATTCCGACGATGACCTCGTCCAGGGTGTCCGTGTGCTTCTCCCAGTCGGTCATCTGCACGACGGCCATGTACTGCTTGTCCACGCCGACGCTGACCGCATTGACACTGCATTCCACCTGGGTGGCGTCGTTCTGGGCCTCGATGACCTTGACCTTGGTCCAGGACCACAGGCCCTGGTTCTTGCCGCCGTTGAAGGACAGGTAGCTGCTGCTCTCGACGACGCCGTTCCGGCCCATGACCTGCAGAAGGTAGTCCGCACCAATACCGTCGATGGCGTAGCCCGTCGAGGCCTTGCTGTCGTTATCGATGAAGATGTAGGCCGCGTCGCCCCCGTTGAGCGGGGGAAGCTCCGGCGCCGGCCCCGGGTTGCCGCCCGGGCCGCCGGCGGGCCGGACAAGCGCCCGCGGGGAGTTAGTGCCCATCATGACCTTGCCGTCGACCCTGAAGTAGAAGTAGAGGTTGTTCGCGTCCGAATCGGTCTTGACCTCCCTCAGGTCGATGTTCTTGTTGGGGGTGTCCTTGGCCGGGTCGAGCATGCCCGTGATGAGGGCCCAGTCGTCGAAGGCGCCGTCAATTATGATCCTTAATTGC
>Ga0315288_10000611_pt1 | contig 44868 bp, 29 predicted proteins | sample YL17G11_20_MG_FD_203454 | JGI IMG/M metagenome (GOLD analysis project Ga0315288, IMG submission 203454) | Sediment microbial communities from Yellowstone Lake, YNP, Wyoming, USA - YL17G11_20 | ecosystem: Environmental > Aquatic > Freshwater > Lake > Sediment | place: USA: Wyoming | collected... | reverse complement strand
ACCACCATGGGTGTCAGGCCTCAGCGTTAACTGGCGGGGGTTGATAAACCCTTTCGTGCTTCCGGTCTCTGCACGCTCCAGTACATGGAGCGTTAAACCACCATGGGTGTCAGGCCTCAGTGTTAACTGGCGGGGGTTGATAAACCTTTTCGTGCTTCCGGTCTCTGCACGCTCCAGTACATGGAGCGTTCCGCAAACCGGGGTCAAACATCGATTTGCACTGCGCTGGTTTGAAAACGCAAAGGGCTGTTTGACCCCGGTTTGCAGACCCCAGGTTCTAGAGGTGTTCATGTTCAGGAACCTGACCCCAGGTGGTCGCATAAATTCACGATTCAAGACCTGACCCCATTTGTAACTTCATTCGGCGCCACCTGAAGGAGAGTTGAAACAGTGTCCTCCATACGTGGCGCGTCAAGCCGCTTTTCCATCGCCCGCCGTGCCAACAGTGTGCGCGGCAGGTTGACCACGTTCACCAGGTAAGCCTTGTTCAGCGGAACGGCCTCCTCGGGCGGCACCAGGCTCAGCCACTCCTGCTCCATGGGCAGGGCGCGGTCCAGCAGAAACCGCCACGAGAAATTCTTGACCATGAACCGGATACGGTTCTTGTGGTACAGGTACAGGAACCTGTTGGAGTACTTACCGGTGCTGGTCGACTCGTGGTGGACCAGCCGGGCGCCCGGGACATATGCGACGCGGTATCCCATGCGACAGGCTTGCAGGCACAGGTCGGTCTCCTCGAAGTACGCCGGGAAGTAGCCCGGGTCCAGCATCCCCGCCCTGGTAAAGACCTCGCGCCTGACCGCCATGGCGGCCCCGGTCACGTAGTGCACGTCCATCTGCTGATCGCATTGCCCCCGGTCGGGCTCGTCCGCGCCGAAGTGCATGGTAAGGCCGTTGTCCCTGATGTATCCTCCCGCGTGCTGTATGGTCAGCCGGTCGGGATAGTAGACCTTGCATCCTGCCACGCCGATAGCCGGATCCTCTTCCATCGCACTGACCAGCCGGGCCAACATGTCCGGATAAACCTCGGTGTCGGGGTTCAGCAGGAGAATTATTTCGCCCCGCGAAAGCGCGAAACCGTGGTTGTTGGCTTTCGCGAAGCCCCGGTTGCGGGGAAGCATGCTTATCGCGCACGACTCGAGTCCCTCTCTACGGGACCGCTCTCGAGCAATTCGGGCGGACCCGTCGGTCGAGCCGTTGTCCACAATGATGACTTCCAGCGGAGCGTAATCGAGCGCGGCCAGAGATGAAAGGCAGGCTTCGATGTAGGAAGCCGAGTTGAAGAGGACTATCACAACCGAGACGAGAGGCTGCTTTCCTGCCGGCGCGCCCGTGGCTGCCTCGCTCATGCCCCGGCCTTCCTGCCGCCCCGTTTGCCTCCGGTCTTCAACTCTTCGATCTTCCTCTTCGCCTTCTCCAGCTCGGAAAGCCTGACTTCGCAGATTCGCTCCAGATTCCTCGCGTACTCCGAGGCCTTCTCCAGCTCGGTTCCTCTGGCGTCGTTCTCCTCGGAGATCTGCTTCATGTACTCCTTGGCCTGCTTGTTTTCCTTCTCGAGCCGGTTGGCAAACGTGGTTATCTCCTCGATTTCTTCCTGCAGCTCTTTCACCCTGTTGAAGGCGTAAGCCTCATCCCTGAAGCCCCTGGTAATCGGCAGCACGTGTTGCCACTTCTCCCGGAAGATCTCCCTCACGGACTCCTGGTACGCCTCATCGTCCCCACCGATAGCCTTGAGGTATTGATTGTCATCCCGGGTGCTGTGACCTCCCAGGTCGGCCATGTGATAAAGCTCTATGGACACCACGTACACCTTGCTGCCGGCTTCGATGTACTGGAGCGACAGGTCCAGGTCGTAGAAGTGCATATGGCCGTATCGCTCCTCGAGCCTGAAGCCCTCGTTTCTCATGACCCACCCCAGGCCGTCGACCGCCGCGACCTCCGTGAACCTCCACGTCGGTATCCTGCTCTTCAGGTATCCCTCCATGTTTACGATAGTGGTCTCGTTGTCGTAGGTGCCGTCTTCTTTGATTGTGTGGCGCCCCGCCAGGCCCACCAGCCCGACATCGGGCCTGCGCTCCAGGAAATACGCGATGTGGTCGAGCCATCCGTCCTCGTATATCAAGAGGTCGTTGTGGAGCACGCAGATGTATTTGCCCTCCGCGGCATCAAAGCCCTGGTTTACCGCCCTTATCGCGCCGACGTTTTCGGTGTTCTCGATCAGTTTTACGGGCTTGAGGCCCCTGAGGAAGTCCGGGTCGTCGAACCCGTTGTTCACTATTATCAGTGAGTAGTTGTCGGTGACCTTCGCAAGCTGCTTGAACATCTTGCGGGTCTCCTCTTCGCGGTGGTAGACGACCACCACGATGGGAACGGAATCACGCTTCCCCAGTTCGGCCGAGGCTTTCTTCTCACTTCGCTTCATCTCAAAATCACGCTCCAGGTGGTGATATCCCGTGCAGATCACGATGATTAACTTTAGTATATGCACTACGAGGTCACAAGGTTTGCACGGGAGCGACCCAGTCGGTATTATCCTCTCCCCGGCAATTGGCGCGATTCTCATGTCAGTCTCGACGATACTCGTCGCCGTAAACGCAAGATTGATTAGGGTGAAAAACACAATGAGTGTCTAGGTCCTGTGTGATGCCTTCCTACGTATGCTCATTTTCCGCTTCGCGAATCCGGTGACCCTTTTCATGGTAGGTTGAAATCCTTCGTTTCTCAAATAATACTGGAGCCTGCCAAATAGCGATGGATCTGGCCATCTGACAGAACTGCTTGCCGTTGCGTTGCTTGAGGCTTCACAAATATTCTCATGCACCCGGGTGGGTTCTTTATGCGAGCTTTCAGCCGTTGGACCTTGGGCCATTTCAAGCTTACCGATGTGTTCCTGAGCTTGCTGCAGTTGCAGGGCTATCTTGGCAATTTCTTGTTCCACCTTTGTAATGTGTAATGTGTTTTGCGGCCTTGTCTATTTCTGCTGTCTTAGCCCTGCACTGTTCCTCAAGCTTGGGAATATACTCTGCAGCCTTCTCAATCCAATCCGCCATCTTCGCATTTTCATTATTGAGCTGCTCCACCTGATCGTTCAGTTCCTCAATTCTCAGATATCCGTACCTTTCGTCTCTGGGTCCCCTCACAATCGGCAACATGTGTTCCCATTTCCGCCTAAATCTCTCCTGCACCTCCTTGAAGTAGACGTCATCATCTCCGCCAACGTCTTCGAGATACTTTTCGGTGAACCGAGAAGAGCGGTAGAGGCCATAATGAAGTGTATCAACCTGTGCAACGTAAACCCTGTAGCCTGCTTCTATATATCTGAGAGAGAGATCCAAGTCATAGTAGTGCATTATCCCCAGGCCTTCATCGAGCCGGAATCCTTCATTGCGCATCACCCAGCCAATCCCGTCTATGGTGGCGACCTCGGAGAAGCGCCATGATGGCTTGAAGCTGTCGAGATAACCATCCATCGTGAAAACAGTAGTCTCATGGTCGAAGTTTCCATCGGTCTTTATTGCATGTCGGCCGGCTAAGCCTACCAATCCCACGTCAGGCCTGCGATCCATGAAGTCCAAAATGTGATCTAGCCATCCATCATCGTAGATGAGCAGATCACAGTGCAGCACACAGATGTAATCACCTTCAGCGACATCCAAGCCTTGATTCACGGCTGCCATTGCCCCAACATTATGATCATTCTCAATGTAGTGCGAGGGTCTTAAACCCTTGAGGTAATCGGGATCGTCGAACCCGTTGTTCACTATTATCAAGGAGTAGTTTTTAGTGACTTTGTTGAGATGATCCAGCGCGCGACGTGTATCTCCCTCGCGGTAAAAGACAGCAATTACTATAGGGGTCGGTTCTCGCAACCGCGCGATCCTCCCCTCAGACCCACTACCTAAGTATGAACTCGGCAGATAGCTCAATCTGTGCTTCAAAGCCCCCCCACGAGCAACTTCCCGCTGCTCACGCAGCCTAGAATCACTCTTTCTTGCAATCCCGAAGACTAAAAAGGGATAAGGAACCGAAGCCGGGTTCTCTCTCGGTTTGTCCCAGCCCAGGTCAAATAATGTCTCCTCCCCGCTGTCGGCAACATCGACCTCACTGAATCCCGCGTCACGCAGGAGAACTTCCAAGCCGCTTCGGGTTAGTCGCCAGTAATCGTCCGGGAAGTCGTGAGCGGGTAGCCTGAAAGGCATCGAGACCAAAAGCGTCCCTCCGGGTTTAAGTATCCTGAAAGCCTCGGCTACGGCAAGCCATGGGTGCTTGACGTGCTCAAGCGTCTCTAGGCATATCACCGTTCCGACACTCTCGGGAGGAAACCGGCTGAATTCCATGTTGTCCACGACTTCGACGCCTGCGCCCAGCCGAAAGTCACAGCCTATGTAGTCTCTACCTGGAAAGACCCTACGCACGTCCGCGTAGTCCTCTTGACCGGGAACCTGCAGGGAGCCGAACTCTACTATGGGCTCCATGAAATTCCGCTCTCCTGCTTGTTTCTTAATCCACTTGAGCACAACGTCATTCACTCATACCACCCCATATCCAAATGCCGGGTATTTTTGCACTTGAGATCGTATGCACGAGGCTACCTTTTAATGGCCTTCTTGCTGCCACCACTAACTCGTTTTCTCAGAAATGGCCCGACCCTCTTTATCGTAGCAGCGAGGCCTTTACCCTTCAAATAGAACTTTAGTTTAAGATTAATGAACTTCGTTTCTATCGCGAAAAGCGCAGGATATCGGTCACTGTAAACAAGAGAATTTCAGACCTTAAGCTCGACAAGCTCAAACAGCGCCTTGATCTCCTGTACTTTGCGGGGCTTCCTGTCGGTGACCTCTTCCAGCTTCCTGTCGCTGTAAAGGAACTGCGCGATGGGCACAGGTTTCAGGTCTCCTATCATCTCGGGCTGGTTCCCCGGCGCGATCTGCCACAGCATGTAAACCTTTTTACCTTTCTTGAGGTAATCTTTTACGACGCTCGCGAAGTCCCCCTGGGGGTTATCCCAGTACATCAGTGGGAAGGTGGCGATCCCGAAGAAAGTCAGCAGCGGGGGGCTGAAGAGGTTACCGACTTCTTTGTCCACCATGATTATCCCGTTGTCCTTCAACGGCGCGAGCTTCGCGGCCATCTCCGAGACCAGGGAGTAAGTGCCAACACCCTCGTGCAGCCCTCTCACGGTCATGGTCGGCAGGGCTATCAGGACCGTCAGAGCTACAACAAGCACCGCAGTTACGCCGGCATCTGCCCACTTCCGCCAATCGCGCTTGACCCGCGCCGCCGCGTGGCCGCACAGGCCGCCGAGGTCGAACACCGCGAAGGCGATCATCACCATCGCCGCGGGCATCACCACCGGCACCAGCCTGCGCATCTTCATTATCAGGTCGATGTGAAGCATGTTGTAGCCGAAGAAGAGGGTGTAGATGAGGCCTATGCTCATGAACATGTAAGTGTTGTCCTTCAGATTGGATATTATCGAACGGCAATAACCGTATAGAGCGAGCAGCAAGCCGAGGAAAGACAGGTAATAGGCCCACTGCCTGACCTCGTTCCCCTTGGGGCCCAGGGTCTGGAGATCGCGCGCGACCGGCCGCAGGAACATCGCATAGACGAAAAGGAGGACCAGAAAGGCCGCCGCAGCGAACTTGAGGTACCGGGCGGCGCGCTCTCCGTAACGCGAGACCAGGTCCCTTACCTGTCCCTTTAACTCGAGCCCGAGCAAAACGAAAATAACCATGATCCCCGCAACAACAGCCACAGCTCCGGGCGTGGCCAGGCCCCCGAGAAGGTCCCTCATCGCTATCACAAAGTAGGGGGTCGACAACAGGGACAGCACCAGCACGCCAAGCGCGGTAAGGGTCACAAAAGACGCTATAAACGGCAGATACCGCCTGACACGGCCCCTGACGAAGCCCTGGTACAGGATCCAAGCGCCAACGGGGACAATGAGCACCAGCGCGTCGGCCCTGGCAAACATGGCCTCCCCGATGAGGACCCCCGACGCGACGCCCAGGAAGGTAAACTCTCTCCCCCGCGCATCGCCGCTTATGAATCTCGAGAAGAAGTAGAGGCCCGAGAAAACAAGCACCTGGGTGAGCATCTCGGTCATGGCCCGCCTGGAGAAGTAGACCTGAACGGCGCAGATGCTTAAAAGGAAAGCCGCCAGGGCCCCGATTCGCCAGTCGAACAACTCTTTGGCAGCGAAGTACAAGGCCATCACCCCGAGCAGGGCCAGCAGAGTGTTGAGGACCAGGCCGAAGTTCGCCCCCGTGAAACCCATGAAAAAGGCGAGGTACGCCGGGTACAGGTAGTGAGCGGCGGGGACAACCGACATTGTCGCCTTGTCTGTCAGGTAGAAAAAGGGATAAATGCCCTGGTCCCAGACACGGCCCTTCACCTCGGTCTTCCCGGCCCAGACCAGGATGTCCCGGCCCGCCGGGCTGAGTTCCTTTAACGAAGCGTCGTCTATCGTGATTTTCCCGGTGCGCTTGAGGTTCCCCGCGATATCCGTGTATATGCCCTTGTCATGGCCCCCGAGCACGTAGCGGAAAGGAGTAACGAAAAGCACCAGCGCGAGCAGGAGGATGGGGATGATTACCCAGTCCTTACCGGGGCGAAGGCTCCGCGGCAACCAGCGGCGTGGCTTGAAGTACAGAGCGACACAGACAGCGTAAGCCATCAGCATGACCACTAGCAGCCAGATATTGAATAAACCTGCGACCGCCAGAAATATCGCTGCCAGGCCGGTCACGGCGAAGCCCGAGATAAAAGACATGAAAAGGAGCTCGATGGACCCCAGCGCCTCCAGCGTCGGGCCCTTCAGCAGGGAGATGACGGTCAGGTAGCCGGGGGTGAAGATTATCACCAGGAGCGCCACCAGGCTTATTCCGTTCTTGAAAAGACCCATCCCAGCCCCCCGGGAGCCGCCTTCCTCGGAATGCCCCTGCCATCCATAACTGCCGGCAGCGTCCATGTCGCGCGCATTCCGGGCATGCGTGGCACAGGGCACGATGACTAATATACTTAAAAACCTCTACCCCCTGCAAACAGACGCACCTACGGGTATTCGCCGGCCCGGGCCCGTTCTTTAACGGAGAAATGTGCCCTCATGGCGAATGTTTGAGCGATGATAGAATACTTTGCTGTACAGCCACTTTTTTCCGGGCGTGTTCCCACACGATGGGCGTTTGCCACGGCAGTTAGGCTATGAAGCGAATAACACCGGACGTTAAGAAACATATTGTCCTGACAATCGCGGTCCTCCTGCTGTTCCTTCTCCTCGCGGTGGTTTTCACCAGGCCCGTGGCGTTCCGCGCCCCTGGCGCCGCGGTCGAGCACGTCTCCGACCCGCCGTTCCAGGCATGGTCTCTCGCGTGGGACATCCATGCCCTGTCACAGAACCCCTTCAACCTGTTCAACGCGAACATCTTCTATCCCAACCCCTATACCCTCGCGTACTCCGACCACCAGATAACGAACGCTATCCTGGCGATGCCGATCATGGCGATAACCCACAACCCGATGCAGGCGGCCAACTACATGCTGATATTCAACTTCTTCCTCTGCGCGCTCGGCGCCTACCTGCTGACGGTGCACCTTACCGGCAACAGGATGGCGGGGGTGGTCGCGGGGATCGCTTTCGCGTTAGCCCCCTACAAGCTCTCCCACATCGTCCACCTCAACCTTTGCACCGCGGGCTGGATCCCGCTCACCTTCCTCTTCCTGCACAGATACTGCGAGGAAGGGCGCCCCAGGGACGCGGCGCTGGCCGCCCTTTTCTTCCTGCTGCAGGTCCTATCCACCTGGCACTACGGGCTGATCCTCGCCGTGGCGATGCTGCTGTTCCTGATTGTCAGGCTCATCACCGACCGGAAGACCTTCACGCTCAAATGGATCCTGGCCCTCGCCGTGGCGATGGCTTGCGCCGCCCTGCTGGTCGTGCCGTTCGTTCTGCCGTACCTGAGGCTGCAGAAGGAGGACCCGAGGTTCACCCGCAGCCTCAAGGAGGTCGAGACCTTCTCCGCCGACGTAAAGGACTTCCTGATGGCGCCGCAGGAGAACCTTCTCTGGGGGAAGCTATCGACGGGGATGAGAAAAGAAGTCACGGAGAACGGGGACCCGGCCGAGGTGACCGAGAAGTCCATATTCCCGGGCCTTATGCCGCTGCTGCTCGGCCTCGGGGGATTGATCTACCTGTTCCGGAAAGGGCGCGGCGAGGAGCGGTTCTCCCTGTGGTTCTACCTGGCCATGCTGGTGGTCTCCGCGATCCTCTGCCTGGGCTACCCGCTTTACATCTTCGGGCACAGGTTACGCGTCCCGACTCTCTACCAGGTCCTCTACTATGTCTTCCCCGGGTTCAAGGCCATGCGCGTGCCCCCGAGGTTCTCGATTTTGATCGCGCTGTCCCTCGCGGTCCTGTCCGGGTTCGCCGTAAAAGCGCTGCTTGCATGGCTGGCGTCAAAACGTGGCGTGAAGGTGGCCGCCCTGGCATCGATACTCGTTGTCGCCCTCCTGCTGGTAGACCTCATGTCTATCAATATGCCCATGGAGAAGATACCGAAGCGGGACGAGTTCCCCCGCGTGTACTCGTGGCTTGAGGGCCGGAAAGGCGATTCCCCTACGGTGGAGCTCCCGATACCGCTGTTACAGAACTCCACCCTGTGGCTAGAGCTCGACCCGATAAGGACGTACTACTCGACCATGCACTGGAAGAAGATAATGAACGGCTACAGCGGCTTCCTTCCCACCTCCATCTACGACGCGTCAGCCGCCTCCGGTAGCTTTCCTTCCAGGAAAAGCATGGACTTCTTCAAGAAGAACAAGATCAAATACATAGTTGTGCACCGCGCCGAGCTGGACCCGGTAACCCTGGGCAGGATCGCACAGTGGGATAGGACACATGAAGACTTCGGCCTCGTGCGTAGCTTTGATTCAGACGACGTCTATCAACTGAAGTGAGTTCATGACAGAGGACAGCGGCAGGAACGGCGCGGAAGAAAACACCCGCGGTGAACGCAGGCAGGGGAAAGCCGGCACGCGCGACAGGAAACGCCACCTGGTGCTGGTGCTCCTGGTGGTGCTGTTCCTTCTCGCGCTGGCGATTGTGTTCACCAGGCCGGTGCTGGTCAGGGGCCACAACGCGACCGTCGACAACCCGTGCGACCCGACCATGCAGGTGTGGACCCTCTCCTGGGACCTCCACGCCCTCTCTCATAACCCCTTCAACCTGTTCAACGCGAACATCCTGTATCCGAACCCACATACCCTTGCCTACTCTGACCACCAGATCGTCAACGCGGTGCTGTCGATCCCGTTCATGGCCCTGACCCGCAACCCCGTCCAATCGACGAACTACTTGCTGATATTCAACTTCTTCCTATGTTCCCTTGGCGCTTACCTGCTGACCGTGCACCTGACCGGAAACCGGATAGGGGGGCTAGTCGCGGGGATAGCTTTCGCTTACGCTCCAAACAGGCTCGCCCACGTCACACACCTCAACCTCGTCTCCGCCGGCTGGATACCCCTGACATTGCTGTTCCTGCACAGGTACTGCGAGGAAAAACGGTCCAGGGACGCCTTCCTCGCACTCATGTTCTTTACCATACAGACGCTGACCACCTGGCATTACGGTATCATCCTCTCCGTGGCGGTGCTGCTGTTCCTGCTCGTCAGGCTGATAAGCAACCGCAGGACCTTTACGCTCAGGTGGACCGTGGCGCTGGCCGCGGCTTTTATCGTGGCCTTCGTCGTCATACTGCCGTTCGCGCTCCCGTATCTCGCGGTGCAGAAGGAAGACCCGCGGCTGAAACGCACCATCAATGATGTCGATATCTTTTCCTCGGACGTCCAGGATTTCGCGGTCGCCCCCAAGGAAAACCTGGTCTGGGGGAGTATCACCAGGGGTATAAGGGGGGACATCGACAAGCGGGGCGGCGGCGAGAGGGCTATCTTCCCCGGCCTGCTGCCGCTCGTACTGGGCCTGGGGGGCATCTACTACCTCTTCCGCAGGGGCAGGGGCGAGCAGCGCTTCTCCCTGTATTTCTACTCCACGCTGCTCATCGTCGCGGCCTTGCTGTGCCTGGGCAGTTCGCTGTACCTTTTCGGCCACAGGTACGGCATCCCCATGCCGTACAGGCTGTTCTATTACCTCTTTCCCGGCTTCAAGGGCATGCGGGTGCCCCCGAGATTCTCGATACTTATATCTCTGTCACTGGCGGTCCTGGCAGGGTTCGCCGTAAAGGGGCTCCTCTCCTGGATCACCTCGAAGCGCGGGGTCAAAGTGGCGGCCCTTGCCTCCGCGGCGCTGGTGCTGGTGCTGCTCCTCGACCTGATGTCAATAAACCTGCCCATGGCGAAGGTGCCGCTCAAGGACCAGTTCCCACCCGTTTACCACTGGCTCAAAGACCGGCCGGGAGAATCCCCCACGGTGGAGCTCCCGCTGGCCAGCTACAACCCCCGCACTTTCAACATCAACCTGCAATGGGAAGCGACCTGGCTCATGTTCGAGCCGCTGCGGACTTACTATTCGACCCTGCACTGGAAGAAGATATTCAACGGCTTCACCAGTTTCATCCCCAGCACGTATTACGACGGCGTCTACGCCTGCAGGGACTTCCCCTCACAGGAAGCGATGGACTTCTTCAAGAAGATGCGTATCAGGTACGTGGTAGTCCACGGGAACCAGGTAGACCAGGCGACACTCGAGGAAGTCAGGGACTGGGACAGACGCCATAGCGACTTCAACCTGGTAACCAGCTTCGGCACGGACTACGTGTACGAGCTCAGGGGGCCTTAAACAGCAGCAGCCCCGCTACCAGAGTACTGATGCGCGGGGCGCTGTGATGCCTATTCTACCCTTATTACCATAAATGAGAAGGCTTGTTGCCGAAGTCCGGAAGGCCCGCCTGCCATTTCTTGTACTCGTTCCAGGCGGGCATCGCGTTGCCGTTGGCGTCGAACAGTCCCTGGTTGCTGTCATCGCCCGCCCACTCCTGTGTGGGTTCATCCATGTCCTCGTAGATCCAGATCTTCCTGCACCCGGCCGCCAGCAACGGGGCGATGCCGCCTTCTCCTATCGCCCGCCGCTGACCCTCGGGGGTGTAGCCCCAGTAAGGATCGACGCGCGCGTAACTGGAATGAGGCCATCCGATCTCCGAGACAACCGCTTCAACGTTCGGGTATCCGCTGTTGCTGCAGATGCCCTGGACGGTGCTGTAGTACTCGGCCCACAGGTTCGGGTACTGATAAGGGTGCAAGGCGACCCCATCCGCTATGGTGCCGATGCTGACCGAACGGTTTACCTCCACCGTCGTGCGGCTGTTGGGCAGAAGCGGAACGGTCTGGTTCTGGGTGGTGCCGTCGCCGAACATATATGTGATGGTAGCGTTCGCGGGCTCGGCGTTCGGGTTCTGTAGGGTCAGCCACTCCTCGAAGCCCTGCCGGGTCGTTCCCTCCGCGAAGTACCACTCCTTTTGCTTGCCCTGGCTTCCGAGCTCGACGTGCCCGCCGTCGAACTTGTTGCGATAGTTGAAGTACATCGGGCGCTCGACGATTATCGGGTTGTCGGAATTGAGCTGGACCGAGACGTCCTTGTCGTTTCCGACCTCTTTGTTCACATCTATGGTCTCACGCGAATGCGGGCCCACGATTATTTGGCCCGCCTGCGTGCCTCCTCCGTTGAACATGTATGTCAGATCAACCTTGGAGGGCTTCTCCCCCGGGTTCTGGATGGAGATCCACTCCTCGAAGGCCCCATCGTTCTGGTTGTTCCTGGTCGTTCCTTCAGAGAGGAACCAGGAGGTCGCGGGTGCCGTGGCCCCGACCTGCGTGTGCCCGCCGGTCCACGCGTTGTGGTAGGCGAAGTACATCGGCCGCTCGGCGATTATCGGCTGGTTCGACTCGATCTTCGTAGAGACGTCCTTGTCAGGCCCGACCACGCCGTTTACCAGTATCGTCTGTCGTGACGTAGGTGGCATCTGCACCGTCTGGTTCTGCGTGCCCCCGCCGCGGAACATGTAAGTCAGGTTGACCGTGGCGGGCGCCGGGTTCGGGTTCATCAGGCAGATCCACTCCTCGAAGCCGGCGCGGGTCGTGCCCTCGGCAAGGTACCACGTCTTCACGGGGCCCGCTATCGCCGCCTCGTCACTCCCGCCCGTCCAGGCGTTGTGATAGGCGAAGTACATCGGCCTCTCCACGACTATCGGTTGCGGTGACGTCAGCCTCGCCGAAACATCCCTGTTGGGGCCTACGGCGCTGTTGACGTCGACGGTGGCCCTGGAGTGCGCGGGAACGCTGACCGCCTGGTCCTGGGTGCTCCCACCGGGGAACATGTACGTTATCGTCACAGTGGTATCAACGCCGCCCGGGTTCTGGATGCAGATCCACTCGTTGTTCCACGGATAAGTGTTGCCCTCCGCGAGGTAAACCGTCTTTCTCGGCGCCTCGATCCCGGCCTCGGATGTGCCGCCGGTCCAGGCGTTGTGATAGTTGAAGTACATCGGTCGCTCGGCGACGATATCGCGGTCGGCAGTCACTTTCATCGAGATGTCCTGGTTGCCCCCGGCGAGCAGGACCCTGTAGTTGTAGTAGTCATCGCCTCTGGCCGGATCGTGATAGATACTGTTTAGCAGCGAACCAGTCATCACGTACGCGTTCGGGTCGGCCTTCTTTATCCCCTGGTAACCGGCCCTCATCAGGCCCATGTACTGGAAATCACTATAGCCGTAGAAGTAGATTATGGGTTCTTTCAGTTGAGCCGGCGCCGCGTCGAGGTCGTACCCCGGCTCCTGCCATATCTGGTAGAAATCTACGTAACCCTTGTACCGCCGCGCCACCACTTCGCAGAAATGCTTGAACCAGCTCATGTTCTTCGGGGGCGCCAGGCCGGGGTTACTGGAGGCGCCGACGTTCCACGCCCACTTTGGTACCGGAGCGCATATCGTTACCAGTATGCTGTTCACGCCCACTCTCAAGGCGCCGTTTATCATGCCGTCGGCCTTCGTCCAGGAGTATTTTCCTTTTTTATGCTCGATCCAGTCCCATGCCAGGCCTACCCTCATGTTCCTCACGTAAGGCCACTGGGAAGAGGGAATCTTCGCGTTCAGGTCATCCTCTGGATCATGGCTGAAGAGGCCTAAGAGCACCCTGCCTGAGACACTCGACGCCGACTTTGCCACGGAACTCTTCGCCGCCGGCAACAGGCTTGCTGCGGGTATGAACCTGTCCGTTTTTGCGCGGAGGGAATCGATCTGATGAGCCGCGAGCGGCCCGGTCAACGCCAGCGCGAGCACCAGCAGCGCGGCGAGCCCTGCCATCAATAACACCTTTGACCTCGAATTGAACCTGTGAAAACTGATCTCCATGGTTATTACTCACACCTCTCTTGCTCGTCTTTCGTCTATCACGAATCCGTCAATTGTACACAAACTGTATTCTCATGCAATGAGAAAACACCTTCGCATGGATAAAACGCAATATATGCTCCCTGGATACTGTGGTAATACCGAGATGTTGAGATAACTGCCTTCCCGTGGGCTACAACCCTTTACCCGTGAGCACTTCGGTGGAGAACTCAATGTACCGTCGTGCCGACGCCTGGATATCATGGTTGACGAGAACGTGTTTTCTCGCCCGCTCTCCCAGGGCAAGCCTCTCACCGGCGTTCTCGATATAATGAATGAGGTGCTCCACCAGCTCGCCCTCCTCGTTCTCCCCGGGTGTCACCTTGATACAGCAATCATCGGGGAACTCGCTGAAAGCGTAATGGTCCGAGAGGATGACCGGGCTGCCGGTGCCCATCATCTTGATAACGCTGCCGCTGGTCTCACCCGCGCTGGGATGACGGAGCGCCACGAAGATGTCCGGGACATTAAGGTACTCCCTGAACGTCCGGGTGTCGACGAAGCCGGTCACCAGGACGGCCTCGTCGAGGCCCAGTTCCTCTATCCATCGCAGGGCCTCGCAGCCGGGCAGCATCTTGCCGACGAGCAGCAGTTTCGCGTTGTACCCGTGCGCCCTGATCGACGCCAGCGCCCTCAACAGCACGTCAACCCGCTTGCTAGAAGTGATGTATCCCAGGGAACCGATAAGAAAGTCATCGGCGCTGAACCCGAGTATCTCCCTCAAGAGCTCCGGAGACCGCATCTGGTCTATCGGGGGCGGTGCGTAGTGATGGTCGATCTTCCTGACCACCGCTCTCGGGTTCACCTCCAGGACCGTCCTGCGGGCGAACTCGCTGTGCACGATCACCCCGAGGCTGCTGTCGATGATGCGGTCGACCAGCGGGTAATTGAACCAGGAGTTCTCGTCGCGGTCCTCGAGGGTGGTCTTCACTATCGTTGAACGTTCCGTGTTGTAACAGTAATCGACCTCCCTCAGGTATTCCCTGAGGCGGTTGTTGCCCACGGTCTGGGAGAACACGAAGTGGTGGAGCATCGGCTCGTGCAGCACCACCAGGCCGGGATATTCCAGGAGAACGGAGTAGATGAATGAATGGTTGTCGTTGTTGCCCATATGGTACAGGTGGAGGTCGTAGTCGTACCTGCCGTGGTTCTCGTATATCTTCCGGTAGTTGTGGATCCTGAAGTAATCGTAAAGCCAGGAACTGGACGGCTGGTAATCGTCGATGAAGAGGTCAATGCGCCCGAAGCCGGCGAGATACTCCAGCAGTTCCTCGGAGTAATCCGCCACCCCGGACTTGATGGGGTTCAAGGGGCTGAAATACGCTATCTTCAACCTATATCTCCAGGTAACCCACGGTACGCCTCAACTACCCCCACCTTTCATCCCCGGGTCTCTGTGCCCAGCAACCCTAATCTGTTGTACGTCCGAGCGGGTGGAAATCGGACATTTATTTTCTCAGAGCCGATTACTGTCGAAGCATAACATGCCCGATGCAGGGGGGAGCGCGGATTTACACCGATGCCTGACAATAATAAGATAACTACTGTTCGCCGCTGCTCGGGATCGCATGGAAACACGAGGACCGCCGGGGCAGCGCGGTCATCAAAGAAGGAGGCTTTTTATTGTCCAGAGTACTGGTCGTTGGGCAGGTCCCGCTCCCGTTCGAGAACCTGAAGAAGTTCTACGCCCCTGGCGCAAGAACATGGCATTTCGCATCGCCGTTGATCAGCGACGGTCACGAAGTTGTGATAATGGGAATTCGTATACCTTTCGTCTACGACGAGACGCTGCCCGAAATCATCAAGAGAGAGGAGCGTGGCTGCACCGTTTACTCGGTATCGCCGGAGGTGGCGGAGGGCGGACAACTCATGGAAGAGCTTGTCACAGAGTACGACCCGCAGTGCATCATCGGGGTCAACTCGTACCCCTCGTACATCGCTTGCATCTCCCGCAAGGACCTGCCGATCTGGGCCGACATCAACGGCTCACTGCTCTCCGAAGCCCAGTTGAAGGCGGCCGTCTACGAGGATGATACTTACCTGGACCACTTCTACAGGATGGACCACGCGGTGGTGATGCGGGCGGACCGCTTCAGTACGGTGGCGCTGAGGCAGAAATACGAGCTCGTCGGTGAGCTGGCTTTCGCGCGCAGGCTCACGTCCGCCACCGCCGGTTACGATTTCGTCGTCGATATCCCTAACGCGGTCCCGGATACCCCCTTCGAGCCCGAAGGTGCACGCCTGCTGCGGGAGCGAACCGCCGGGGATTTCCTGGCGCTCTGGAGCGGCGGCTACAACACGTGGACGGACATAGACACGCTCTTCCGGGGACTTTCACTGGCGATGGATAAGAATCCCCGCATCAAGTACGTATCTACCGGGGGCGCTATAGACGGGCACGACGAGCTCACCTATCCCTCGTTTACACGCCTGGTCGAGAAGTCGCCCCACCGCGACCGATTCCTGCTGGAGGGATGGATAGACAGGGACGTGGCCAGGTCATACTACCTGGCCTGCGACGTGGGCATAAACATCGACGCCGCGACCTACGAGGTGATGTTCGGCAGCAGGAACAGGATAATGGACTGGGCGATAGCCGGGCTGCCCGCGATCTCCACCGACCTGTGCGAGCTCACTTCGGAGTTCGCGTCAAGGGGGCTTCTTTTCTCTTTCAAGCCGGGTGACCCGGAATCGCTGGCGCGCCTGCTGCTCGAAATGGCAGGCCGGCAGGAGGAGCTTGCCAGGACGGGGGAGCGGCTCAAGCAGTACGTACAGGAGCGGTTCTCTTATCAGAATACGACAAAGGCGCTGCGCGAATGGGTCGCTGACCCGTCCCATTCACCCGATTACGAACAGCGGAGATCTAACTTCCTGCCCCCGCCACCGCCCATAACGCCGGAATCGAGCTCGTGGGAGAAGTTCAGGTTCTACGTCAAGAACGAGGGTTTACTGGTGATGGCCAGGCGGTCGTTCGAGCATCTCTTCAGAAAGGTAAGAGGCGGCTGATCAGCGCCTGCCGGGCGCGGCGGGGCTGTAGCCCTTTAGATCGGGGCCGTTTTACTGGTTGTGATCCTGTAGACATCCACCGGGAAATCGAAAGGGACCGTCCTGGGTGGAGCCGGTTTCTGTGTCTCCTCGACCGTCCAGGAATGGAAAACCGCTGTTCCGACCTGTTTCCTACGATACACCTTCGAATACTTGAGCGCTTCTCTACCCGGGGCTACCACCAGGTAGATGCTCTTTCCCTGCTTTTCATAACTCTTCATGAACTTGTAGAACCACGGGTCGTTAAGATACGAGTCTCTCCACGGCCTTATGACCTGTCGCCCCTGGAAACTCCTGAGCGGGGCCGCGAGGATGTGCCCGGCCAGCTTGTCGCACACGATGACGGCGGGATCTGGTGCCAGGTTGGACACCTCCACGACGAACGGGTACGACTCGCGGCTGCCGTTGACCCGCGCGATCCGGACAGTGGGCACCAGGGTCCAGCCGAGGAGCGCGACACCCGCTATCAGGCTCACTGCTCTTGCCGACCACATCACTTCGCGGGATCTCAGGTCCCTGCCATGCCATTGGGTCCACAGCCAGTAAAGAGCGTAGGCTGCCATCAGGATTGAGGCTGGAAGGGCCATGGGGACGAACCGTCGCATGATGTAGACAAACGGCCCCGTTTTGATTTCGAACAGGAAATACCCTGTCATCATCAGGCCGGCCAGAGGCAGGATCAAGTTCTGGCTGTTCAGCCCGCGCCAGAAGAAAAGGCAGTATCCGGCCACGGCCAGGAAAGCGCCCAGTGCAGTCAGATAGTAGGCGAAATATTGAAACGAATGCGTCCTGAAGCCAACGATATTACCATTCACAATGATGTCGGGCCCTGGACGCGGCCATATCAAAAAACCATAAGCAACGGCCAGAAGGAGAACGACACCCGCCAGGGTGCTAACGTACTTCCGGTTTCTGCCCAACCACTCGACCGCCCCGGGGCTCAGCCGGTGTATGAGGAACGCCAGGGATACCAGCGCAACCAGCACGATAGCGACTGCCGGCCAGCCTCCCGAGATGTCCCTGATCTTTGCCTGCATTGCGTTGGCATACGGTCTGTAGGGCCCCGCTATCATCGCCAGCGTAAACATAAGAAAAGAACCGTAGGTCAGGAGGAAGGCACGGTCTCGCGTGACAGCCTTCCATCCGTCCCTGGCGATATAGAAGCAGTAGAGTAACCATAACGGCGCGATAAGCAGGAATCCATATATGTGGGCAAGCATTACGCAGCCGAGCCCGGCGCCAGCCAGGAAGCCCCACCAGGTTATTTCCCTGCCGTCACCGGAGGCCATCTCCTTCCGGTACCTGATATAAGCATACAGCCACAACAGGAAGAAGAACTGGGTCACATTCTCGGAGAACGAGGTCTTGGCGAAATAGACCTCGAGAAAGTTCACCACCAGAAAAACGGAGGCGGCCGCGGCGGCCCACTTCCCCATTATCTCTCTGGCGAGCATGAACATGGCCCAGATGGACAGCAACGCGAAGAAAGTGACTACAAAGAACCCCCCCCTCACCCCGAGGAAGACCATGAAAGCAGCCATCCAGGCAGGGAACAGCCAGAAGAACTGGGGAGTGAGGTTACCGCGAGCGAAATCGCTTATGAAGAACCCCGGTTCAAGAACGGTGTACTCTATCTCGTTCCTGGGCCTGTTCGGAAGCCTTGCTCTCCTGTACAGGATGTACTGCTTCTTCTCTTCGACCTTCGGAATGGCGTTGTCCCTCGAGAGAGCGCTCCCGGTCCTCTTTATGTTACCGGCGATATTCACGTAAACACCGTTGTCCCCGCCCCCGAACGCAAACATGAACGGCAGGGGGAAAAGCATCAGCCCCACAATCATTGCAATAATCACAAGGCGGTATTCACGGAATGCGTCGGCTATCACCGGGAGGCTTCTCCTCAACGAGTGAGGTCCCGGCCTCAACAGAACAAGCGTCAGCGTGAAATAGCCGAGAATACATGCCGCGAAGCTCCAAGCGTGGAACCACCCCAGAACAGAAAAGACGAGCGCGATCACCCCGCCGACAGCGACGCCCGCGGCGAACTGGCAGAAAAGGTCCGGCGGCCTGCCGGGTGCCCCCCATCCCCCACGATCCCCGCGGTGAAACAGCATCCAGGTAGCCCAACCCGACAGGTAGGTTAAGAGGAGAATCGCCAGGGCCCCCGGGATCTTGAGAAAAACGTTCAATATGTTTCCTTACGTTCCCCGCGACCTTCGCAGCCGCTCATGCAACAGGCCCGCGTATTTTAACGGCCCCTTGCGCCCCAGCAATTCACCTTCAGCGCACAGCGAATCGAGCACCCACTTGTCATGCTCCAACTCCCGTAACCGGGGGTCAAGCTCCGCGCGGAGCTTCAATTGGTGCGCGATGCCTTCATCTATATACGTCTCCAGCCGCTGCATCTCCATTTCCTGTAACCTCACGATATCACCCTCGACACAGACATCTTTCGTACTGTCAACTTGTTCGTCCCCGCGGCCTCTCCCATACAAGCACACTTCCATTTCCGGCGATAGGGACCCCGTCTCAAAGGCGCAGCCTTCAAGATACAATAGAAGCGATGTGAGGCTCACCGCCATCTCGTCCTCTCCCGGAAGGTGCTTTGCGGCCCGGTCCTGGATCCATGAACTCACCACCGACCCGAAACCCCTCGCCGCCTGGAGGCGATAGCCATCGGGCATCCATTTCTCCTCCTGGCCCCCGGAGGCGGTCTGCGGCCCTCCACCACCGTACCCCTTCGCATACTCTGAAAAGCCACAACGGGGAGGAAGACACTCAGACAAGCGTTCCACGAAAACCCCGCTCGCGTCTTCCGGCCGGAGCCTTTCCGCACATCGGACAATCACCAGGGCGCCGGCCTCTCCCAGCACACCGGAGAGGTCCCCGAAGCGTCCCGCTTCTTCGCCGTGAGGAACCCGGAAAAAAACGAGCTGGTAGTCACCGCGATGTTCTTCTTTTCTGACAGGCCCGCAGGTACCAACTGTATCGACGTGTTCGCTTATCTCGTGGGATACGACCGCTGCGGCGAAATCATGATCGAACCCTATTGCCAGTGCGCGCTTCGCTCGAGCGCCTACGCGTTCCCTGACCCAGTGGAGCCATGGCAGGCCATCACCGGATACCAGTCTACACGCGTACTCCATTATCGCTCTTACTTCCGGAGAGCCGGTTTGCCTGCCGGTGACCGGCCCATCGGGCGCCTGGCTTTCCGGGAATCGCTCTTCGACGGGCGGGGCAACGTCGGCTGAAATATCCTGGCCTGTCCCGGGGAATGCCCCGGCAGGCGCACTGCCTTTCATCACCGCGCGTACGGCACGCGCAATCCTGAACAAAACCCCGTTCTTCAATGCGGCGTTCTCGCACTGGCGCCTCTCTATCTCCTCTCTTGCCTGCGCCAGACGCTGCCCTGTCTTCCTGACACGCTCCAGGGCCTCTTTGTTCTCTCGGTCCACATGGACAAACCTGCTATGCAGTTCCGTTATAACACGTTCCTGTTTTGATATCTCGTCGCTGCGCGCCCGGTCGGCAGTCTTTGCCTCTTCCCCGCCAAGCGGCAGGGGTCTTTTCCTGTAAACCCCGAACGCGAAGTCAGGTTCCAGCAGGTCACCCTCTATAAGAATCTCCTCGAGCAAGGCCGCCAGTCGCAGGAACGAGAGGTCCAGTGGGTCTTCCTCGTTGAAATTATCAAGGATCCCCGCAAGCAATGGATTGAGGAGCGAGCCGCCTATCACGCGTCTGTCAAGCCGCTCGAAGTACCTGTCAACGACTTTCAGTATCTCGTTTGAACGTACGGCCTCCGAGGGATCGTTGACGACCATGTAAGCTACGTCGGCGGTCTGTGGCTGTTCGACCGTGCAGCCCCTGTAGTAATTGAATCGGTACTTCTCCGGCAAAAATCCATAGACATCCCGGGCTTTCTGAAACTGACACGGTTTCCACTGGAAACGGCATGGGCCGATATACTCCCCTATCGCGAACAAGCCATCCGCTTTCAGGCTGGTGTATATCTGTTCAAGGCAGAAGTCGAGCCTGATTATGTGGTGCAGAATGAAAGCGCAGAATGCGATGTCGAACCTGTCCAGCGGCAGATGGTCCGACTCCATGTCGGCCTGTGAATACGTGATGGGCATATCGCCAGCGGCCCGGCGGGCTATCTCTATCGCGCCAGTCGCTATATCGATGCCCTCCATCGCCTGGCACAGCCCTTGCCCCAGGACGTCCCGCTCCAGCTCTCCGGTTCCACAACCGATGCTGAGCCCCAGGTCGAGAGTCCGGGGAATAAATCTCTCGTGTATCCAACCGATCCAGTTACGGCCTTCAGTTCCGGTCACCCGCCTGTTTATTGTCAGGCCGATGATCCGTGACTGGCTCCAATCGACGAGCGGTGCCTTCTCCTCGACCCGCTTTTCCGCCTTTCCGGACCACCAGGCCTCCACCTTCTCAAGCCTGTCGTTTTTCACCGGTTCTTCTCGCTCGGGCGACTGTGGCCACTTTGCCAACTTATGCTCCAACTCTCATCGGGATGACCGCGCGATACAGCGCTACAGCGAATCGGTAAAAACATTCTAAAGGATCACGTTCCGGCGGCGGGGGCGAGAGGCTTCCCGGTTGAAAAGCCTATTTCCTTCCCGTATCCCCCAGCCATCAGGAAGCTTCCCTCATTCCCCGGTAAGCCACCAGGGCGTAGTCACCGTGGCTGAAGAGCAGGCGGTTTATCTTGTAGAAGTTCCTGTCGACCTGGCGGAAAAGCTCCTGTTCGCGGGAATCGAGTATTACGCCGCTCGCTGTCAGTTCCAGCTCCTCGAGGTGCTCCTCCGGGGGGAGCGGGTTCAAGAACATCACCTCAGGCTCCAGGAAGTCATAAGAAAGGCACAGGAGTTTGAGGGTCTCGGGATGCATCGGGTGTACCCGGGCGGATTCCTCGAGGGCGTAACTCGCGACCGAGTACAGCGAGAAAGGGTTTGGCGTCTCGATCACCAGGACGCCTTTATCAACGAGCTTCCGGCGGCAGAGGTTCAGCATCCGGATCAGGCGGGCGGGCGGCTGGTGGCCCGCGAACCGTGAGAGCACGATCCCGTCCAGTGAGGATTCCTTCAGCGATTCGAGGTAGTCGATAGGGTCCGCCCGCGACACGTCAAGGTCGTTGTCGCGGCAGTACTCGACCAGGGTGGGGTTACTGTCGATGCCTCTCGCCGGTATCTCTTCCTGCGCCAGCAACTGCAGGAACTCGCCCCTCCCGCACCCTATCGCAAGGATGTTCCTGCATCCGCGGAAGTACTGCAGGTATACGCGCTGGCGGTCCTTGACCGTGCGCGGTGAACCGTGTACCCGCTGCTCGAGGGTCAGGATATCCAGTGAATCGAGCAGGTCGCCTGCCTCATTGCCGCCGTTCCCGCCCGCCACTTCGCACACCGGCTCTACTCCCTCAGTGCGGTTTCTCAGGCGCATGATCTCGTTCTCGAAATCTATCATGCGCCGTTCAAGGTACCTGTTCATGAACAGGATATTTGCGCGGAAAAGCGCCAGGTCCCTGTGCATAATAGTGCTCAGGATATCCTCGTTGATCTGGAGATGGTCGAGGTATCGCTTTATCTCGTTGATACTGCGGGTGATGTGGGCGTTGAAAAGGGCCTGGTTATACAGCGCGGGCATCACGTACCAGGAGGTCAGCCTTCTGATCACCCTCTTGAAAAAAGAGAAAAAAGGCCCGAGTACCCTGCGTTCGGAACCAACCTCACCCGGCAGGCTCCGGTCGTAGATGGCGTTCACGAGGTGGAGGTTCTCCATCAGCGCTTCGTCATCGAAAAGAGATATCCTGTGGCCGTTGGGCGACTTGTCCCTCAGGTGGCGGCTGAGCTCATCAAGGGTATCCCCCGCGCGTTTTGCCTGCTTCTGGTTGTTATTCATGTCGAGACGCTTCTTACGCATTTTTCGCAACTCCAGTGAGGCAGATGAGCCTTCCCACGAGAAAAAACAAAGCGATTATAGCACAGCGCATCTAGTACCCCGTCCTATAAACACGCTTGCATTCTCGGTACGACACCGTATCTACTGGACGGTGTACTAGCCAGATATCTCCAGAAGCCTCTTCTTGATGCGCCCCGCTGCGTCTGTCCAGGTCCACTTCTCTCGCGCCATGATCGAAGCCCTGAGGCCCCTGGCGCGGCCCTCTTCCTGGTTCTCATAGACATGCCTCATCAAGGAAGCCAGGTGGTCCACATCCGGGTCCGCCCAGCTGAAACCCTCGTAGTAAGGACACCTGGCCACCGCGGGAATCAGCCCCTTTGTGTTTATAGGATATCCGACCTCCTCGTTGAAGAACTCGGTCTGGGCGCTCCAGCGGGTACTTATCACGGGCAGCCCGCACGCCATCGCCTCGAGTGTGGGCATGCCCCACCCCTCACCGCGGGTAGGCAGCACGAAGCAGTCGCTCGAGCAGTAAAGCGAGCCCATCTCGTAGCTCGGCAGGTTCTGGTTGAGCACGATCACTACCGGAGCCCGGTCACCGCGAAGCCGCAGGGCCTCGATCTGCCTTTCTATGTTAACGGCGGGGTCATTATTGATGACCTTGAGCACCAGCAGGACGTCGTCATCGCTCGAGAACTCCCGGTTATAAGCCTGCAGGAGGACCTCCGGGGCCTTGCGCTCGCCCCATTCGAACACGGAAAGGAAAACGAACCGGCCGTTGAGCCTGCGCGACTTGATGAACGGATGGAAATAATTGATATCAACCCCCAGGGGCATGACCTCTATGGGCCTGGTGACCCCGCTTGAGGCGAAGGTTTCCCTGTTGAACTGTGAAGGTACCCAGACCTCGTCGAGGGCGTTAGCCTGCTCGACCCAGTCTGCGGGTATGCCAGTGACCTCCAGCATCGAGTAGCCGACGCGGTATCTCCCGCTGTTCTTGAAGAACACGTCACCCTGCCCGTAGACAACCTGGGTTATATCCAGGTTCTTGGGTTTCCTCCTGACCTCCATTATGCGCTCGTCGTCATTCGGCGGCTCCTCGACCCCGTAGACGAAACCGTAGCGGACATCGACATTGAGCGATTCCAGGGCGAGGACAAGGTACTGTGAGGAGACCGAGTACCCGGTCGGCGCGTTGATCCAGGAGTGCCACATGACGCTTGTCTCGTACCTGTTACGGTAGAAATCCTCCCACCGATCGCGAAAGCGGGCGCGGTATCGCTCCAGGTCGTCCTGCCGCCGACTGCCGGGGCCTTTCTCAGCCGGGACGTGCCGCAGGAGCACCCGGGCCTTCCCCTCGCATACGACGGGCAGGCCGGCCGCTTTCACCTTGAGGCAGAAATCAGCGTCTTCGTAGCCCGCCCCGTACTCCTCGTCGAATCCACCGTTGACCTCGATCGCTTTCCGGCCTATGTACATGCATCGGGAGTCGACCCCGTCGACCTCACGCGCGTAATAGTACTGGTTGATGTCTTTCTTCTGACCCCCCACGGGGAAGAGCTCGCATTCGGGAAGTATCACGTGCTTCCCGGCATGCACGATAAGCCCCCTGTCGTCAATGATCTTGCAGCCGCATACCCCGTCACCCCCGACCGACTCGGCGGTGTCCATGAGAAGCCTGAGCCAGTCCGGATCGACAAGCCGCACCCCGGCCGAGAGCAGGATGACGTCACCAGCGGTGTCCTTTATCCCTTTGTTCTTCCTTTCCCCTGAGGTGGCGTTGTCGCCGACCTCGACCACCTCAAATCCAAGGGGCCCGAGGGCCTGCCGGGCGGCCGGGACGTCGCTGCGTCTGGCCACGGCCGACACTCGGAGCCCGGTCGCGTCGGGGTTCTCGGACAGGGACCGGGCGAGCTCGGAGGCGCCCTCGCTGCCGTCCCAGTCATGGATTACGATATTCGTAGCCTCTGCCATGGTTCACCTGTCTCTACTCATACGCCCGCGTGCCGGTCAGGATATCCCGGGGGCTCACTTCCGGGCTACCGCCGCGTAATCCATGTGGCTGAACAGCACCGAGTTCAGCTTCTCCAGGTTGCTGTTCAGCTCCGCCAGCCAGGGCTCCTGGGGGCCCTTGCCCTGCGTCACGATCCTTGAAAGCCGCTGGTTCTTCGGCACCGGGTTCATCATCTTGATCTCGACATCACGGAAACCCGCGGACAGCAGCAGGAACCGCATGGTCTCCGGATGGATAGGCTGGACGTGGGAAAGGTCGGCGTAGAAAAAACTGGCGAAGATCAGCAGGCACTGCGGGTTTGGTGTCTCCACCACGATATAGCCCCCCGGGCTCATCTTCTGAAAGGCAAGCCCCACCAGCTCGATCAGCTCGCTCGGCGTCATGTGCTCGGCGACCTGGGAGATGAACACACCGTCCAGGCTATCGTCAGGCAGTCCCGCCAGGTGTTCGATCGCCTCGGCCTGCTCGGCCTTCAGCCCCGCGTCGTTACAGAGCTGGATCGCGTCGCTCTCCAGGTCTATCCCGCAGGCGCCGATTCCTTTCTCCGCCATCAGCTCGAGGAACTCCCCGCGCCCGCAGCCGATGTCTAGCACGTTCTCGCATCCAGAGAAGTGCTCCAGGTACGGTTGCAGGCGGCTCTTGATGAGTTCGCGGTCCCCCCTGTGTATGCTCTCGAACCAGTAGTAGTCAAAATGGAAAGGCGGTACGGCCCCGGACCGCTCCACCGGCACCACGCGGTCCTTCCCGACCCCCCGGAGCTGGACCTCCGAGAAAGCTCCCTGGACTAGCGAGCCCGTCGCCGTATCACTGTCGACGGCCTGTCGCCATGAGCGTTCCAGCCGGCCGATCCTCTGGTCGAACCTCTCGCCCTCCAGGGCGCCTACCCTGTCCTCGAGTTTATCCTTCTCCAGCGACTCGAGCCTGTCGTTAACGCTCCGGAGCTGGTCCGCTATCTCGTGCAGCGCCCTGTCGGTGGCGGCATGCATCCTGTGCAGCTGGGCGATCACCGGGTTCACGTACCAGTACATGACTTTCAGGATCATCCTCTTCGCAAGCCGCTTGACCGGGGCTTCGATCCCGTCCTGGCGGCGGGCCTCTCCCTCACCAGGCCCCTCCTCCAGGGGCGCCAGGCTCTGGTCCAGGGAAAGCAGGCTGTCGGCTATGTTCTGCCAGGCGCCGGGCAGAAGATAGACGACGTCCTCGGTCTCTCTGACCTCTGAATGAAACGTCTGGCTGCGCCCGGTCTCGCGCTCATACAGCACGCTGGCGATATCCTCCAGGATGTCATCGATGTCGACGTCGACGGGCTTCACTTTTCGCTCACCCCTCCGCCCTGCTCGCCGTAACTTCACACGGTATGTAGAGAACACCCACGTCTTTGATGTCGCTGTGCATGTTGAACGTCGTGTTCTTTTCCAGCCAGTGATAGACGGTCTGCTCGTCCCTCGAGTGTACGGCCACGCTCACGAAATACCTTCCTTCCAGCATGGGTAAAGACTGGAGATCGAACTCGACCGTGCCGTCGCCGGAGACCGTTCCCATGTCCAGGCCCTTGAGGTTCGTGTTGGTGCCGTAAGCCGTGAAACCGCCGTAGTCTTCTATGCTGAATCCGAACACAGGGTCCTGTACCGGTTGCTCGGCCCTGTATGAGACGCGGATCTTCATCGGCTGACCGGTCTTGAAATCTTCGGAAGGCTGACCGTTGCCGTCGACGAGCTCAACCCCCGTGATGAGGATCTGCATGTTGCCGCGCTCGGAACCCTCTTCGGTGGATTCCATCGCCAGGTGGTAATACGGGACGACCTCCCTGGGAGAGCCGTCCTTTACCACCTTTCCCTGGTCGAGCATCACAACCCTGCTGCAAATCTCCTTGGTCACCTCCACGTTGTGAGTGACGAACAGAATCGTCTTGCCGGAAGCCTGTATCTCCGCGATTCGTTCCAGGCACTTGCGCTGGAACGCCTCGTCACCCACAGCGAGCACCTCATCGATTATCAGGATGTCCGGATCGACGTTGATGGCCACGGCGAAACCCAGGCGGATGTACATGCCGCTCGAGTAGTTCCTCACGTGGTTGTCTATGAACTTCTCGAGCTCGGCGAAGGCCACGATGTCATCGAACCTCTTATCTACTTCTTTCTTTGAGAACCCCAGGATAGAGGCGTTCAAGTAGACGTTCTCCCTGCCGGTAAGGTCGGGCTGAAACCCGGCGCCGAGTTCGAGCAGCGCGGCTATGCTGCCATTTGTGACTATCTTTCCACCGGTCGGATACAGGATCTTGGTGATGCACTTGAGCAGCGTCGTCTTGCCAGACCCGTTGGCGCCAATGAGCCCGAGGGTCTCGCCTTCCTCCACGTTGATATCGATGTCCTTTAGCGCCCAGAACTCCTCGTACCCGCGCCTGTTGAAAAACAGCACCTTCTCCTTCAAGCTCTTCACGTTCTCGTGGTGGAGCTTGAACCTCTTGCTGACATCTTGTATCTCAACCGCGTAAGGCATTTCCGTCACCTATATCTGCTCGGCGAAACCGCGTTCGGTCATGTGGAAGAAATAGTAACCTCCCACCAGAAAGAACACCGACAGGACGGCCGCGTAAATAATCCCCTTAACCGGGATGTAAGCCACGGCAACCTGGGAGTTTTTAGCGTAGTAATAAGGATTGTAGATGATGTACTGGAATAGAAGGACTATGTCGGCCATCGGATTCAGAAGGTAGATCGCTATGTACTTCCCAAACTTGCTGCTAATGAAATAACCTATGGGGTACACGATCGGGGTGAGCCAGAACCATGCCATGGTGGCCACCTCGACGAAATGCTGGACGTCGCGAAGGTACACGTTGGCCGCCGACACGAACAGGCAAAGGCCCATTGTGAACATGAGTTCCAGCAGAAACACCAGCGGAAACAGGATCAGGTAAGGAGAGAAATGCCACCTTAAGATGAGCAGGAAAAGGAAGAAAACCAGCATCTGGAGCATGAAGTGAAAAACGTTCGCGCCGACCGCCGCGATAGGAAGGATCTCCCTGGGGAAGTAGACTTTTTTGATGAGCCCGGGGTTATAGACGATCGTTGCAACCGACTGCATGAGCGAGTTGGTGAAAAAGAGCCAGGGAAGCAGTCCACACATCAAGAAGACCACGAACCATTCAATGTCAGTCCGCGGAAACAGGATGGAGAAGACCAGGGTGAAGACGGCGATCATTATCAACGGGGTCATGAACGACCATACGAACCCGAGCACGGAGCGCTTGTATTTGACCTTGAGCTCCTTGACCGTCATGTTCCAGAGGAGCTCCCTGTGAGCCCACAGGTCCTTCAGCCTTGCAATCATCAGTCAGTGTTCCTCTTTCCTCGACAACCGCTCAATTCTACCAGAAGGCCGCCTGGCCTTCAGCGTTTCACGCGGTAGCGCAGCAGGGTCCACAGGGCCCGGAACCCGTCCCTGGCCTTTATCTTCTTGCCGGCGGCGGCGCTGCGGCCTCGATAAGTGATGGGGACCTCGACAAGCCTGTAACCCCGTTTAAGCGTCTTCGCTGTGACCTCGGGGCAGAACTCGAAGCCCTCGCAGGCCAGGTCCAGCGAACGGAGGACGTCGGTCTTCAGGACCTTGTAGCAGGTGGCCTCGTCGGTTACCCGCTTCATGAACAGCAGTGTGGCCGCCCAGGCGAGCACCTTGTTCGCGACCAGGTTGAGGAACGCCATGTCCTGGATCCTCCCCTTGAAACGGCTGCCGAATACCACATCGGCTTCACCGTTGAGGATAGGCGCCAGCAGCCGCGGGTAATCGGCGGGGTCGTACTCCAGGTCGGCGTCCTGGATAATTACCATGTCACCGGTCACGCGCTCCAGCGCGGTCCTGATCGCGGCGCCTTTCCCACGGTTCCTCGAGTGCCGGATCACAGACACATCGGGGTCCTCCCCGTACGTCTCCAGCCTCTCGAAGGTGCCGTCCGTCGATGCGTCGTCAACGATGACGATCTCCCTCTCGACGTCCCCCAGGTCGACCGAGCGGACCAGGCCGATGACCTTTTCAATGGTCGCCTCTTCGTTGTATACCGGCACTATCACCGAAAGCTTAGTCATCTTCCTCCCGCTTCAATAGAGCGCGCCAGCCGGCGTCTCCAGATCAGTACCAGCAGGTAAATGGCCAGCAGGCCGACCGTGACCAGCGAAACCACGATCCCCGCGCATAGAGTCTTAGACCTGAACCGGAACTCCACCTTTCTCTGCCCTCCGGGAAGCATGACCCCCCTGAAGAGGAAGTTCGTCTTCAGTATCCTGCCCCGCCTGCCATCGACGAAGACCTCCCAGCCGGGATAGTCAACCTCGGCGGTCGCGAGCAGTCCCCTGCATGAGGGCGCGGTCTCGATGACCACGTGATTGGGAGAATGGGTGAGGACAGCCGTTTTTCCCTTCACCGCTTCTATCACCTGGCCCTCTTCAGCTTGATCTGACGGATCAACGACCAGGGCTTTCTTCCTCAGCGCGCGGGCATCTGCGTTCTTCAGTTCCTCGAAAGCCTGCTCATTATCGCGCACAACGACCGCGTCGGTCATCCATACCCTCGGCATGGCGGCGAGGTTCTCGTAGATGTGCACGCCGCCCTTTTTCCCCAGGTAGCGGAACTTGCCGCGAGACAGCGCCGGGTCGATCTTCTTACGGCTCATGAAATAAACGTCGTTCATCAGGTCCAGGAGGTGCGACCTCAAGCCCTTATCCTGGAAAAGGCCGAGCTGCACACCCGGCGCGAAAGACGGCATGACCAGGTTGCGGTAGCTGTTGTAATCAGAAAGCACCAGCGAATCGTCACCGGAAGCCTTCTCGAGGCCGTAAAGCGAGCCGTTGTCGAGCGACCGATACATGGTATCCGCGTCGGTCTCGACCCGGAAATAGCCACTCTGTCCGGCCAGGTAGCGCGAGGCGGCTGCGTCGGCGTAGACGTCATTCGGGTTCACTTTGACCATCGTCCACGGAACGTTCAGCGCCACCAGGTCCACCGCGACAAGCGCCACAATTGCCACCCCGAGCAGGGCCGCGCTTCGAGGCACGCGTGGCGCCAGTATCAGCAGCATTAGAAGGACGGCGAGCAGGAATGCGGGTAGAACAGTGCTCCGGATAGCCACCCCGGCCCGGTTGCCGTGACCTGTACCCTTAAGCGTCATGAACAGCGACACAGCGATCACGAGAAAGACGACCAGCACCAGAAGCACCGCGACAAGGCGAACGGCCGACCAGTACCTGGTCCTCTGGATCGGGTCTGCCAGCACCTTCTGCAGGTGATCCGCGCCGAACCCCGCCAGCAGCGCGGAGGCAAACCCGAATATCACCAGCGTCCGCGCGGGGTCCCTGAACCTGTCGAACAGCAGCCCGGATTTGAAAAGGGCGGTCCAGAGGTAGCCGGCGGGACCGAGCGCCAGTAAGAGTGACAAAACCAGCACCACCAGGAGGAAGATGACCAGGCCCTTGCGCTTCCTGAGTAAAGCCACCACCCCCAGCGCCGCCCCGACCATGCCGCAGTATCCGTACGTCTCCCACATCACCCAGCTTCCGACGTAGCTTCCAGGCGACGACCCGTAGAAGTGGGGGAAGAGCAAGGTTATCAACTGCCTGCGCGGCAGGTTGTAAGCGGCGGCGATCCCGTAGGGTATGTCCCGGCGTGTGGACAGCCGTGTCAGCTCGAACGTCGGGATCAGCTGGACCGAGGCCAGCGCGCCTCCGACCAGCACCGCGATCCCCAGAGCGCCCAGGCCGAACAGCAACCCGGGCTGCTGCGGGTCCCCCCTCCACCGGCTTATCGCCGTATAGATGACGAACAGCAGCAGGAGAAGGCAGAGATAGAAGATCGGCTGAAGGTGCCCGGCCAGCAGGGCGACGCCAAGGCACGCCCCCGTAGCCACCGCGTAGGAGAGCCTGCGCCTGTTCAACGACCTGTAGAAAAGGAAGAACACCAGAGGTATCCAGGCCGCCGCGCTCTGCTGGTTGATGTGTCCGGCGTGCGCCACCAGGTAGCCGGAGAACATGTAAGTGATGGCAGCCACCGTCGAGCCGGCCCTTCCTATCTTGAGCTCCCGCGCCAGGATATAAGTGAACAGGCCGGCCAGATAGAAATGGAAGACCACGAAGCCGCACTGCGCTTTCAGCGAGAAGTCGGCGCCCGCCGCTCCGTACAGGCCCACCATGAGCAGGTTGAACGGGTAAAGCATCGCGGTCTGGTAAGAGGCGAAGAACGGATGGCCGGAAAGCATGTAAGGGTTCCACAGGGGGAAGGTGCCGGCCGCCAGCGACCTGGCGGCGAAAAAGCGCGCGGGGTAGAACTGCCTCAGGAAGTCGACCTCAACCCCGAAAGACCAGTGACTCGAAAACAGGACGCGTGACCACACCACGAGGGTAAGGGCCACGAGTCCCAGGAGTATGAGCCAGTCGGCCCGGTTCCATCTCTCCCTCAGGGTCATGGGACAGCTCGTCTTTCAAGCACCAGGACCCCGTCCCGCTCGAAAACCGGCTTATACTCTCCCCGCTTCAACAGCCGGGATATCATCCTGTCGTATTCGTGCTTGTCGTCCGGCAGGGGCCACGGTGTCGCGCCCCTGTCCAGCGCGATATATGAGACCTCGGGAACAGGATAGAGGGCCGGGTCCGCGCCCTTTTCGCGCCGCCGGTATATGCCGGGCCACATGAACTTGCGCTGGTCGGTGTCGAGTGACTGGAGGTACTTCCTGCCCGCGTAATCGATGAAAGGCTGGGGGAACATGTATATCTTCTCGCGGCTCGAAAGGTGGGGCAGCAGGAACACCTGGGCGGATACCGACGCGTCCTTCGGTATCTTCGAGATGGCCTGGCGCATGGTCTTTACGTGAGGATCTGAGCGGTAATTGGCCATCTGCCAGGTCTGGGAAAGCGGGCTCGGCCCGGAGTAGAAGTTCCCCGCCATAGCAGAGGCCAGGAGGACGAAAGCGAGCGCCCCGGTGACAAGGCGGGGCTTCTTCGAGCCGTCGGCCCAAGCCCTGAACCTGGCCAGGGCGAAGACCACCGCGATGAACACGAACGGGATTATGGCTGCGGTGTACTGGTAGTTGATGGTGTGCTGGGGAGGGAAGTCGCTGAGTATGTTCACCAGGAAGGCGGGCAGAGCGGGCAGCAGGAACATCGGGGCCAACAGCCCCAGAAACGCCACCGGGACCAGGAGGTCGAATATGTATTTCAGGTTCGTCCTGGTCGCGACCACGTCCAGCGTGTGGAACGGATGCCGCACCATGTTCCAGGCGGCCTGGACCGGAGAGTTCCCGAACTGCCTGAGCCTGCCGGTGTACTGGAAGCCCTCCGGGCTGAGCCTGGGTATGGCGATAAAAACCGCCCCCAGGAAGTAGGCCGCTGAACCGATCGAGACTACTCTGCCCGCGCGCCTGTCGTACTTGAAATACACGACAAGGCCGAGCACCAGAACGGCGAGCGCCATGTCCTCTTTGCATATGGCCGCGAGAAGGCAGCAGAGGTAGAACCACCCGAACTTCCGGCGCTGGACCGCCAGTACCGCAAAGAGCAGGAACAATAAGCCGAACGTCTCGGGGTGAAAATCGAACAGGTTCATCTGCTGCAGGGCTGGATACAGAAGGTACGCGCCCGCGACGACCAGCGCCACAGGGCGGCTGTTGATCTTGTCCCGGGCAATAAGGTATATGGGCAGCGCCCCCAGTGCCAGCGCTATCGTCTGAAGAACGAGCAGGGCCTGGATGTTCCCGCGTATCCAGTAAAGCGGCACCAGCAGGAAAAGGATCGGCGCGAAATGGTCGCCGAAAAGGTTCATGCCCCTTATGGTGCTCGTCGCCCCCTTCCCATGGGACAGCAGCCACAGGACCTGGTTGAAGATCCCCAGGTCCACACCGGGTGTCCGGTAATTGGTATACCGGAGCATTGATAGCGTCACGAAAAGTGCCGTATAAACGGCTATGAGCATGAACAGGAGAGCGAGGAAGACGCGGTCGCGCCGTTTCTCCTCGGGCGTCCGCTCACTCGCGGCTTCGCTGGCAGTCTCCGCCTTCTCGGGCTCGGCAGACTCCGGCTCCGCGAGAGGTTCCTCCGGTGCCGCTGCGGCCGCTTCCCGGTTTTCCTGATTATTCTTCTCCATCGAAACGTCTTCCGATCGTTAACGCCATGCTTTCGAATATCTTCTGTCAGGGAGGCGGCAATACCTCGAATATCACCGTGGTGAGGTCGTGCGGCTCCGGGTAATCGTAGTGGTTTGTCCAACGCGCCACCTCGCGGATGCGCTCCAGGTCCTCCGGCCTCATGCCGATGGTGGTCAACTCCGCCTCCACGCCCTGCTCCGTCTGCCCGACAACGAGGTACCGAACGCCGCGCTGGTATAGTTTCTCCGTGAGGTACGGGGCCACAACGTCCCCGGCCTCCACCGGGAGGTCCCAGGGGACTGGCCTGACATAAAGGACATCTGCGTTGTACTCCCAGTTGAACAACGGCCCCGCGTCCGCCGCCACCTGCTGGCCGGGCGCGTTCTGAACCAGCCACTCCGCGGCCTGCGCCATGCCTTTGCCGCCGTGGTCGTCGGCGAAGGCCCTGTAGTTCTCCGAGATGACCGTGTTCGCCCTCACCAGCCCGTGTGTCACGAGCATCACCAGGAGACCGGCGACGACCGCGTATCCGAGCAACTGCAGCGAAACGGTAAGCCCGCGCCTGGCCCGCTCGGCCATCCTCCCCCCGGCAAGCCGACGGTTAAAGGTGCCTTCGGAGCCGAACAGGTACCGCACCCCGGTAGCCAGCTCCACCAGCAGGAACCCGATCATCATGGCGACCGCTGGAGCCGCCGGGGCCATGAAGCGCTCGTACGAGTAGTACCAGAACATGTGAAACACGACAAAGAGGAAGAACCAACCGAAAACCACCAGGAAAGCCTTCCACCGGCGGCGCGCGAGACACCAGGCCGAGCCGATGTAAAAGAAGATGTAGAACATCGCGTCGGACATGCCCTGCCAGCCGTAGACCTTGGCGCGGTGTTTCAGAAGCGCGAAGGTTATCTCCTTGTGCTGCTGGTACTCGATCGAGTATGCGGTTATCTTTCCGGTCGCTACCAGGTTGCGAACGACATAAAGACCTGTGGGGAGCCCGAAAACGGCCAGCATGAGCACCGGTTCCCACCAGCGCAGGCGAGACCCCCTGACATAGATGATCACGATAAGCGCCATGATCGGCAGGAACAGGACGCCTTCCCACCTCGTGAGAAGACAGAGCCCACCCGCGGCGGCGCCCAGCAGGCGTCGGCCCGGCGAAGCGCGCCGGCAACCGGTTATCAGCAGGTAAACCCCGCCGCTGAAAAGGAAAGTGAACATGCCCTCGGTCATGGGAAGGGAGGTCCACTTCAGGAACGTGGGCTGAAAAGCGATTATCAGGGCCGCCACGAGGCCGACCCATTTGTTGAAAAGCTCTTTGCCCAGTAGGTATGAAACCCAGACGGTGAGGGTGGCCCCGATGAGGGCGATCATGTTCGCCGAGCGCTCCAGCCCTCCGAAGATATAGCTCCCCAGCCAGATCGCTACCGGGTAGCCGGGCAGGTACTTCGTGTGTGCTACCCCGCGGACGGTGTAGGTGAAGGTGTCCCTTATCGACCGCGCCAGTATCAGGAAGTAGTAGCTGTCGGCGGTGTACTCTGTGTGGCGGGAAAGGTAGAAAAGCCTGATGAGGAAAGCGGCGGCCATGATGCCGAGCAGCAGAAGGAGCGGCCAGTGTTCCTTGAGGATGCGGATGGCCCGTTCGCGGGAGGAAGAAGCGGAAGCCGGGGCGGAATCGTGCACCGCCGCCGGGGTGGCGCCTTCGTCTGGAGGGGGGGCCCCGTCAAAAGTCTCAAGAAATGCCATCTAGCCTCTCGATGATCAAGCGTGAGATGACGTCCCAGTCGAGTTCCACGGCGACCTTCCCTGCCGCCTCGACCGCGACCTTTCGCAGCGCTTCCCCCTCGCGGTAAACAGAACGCAGCAGTACCCTCAGGTGATCGTAGTCCGGTTCGGCCCACATGAGGCCTTCCTCGGGTGAAGCGCAGAGCGTGTGGTCTATCGCGAAAACCGACGGAAGGTCCAGGAACCGTGAAGCGGAGCCCCACCCTGTAGTGATTACCGGCACCCCGCACGCAAGCGCCCCGGCTACCGCTGTCCCGCTCTCGGCTTCCCTTGCAGGCAGGACCAGGCAGTCCGCGGACCTGTAAAGGCTTCCGGCCTGGTAGGCGGGGATCTCGTGGTCCACCATGAAGACCACCGGCGCGCGGTCGTGTGGGAGGTTCAAGGCCTCGATCGACTCCTCGACTTCAGCGCCGGGACCTGGCGAGGTGACCTTCATCACCAGCACAGCGTTATCACCCTCGCCGAACTCGTCCGTAAAAGCCCTGAGCAACGTCCCGGAGGCGATAGGCGGGCCCCAGTCGAACGGCGCCAGGAAAGTAAAGCGCCCGTGCAGCGGATAGGCCTTTATGCCCGGATGGAAGTAGTCGGGGTCTATGCCGAGCGGGATGACCGTTATCTCTTTCCTGACCCCGGAGGCCATCGCCGAGTCCCGCTGGAACTCGCTGGTAACCCACACCTCGTCCATACGGTTCAACTCCCTGACCCACGCGTCGGGAAACCGGTCGTAAAGAGTGAACGCGTAGCCGATCCTGTATGAGCCGTCGGCCATGTCCAGCATTTCTGCCGGTCCGAAGGTGACCTGCGGGCGGTCCCTGTCCGCTTCCCTGTTCTTCATGTCGTTGATACGGAAATCAGAAAGCTCCGCGCGGTCCGCTCCTTCCAGGAAGGCGAGGTTCAGATCGACGCAGGCCCGGTCGAGCGCCCACAGCAGCTTGCAGCTCACGCGTGAGTAAAGGCCTTTGCCCGAGACAAAGGAGCGCCAGGTCAGGCGGCGGGTATAGCGCGAATCGTACTGGCCTTTCCACTTGGAAAGAAAGATCTCCCGCGAGCGCCTGAAGGTGCTGGAGAAATCCATGCGGTTCAGGTCGGTGGACGCGTTCTCGAGATGCTTCACCGTCGCCCGGCCGCAGCAGAAAACGCGGTAACCGGCCTTGCCGGCCTTCAGGCAGTAGTCCGTGTCCTCGAAGTACGAGAAGTAATCCTCGTCGAGGGCCCCGACCCTGTCTATGACCTCGCGCTTGATGTAAACGCAGGCGGCGATGACCCCCTCTACCTCCCGGTCACGGATGTACTGGCCGATGTCCAGTTCATCGCCCGGATACTCCTGGCCCCAGAAGCTGGGCGTCGGCATGTAGGTGCCGGCGTGGACAAGGTGCCCTTCCCCGTTCACCAGCCTGCAGCCGACCAGCCCGATGTCTTCCGCCGAGATAGCCAACTCCTGCATCCGTTCGAGCCAGTCCGGCTGGATAATCTCGGTATCGTTGTTGAGAAGGACCACGTCGGTCTCCGTCGCTCGGATGCCCGTGTTGTTACCGCCGACGAAGCCGAGGTTGCGGTCGTTCTCGATGAGCTCTATCCCCGAAACGCCCCGCAGGTATTCGAGCGTACCGTCCGTGCTCTCGTTATCGACGACCAGCACCCGGAAGTCAGGATGGGTGGTCTTCTCGAGCAGGGAGGTCAGGCAGGCGCGAGTCACATCCAGCCCGTTCCAGGTGAGAACGATCACGCTCACCGGCCGGTGATCATGCGCGGGCATTACCGCTCCTCCTCCTCAACCCCGTCCTCTCCCTGCCGCCCGGAAGCCTCTTTGTCATCGGTCAAGGCTTTCTCGAGCCCGGCGACACGCTCCTCCAGGTCGTCGAGGTTGTTGTTCATGTCAAAGAGCGTCCGGGTCACCAGCATGTTGAACTTCCTCACCTGGTGAACGAGAGGGTTTATGTACCACCTGAGCATAGAGCGGACCAGGCGCTTGTAAGCTATCACGAGCCGCCCGGCAAACCGTCGCCTCGTCCCCAGCTCGAACTCGCTTTCTATCTCCCAGTTCCGGCTCACCATGTCGAGGTTGATCTGCAGGCTCCGCGAATAGGGGGGATAGAGGAAAGCGAGGTTCGGCGCCCCCGGCCTTTCATGCTTCCAGAAGTCCGCCAGCAGGACATCCGGCGCAGCCACCGCGCGGTTTACCGCCTCCATCGCCTCTTCGACATTCATCCCTTTCTCGATCACCGTTTCCCCCCTCCGACGAGCTCGAGGTAAAGCTCCTTCACTACCCTGTACTTCCTGTCCCAGGTGAATTCCGAAAGCACCCTCTGCCTGCCGGCTTCACCCAGCCGGCCAGCGTATTCCCGGTCCTCAAGAAGTTTCTTTATCGCCAGCGCCAGTTCCTTGACGTCCCCGAACGGGACGAGCATACCGTCAACGCCGTCCCTGACCAGGCCGGGTATCCCTCCGGCCCGGGCGCCGACCACGGGCTTCCCGTAGAACCAGGCCTCCAGGAACACTATCCCGAAGGAGTCGGAGCGGGACGGCAGGACCAGCAGGTCGCAGGCGTCAAGAAGATCGCGCTTGTCTTCCTCGGAGACGAAGTCGAGCATGAGGCACTTGGATCTTACATTCTCAGGCAGCTGCTCGTAATAACGGCGGAAATCCTCGATATCGGTCCCGGCCAGCACCAGGCTCGACGGGTCGCCGTTCCGCCAGAGCGATTCCATGGCGCGGACCAGGTCAAAAGTCCCCTTGTCGTACGTCTTCGGGCCTATGTAACAGACGATCGGCCCGATAAGGTCGTGCTTTTCGCGGAAACGCCGCCCGCTGCCGCCCTCGAGCTCGCCCGGGTTTATGCCCATGCCCAGCAGCAGCATCTTTTCGGGGGGGAACCCTCTTTCGGCAAGGAAGTCCCGCTCTATCCCGGTCTGCACGAGCACCCTGTCCGCGCCCTCGATGAGCTTTAACTGGTTGTCGCGGGTGTAATGGCGCCTGACCTCGTCGTTACCGGCCTCGCCGAGATGAAAGAAAGGGGACATCACCAGTGGAATGCCCTGCTTTCTGGCGATGCTATATCCACTGTACAGGATCGAGTCGTACGGCAGCGCGGTCGCGTGCACGATGTCGAACCGGCCGGCCTTCCATGTCTGCCGGAGCATTCCCGGCACCAGCGGAGAGGGGAAAGAGAACACGCTCTTCGGCAACAGCCCGGGGATTTTACCCAGCACCCGCAGGGCCTGCGGGTGTTTGGGCAGCCTCCGGACCCGGAACCGGTTTATCTCCACCCCGTTCCTGACCTCGTGAGGGACGCTGGATCTTTCCTTACCGGGAAGCCAGTAGTGCTGGATATCTATCGCGTCGGTCGTGAAAACGGTCACCTGGTGGCCCTCGGCGGCAAGCCGCTCGCTTATCTCTATCATGAACTTCTCGGAGCCGCCCCGGGCCGGCCAGTAGCGGTGGATCAGGTGCAGGCACCTCAAGGAAGGCTCACCTCCCCAGCTTCCCAGGCCGGGAGGTCGGTGAGGATGAAATCACGCAGGGCTTCGCGGTAATGGCGCAGGGGCTCCATGCCCTGCATCTCGAGAGCCAGCCCCCGCATGACCGAGTAGGTGGGCCTCGGTGCCGGGCGTTCGAGTTCCCCGGTGGTGATCGGGGCCACGGGGGTGTCGATGCCTGCTGCGTCGAATATGTCCCCTGTGAACTCGCACCAGGTGCACGAGCCAGAGTTAGAGACATGGTAGAAGCCGTAAGCGCCCTTCTCTATGATCTCGAGCAGCTTGCGCGCCAGGTCGCGGCTGTATGTCGGGCAGCCTTTCTGATCGTTCACCACCCGCAGTTGGTCCTGCTCGCGGCCCAGTCGAAGCATGGTCTTCACGAAATTGTTACCGCCGACTCCGAACAGCCAGGAAGTGCGGCATATAAAGTAGCGGGACAGCACGGCCGACACGTAGCATTCGCCCGCGTACTTGCTCATCCCGTAAACGCCCCTCGGGTCGGGGCGGTCGAACTCCGTGTAAGGCTCGCTCGCCTCCCCGTTGAAGACGAAATCGGTGGAAACATGGAGCAGTGGAATGTCCGTATCCTGGCAGGCGAGGGCGAGGTTATAAGCGCCCAGCGCGTTCACCCGGTAGGCCTCTATCTCGTCCGACTCGGCCCCGTCCACATCGGTGTACGCGGCGGCGTTCAGCACGAGTTGAGGCGACACCTCTCTGACCCTGTCCATCACGGCACTGCGGTCCCTGATGTCCAGGTCCAGGTCGTACGCGATTATCTGGTGCTTGCCGCCGCCGACCAGCCTGAAATCGACGCCGAGCTGGCCGCGGCTTCCGGTAAGAAGGATTTTCATCCGCCCCGCAGGTAGACCCCCTTGATGCGGTATCAAAGCCAAAACTTCAAAATAGTCTAACATATATACGTTCGGGCACCGTTCACTTCGGACATGCGCCCGGGCCACGTACAGAACCGCTCTACTTCAAGACTCAGACCCTTTCGGTTATAATCCTACTGCCATTTGCCCGGCGGGCGGCCGCCCGAATCCCGGAGGCGCCATGGGGTCCGATTTCAAGGTCGAAGGTGAGAACATCGACGCGGCTTACCTCGAGGATGAGGTCAGCCGCAGGGTCGAGGAGCGCAGGGACACCGGGGTCTATTCCGGACAGGTGGAGGCCCTGCTGTCCGAGCGGCTTCCCGACGAGGAGTACCGGGAAGGCCTTCCCCCGCTCGCGGGTCTAGATTACGCCGCGACGAGGGCGCTCTCCGCCTGGGAGGTGACCGCGGCCTACCCGGTCGCGACCGAGAAACGCTTCTTGAGACCGCTGGTCATTTTTCTGAAAAGGATCGCACGCCTCTGGGCACGCGTGGCGGTAGGCCCGATACAGAGAGAACAATCCACGTTCAATCGTCACGTCGCCCAGGCTCTTGACGCGCTGCGCGGGCAGGCCACCATGGAAAGGGCCGATGAGCTCGCCGCGGAGGAAGACCTCTGCCGGCTGGTCGAATCGTTCATCGACGACAGCGAGTGCCGCAAGATAGCCGCGGCCTGCATGAGCGGCATCGGCAAGGTCGACCTTGTCACGGTGCTTGGCCCCTGCCCGGGGGGGCTGGTTATGGAGCTCATTGACAACGGGTACAGGGTGCTGAGGGTCTCTCCTGCTTCCAGCTGGGACCGGCCCGCCGACACCAGGCGTGCCATGCAGGGGCCGGCCCGGTTCCTCGAACAACTTCCCGAGGAGAGCGTTGCTGCTTTGCTCCTCCCCGAGATAGCGTTCTGGCTGAGGCCGGAAGCGCTGGTCCGTCTCGTTCGCCGCTCGTACCTGGCGCTCGCTCCCGGCGGCCCGCTGGCGATAGCCGTGCATTCATTCGCCGCCGGTGCCCCCGCTCCGGCATGGTGTGACACCAGGGTCGTCAAGCGGGCGCTCGAGCTTGCGGGATTCAGCGAGGTCTCAATCCTGGAAGAACTCCGGGAGCCGGGTGCCGGACCGTCCGGCTACGTGGCGGTAGCCCGCAAATGACCGGTGGAGGTACCGTTGCCCGCACCAGCCCATGAGTTCCACCCGGCGTTCGTCGTGCCCCGCTACGGTGAAGAAGTAGTGGGAGGCGCCGAGGACCTGGCCCGCCGCACGGCCGAGGAACTCGCCCTCAGGGGGTACCGGGTTCACGCGCTCACCACCTGCGCGCTCGACCACCACACCTGGAGAAACCATTACCCGGCCGGCACGTCCAGCCTCAACGGAGTCGATGTCATCCGCTTCGAGGCGCAGTCGCGCGTCAATGATCCCGGCCTCGCCCGCACAGTCACCGCGATATCATCGGGCACGCCGGTAAGCGAGAGGGAACAGCGCCGCTGGCTGGAAGGCGTCGTAACCAGCAGCGGGTTGTTCGACCATGTACGGAGCGAGGGTGCCGCCTATTCGCACCTTATCTTCCTTCCGTACCTGTTCGGCACCACCTACATCGGCTCGGGGATCGAGCCCGACCGCTCATACATCATCCCCTGCCTGCACGACGAGCCATTCGCCCACCAGTCGCTGATAAAGAAGATGCTCACCGGGGTTCGCGGCCTCATTTTCAACAGCCCGGGCGAGAGAAGGCTCGCCTCGCGCCTGCTCGGGGTCGACGACCCCGGCCCCGTGGTGGGGATGGGGTTCCGGCCGCTCGCTGGTGACCCCGCCGCGTTCAGGGACCGCACTCCCGTGAGGGGTGATTTCGCGCTCTACGCCGGCCGCCGCGAGGACGGGAAGAACACGCCCCTGCTCGTCGAATACTTCCGCCGCTTCGCCATCCAGAACCCCGGTCTCGCGTCGCTGGTGCTCATGGGCGCGGGCGAAGTCGCCATCCCGCCCGACTGCCTGCACGCCATGTTCGACCTTGGCCGCGTAAGCGAAAGGCAGAAGTGGGACGGCTACGCGGCCGCTTCCCTGTTCTGCCAGCCATCGGTCAACGAGAGCCTCTCTATCGTGCTGCTGGAGTCGTGGCTCGCGGGCAGGCCCGCCCTGGTCAACCGCCTGTGCGATGTCACCCGTGATCACGTCCTGCAAAGCGGCGGCGGCCTCTGCTTCGGAGATTATCCGGAGTTCGCTGAAGCGATGCTGGCCCTGCTGGAAGATCGTGAACGGGCGGACCGCATGGGCGCGGCGGGACGTCGCTACGTCGAGGAAGAGTATAATTGGGACGCAGTGATCGGGCGCCTTTTCAAAGCCCTGGGAGTGATGCCACCTTGAAGATCTACCAGCTAGCCGCTCGCCTTGAGTTCGGCGACGCGGTAAGCAACCACGTGCTGGAGATAGACCGCGCCTTGTCTTCCTGGGGTTACGAGACCGGGATATTCGCGAATACCATGGACGAGTTCGGGCGCCAGGTCGCCAGGCCTGACAGCGAGTACGCGGGGAAGAAGGTAGCCGAAGAGCACCTGCTGATATTCCATTATTCCGTCTTCTGCTCGAATTACCTCAAGTACCTCGAATCGGGGCACCCCAGGATACTGGTATACCACAATATCACTCCAGCCGAGTTCTTCGCCCCTTATGACAAGGGGGTGGCCGAGTTCTGCCGGCTGGGACGGGAGCTGCTGCCCGGCCTGTCCGGATGTGACCTCGCCCTGGGCGATTCGGAGTACAACCGGCTCGAACTGGTGGAGATGGGATTCGACGCGGACCGGACGGGGGTCCTCCCCATATTCGTCGATTACGAAGGCCTGAGGGGGCAGAAGCGCGACCCCGGCCTCGCCCGCGACTGCGGGGACACTTTCAACGTCCTGTTCGTGGGCAGGGCGGTCCCGAACAAGCGCCTGGAGGACGTTATCAGGGCCTTCTTCTACTACAACCGCTGCATAGACTCCCGCTCCCGGCTGTTCCTGGTCGGCCCCTCCTGGGTCGACAGCTACGACGCCCAGCTGCGATGGCTGATCGACTCCCTCGGGCTCTGGGACGAAGTCCGCCTTGCCGGCCGCGTGAGCCAGGCGGAGCTGGCCACGTTTTACGACGCCGCCGACCTCTTTCTCTGCATGAGCGAACACGAGGGGTTCGCGGTGCCGCTGGTCGAGAGCATGGCCTTCGATGTCCCGGTGCTCGCTTACTCCTCGACCGCCGTCCCTTACACCCTCGATGGCGCCGGCATGACGTTCAGCGTAAAGGACTTCCCGCGGGTAGGCGAACTGGCGGAGTTCGTCCGCTCCGACGAGAAGGTGCGAAGGGGCGTGATCGAGGGTCAGCGGGAGAGGCTCAGGCGGTTTTCCCCCGGTGTGGTCAGGGAGACGCTGCGCGGGTACGTGGGCAGGGTGCTGGGAGAAGCGCCATGATGGTCACGCCGTCGGAGGGCATAACGGTGGACAGCCCCCACACCGAGGTCACAATCGAGGTACCCGCCGGCCTCCAGGAACTGGAGGTCAGGATCTTCAGGCCCAAAGCCGGGGAGGGCGAAGGGAAAGACATCGGCCTGTGGGTCTTTGAAAGCCCGGAGGGGGGAGCGGCCATACTGTCTATCGACTGGCCACAGGAAGGTGCCGGTACCCCGGACATCTCTCTTTCCTCACCTACGACGAGCATGCGCCCGGCGCATCAACCGGATCCCGAGGCCGCTCTCTGGCCGGACATGACACTGAGGGTCTCGGCGGGCCGCGAGGCGCGAGACGTCCCCGTCAGGGTCACCGACACCCGGCTGCTCCAGAGCTACTACCGGCAGGACTCGCACCAGGAAGAGTATGTGATGGAGCACCAGTTCTTCCGGTCCTTCCACCAGGCCCGCGTGCGCGTGCTCGGCAAGGCCTACCAGAAGTACATCAGGCCTGAAGACCGGGTGCTGGATGTCGGCTCAGGCTACAGCATCTTTTACATGACAACTCAGGACTGGGAATTCGATCTTACGTGTTGTGACATCGACGTGGCGGCCATGGAAAAGATGCGGTTACTCGCCCCGGACTGGAACTGGATGGTCGCCGATGCCCTCGACCTTCCATTTGAAGACGGCTCTTTCGACGCTGTCTACGCGGGTGAGATAGTCGAGCACGTTCCGGTGGCAGGGGACGCGCTTGCGGAGTGGGGACGCCTGCTGCGTCCCGGCGGCCTGTTGATCCTGTCCACCCCGAACCGGAATCGACTGCTGGCGCGCGCGAACAGGAAGGACATACCGGTCCACCACGAGCACGTAAACGAGATGAGCCTGGACGAGGTGCGTTCGCATCTGACCTCGCAGGGGTTCCGGGTCGTGAAGGTGACGGGTGTTTACCTTGAGTTCCTCATCAACTGGTGGCGGCCTCCTGGTTACAGGGTGGACCTTCTCACCGCGCGTTTCAACAGGGAGAGCTACGGCTTCCTGTACAGGCTGGCAATGGAAATGGGGCGCCTGGCGCCTTCACTCGCCTTCGACCTCGTACTGGTATGCAGGAAACGGTGAGGGACGACACGGAAACCGCAAACGGCAGGGCGGGCCCACGCGCTCCATCAGCCTGGATGAGGATACCGGCCGCGACAAGGCTTGCGATCGTCATCTTCCTTCTGTGCGTGCTCTTCTACACCCTCCTGCTTTTCCTGGTCCCCCGCTACAAGGGCGTGCAGAAGACCGACGGCGATGAACCGCATTACCTGCTTACCACCCAGAGCCTGATAAAAGACGGTGACCTTGACGTGGCCAATAACTACCGGCACGAGGACTACCGTGAATACTACGACAGGAAGATAGAGGGCAGGAACGTGGTAGTCCTGACAGGAGGGCGCACGGTGTCCAGGGCCTCCCCCTTCATATCGCTTGTGGTACTGCCAGGCTTCTGGCTCTTCGGCTACAAGGGCGCCGCGATGACCATGATATTCATCTCGAGCGCGACAGCCTCTCTCACGTTCCTGATGGCGGAGAAGTTCACCAGCAGGAAGGTCGCCGCTGTCGTCACCCTCTTCCTGTTCCTCTCCTACCCCCTTGTATTCTACTCGCGCCTCATATACCCCGAAGTGGCAGCGGCTTTCCTTGTCATGCTGGGCGTATTGAGCTCATGGCACCTGAAGGAATCGCGCCGACCGAGGTACGCCGTCATCGCAGGCCTGTCCGCCGGCCTCGTTTTCATTTTCCATCCGAAGTTCTTTGCCCTTAGCGCTTCGCTTTTCGTGCTGCTGTTGATAGTAAGCCTCAAAGAACGGAGGTTCCTGGCGTGGTGGTTCCTCCCCGTGGCCGTATGCTTCGCCACGCTGCTGATCGTATACCGCGTCGCCTACGGGCCGAACCTTATCTCCGGGCTGACGTCCGCCGGTGGCAGCGGCAGCATGTACTGGGGGACGAACTCTGCCTGGGGGGTCGCCGGGCTGTACCTCGACCGCGCCTGGGGGCTTTTCATATTCGCCCCGCTCTACGCGCTGTTCCCCCTCGGCCTCTCGCTGCAGAACAACCGTCTCGAGTGGACCCGCTGGTGGTTGTTCTTTCCGATATGCATTCTGGCGCACACGCTGGTGCTCGGGGTGTTTCAATCCTGGAACGCCGGCGCCGCGGTGGTGCCCAGGTACCTTGTCCCGATCGCGCCCCTTTTCGTGATATGCGTTGCTCTTCTGATCGAGCGCTGCAGGACCCGGCTGGTGATGGTGGTTGCGGTGGTCCTCGGCCTGCTTCAGATAGTAACGACCGTCTGGGCTTTCCGGTTCATCATCGGCACGTACGGCATAGCCGCGCGGGACAACGTCTTCCTCGAGCATTTCCTCGACGGGGGATGGCTGAAGAGTCTCCTGCTGGCCGTTTTCCCACTGTTCCATCCCACCGGCCCCGGCTCGCTGCTCCTGACGGTCGCCTGGCTCCTTCTGTTCTGCGTCACCATCTACTTCGCGCGCCGGCATTACCTGCGTTACGGCGGCGGGAAGCTCTCCCCCATAATCCGCATCCATGGGGTCATTAAGGGGTAAGGTCCTGGTGTGTTGGACCTGACCCCAGGTGTTCGCGTCAAGTGAGTGAAGGGGTAAGGTCCTGGTGTGTTGGACCTGACCACCATGGGTGTCAGGCCTTCACCCTGACTGGCGGGGGTTGTTAGGCCTTTTTCGCCGCTCCGGTCTCTGCACGCTCCAGTACATGGAGCGTTCAACCACCATGGGTGTCAGGCCAGAGCGTTAACTGGCGGGGGCTGTTAGGCCTTTTTCGCAAAGCGG
>Ga0315288_10000609_pt1 | contig 45033 bp, 46 predicted proteins | sample YL17G11_20_MG_FD_203454 | JGI IMG/M metagenome (GOLD analysis project Ga0315288, IMG submission 203454) | Sediment microbial communities from Yellowstone Lake, YNP, Wyoming, USA - YL17G11_20 | ecosystem: Environmental > Aquatic > Freshwater > Lake > Sediment | place: USA: Wyoming | collected... | reverse complement strand
GATAAAGAAATAATTATGATGCTAATCAAAGACAATAATGAGTTCAAAAATAATTTATTTGCGAGTTTACAAGAGAATCAAAAATATATGATGGATATACTTAAAAACGGAACTCATAACAATAACACAATTAATAATAATTGTGGAAATACAAACAAAACATTTAATTTACAAGTATTTTTAAACGAAACGTGTAAAGATGCGATTAATATGAGTGATTTTGTAGACCAACTTCAAGTATCTATATCGGATCTTGAAACAACCGGAAAAATAGGTTATGCTGAAGGGATTAGTAAGGTCTTCATTAAGAAACTGGATGAGATGAATTATACAGATAGACCAATACACTGCAGTGATTCAAAAAGAGAAATATTATATATTAAAGAAAACAATATTTGGTCGAAAGATGATGAGCAAAAAACGAATTTAACAAGAGCAATAAAGAATGTTGCAAACAAAAATATAAAACAGATTAGTGAATGGCAAAAACAACATCCGGATTTTTCAAACCCAAATTCAAAAGAAAGCGATAAGTATATGAAAATTGTGTTAAATTCAATGTCGGGTTCAACAGTAGAAGAATCAGACAAAAACTATGAAAAAATTGCCAGAAATGTTATCAAAAAGGTGGTTATTGAGAAATAATATTTAAAGTATTTGTTAAAATATAAATATTTTTTTCTAAATAGTAATAAATGTCGATTAATAAAACAGAAAAAACAATAATATCCTATTTTCAAAGTCGAAATCATTTTACAAAGTTATTGGAAAAGAATCCAGGTTTAGTAATAGTTAAATTGGGGGCTTCTTGGTGCGGGCCTTGTAAAACAATCAAACCAGTGGTGGATGCGTTTTTTGCATCGTCCCCTGATAATGTGATTTGCTGTGACATTGATGTAGACGAATCATTTGATTTATATGCATATTTAAAAAGTAAAAAAATGGTAAATGGTATTCCGGTGATGTTATGCTATAAAAGAGATAATACAAGTTTTATTCCAGATGACTCTGTTACCGGGTCAGATCCAGTTCAATTAGATGCTTTTTTTAAACGATGTGGATTACATTTATTGTCAATGAAAAAAAAATAAATATTTAGCTATTATATAAATGGATACTAACTCAATAATAATTGGTTTTCTTATTGTTATAATAATAATTATGTTATCAAAAAATCATAATAATTCATCAGAACAAGGTAATGGCACTGTTTATGTAAAGCCAATTGGTGGTTGTGCTGGAACAAGATATGGATGCTGTCCAAACCGGACAACTGTTCGTAGAAATCCTGCAGGGACAAATTGTAGATGAATGTGAAACATATGTTATGTTTAATTGCGTTAAACATAACAAAAATAATTATTTATAACAATTAAGGAATGAATGCACCCCTTAAAAATGACAATATTCGATTATCAGTTGTTGAAAATGATGACGATATAGATGTGATAATTAACGAAACTGCGAATAATACGTTAGACGATGATACTTTAATAAAAGTAAATGATGTATACGGGTATACACAACCCATAATTGCAGCGGTTCAATCCACAGAAGTAGTATTAATTAATTTCGAAGATGATACATTTAGGCCTGTAATTAAAATAAATGAAAAATATATAAATATTATAAAAAAATGGTATGATACGTGTAATCAACTTATTGATATTGAAGATACTAACATAATAATTCCAAAAGAAATAAATATTGATGATATTTCAATGATATTATTTAAAAATATGAATTATAAACATAAAGATACATTTATAAATGAATATGTTCCTAAAATGTTAAATTATATTGTTCTCCAAAATAACATTTTTGATATTGAACGTTTAATGTCTATAAGTGTTCTTACAACAACCGCAAAAGTCTCTATTAAAAAAACTCAAACATTAGATGATCTAGGAATAAAAATACCTCACAATATTGATTACAAAGATGAATATTTTTACACAAAAAATAAAAAAATATGTAATTATTCTATTAAAAAAGATTTGAAACAGGACCCCAAAATAAGTGAATCAACCGAAAAAATAGATAAAGAAGATATTCAAGAAATTACAAAAATAGAAGAGAAATACAGTATTATACAATATATGAATGAGGATGGATTAACCGCATATAATAATGATGTATATGGTTTAGGTAATTATTTCTCATTGGAAGAAATAAACATAAAAGAATGTGACAAGGAAAAGAAAAATAAGGAAGAATTAACGAAATTTAAACTAATAATAGTTTTAATAAATGTAATAAATCCTTTATTTTTCCAAACGGTTACTGTAATAGATCCCGATTTAGATACACTAACAAGTATTTTTGAATACTCCGAATATGGATTTATAGAATTATTTTCAATAAAAACAGATAATGATGAAATAGAGGTTTTTATAAATAAACATTACAATGGAAATATTTTCAATAATTCAACAGAAATAAATCAGTCATTAGTATCAACCTCTCAATTTATAGAATTTAGCAATAATAAACAAAATGATAACAAACAATTATTAGAAGAAGAAAAAAGTGTTAAATATTATTTAAATACATTTTATAACATTACAAATAACATAGATAACAAAATAAAGGCAAAGGTATTATATGATATTTTAACAAAAGAAAAATTATGCGTTATTGATAAGACAAAACTGGCTGGGTTTAAAAATAGATTATCGAATTACTTAAAAGAATTAAATTTACAAAAAAAACGTTATAGTGATGGTTATTATTATTATGGAATAGTAAAAAAAACACTAGTAAAAGAAAATAAAAAAGAGTTAAAAAATATTACAGATATTATTGAAGAAAGAAATAATTTATTTGGAGAAATGACAGGTGAAGGATTTTATACATTACTTGAACAAAATGATTAATAATTTAGTTATGTGCTGATTCATAACCCATCATAAACATATATTTGTCATCATCTTGTTGTTCTTTTTGTTTTTCTTTTGCTGCATAAATTATATTTATATAATCTCTGGAAGAAATATGATAATAGTCTCCATGTGGATTATAAATTTTTAAACTTGTAAGATGTGTTTTAGGTTGTGTTATATTTTTATTTGAAGATATACCACAATTGTCTTCATTTGCATAATCAATTTTAAGCGTTGTTTCTTTATAATTATGAATATTCCAACGCCCAAGTGGTGTTTTACCTTGTTTGAAAATATTGATAAAATTGTTAATAATGTTCATTGTTGTAATTGTAAAAGGTCTTTATACAGTATTATTTATTTCAATTTTTTATATTATTCGAAAACTACTTAAAGAAACAAATACTTAAAGAAGCAAATACTTAACGAAAACTACTTAAAGAAACAAATACTTAACGAAAACTACTTAAAGAAGAAAACAATATTTTATTATATGGATAACCAATACCAAGAAAAATTCAATGAATATACCCATAATATGTTTAACATAATGTTTGTTTTTGAAGTCACCAAGTGCTGCGGATATAGCACATTTATTACCATTTATAAAAATCAATCATTAATTGATTTATATTCAATTATTATGAATCATTTTGGGAATATTGAAATCAGAGAATTATATTTTATTTCTACAGAACAACAACGTATTAATATTCCTCTTTCAAGACAATCTGTATCCGAATTTGTTAGTTCATATGTTTTATGTAACCCAATTAGATTAGCACCTATATATCCATTACCTAAACCTACTATTTACAGAATCATTTTAAATGATGGGCATTGCACTCAACCTCATACAACAAATTATACGGGTTGATATACAAGTTAATATACAAGTTAACGAATTATATAAGTTTATATTATAATTAAATATTCAAATATTATAATATAAATGTATCAAAGAGATTATAAAAATAATAATTGTCCTAAGGCTGGTATAAAAATTCGTCAATCTGATAATGATTATAAAGAAGACCCTTTTATTAATCAATCCAAACTAACAAAGCCAGTTAGTTTTCAAAATACTACACTTAATTCTTTGGATCTTGATTTAGACAATTATTCATTAGACGACCTCTATCATCTTTTCAATATTAATGGAAATATTTTAAATGATGAAACAATGAAATTAGCTAAACAAATTGTTCTTAAAATGCATCCAGATAAATCACAATTAGACTCTAAATATTTCCTCTTTTTTTCAAAAGCATATAAACGTCTTTACAACATTTACGAATTTCAAAATAAATCTTCAAAGAAAAAAATGGACAAAGAAGATTACTTCAATGAAAGTAATAAAACAATTCTTGATAATATGTTTGATAAAAATAAAGACTTTAAAGATTCTAAAAATTTCAATTCTTGGTTCAATGAAGCATTTGAAAAGGGTCGCCTAGAAAATCCTACAGAACAAGGCTACGGCGACTGGCTTAAATCGGACGAAGGTTTTATTTCGGTTAATGAAAATGTTACCAAAGGAAATATGAATGATGTATTTGAACAAAAGAAAAAACAAATTCAATCGCTCACATTGTATACAGGAGTAACCGATATGATTTCATCTAGTTTTGGTGGGTCGTTGCTCGATGGAGGTAATGATTTTTCTAGTGACAATTATACTGATTTAAAACAGGCTTACACTGAAACTCTTATTCCTGTTACACAAGAAGATTATAACAAAATGCAAAAATTCAACAATGTTAGTGAATATAAAGCGCATAGAGAAAGAGTTGATGTTACCCCGCTCACCAAAGAAGAAGCTGAGCGTAAATTGTTACAACAACAACAAGAACACGACCAACATTCTGCCGCATTAGCCTTTAAATATGCGAAAGAATCGGAAAAGGCAAAAGAAAAACAAAATAATTTTTGGTCAGACCTTAAACAAATAATGTGGTAAATAATATAAAAACATTGTTGTTAGTATAGATATGTCTCAAACTATTATAGATAATATTGAAAATTATACATTTGAAATAATAAATGGTTCACTTATACTAACACCCAAAAATAATATAGCTAATAATATCGCTTGTAATATATTGAAAGTTGATAAAACTATTATTATAAATGATGTTAAATATATTATAAAAGGTGTTGATAAATCATTTCATAATCATAAATCATTAGTTATTACGTGTATAACAGAAAATGATAATACTAATACAATAAGAATGTTTTGTATTAATAAATATCAAAAATTAGAGGTGGATGATAATAATATTATATTTAATTATAATCTTAATTAAGAAAAATATATTTAAAAAAGTGTAAATATTAAATATTAAATATTATATTATAATTAAATATGATTATTCAATTTGAACCAAACAGAATATTATTATATAATCCAGCTTTGTGGTGGTTAGGATATAAACAAGAAGATGAAGTCCATTTTCATTGGATGTGTGTCACATATGACAAATTAAAATTATTTATACAAAAATATGGTTATGAAACTAATGATATTTTAGAGTTAAGAAAATTCGGAATTGATACCACCTTTATAAAACATAATAGAAATTTATAATATTAAATACTTTTTTTAAAAGTATATATTATATGTTAGTTGCTAATTATATTATACTAGTTATTATAATCATATCATTAGGAATCCTTTATCAAAAATATCTTGAAAAACAATCCCAAACTGTTTCGTTTGATGATTATGGTGAAATCAAAAAATATTTACTCAAAGACAAAACTTTAGATAAGAGTAAAAAACCAATATTATGGATCCACCTTCCACACGAATATAATTCCCGTCATTGGCTAAGCTTTGGTTCTAGAAGCACTGATGAATTAAATCAACCCTATTTATATCTAACCGTCAAAACAATAATTAAAAATTGCGATGAATCATTTAAAATTGTAATGGTCGATGATGGTTCGTTTGAAAAACTCATTCCTAATTGGAATATCAATATGAATCTTCTAGGTGATCCAATGAAATGTTATGTTAGACAACTTGCAATGGCCAAACTTATATATAATTATGGTGGAGTAAATGTGCCTATTTCATTCTTATGTTTCAAAGATCTAATAGGATTATATAATAGAGGAACAAATGACGATACAATGTTTGTTTGTGAAAATTACGATTTAAATATAACATCAACTAACAAACTATTCTTTCCTAGTGCTGGATTTATGGGTGCGAAAAAAGAAAATTCAACTGTAAAACAATTTATTGATTTTATGGAACAAACAATTTCAGATGACTATACCGCCCAAACGAAATTTTTAGGAGAATTCGATAGTTGGTGTAACAATAAGATTATTAAAGGGAAAATGCGTTTAATTCCTGGAACTGATATAGGCACTAAAACGGTTGACGACGAACCTGTTACGGTCGAAACCTTATTAGGCGATGATTATATTCACTTTTACGGAAAAATGTATGGTATTTGGATACCGGATAAAATGATATTGAAGCGCAGACACTACGAATGGTTTGCGCGTATGAGTCCTGAGCAAATATTTGAGAGCCAATTTATCTTGGCGAAATATTTTGTATTGGCTTTGGCGCCAGATTCGCATATGGGGGTTATTGAACCGATGGATGGCGCTGACCCTAAATGGATAGACTTTTGGCAGGTACCTCTCGCCAACAAAACCCTTAATATTTTTGGTCCAAAACCCCAATTTTTAGGAAATAACATACCTCGTGCCAAAAATGCCGGAAATTTACCCTAAAATATTGTGTAGAAAATAACTATATATTTATTTGTTTGAAATAATTAGTTATTTTTACACATTTACATCTTCTTTTCTTACAATTAATACAAATATATATTCCATATTCATTTTTGATAAAACTATGATTTACACATTTACAATAATTAATATTACATACTTCACATTTATTATTTTCGTTTATTAATTGTTGATAAAATTTGTCACTTTCTAATTTAAGTCTTTCTTGTCTTTCTCGATCCTTTAAGACTTTTTCGTGTTGTTTCTTATGTTCTAATTCTTTTTCTTTTAATAGTTGTATTTCAATATTTTTATTTAGTAATTCTCTTTTAATTCTTATCGCCTCTTGTTTTTTTCTCTCAATTTCACGTTGTTTATTTAATTCTTCAAAATATATACGTTGTTTTTTTCTCTCAATTTCACGTTGTTTATTTAATTCTTCAAAATATATACGTTGTTTTTCTCTATCTTCTTCACATTCATTACATATACTATCTCTTATACATTGAATATGTAATATTCCATTTTCATCCAACAATGAACCATTATTTATGTCACAAATAAATTCTTCAGCACTTATTTCAACCCAAGGCTCTGGTCTAGCATTTTCACGTGTTTTATTTTTATAACATATCTCAAAAATGTATACAATGTTATTTTCTTTAATTAAAGCAACATCGGCTGATTTTTTTGAATTATTATATTCAAAACGGTATTCAATAATGGTTTCTACATTATCTTCATAATTATGATCAAATAATTCACAACAACCATATACTTTTTCCTGACAATCATTACAAACATTGTAAAAATTCATTTGTGTTTTGTTAGTTAGTAATGATTTTAACAATTGTTTTGCGCCTTTGTGTATTTGACTTTCGGATGGTTTGTCATAATAATAACAAGGTGATTCAGATTTTTTATGTGCAAAATATGGTTGTTTTATTTTACCCTTACAAAAATTTACATCTTTTTTACATTCTGGACACATATATTTGTGTATTTTTTGAGCAATACGTGGATACTCATATTCATTTGTTACCTTATTTATAGCTCCCATTGAAAAATGATGTGACATTTTATAATATTTAACAAAATGTCTTTAAGTTAAACAAATAGTATATTTAAAAACAACTTAAAGAAAAAAATAATATATTTAGCTATAATAAATGAGCGATTTAGAAGACACTCTTACAACTGAAGAAGAACAAAGGCTTAATTCTATACAAAAGATATCTTTTATTAAAACGGAAGAAATAAAACGGGAAGATAAACCGGATATATTAAAACCTTTTGGTATTTGGTCAATATTTAATTTACCTGATGTTAATATTGCAACCAAACTTCAAACCCGACAAGAGGCACCTTTTAGTGTTTTAAGAAGTATTGGTATTGACAAAGTAGTAACCATAAATAACATTTCAGGAAAAAATGCTTATGTCATTTTAACTTCAGCACCAATAAAAAATGTGAAGTCAATCGGATTAGGTGCTGGCGCTGCTGGGTTCGAAGGGTCTTCAAATATGGAATTCGAAGATCATGGAGAATATAAGGTACAAAAATTATCAATAGCAAATAATACAAGAAGCGAATATGACTTAGATAATAGTCATTTTTATTGTACGTTGTTTTTAAATATTGATGACGAATGGAAAAAAACTTGGGATAATCGTAGATTTAATGGAAGAAAATTCGACATCAATATTCTTGAAAGACACGTTCAAGTCGCGCTAGAAAAGGATAACATACCTGATTTTTAAAAATAATCACATAATTTTAGACATATATTTTTCGCATTTATAAATTATAAATCCTAAAAATACAAACATACAAAAAATAACTAATATTTGTTGATCACCACTTCTTTTGCAAGATTGCTTATAATTTTATTTATATTTTTTTTGCTTTCTTCTTCCGTTAGTCCATTCATAGAATTACTCACAATCTTTAAGTAAAAATCATTCTTTTTGGAATGTGATTTAGTGCAATCTGGATATTTTTCTGTCCAATTCTTTATTTGTCTAATATTTTGATTAGCTACATTTTTTATAGCTTTTGTTAGTATTGGTTTATCATCACCTTCTTTTTTCCATTCATTATTGTCATCCTTTATATATATTGTCTCTCTTTTTTGATCACTACAATGTATTGACCTTAAATGGTGTTCAATATTATTAAGTTTCTTTATAAATATATTTGAAATACCTTCAATATAACCTTTTCTTCCAGTGTTTTCAAGGTCTTCAAGGTTAAAATTGATTGAATTTACAAATTCAGTTATATTCATAGCATCCTTACACGTTTCATTCAAATATACATTTAAATTAAATGTTTTGTTATTGGTTGTGTTGTTAGTTATATTATTAGTATTATTAGTATTATTACTGTTAATATTGTGAGTGCCGTTTTTAATCATATCTATCATCATCTTTTGAACTTCAGTGTTATTTTTAATGAGATCAATCATAAACTCTTTATCTGTTAGGTGTTTGTTTTCGTCATCATCATCATCTTTTTGTGTAATACATTTTTTCCGGTGTCGCCATAATCCTGAATAATCTTTATAATTTTTACCGCATTTACAATCATATATTTTATCAGCTCCTACTTTTGCTACTTTTGCTACTTTTGCTACTTTTTCATTGCTAATCATTGATTTTTCGTGCTTTGCTGTCAAAATGTGTTTATCATAATTGCATTTTTTAGACGTTATATAGTCACAATTCACGCATTCGTAAATATTGTTGCTACTTTTTGCTACTTTTTCATTGCTAAACATTGCTATATATTGACAACACACTTTTATTTTAAGTATTTTTCATAAAATATATAATTTTTTTTCGTCACAGAAAAAATGAAGGAAAATCGAAAATGAGAGCATTATGGTCACAAATGTCGTTTTAGAGGTCCTTTTTGGAAACATTGTTTAGGTTCTCTATTTTAGACATTTATAAATGTCCATTTTCGAAAACCCAATTTACTTTTAGGATTTTTATTGTTACTGAAAGATACTACCAAATTAGTTAGTATATTTTGTTACTGAGATTGATACCAAATAAAGTTTATTTTAAATAATTCATTTTTTCAGTCACAATTAATGATTATTTATATTAGTAAAGCTACAATTTTTAATATATATTGTTATTATATATTTGGTTAAATATATTCATAAATTAACTAATTAGCTCGAAAATATATATATATATATTAAAAATATTTTTACGTTAAATATAATTATAATATATGAAAATTTTTACAAAAATAATCAAGAATTATAAAAGAGAAAAGGAACGATTTGGAGATGTGCATTTTATATCATTTCTCTCCGCAACATTATCACGCATTGCTTATCAAAATGATAATAATTTTTTAAACAGTTATACTTCTATTATGGGACCAGTTATTAACCCCGAAATTTTAGAATCTATAAATAGTGTTCAATCTAATCAATTAGATAATTTATTAGATGACGAAGCCTTATTTGGATTAACAACACCCAACAACATGTTTAAAGAGTATACATATACATATAAACAAAAATTATATATTGATTTTATTAAATTAAATATGCCACAAAATATAAATATAATAAATAAAGATTTAAAAGGAAATGTAGAATATAAAATTGAGGGTTCCCGACCAGCAAATGAAGTTGTTAAATATATATCAATTGCATGGTCCAATTATGGTGAAATATATGTTGTTGCAGATAAAAGAATGCAAAATACAATATTTTTATTATTTAGAGGAACATATAGTTCCAAAACAGCTAGTCTTTATAGTAAACCAACATCATTAACACCTTTGAAACCTTGTCCAACGAAAGATGGAGAAAAATTTTTATATGGTATTTATAAACCAACACTTGAAATGATTCATACAATTATTGAATCAATGCGTTATCTAGCTACAGATTTTTTGGGGGCTACTAAATTTAATTCAGTTAAAATATTTACAACAGGTCATTCTCTTGGAGGAGCAATGTGCACCATTTTTGCGTATTTATGGATGGATATTCAGGAAACCGCACCATATAATGCCCCCTATTATAATATGTTGGCCAAAAATATTATTTGTATTAGTTTAGGCGCTCCGCGTGTTATGACCGATTCGGTAGCTGTAAAGTTTTGTGAATTTGTTAAGGCAAAAAAGATATTATTTTTAAGAATAACAACCAGAGGAGACCCAGTTACAGGAATGCCAATTAAATCATTTGGGTTTCAACATCCATGTTCTCAAGATGAAGAGATGCGAAAACAAATGTCCGAAGATTGTAATGAAATGTTATCAGTAATAGACGTGCGTAGTGGTAGTGGTAGCGGTGGTATCACAAGAGTAAAATATGATAAAGATTTAGATTGCACAAATGAAAAAACACGTGATTATTTTCCAAATCCATTGTCACATACAATTTACTTATATATAAAATATACTTCTGCAGTAGATATTGTAAAATTTATAAAAGGAGCTGTTTTTGCTCAAGAAGTTGGAAGAGGACCAAATGGAACTACATATTGTCGTATAGTAATAGGCAGCAATGTTGAAGTTATACCTGAAGTTACACCTGAAGTTATACCTGTAGTTACACCTGAAGTTACGACTGAAGCTAAACCTAAAAAGTTTGGTTTTTCCGTTCCATTTTTAAATAATAAAGATAAGCCTGAAGTTAAGGTTAAGCCAGGTTTTTTTGTTATATTTTTTGATGTTAATAGGGCAAGAGAAATGCCAAACACAGTTGATCAAGATTTTGACAAAACATTGGAAAATGAAAATCAAGGAACAGAAATGGTAGATTTGACAAAACAACCACAACCACAACCACAATCACAACAATCAGGAGGTGGATTTTTTTCTAAAGCTAAGGATGTAGCTAAGGGTGTTGGTAATAAAGTTGGTAATTTTAAATTATTTAAAATTGGTGGACCCGTTGCTCAAGATGTAAGAATGACATATGACGCGTTTAATAAGTTAATTAAGAAAGCATATCCATTATATGAAGGAGATTTATGTCCGATGATAGGCAATGATTTCAATCCATTTAATGAACAAATGGCACCCGAATTAATGTGTCAAGTATTACAAAAAGGTGGACGACGACAAAGACGCACGTGTAGATATAAAAAACACTCAACTCATAAACATAAAAGACATAATACACGTAATACTCGTAAAAAACATAAAATGCATAAAAGGAATAAAAGACATAATACACGTAAACATTAAAAAGTGGAGGTATAATTTTATAATATATTAAATGTATTTAAAGATTTAATGTATAATAAATGAATATGTGTGGCATATTTGCGCTCCTAAATGAAAACAATGAACTGTTTTCTTCAGATGTAGTAAATGAATTTGAAAAGGGTAAACGTAGAGGACCAGAACATTCCACTTTAAAAACAAATTATTTACAAATGATACTTGGGTTTCATAGACTAGCTATAAATGGACTAAATGAAGAATCCAATCAGCCTTTAGTTTTTGAAAATATAGTATTAATTTGTAATGGTGAAATTTACAACTATAAGAAACTTTATAAACAAAGGGGAACAACACATATTTCTAATTCAGATTGTGAAGTAATAATCCATTTATATATTAAATATGGTATTGAACAAACACTTATTATGTTAGATGGAGTATATTCATTTGTATTATATGATATTTGTCAAAATAAAATATTTGTTGCCCGAGATCCAATTGGAGTCCGACCATTATACAAAGTTCACAATAATAATAATTTATATGGATTCGCATCTGAATTAAAATGTTTAGAATATTTTTATAATTTAAACCCTCTAGAAAATCACATAGAACAATTTGAGCCAGGCACTTATTCAGTGTTTAGTTATACAAATACAATTTGGGAACAAATAATATTTAATAAAGTATATTATATACCTACATTTTCTTATACAGAAAATAGAGAAAAGAAAGAAATATTATCAAATATTTCTAACTATCTTCATAGCGCGGTCGTAAAAAGATGTGATACAACAGAAAGACCAGTTGCGTGTTTATTAAGTGGAGGTCTTGACAGTAGTTTGGTCGCCGCGTTAGTTTCCAATTATTTTAGAGAACATCAAAATCGTCAAATAGAAACATATAGTATTGGATTAAAAGGGTCGGAAGACATTAAATATGCTAAAATGGTGGCTGATTTCATTGATTCAAAACACACTGAAATAATCGTGACTGAAAGAGAAATGTTTGATGCAATACCAGAAGTGATTAGAGCAATAGAAAGTTATGATACAACTACAGTAAGAGCTAGTATTGGTAATTATTTAATTGGTAAATATATATCAACACATTCTGAAGCAAAAGTGATTTTTAATGGGGACGGAGCAGATGAATTATTTGGCGGATATTTGTATATGCATAAGTGCTTAGATGATATTGATTTTGATAAAGAAACCAGAAGACTATTAAAGGATATTCATTTATTTGATGTGTTGCGTTCAGATAAATCAATTTCGTCTAATGGACTAGAACCACGCACTCCATTTTTAGATAAAACATTTGTAAATTATGTATTATCAATACCATCTCATATTCGTAATCATAATAATTTCGGGAAACCAGAAAAATATTTATTGAGAGAAAGTTTTGATGAAGAACAAATATTACTAAATGAAATTCTTTGGAGAAAGAAAGAGGCATTTAGTGATGGTGTTAGTTCAAAAGGAAGATCATTGTTTGAAATATTACAAGAGTTTATTGCTGAATATTATAATGACTTACATAAGAGCAAAGATTTTAGTTCAATCAAAGATTTTAGTTCAATCAAAAATTTTAGTTCAATCAAAAATTTTAGTCCTAGCATTGAACTAGAAAAACAATATTACAAATCAATATTTGATAAAGAGTTCCCCAATTGCGAACATATATTGCCGTATTTTTGGATGCCTAAATATACAAACGCAACCGATCCAAGTGCTAGAACATTAGACTTTTATAGTAAGTCAAAATAATATGAATATAAATATCAGGTCGTAGTTAGTAGAACTTAAAAATAAATATTATAAATAATATTATAATTGGATTTATCATATTTAATTTGAGATGTATATGTAATTTTGTTGAAATTACATATTTGTCGAATAACAGTAATAAATGAATTATAATTTATTTTTCTTTCTAAATATTTTCGTTTAGAAATGTAATAATATGGAATACATTCTGTTATGAAAATAGGAATACTATTATTAAAAATACCTTTTTTATATGAGTCATTTGTAATAATATAACAATTTTCAGTTTTTAATGCGATTTCATCTAATAATTTAAAGATTATTTCATTAGGAATATGATTTTTAAATATCTGTGACGACATAATATAAATATAGATTATATAATCTATTATTAATTGCATTATATACTTACGATAATTGCATTATACTCTAAGAAAGTATACTAAATAAATTATTTGAGAATAGTGCTAATTCAATTTCATCTTCGTGAATATTATGAAAAATAGTAATATATTTACAAATAATAGGTATAATATCATATTTTTGTGCTTCAGTTAACAAATCAGTAATTTTAACAAATAAAAAATAATTATCAAGAATGTCCATAACAGAATATCCTTTATCGTAAATCTCATATAATAATTTGATGGCTAAATTTAATTGTTTTTGTTGTAAAAACTGTGTATATTGTTCAAAAATAACAAAACTAATATTTGTGCATACACTTGTAGCTAATTCAATATCAATAGGTTGATTTAACAGTTTAAATTTTTCCATATAATTAATTAATATCTTTACATTATTATTAGATACATTTAGAATAAATGTTATTGCATCTGTCGTGATATTAATATTTTCAGTAATAATAATTTTGTGCATAATTAGTTCGAGATGTTTCTTATGAAGTGGTTTAATTTTAATAATGGTAAATCTGGATTGTAAGGTTTCAATAACTTTTTGTGAGTTACAACAAGAAGAAATAAAGTGAACATTATGACTATATTTATCGATATAATTTCTGAAAACCTGTTGACTTTGTTCATTAATAATATCAATATCATCGAGAACTATAATTTTCTTTTTATTTTTAATGGATGAACACGTTTGGCAAAATGTTTTAACATCATTTCGATAATAGTTAATTCCTTGTTCTTTAAGTGAATTAATATATAAAATATTATCGCTATATTGTTTTGATGTGAAATCAGAATAATATTCTTTGATGATGGCATTAATAAATGTTGTTTTTCCGGAACCGATATCTCCAATAAATAATATATTTAAATTATTCATTTTAATTAATGTGTTAAGAATATCAATAATAGTGTCATCCGTTTCGAAATCTTTAAAATATAATGGTTGATATTTATTTAAGAAAAGTATTTGTTGTTCCATTATAATTATATAGAATAATAAGTATTTAAGTTTATCTTAGTTTATAATAATATTATAAATGAGCGATAATTTTTATGAGATTTTAGAGTGTCCAGAGACATCTACAATAGATGAAATTAAAAAATCGTATAGGAGACTATCTATGATTTATCATCCGGATAAAAATAAAAATAATCCAGATGCAACCGCAAAATTCCAAAAAATAAATGAAGCATATGAAACACTGGGTGACCACGATAAAAAAAGAGAGTATGATGGAATGAGAAATAATCCTTTTTTTAAAAGGATGGGTTCAGGTGGTGGTTTTTCACACGGCGGCGGATCAATGGAAGATATAATTGCGAATTTATTTGGAGGTATACCATTTGGGCATATGCAATCATTTGATAATGAACATGGAGGTCTTTTTACAGGCAGTCCTTTTGGCAGTGCCCCTTTTGCTAATGGTAATATACGCGTATTTCATAATGGTGTTCCTGTAAACGTACAAGGATTTCCTCAAAAACCACCTCCCATAATAAAAAATATTGTAGTTCCAATAGATAAGATTTTAACAGGAACAATAATACCAATAGATATCGAAAGATGGATAATCAATAATGGCATCAAGATATTTGAAAACGAGACGGTTTACGTAACAGTTCCTAAAGGAATTGACGAAGGTGAGTTAATAATATTACAAGATAAAGGCAATTCGGCAAGAGAAGATTGTAAAGGGGATATAAAGGTATTTGTTAAAATAGAAAATAATAGTGAGTTCAAGAGAAGTGGACTAGACCTAATATATGAAAAGGTAATAACAGTAAAAGAGGCTTTATGTGGATTTACATTTGAATTAAAATATATCACAGGGAAGGTATATACCATAAATAATAATTCAGGTAACATAATAAGTAATGGATACAAAAAAATGATACCAAATATGGGATTTACAAGAGATAGTCATATAGGAAATTTAATAATAATTTTCACAGTAAATTTCCCTGACAAACTAACAAATGAAACAATAGAAAAACTTAAAACAATTGATTTTTAAAAATATTCAATTGTTTAGGAACATGAATATTTTTTTTTTATATAATAGTATAATATGCCATCAGGTTACGGAGGAATGTTGAAAGCTAGCCGTGCTAGCCGTGCTAGCCGTGCTAAACAAGCTAGTCGATCAATGGGAAAAACCCGAAGTGTAGCGGGCGGAAAGAGACATAAAACACTTAGAAGACATAGAACACGTAGACGTAGACGACATTAAGAAAATGATAAAAACTATCATTTAGGATAAAATATGTTTATATTTATTATATAAATATATTTTATGAAAATAATATATTATAAAATTACAGCATTTATTGTAATAATAATATTAATAATATTAATAATATTAACAATATGGAAAATAAGTTATATATTTAATGATAAATATAGTGCATCATTATATCCTGAAATAAAACCATTAAACACTTATAATATTCAAGTGTCAGATATACATAAAGTTAGTTTTTCAATATATGGTAATAGAAGTGGAAAACCGATATTATTTGTTCACGGTGGTCCAGGTGCCGCGTCAGGAGAAAATGATGCACGGTTTTTTGATCCAATGTATTATTTAATAATTATAGTAGATCAACGTGGATGTGGTAAAAGTTCACCATCAGGTGAATTAAAAGAAAATACAACCGACAAATTAATTGAAGATTTTGAAGTAATACGTAAAAAATTAAACGTGGATAAATGGATATTATTTGGTGGTTCTTGGGGATCTACATTATCATTAATATATTCTATTAAATATCCAAGTGTGATATTAGGAATGATTTTGAGAGGTATTTTTTTATGTAGTCCTCAAGAGATAGAATGGATTTGGGGTGAAAAATCACAAGTAAAATATTTTAATCCAATTGGATGGAATTATTTTACAAATACTTTACCAAATAGAGATTTAACAGGTAATTATATCGTAGATTATAAAAATTGTTTTGATGGTAAATTTGGAGAAAAAAATAGTGAAAAATGTTTATTAAGTTGGGCTGTTTATGAAAAAAGTTTATCAAACCTTAAAATAAATGATTTAAAAGATGATATCGATATTGTAAAAAAAACAAATTTCAGTGAGTTTTCTTTAATTGAAAATCATTATATGATTAATAATTGTTTTTTAGAGCCTGAATTCTTAAAGAACAATATACATAAAATTAAACATATACCAACCATAATAGTTCAGGGTAAATATGATCTAATTTGTCCACCAATAACATCATATATTTTACACGATATGTTGCCAAACTCTCAGTTACATATTACATTAGCCGGACATTCTGTAAATGATCCTGAAAATATGGATAAATTAGTTGAAGCAACTAACACTTTTAAAAATTTGTAGCAATATATTAAATATTTAGGCGTAAAAAAATAAAATATATTGTAGTTCTATATATGCCGAGTTTATCAGGATCAGGCGGGCGTTCATCAGGAGTAAATTACGCAACAGCATCTTTATTTGATCGTATGTATTGGTCTTTACAACAGACCCCCAATGTAAGACGCGGAGCAGCTATTTTAGCGCTAACTTATCAAGCTAATACAGGAGCGGGTGGCGGGTCGTTAAAAAGAGCGGCGAGAGGATTAAATTTATTCAATTAATTTTAAAAATTATTATATAATATTATAGTATTAATATGGGAACAGGAACAAGACTTGCGTCAAGAATTTATACTAATTCGTTTGCCGGAAAAAATAGAGAATCAGCTTTACCATTTATACCAAATAATTACTTTGGGTTTCAAAATCGTAATCAATACTCTTATAGTGTTTATCATCAATTAGCCGATAATGGCGCTGGATTTGGAGCACGTGGATCACGATGGGCTCGTGCAAATAATGTAGCTATTTCGTTTATTCCACCGAAGTAATATTCCACCTAAGTAATATTTTATTATATAATAAAGAGATATAATATAATAAAATATGAGCTGTACCAGAATTTTTAACGATATTAAATATTTACAATTGGCAAATGAAAACAATTTGAAAAGTAAATCCTTAGAAGATAATGTATATTTTATATTAAGAGATATTTTTAATAATATATCTGGTTTTGATAATTGTATGGAAGCAAATGACTTTACATATACAAATGTTCTTAATGATAAAAATATATGTGCCGATTAAGTGAATGGTTATCGCGTATTCATAAGAGTGAGTTTGAATTTGAAGCATTAAATGATACAGGAGAAAAAGAAAAAGTTTGGTATTATGATACAATACATTTATTTCCATTTGAGGATTGGTGGAAACAATTGGAAGAATTAAAAATATTGATTAGACAGCGTTATGAAATATTAATCATTTACTAGAAATTGTTCTATATTGAGCACTAGTCATTGAATCTAATACTTTATCTTGTTTGCTCATAATTATATTTGGAAACATACCAAATAATGGATATCTCCAGCCATAATATTTAATCACAATTTCTTTATTTGGTTCCAAATTATGCCAATCTTCGATAGAGTCCCATTTCCAATACCACAACGAATTAGTTACATTATAATGTTCACCATTTTCATCTATTATCATAAATTCTGTAAAACCATTTCTATCAAATTGATATTTTTTATCTATTTTTATGAATTTATTTTCAACACTTCCTAAAGCATAAGCACAATGGCTAACAGTTGATATAATGGCTAACAGTTGATATAATGGTTATAGTTCCAATAGTTTTTATAACAAATTTATTAATATTGTCATTCTTGGAATCAATATTTATAAATGATTTAATAAATGGTTTAAAATATTTTAAAAAGGTTCGCGACATTTAATTTATAGATAATATTATCTTTAAATTAATTTAATTAAATCTATTTGTTAGTTTGAACACTTTTAATAATTAGGAACAGGTGGATAAACTGATAAATTAGACCCTGGATTTGTATATTGGGATGGTCGAATTTGATTCTGCCCAAGTTCGGTATAAAATCGACCGCATTGTTGTCCGTTACCACACGATGTCGCGAGTCTCATTTTAGCACGTCTAGTCGCCACACTAGAACCGCCAACTCCAGAACCAGGAGTATACTTATTCCAAAATTCATTTGGTTGATTTGTTATCAATGTTCCTCCTGGTGTGAATTGTGTGCTTCTTCTAGCTCCTGCTCCTAAATTCCTTTTATAAAGGAAACCAGGAAAACTACTACCTCCAAACCAAAGTTGACCATAACTATTTGATGTTGTTCTATATCCTTTGCGACCTGACATATATACATAGATTATATTATATTTTTGTTAAACTAAGTTATATCTTAAAAACTTTTCAGGATATACAATTTTATCGTGTTCATATGAATATATTTTAGCAATAAATTGTGTTTCATCACTAACTTTGCCTATGGGATTTTTTTCTTCATCGAAATTTTGCGATGTATCATAAATAGCATTATCATAAGAAATATAACATCTTATATTTTCTATTGGTTTTGGTTTATGACTGTAAATATTTTCATAAAATATACATAAATTTGGGTCTGGTCGGTAATCTTGTAATGCGTATAACCACGTAGCTTTATATTCTTGAGAAATATAATTATTTGGGTCATCTTTATCAATCTCATAATCTTGATTGAGTAATTGGATCATTTCTTCCTTTGTTTGTTTAAAAGTTCTTTCTTTTTTAATAAATTTATCCATTAACCTTTGAATAGACATTTGAAGTTCTTCTTTTAAACTTATAGAAACAATGACCCCGTCAACATAACCAACTAACACATTTATCAATCTATTTACACAACCAGTAAAACATTTGCCTACGGAGTCATCCATTTCACTATGTAATCTTTCAATTAAATTTGTTTTTTGTGGATGTGTATAGATTATATTCCATATAATAGATAATAATTCCATATAAGATATATGAATTAAACTATGTTTAGTTTTCTCTAACAATTTTGCGCTTAAAAATGCATTACAATCGAATTTGTTAAAATTTAAATCATAATGTTTAAAACTACTTGTTATTTCGTTAACAAGATGTCTATCTACTATGTGATGTGTTAATTGATGTGTTTTAATATATTTTTCAATTTCTACAAAAGATGTAATAATTGTTTTATTAATAGAAGTCAAATGAACCGTTTGGGTATTTGCTGATAAAACATTACCGGGTATTGGGGCATCAGCTAAATTGTTATTATTATTATTATATAAATTATTCATAAAATGTTGAATTTCAATATTATTATAATTAATATGTGATATTCTGTTATGAGTATACTTGCCTTGCATTTTAATGTCTGCTTTATTGTTAACCATTAAAAGATTTTGAATACTTTCATTTGTTAAATGATTATATGAAAGATTAAGTTTGAGTTTTGGATGAGTTTTAAAAATAGTAAAGTCTAAATTAGATATATTGTTATAACGTAAATTTAAAACTTGTAATTTAGGAGGCAATAAATAACTAAATTGTAATGATGTTAAATTAGAATGATTTATTGTTAGTTCTCTTAAATTAACACATTTAGATATGTCTGGAAATATATTTAAGTTAGTAAAATCAATAAATATAACTTCAATATTGGGTGCTACTATATCACTTATAGGCAATTCTTGTAAAGTAGCCGATTTTAAGTGTAAATATTTTAAATTATGTGGTAAACTTTGTATTAAATCATTATTTTTAAGTAAATATAATACTTCAATATCATTATAAGTAACAACTTCATTAATATCTTCTACGTATTTATCTAAATAAACATTTGTTAGTTGTTCATCAAAAATATTTAGAGCATTATCACCGGTCAGTTTATCAGTATATAATTGACCATTTTTTGTAAATTGTAAATAAGACATTATATAATATTTTAAAATTGTATTTAAATTATTATATATTTATAATAAATCACTTCATATAAAAAATAATACATATAACCGATGATGTGTCAAGCTTTTATAAATAAAAAAAGATTATATATTTTATTATTTATTAATATATTGAATTACAAAATCATACACTTCTTTACCATTTGTTTTATTATAATTTGTTTGTTTAAAGTGTTCGATTAATGCGTTAGCTGCCTTTTCTTCCCATTCAATTGATGCTTGTGATAAAGTAATTATATTTTCTTCAATAACATTCTCTGTAATAACATTCTCTTCAACGACAATCTCTTCTTCAACAACATTTTCAACTTCTTCTTTTATTTGAACATCTAAGTTAATATTTATAATTTCTTCTTCAATCTCATTTGTTTCAGGAGTTTTGCTTTCTTCTTCAATATTTTGTTCTAATGTACTTCTTTCAAGCTCTAATGCAATTCTTACGATTTCAGCTTTTGCCTCTGCTTTCGCTTTTGCCTTTGCTTCCTCTTTTGCTTTTGCTTTTGCCTTCGCTTTCGCTTCTGCTTTATCTTTTCTAATTTTTTCTAGTAGTTCGTCTCTTGCTTTTTGTTCAGCTGCTGCTTTAACCTCTTTAAAATAATTTAGAATTTGCGAACAATGAAATTCTTTTAAATATTTAATTAATCTAACATATTGTGTTGGAAATTCATTTTGATTTTGATTTTTATTTTGTTGAATTCCATGAATAATATCTAATTTATTGTCTTGGTTTGAAAATGTTTCATAAGCTATTTCACTTCTATGAAGAACGATTTTAACTAATGATTCGAAATTAGCTCTAGCATTTCCAACATTACAACCTTCTAATGTAAACCCCGTAACTTTTTGAGAATTACGAATTACTCCAGTTTTTGAACAAAATAATTTTATTGAATCCTTTTGTCCACCTCCTGACATAAAATCTGTATCATAATTATTTAGATAAAATATTGCTGTTTGACCACTATAAGGTGAATTTGGATCAAATATTCTTTCATCTTTTCTCATACCACTTGTAAACTCAATTATTTGTGCACTATCAATTTTTCTAGGATCTATATTAATAGGTTGTGGTGTTGTTGCATATCCATTTCCACGATGTGTTATTTCTATGTAGTTATCTGGATTATTTGGATCTTTAGTAATAAACCTATCTTTTCCATTATCTGAAATAAAATATATAGGCCATTTAAATATTCCACAATAAAATTCATTACCAATATCATTAAAATAGTTATATTTTTTTAAACGTATTGGTTCAAATCCATCACATTTATCTAATAAAATATTTGTTTGTGTTTTTCCAAATATTATTGCCCACCAATTGTCTAAGTTAAAACTATCTTCTTCTTTAGGGACAAATTGTGAATACAATAAATTTTTAAATAATTCAGAATATGAAAATCTTATTGTTGTTCCGGTTACATTAGAATCATTTTGTCTTTCAATATTAAACTGATTAATTTCTGTATCATCCATTCTTTTAATTGTAATTGTTTGGTCATATTTTTTATTTTTATTAATGAAGTCCCAAGGAATATCAGCTTTTATATATAATCCATTTTTATTTTTTGTAAATACAGTTACTTCACGTGGCATACCATTATCGTTTTTGGATAATTGATAATTAGAAATTATACCTCCAATACCAGATACTCCCATTGATTTATCACCTGAATGATTTTCTCTGTTTGCATCGAACATATTAGATAGTTTTTCAGGAGTCATTCCAATACCATCATCTGTCAAAAATATATATTGCGAAGTAATTTTAAAACTTATATTATTAGCATAAGCATCAAGACAATTTGCAATTTTTTCCATTCCACATTTTGTTGGTGTAAATCCTTGTCTGTTTAAGCCATTAATAAATCCTTCTTCATTTCTACTGCCGGCAGTAATAAGAGTATCTGTATCTGTAATGTTAACTGTAGTAAAACTCATTGTAATTGGTATTGTTATTGATATTAATATTGTATAAAATATATTTCAATTTTTTTTAGCTGTTTTAACAAAATATAAAATTAAAAATATTTAAGATATGTATAATTAACTTGTTAGTTATCTTCATTTGAACTAAAAAATATAAAATATTTAAGAAATTTTACGAGTAGGAATATCACTAGCCACAACATAAATAGAATTCTCAGTAATAACAATATATTCAGTTAAGGATTTATAAAATTTAGCAATAGGAGAAGTATATTCCTCGGCCGACTTAACCAACAATTTTTCTCCGGACCCTTCTCTAACCCCAATAAGAGCTTTTTTATCTAATGAGTCAGTCCAATAATCAAAAAGAACAGGTTTATCTTCAACAATAGATAATTTAGCCGCATTTTGTAAGGTAGCATCACAAGGGAGACGATAATTAGTATTGTTAGCTGTAACAGATGGACCTGTTGTTTGCGCAGGAAGAGCATTTCCAGATTTTTGTTCTACTGACATTTATAATAAACTTAAATTTAAAGTCTTTAAATACTTATTTAAAAATATTAATAATTGTTTAAAAAATACATATTTTATATAAAAATATAATTAATTATTATAATGAAAAATGCACAAAATGCAAAAAATGCAAAAAATGCAAATAATAATTTAAGCGATTATTCTTATTATATGTTATATAATAGTTCAAACTATAATTCATCAATAAAAAATTCAGTATCAGAAATTTTAAATAAATTTGTAGAAGTTATTATTGAATATATGCGTTTTATATCAGAAAAAGTAGCAAAAAAAAACACAAGATATAATAAATTTATATTTGAAAGAGGTCTTAACGCGTTAATTCATGTGTTTTCAATTATTTTTTATTATACAAAAAATTTAGAGTTATCCTTTTATCATACTCAAAAAGCATATTATTTTTATATTGAGTTTATCGAGCAGATTTCAGACGATAATATTACATTTTTACAATTGAGTTCCAAAGATGCTATATTATTTGTATATAAGAAAACTATTTTTGAATTAAACAATGAATGTAAAAAAAATACTAAAGAACCCAGTTTCGAAGAAAAAAATATACTTAGAACAGTTGACTTATATATAAATATGTATAAAGGTATTGCATTATATATAATGAACCATAATTTTAAAAATATTAATACTTCGTGTAATCTGATTAAAAATGTTTGTGAAACATTAAATAAACATAAAATGAATTATGATCAAATTGATTCTTTATATGAATTTACTGCATTATTATATAATACAAAAATAGAGGTTATTGATTTTTTAAATTTGTTAGATGAATTTATAAAAAAAGTTTGTTTAAAGAAAAAAATAGATGAAAATATAATTAAACGTAAAATGTATGATATAAAAATAAATGATTTTATAAATAATAACAATTTAAATAACATTGTGGAACATATATTTAGTAATTAGTATACATATTACATATAACATATAATATATAATATATATTTAAAGAATTTGCAATATAATATAATAAATATACAATGGTTCACGGTGATTATTTTGGAATTAATTATATTATACATTTAACAAAACCAATTGATTTGTTTAATGATTTATTACCAATATGTTCTTCTAATAGACATATGTTAACATTAATTAATCCAACTAAAATAAGTATTTTTAAATCGACCAACTTTGATAAACGTTTGCGTTTGAATTCTAAAGAAATGTCATCATTTATTTCTGCATTGTATGAATTAAACCATAACTGTTATGCAAAAACAAATTATAATCATAATCATACTCGACAATTATTCCCAGATTTGTTTTTATATTATGATGTGTTTATATATTCAACGACCATTAAAGGTCGGTCTTTTGAAATCATTACAAATGATGAATTAGATATAATGAAAACTAGATATAATGAGTTGGAAATTATGTTAAACAATGATACATGTAACTATGGATCCAATGAATATAAATTGTGTTTTGATGAGTTAAAATTATTACGTAAAACTATTGAAATTCAAACTATTATTTGTGATAAAGAATATTTACAAAAAATAATAGATACTGAAGAAAAAATTACTAATATTTCATTAACAGATGAAGAAGCTATGTTAATAAAAAGTGTTGAATCACATGCCACAATTAACAACAATATTGAAACATCTGGGTTTGAAATTATAAAAGAATGTTATTAAATATTTTATCTTTTTACTTCTATTTCTATTTCTTCAAAATCTTCTATAACATTTGTTACATTTGTTACCTTTAAATCTTCAATAATATGTATGATTTTTCTACGAATTTTCTTTTTTTTAATTTTATTTGCCAAATCAGAAGGGGTTATAATTTTTTGACAAATATATTTAAATTCTTCTTTCAAAAGAAGTTTAACAAATTGATAAATATCTCGTAAAATATCTTCATCACACATTCCAACAATTAGGACACTTCCAGTTCTAAAAACCATAAATGACACTTGAGTAATATTTGTGTATATGTCTTTATTTTCTGAACTAATTTGCATTCCCGTTTGGATCTTAATATCATTATTATAATGAAACTTACATTGAATTCCTGGATATGAACAAGGGTCGTAAATAGCCTGAATATTATATTTATTTTTAATAATATCAAATAAAATTTCACGATTTATAAAAAACCCACAATTAAAGTTGGAATTAATTAAAACAGTATCATTATGTTCATAATATTTTAATTGATTTGTATGATATGGCTGTAAAATTTCAAGAACATAATTTAAAACAGTATAATACATTTTTTCACTTTGAACTCCAGGCAATTCTAGTTTACCAGTATTGAATACCTTTGTATGAAATTCTCTAAATAAATTGTCTATTTTAATACGAAGTATCATTACAAAACAATTATAGAATGCCTGTTTTTTTTTTGAACGATAACTTAAAATATCTTTTTTAGATATGCCAATAGTGATTTTTCGTATATCCTTAAACTTAATACGACCATTTGGGTTATCAATATGAGACATTATATGTTGTTCATAATATAATTCACTTTGTAAACGTTGTTGAAGAAATTCCAATTCCTCTGGTGTTTTTGAATTGATTTTAATTTGTTTTTTAATAACACCATTATTAGCTGTGGCATAAGGAATTACCGGAATATCCCAAAATATTTTTAGATCAACCGGTTGAGTAAGATACGCAATTTTTGATTTTGTGGAAATGTAGATATCAGTAGGTTCAGGAACTGATTCATTCATAAATAATTCTTCAGAATAATCATTACATTCATTGGAATTATTATTAGTATTTTCTTCATCAGATGAAACATCCTCTTGTTTATCAATTAAATAAGAAGACCATTCATCATCAATATTCATGATCGCTGTCATTATAGTTACTTTGGTATATGTCTTTATATTCTTTAAATAAATTTATTTCAATTATTTATTTTCAATTATTTTCTCTTCATATAGAATAATGAATAGTTATAAACAAAAAAACTTTTATGAAAGAAGTAAAATTATACCTATCCAACAACATTCGCCTACAAACAAGAAGGTAAGCTTTAGAGAAAATGAATATAGTTTAAACAATAGTTTTTTCGACCCGTCAAAAAGCTCTCCTCCGAATGAATTTATATTAAAGTTACAATTAAGGATGAATCAATATGATTCCTTTAATAACGTGGATAATTTAATTAATGAATAATTTACATAATCGCTGTTTTTACAATCCTCAAAATGTATGATATTTTCAACAAATTTAAAATATTCAGGAACATTCAAATTTTCTTTATTACGAATAATATAATTCAAAAAATCCTTAATTATATTTTTTTTATCAATATTATATTGGCTACTTATACTATTAATAAATACTTTTAATGATGACAATGCCTCTTGATTTTTAATTTTATCAAATAGATTATTCCAAACACTATCATCGATCACATATATATTATTATCCTTTATATTTTGGTTTGATTGCATAAAATTAATCATACTTCTTATATCTGATTTATATAACTTTTGTATTAAATATAACGATTTCTCGTTAAAATGTAGGTTCTCACATACCGAAATATTATTTAAAAAATGTATTATATCTTTTTCTGGAAGTTGATTGAATCTTAATCTTAAAAATTCATTTTGTAACCCTTCATCAATGCGACTTATATAATTACATATCAAACAAAACCGCACGGAATTTGAAAAATTTTGTAAAAGATAACGCAATGCTTGTTGAGCATTTTTCGTCATATAATCTACTTCATCTAATATGACAAATTTCATACCTGGATTATACATAGTTTTCGAATTCACAAAATGATTTATTTGACTTCTAATTATGTCAATACCACGTTCATCTGAAGCATTTAAATGTATCATCAATTCTTTATTTTTTTGATTCAATTTTTCCTGATATGAATTTACTAGATTTATTATGGTTGTGGTCTTACCTGTTCCAGGCGGGCCATAGAATAATAAATTAGGAAAATAACCGGTATTAATTATATTTGTTAAAATTTTTTTATTTAGAGGATCTAATACAATATCATCTAAGGTTTTTGGTCTAAATTTTTCCATCCACACATTACTTGTCATTAATTATAGTATTATATTTTATTTAATATATAATACTATATAATAAATAAAAAATTGAATTAATTAATATTATAATAAACTATGGTACAAACACAATATATAATGGCACAAACTACAAAATCAGGATATTTAGAAATCATATTAGGGTCTATGTACTCAGGAAAAACAAGTAGGTTAGTTGAAATTTATAAACAATGTCAGTTTTGCAATATATCTGTTATCGTAATTAATCATACTATTGATAATCGTTATGATGATAATTTGTTGTCAACTCACGACCAAATCAAAATTCCGTGTTTAAAGACCGAAAAACTATTCGATTTATGGGGAGAAAATATTGATTTATTAATCATTAGAAGTGATGTTATATTAATTAACGAAGGACAATTCTTTTTGGATCTTGAAGAATTTGTTGAAAAAATGTTAGAACATAAAAAAAAAATATATATTTGTGGATTAGATGGTGACTTTGAACGTAAGAAATTCGGACAAATATTAAATTTAATCCCGTTATGTGATAAGGTTACCAAACTAACATCATTATGTAGCTTATGTAAAAATGGCACTCCTGGCATTTTCTCAAAACGTATTACTTCTGAAAAAGAACAAACTGTTGTTGGCTCTGATAATTACATACCCGTTTGTAGAAGTTGTTATGAATGTTAACATTGATCTAAGGAATAATCGATAAATAATATATAAAAACAATATAAATTCAAATTTTATAATAATATAATGGCACCAAAGAATAATAAAACCAAAGAACTAACAAATACTACTAATAATACTAGCGTTACCACTAGCGTTACCACTAGCGTTACCACTAGCGTTATAACTAACGTTGCACCTATAAAGGCTAAGCGAGGCCGTAAATCTAAAAAAGAATTAATGGCATCGTTAAATATTACATATTTTTTATCCAATGAAAAAGATAATAAGTCGAATCAAGTTCAAACCCAAATCCCAAATATAATCAATCTCGATGTTTCCGAAATTGAAAATAATATTATTAATACTCATGAAGATAATCATTTATATGAAAATATTTTAAATGATGAAAATAATATTTCACAATTGATTAACACTGAATTAACGAATATTATTACTTTATCAGAAGAACCAAAAATAGCAAAAAAACGTGGAAGAAAACCAAAGGGAGGAAAAATAATACAACACATAACTACAAATATAGAGCAAAAGGATGAAAAATCAAATGTAATTCTACATTTAAAATGTTCCATGAAAGATTTACAAACGCATCCGCAAAATAACTCTTTTATTGAGTCTTATAACTTTTCCAATTGTAAAAATGATTTAAGTTTTGAAATAATTGGAAATGAAAACGTTAACTTAAATGATGTAACATTAGATAATGTTTGCGAAGACTATGATGACGATGATGATGAATCTGTATGTAAAGACCCAAGCAAAGAAATATCCAAAAAATTAAAGCAATTAGAACATAATTTGCATATTAATAATGTAAATAATAAACGTTCGTCGTGTTTCTGGGATACTTGTGAATTTGACAATCCGCCAATTTATATTCCTAAACACTTTATTAACGGCACTTATGATGTATATGGTTGTTTTTGTAGTCCAGAATGCGGAGTTGCATATTTAATGAATGAAAATATTGATAGTTCAACGAAATTCGAACGGTATCACTTATTTAATCATATTTACACCAAAATATATAATTATAAGAAAAATATTAAACCAGCTCCTAATCCATATTATATGCTAGAAAAGTATTATGGCAACTTATCAATACAAGAATATAGGTCTTTATTAAGAAATGAAAGATTATTTCTTATTGTTGATAAACCACTCACACGAATATTACCAGAGTTACACGAAGATAATGACGATTTTATTTTAAATAATAAAATTATACCCTCCAATAATTATAATGTGAAGACACGTCTGCCAAGGAAAAAACAAAATAAAGGTTCTATTTTAACAGAAAAATTTGGAAATAATTATCAATAGAATAGTAACATTTATTATTTTTATAATTTTTATAAATTTATAAAAATATAGCTAAACTTTTAATAACACTTGTAATTTAACTTTTCTTTTTTATGATTTCGCGTTCATCCGATTCATTAAAATTATCAATAATTTGATTGATATCAATTGGATTTTTCTCTCTATATTCTTTCATTGAGCTATCTAATGTTGTTCGAATTTGTCTAAAAATTTCTTGATTAACTGACTTAACTTTATTTGTTTTTTTATCAGGAATTCCCATATAATCTCTTATAACTTTCATATAGTCACAATTAAATAATTTTAATTTTTCTATTGCTTCTTCTTCTGTATAATTTGTTTGAGATAACACAATTTGCAAATGCTTATTTAAATCCTCATTATTAAAAAAACTTATTTTATCACTCATATATAAATACATTAAATATTTTTTAAATCATATTAAACGAATTGTTATATAATATATTATCCCACAATGTCTACTATGAATAATATTGAAAAGTTAATACAAATGGCAACTATTGAACAAATGTATTTAATGTTAGAAAAATTAAAGGTGAATAATACAAATACACATGATACTAATACAAATGTTACTAATACAAACGCCAATGCCAATACAAGTAATAATATTGATTTTAGCGAACAAATTAAAAATTTAGAAAATGAGATTTATAATTTAAATAATAAATTAAATTCGAGTAATAATACAATTTGTAAATTATCTATTAAAATTAATGAACTTGAAGAAGAATTAACTTCTATAAAAAATAATACTAATATTACTTATGAAAATTCTAGTAATTATTTTAAATACCATCAAATTAAAGGACAACAAACTTTGCATAGTTATCTTGGGATTATTAAGCACTCGCCTAATGATGTAGTGATAAAAGAAGAATCGGACGAAGTTGTAGAAGTTATTAAAGATGTAGCGATAAAAAAAGAGATTAAAGAAGAATCGGACGAAGTTGTAGAAGAAGTTGTTGAAGAAGAGGTTAAAGAAGTTGTTGAAGAAGTTGTTGAAGAGGTAGAAGAAGTTGTTGAAGAAGTTGTTGAAGAAGTTGTTAAAGAGGTTGTTAAAGAGGTTGTTAAAGAGGTTGAAGAAGTTATTAAAGAGGTTGAAGAAGTTGTTAAAGAGGTTATTAAAGAAGTTGCTGAAGTTGTTGAAGAGGTAGAAGAAGTTGTTAAAGAGGTTATTAAAGAAGAATTGGAACAAAAGGTTGTTAAAGAATTAGAAGAAGAACAAGAAGTTGAAGAAGATAAAGAAGAATCAGAAGAAGAAGAGGAAGAAGTTCACACAGAAGATGAATCTGAACATAATGTAACAATTGAGATTAAAGAAAAAGAAGAAGAGGAGGAAGAGGAGGAAGAGGATGAAGAAGAGGAGGTATTTGAGATTGAAATAGATGACGTAACATATTTTGCAACCGATGAAGAAAATGGTATTTTATATGAAATGACAAAGGATGGAGACGTTGGTGAAAAAGTAGGAATAATCAAGGATGGTGAACCAATATTTAATTAAATCTCTTTTCTATATATATAATAATAATGTTAGACCTTTGTGCCCCAGCTCTAATATATGTTGCATTTTCATTAACACAAATAATAATAGATACATTTAAAGGGTTATATAACACCGCATTTTTAAAAATAATTGTAATGATAATAATTACAATACTTTTAAATACATTATGTGAAACAGGAATGGGTATTATATCTTGGATGATTGTGTTTATTCCGTTTATTTTTATGTCAATAATAGTAGCCATATTACTTTATGTTTTTGGGTTAGATCCTTCCACTGGGAAATTAAATATAGAATGTGATAATTGTAATGGTAAAACCACTAAAAAAGATGGAAATTTAATATTTAGTTCAACAAATAAGTAAAATATATAATTAAACAACTTTAAAATAATTTACTAATATAATAATATGCGAAAAATAAAAACAAAACAAATATATAAACAAAATATTAAAAAACTTATCGAAATTGATATTGATGAATATTATAATGAACAAAATGAAATATTATGTGGATGTAATTGTTGTATGTGTAATCCATATTATGGTGATTTTTGGGAATATTTTATATTCCAAGATAATTTGAATTTTGAATTGAATCAGATAAAATAAAAGAATAATAAAAACAATTTAAATAATAAATCATATAACAAATATATATGATTTATTTCATTAATAAAATGAAATCTTTAAAGATTAATTTAACCTCACAAACTATAAATGTTGCATATAAATTATTGTATAAATTATTATATATGTTTAGTTGGTGTCAAATATATTTACATAAAATAAACAATTATATTGACAATAAAGTAACACGTTTAAATACATATTGTGATAAATATTTAAAAGACAAAGGTTGGATTGTAACAATAGTTATTAAAAAATTCATTGTAATTGATAATAATGGAAATAAAATAAAAACTATATTTATAGAAGATAAAGATATTCATGCTATTGAAAATCATTTTAACTCATCTCTAACTTACACTCTTATGTTATGTGATAGTGATAAAAATGAGAATGGTTGCATAGATTATGTATTTTATAACAAAATACCTACATCACTCAATTATAAATTATCAAATGTGAAATTTATAGCAATTGATTTAGATTACAATAATAATAAATATTTGGTCAAATTAAAAGACTGTAATTATAACTATTATAACTATTATATTGTTAATAATTGTTTAAATAAACTTTTTTTTAAATATTATATTAAAAATATTTTATATTTACAGGTTGATGACGACAATTTTAATTATAATGTTAGTATTATTGATAATGATTGTAATATAATTAATATATTACCACATCAAAGTATAATAATAAATGAAAATGATTATGAAATCATTTCTTGTGAAAATGTTAATGATAGTGAAAATGAAAAAGAAAATGAATTTGAAGAAGAAGAAAACGAAGAAAATGAAGAAAATGAAAATTTAATTAATTAATTTAATTAATATATATATTAAAATCACTTAAAAAAATTGAAATAATTAATATACAATGGAACCCTTTCATACAGATTTAACTATGTCAACCACAAGTAAAATGTCAACAAATAATGCTTCTTTTAACCAGTTAAAATGTAAATGGAATCTATTGGCTCATTTACCCCAAGATCCTGATTGGACCGTTAAAAGTTATAAAAAAATATGCCAATTTAAAACTGTCGAAGAAACAATCGGTATTACGGAGACTTTGCCAGCGGATTTAATTAAAAATTGTATGTTATTTATTATGAGAGATGGAATTACGCCTATGTGGGAAGATCCAAAAAATAGAAATGGTGGTTGCTTTTCATATAAAGTGTCTAATAAAAATGTATTTGAAGTTTGGAGAGATATTACATATGTTCTTGTAGGAGACACTATTGGATCTAATAGCACATTTGTTAATTGTGTTACAGGAATAACCGTATCACCAAAGAAAAATTTCTGTATTGTAAAAATTTGGACAACCAATTGTGACCATCAAAATCCACAAATTGTCACCAGCGAAATTAGAAATTTAATGGCACAAGGTTGTCTATTTAAAAAACATACGCCAGAATTTTAATTTATAAATAAATAATTAATTAATCAATAATAGTATTTAAACATTAAGCACTTATAAAATATAATGAAATATCCTTTTGTTATATTTTATCGTAAAGAAAAATTCAATAGTATAGATAATTTTTTTATTCAAAACTCATCCACATTAGATTGTTCAATTTTTATAGCTGATTCCATCGAATATGTTAAAAACTTACATAATTCTAATTTTCAGTTGTTAATAACATATGGTGATGATAAAGAAGAGTATTGTAAAGAATTATTAACTGTAATATCGAAAGAAATGTTACAAAGACATATGCATATTTTAACGAATGATATTGATATTAATTTATTCAATCAATTAATAAATAACACATATATCAACTTATGTTCTATTGTTCGGTTACATACAAGACCTACATTTTCTCTTTTTACACCATCATATAACTCCTATAACAAAATATTACGAGTTTACCAAAGTCTTCAAAAACAAACATTGCTTGATTGGGAATGGGTTATTATAGACGACTCGCCAGATGATTCAAATTTTCAGTTTTTAAGAGACAATTTTTTACACGATGCGCGCATACGTTTTTATCGCCGTTCAAATAATAATGGCAGTATCGGAAATGTAAAAAATGAAACTATTGGATTATGTCGCGGAAAATATCTTGTAGAAATGGATCACGATGATGAATTGATGCCATATGTTTTACAAGAATCAGCTGATTTATTCAATTCAAATCCTAGCATTGGATTTATTTATTATGACTGCGCCTGTGTTTATGAAAATGGAACTAATCAATGGTATGGGGATTTTATTTGCAAGGGGTATGGAGGTTATTATTCGCAAAAATATGAAGACAATTGGCGTCTTGTTTATATTACGCCTAATATTAATAATATTACTATGAGCCATCTCGTATGTTGTCCTAATCATCCCAGAATATGGAGAAGAGATGTTCTTTTAAATATGGGAAGTTATTGTGAATATTTACCCATTTGTGATGATTATGAAATTTTGCTTAGAACAGTAGTTTCAACTAACATTGCCAAAATACATAAACTTGGATATATTCAATATATGAACGATTCAAATAATAATTTTTCACTGATTCGAAATTCCGAAATAAATCGGATTGGCCCCAAATTCATTTTTCCACATTATTTTGCAAAATTTAATATAAATCAAAAAATGAAAGAAAATAATGCATATGAAGATGAAAAATATATTGGGGAACATTCTAAAATATGGGAAAGAGATCAATCCACATATCAACATAATTATTGTAATTTAATTATTAACAATGACTTTGATACACAATTTTGTATTATTGGGTTTGATAGTTTGTTATCCAATCTTAATGAGATTACTGAATTATATAAGAATCCCAGAAATGATTTTATTATTTTAGAAAATAAATGCACTCTTCCCTATTTACAAGAAAGAATTGAAAGATATAATTTTCATCGTATGAAATGTTACACTTTAATTGACACACCAATAGATCAACTTATTAATTATTTTAAACTTCTTTATTTATCTGTTCCCAATTATAAAATTATAAATATTAACTTACATAAACCAGTATTCAATACCAATTTTTATAAAAGGTCTCAAATTATTAACAAACTAACAAATAAATATGATAGATATTTAGAAATCGGTGTTGAATATGGTGAATGTTTTAATGAAACACATTTTGTTAATAAAGTCGGTGTCGATCCAGATCCTAAATTTTGTTCAAAGATTGGTCAAACATTAATTTTACAGACATCCGATGATTTCTTTAAACAATACGATATTAAACAACAATTCGATATTATTTTTATTGATGGAATGCACCAAGCCGAATATGTGTTACGCGATATTAATAATTGCATTCAAATATTATCTACCAATGGAACGATATTTATGGATGACATTTTACCACTTAATTATAATGAACAACTTAAAATACCTATAAAACATTATTATGAAAATGGAATTTTAAAATATGGAGAAAATTGGACTGGGGATGTATGGAAAGTGGTTTATCATTTACTTAAAAAATATAAAGATAAAATGCTGGATTTTAAATATTTTTATAATATTAATTTTAGAGGTATTGGGGCCTTAAAATTTAAAGAAGTATTTAAAATACATGATGAAGAAATTAATGATATTAATTCTTATAATTATTTTCAAGATTTTGCTGATTATTTAACTATATTACAATCTTTTACTAAATAATATTTTTACAAAGTAATAAATTTATAAACTAACAAACTAATAAACTAACAAAATTTATACACATTTGGAGCTAATTTTATATAATTTGTATATAATTTGTATATTTTTTGATTTACAATTATTTGATTGGTTAGTTCTAATGGATTATTAAGTTCGATTTTATTTGTATTTGTATTAGGAATTGTATTTGTATTAGGAATTGTATTTGTATTAGGAATTGTATTTGTATTAGGAATTGTAAATGATATTTTATTCATAGATATATTCAAATATTTTTTTTAAATAATAATAATTATTATTATTATTATAATTAATTATATAATTATTAAAATTATAAGTTAAATATATATTTTATTAATATTATATTGATTATGGAATTAAGTATCAGTGATATCCCACCAACAATTTGTTTAAATATGATTGTAAAAAATGAATCACATATTATCAAAAATACTCTCGAAAACCTGTGTAATAAAATCCATTTTTCTTATTGGGTTATTTGTGATACCGGTTCAACTGATAATACTCAACAAATAATAAGAGATTTTTTTAATGATAAAAATATTCCAGGCGAACTTCATAACAATGAATGGAAAAATTTCGCTCATAACAGAACTATTGCATTAAATGAAGCATTTAATAAAACGGATTTATTATTAGTTTTTGATGCAGATGACGAAATACACGGGAATATTACAATGCCACAAATAGTAAATAGTGATGCTTACCTTTTAAATTTCGGAAACTCTGATGGTATTTCATATGAAAGAATTTTGTTAGTTAATAATAAAATTAGATGGGAATTTAAATCGGTTATTCATGAATATATTAATTGTTTAAAACCAAATCCAAAAATTTCACATATTGAAGGCAATTATTACGTTGTATCTGGAAGAAGTGGTAGCAGAAATAGTGATCCTGAAAAGTATTTAAAAGACGCTAAAATTTTAGAAGAATCTTATTATGAAGCTAAAACAAATAATGATCACCTTTATTTGCGTTATGGATTTTATTGTGCAAATAGTTATAAAGATTCTGGTAAAACAGAAGAAGCAATAAAATGGTATAAAATAACACTTGGCAATGAGAATTGGAGTCAAGAAAAATATATGTGTTGTCTCAATTTATACAATATTTATAATAGTATTGGGGAAAATGAAAAAGGATTGTATTATCTTGTTGAATCATTCAATTATGATTTGGAAAGAATTGAATGTGTATCTTTATTAATTAAAGAATATTGTGGCAGAGGTCTTAATAACATAGCATACAATTACTATTGTATGATTAAAGACTTTTATGAAAATAAATATCTACAAACTAACAATACACATAAACTTTTTATTGAAAATGATAAACCTAACTTTTTTTTACCATATTATATGATTATAGTTGCAGATAAAGTAAAAGAAACTTTTTCAGAAGCCAAGCAAACGATTATAAAAATGTATGAAATTATTTTTACGAAAAAATATCCTATGACTAATATTTTTTTTATTGGAAACTTATTATATAATTTACAATTTTTCATTGGTTTTTGCAGTAAAACGGACAATTTTATTAATTTAGCTAATGAGTATTTCGATTTTTTACATAAAAACGGTGTTAATTTAGAAAAATGGGATTTTTTACTAAAATCAGAATATATAAATGCTGGAATTAATGTGGACAAATATTTTATTAAAGAGGTAACTGAAAAAACGCAAAAATTCTCTACAGAAATATGCAAAAACTCAAAAAATATACTTATTTATACTGGATTTTTAGATTTTCAATGGAATTATACTTATATGCAAAATAATGCGTTAGGTGGTTCTGAAAAAGCAGTGGCATATTTAAGTAAATGTTTCCCAAAGGAGTATAATATTTATATTAGCGGAGAAGTTAAAAATGAAATTATTGATAATATTCAATATATACATTTAAATGAACTAACAAATTTAATTAATTCTACACCATTTCATACAGTAATTGTTTCAAGGTATATTAGTTTTTATGAAATATTTAAAGAGTGTTCATATTATCAATCTTATATTTGGGCACACGATGTATTATTATTATCATATGGTTCCAACTTAAATGAAAATCAAATATTAAAAAAATGGAATAAGTATATTAACAAATGTATATGTTTAACTGAATGGCATAAAAATGAATTTATTAATAAATATCCCATTTTAAAGGATAAAATAACTTTAATAAATAATGGTATTGATTGTCAAAGCTTTTCTAATATTGTAACTAACAAAAAAATAACCAATAAGTTTATATATTCATCCAGACCAGATAGAGGGTTAAATATTTTATTAGAATTATGGCCTCAAATTTTAGAAAACTTACCGGATGCTACATTAGTTATATCATTTTATGGCACATTTCCGTCCGACCAATTAAACCTTAAGACAATTATTGATACATATGATAGTATTCAATATTTAGGTAAATTAAAATTTGAACAATTGTATGAAGAAATGGCATCTTCAGAATACTGGTTATATCCAACACACTGGCCTGAAACATCATGCATAACCGCGCTAGAAATGTTAATGTCTGGAGTCATTTGTTTATATTATCCGGTTGCTGGACTTATAAATACTTTAGGTAATTATGGAATTCCACTTGAAAAAGGTCAAGAAATAGAATCTATAAATATTTTAACTGTTAAAACAAAAACGGAAATCATTAAACGCGGTAAAGAGTATGCTTTATCATGTAGTTGGGCTAATAGAGCTAAAGAATGGGAAAATGCGTTGGGATTAAATAAAAAAAAATGGTATTTTTATTGTTCTCCAAATTATGAAATAAAAATGATTCAACAATATATCGATAATTTGAATAATATTTATCCAGATTATTGTATATATTTAACAAGTAATCAAAATAATATTATAACGGAAAATCCATCTAAACTAACATTTGTATTTGAGGTATTTGATATAAGTATTTTTGATTATTTATCAAATACGGATTTTAGTTTTCTAAACACAGAACCATTAAATATTCCTTATAGGTTACAAAATATACAAAATATTCAAAAATTAAATTATGATTTAGGTTATTATGATTATAGTGAAAGTAATTTACATATATTAACTGAAAATTGTATTGACTTTAAATATAAAAAAATATTACCGTATATTTGTAGCTCATCAGAATTATTACAGTTACAAAAAATAAATACAAATACTGAAAAAATATATGATTTCGGTATAATAAAAGCATTAGGCGGTGATGTTTCACCTAGAAGACAAAAAATAGTCGATTTTCTGAAAAGTAATCATTTTTCTGTGAATATCGCTGAAGGGTGGGAACACGATAGAGATAATGAATTAGCCAAATGTAAAATAATATTAAATATCCACGGAAACTTATATAATGATGTAAGTATGATTTTTGAACATATCAGATGTAATCGTTTATTAGAATCTGGTTTTAATATTTTATCAGAATCTTGCTATAATTTAAGTGTTGAATTTATACAAAAATATCCAAATTTAAAATTAATTAATTATGAAGATTTTTTTAATATATATACTTATAAGAATTTAGAATGGTTAAAATTAGAAAATAATAATTTTTGCAAACTTGTGAAAAGTGATAATTTATTATCTTTGAATAAAGATAATGATATTTTACAGATGAAAATTTTTATTGTACATTATAAAAAATTGATTGAAAGGAAACAATCAATATTATCTCAATTTAAAAAATATAATATATATAATTACGAATTTATTGAAATAGATAGAGATGAGTTACAAGAGCATAATACTGATATATTTGATAAAAATGTTGGTAACGCTTTAACCGCAATTTCATTATCGCATTATTTTGCTTATAAAAAAATTATAGAAAATTATGACAATGCAATCATTTTTGAAGATGATGTTATCTTACACGATGATTTTATAAGTATACTTAAAAAATATTTGATTGAATTACCAAGTGATTATGATGCTTTATTTATAGGTAATGGTTGTAATTTACATGTTGCTCCTTTTAATTTATGTGAAAATAAACATATCTACAAACGTAATTTACATTATACAGAAGGAATACTAGCAGATAATGGATTAACTAGGTGCGCTGATAGTTATATTATTAGTAAAAAATGTTGCATAAAATTATATGATTATATAAATAATTTACAAAATAAAATCAACGAATCTATTGATGTATGGTTAGAGATAGCATTGATGAAAAATAATTGTAATGTATATTGGGCGGAACCTACTATTGTTACACAGGGTTCACAAAATGGAGAGTTTGGTCGTTCATGGTATATATTAGATAATAATGATAAATTTCAAAATTTTATTAATTATATTCAAAAAATTGAAAATTCTACTTTTTTGAAAAATATTATTATTAAAGATGTGTCTAATATTTCAGATAGTTTAAGATTTTATTATGGAACAAATGAACATCAAATTGATATAACATATAATGTTATGGAAAAATGTATTATTGACAATGAAATCTTTATTCCTGGTTGCTGTAATGAACGGGACTCGCTTTTTACAGATCCAATGTTTGGCGTAATTAAAAATGTGTATGTTGTAAATAATAATAAATATTGTATTTTACTAGATAATACATATACATGTATAAATATTAGTAATAAAAATAATAGTTATTGTTGCGATTCAATTGAACCAAATTTATTAACGTGTTATAAGTGTCCTTATGAAAAAATTAGAGTTGGTAAAGATTTTGATGGAGGATATGTTATATGTAATATTCCTGACGTCAAATATGATTTTTTGTTAAGTTGTGGAGTAGCTGATGACATTTCATTTGAAGAAGAATTTTGTATTATGTATACAAATACTCAATGTATAGCATATGATGGAACTATACCAGGTATAAATATAAGTAATAAAAACATTACATTTGTTAAAAAAAATATAAACACTTTTAACGACAATAATAACACCAATTTATATTCAGATATTGAAAGTAATAATAATATTTTTCTCAAAATGGATATAGAAGGTTATGAGATACCCTGGATAAATACATTGAGTTATAAACAACTTAATAAATTTTCACAAATTGTTATAGAATTCCATTTCCCCTTTTCTTATAAAGAAGTTCCAATATTTAATAAATTAAATAAAAATCATGTTTTAGTTCATTTTCACGCAAATAATTGTTGCGGGGTAAGACATCACAAGGGAATATTAATACCTAACGTTTTTGAATGTACTTATATACATAAAAAATATTATATATCTGAATATTTATTAAATGATGAAGAAATACCATCTAGTTTAGACATGCAAAATGTAAGTGAAAATTCAGAAATTTATTTAAATTATGAACCATTTGTATTCAAAAATAAAAATATCGATAGATTATCACTTTCAAATTATGATAATAATACTGATTTTAAAAGAAAAAATATTTGTTTTATTCATAGTTGTCATTTTAAAAATAAAGGATTAAAACGACTTGACAAATTAATTACGTGTCTAAAAAAAAATAATTTATTTAACAAGTTTGAAACAATTTATATTAATAATATTGGCTTACCTATTGAAGAAAATGTATATGGTGAAAAAGTTAATATTTGTAATTATTCGGATAATCAAAAATTATATGAAATACCAACTATCAATAAAATACAACAGTTTTCTAAAGAAAATAATAACTGTAATATATTATATTTACATACAAAAGGAGTTAGTTATAATGATGATTATCATGAAGAAAATCATTGGATTGATATGATGTTATATTTTTTGGTAGAACAACACGAATTATGTATTAGTAAATTATCTAGTGGCATTCAAACGGTTGGTTGTAATTTTACAGATACTAACTGTCAACCTCATTTTTCTGGGAATTTTTGGTGGGCAAAATCTAGCTATATAAGTGCATTACCTCTGCTTATTGAAAACACAGAAAATGTAAATCCAAATTCTGCCGAATTTTGGTTGTGTCAAAATAATCCATCTATATATGAATTACATAAATCTAATATCGACCATTACTTAATTTTATATCCACCTATTATGTATAAATCTTATAATAAAAAAATAATTGATTGTTTTATATTTTATAATGAATTAGACCTATTAACATATCGTCTTAATATATTGAATGATGTAGTGGATTATTTTGTGTTAGTTGAATCAACTCATACTCATATAGGTAAAGAAAAAACATTATTTTACAATGAAAACAAATATTTATTTGAAAAATTCAATCACAAAATTATACATGTAATTGTTGATGATTTTCCACATAAATATCCAAATATAAATATTGAAAAAGAAGAACAATGGGTTAATGAAAAATTCCAAAGAAATTGTATTTCGAGAGGAATAGATAAGTTAAACCTCAATAATGAAGATATTATTACTATAACGGATGTAGATGAAATACCCGAACCAAATATACTAACACAAATTAAAATAAATAATAATTTATCTATTAATATTCTTGAAATGGATTTTTATTATTATAATTTAAATTCTAAAATGGATCATAAATGGTATCATTCTAAAATACTTACCTTTAAAAAATATATTGAACTTAATATTACTTGTGATAATATACGATTTTTTAATTGTCCAATTATTCATAATGGTGGATGGCATTTAAGTTATTTTGGTAATGAGAAATTTATTAAAAATAAACTTGAAAATTTTGCTCATCAAGAGTTCAATAAGATTGAGTTCACCGATGAAGAACATATTAAAAATAGCATAAAAAATGGACAAGATTTATTTGATAGGTCTAATAAAATATGTTATATAAATATTAATGATAATACTAATTTACCACCTGAATATGATAAATACTTAACTCATTTTTATCATCGTTCTGTTGAAAAAGAATGATAATAAAGAGTTTATAATTTGTAATTCTAAAAAATATAAACTTTCGGCGTGTCTCTTAATTAAAAATGAAACTGAACATTTAAATGATTGGTTAAACCATTATATAAAACAGGGTGTTGAACATTTTTTTATCGCTTCAAACAATAGCACAGATGGAATAGATACCTTTATTGAAAACAGTGAGTATAAAAATATGATAACATTAATAATTGATAATCGTGATTTAAACATATATTCTAATTCAAATCATCATAAACAAATATTATGTGACAATTTTTATAATATAATTAAGGGTTCTACTGAATGGTGTTTATTAGTAGATATAGATGAATTTATGTATGGAAAAAATGGGTTTACTCTTTCCAGTTTTATTGACACGATTGATGAAGATATTGGTTGTTTCTATGTTTACTGGAATATATTTAAACCAACACTTGATGCTGAAAATAATATATGTGACAATTTCTCTTTGGAAAAATCGACTAAACGAATAAATTTGGATCTAATAACAGAACTATCTTTCGATATTAAATTTAGTTCCAAATTTGGGAAATCAATTTTTAAAACTTCAATGCTTAAAGACGATACACAATTATGGATTCATAAAATTTCAACATCAGGAAAAATAATTAATAACTATAACACAGAAACTAATTATATTTATGATAATGCTGATGTATTTACTTGGTCTGAAGAAAATTATAATAAACTTAATATTGTATTAAACTATTACCCTATTAGAAATAAAAGTGATTACAATAAAAAAATAAAACAATTAGAAAATAATCATAGATTTAGTTTTATAAAAGGTATTGTTGAAATTGCTACATTAGATTTTAAATATTTTATAGAGGATACACATATTAATAATAATAATAATAATAAAAAATTTAAAATAGGGTTTTATGATAATCGATTATCGGAGAGAGGAACAACAATCGCATTATATTCTTATGCTAACTATGCTGAAAAATATTTTAATTGTGAGAGTATAATATTTCATAATAAATATAATCATTTTAATGACATACAAGTTATTGAAAAATTTAATAATCGTTTTAAAGTATATTCTACTGAAAATTTCGATGAGATTAATAAAATAATTTTAGAAAAAAATATTAAATATTTTTATAATACTTGTGGTGGAAAATCTATTGATACCATATTAGTTAAAAATTCTATAAATTTAATTCACGCAGTATTTAATATAGAACCCTTTGGAGATAATGCTGGAGTTTCTGATTATTTAATTAAGAAAAGTAACTATAAATATGTAGAATCTGTCCCCCATATGGTTGACTTACCTCAACATAATGATGATTTGAGAAGAGAATTAAATATTCCAATTAATTATTTTGTAATAGGAAGATATGGAGGATTTGAACAATTCGATATTGAAATAGCACATCAAGCAATAATAGAAATTGTAAAGAATAATAATAATTTATTTTTTATATTTGTTAATACAAGACATTTTTATGATCATCCAAGAATAATGTATTTAAATAAAATTATAGATCCATACTTAAAGGTAAAATTTATTAATACTTGTGATTGTATGATCCACGCAAGATCTGACGGAGAAACATTCGGATTAGCTATTGCAGAATTTTCTACATTAAATAAGCCGATAATTACTTGTAAAAGTTATATTGATAATTGTCATATTGATATATTAGGAGATAATGCTATTATATATAATTCTAAAGAAAGTTTACTGAATATTTTAAATAATATTGAAACCATAAGAAATAGTAAGACAGATTGGAATATGTATAAAGAATATACTCCATTAAACGTTATGAAAAAATTCCACAAAGTATTTTTAAATAAAGAAGATTTTCTATTAAACATTAATCATCAATAATTACTTATCGTTCTGTTGAAAAAAAGAATACTTGAATTAATCTTCCATTTTCTTTTGTATCACCAAAATAGTCCATTGACATATGAAATCTATCTGCATTAAACAATATTAAACGATTAAATACATTTCCTACTTGATCCACCTTTTCCCATTTTGTTTGATCTTGACTATATCTATCAATTTCTTCTTTATTTTCTAATAATTCCATATCTCTTTTACACGCGGCTCCATCATAAAACTTATAAAAAGATGTCCCAGACGAAAGAGGGGCGTCTGGTGTCAAATATAATACACCCGCCCAATTATTATGTCCGTCAATATGGATCCACGAGCGATCTCTGCTTGTTGTATATTGAAATGAACCATTATAAATGGAAGCATCAGATCCATCTTCTTTTGGAATCGGAAAATCTGTAATTTTGCCTCCGAATGGTTCCACATATGTTTGAATAGTTTCTTTTAAATGTTCATTTGCATATGATACTGTTCTTTGACCAGGATAGTTGCCTCTAACCAGAAATTCCTGAGTTAATATATAATTTCTCGTGTCTAACGCATTATTATAAAAATTATCGATAATAATTAGTCCACACGATGGATTTCTAGTTATAATATCGTTAAATAATGTTATTTTATTATTCGTATTCATAAAATATATAAATGATTATTTTTATATATTTTTAAATTATTATATTTTATTATATTTATTATAAATATAATAATTAACTTAAACAGTTATTAATTATAATTAATATGGTTTTTATAGATAACAACTTCTACAAAGTGAACGATGATGAATTTAATAAAATACATCATAAAGAATTTATTAATTTAAAATTAATTTCTGATTTAAATAATTATGAGAGAATAATTGGATTAATACGTAAATGTGCGAGTATCAATGTAAATATTTCATCTGAATATATTTCATCTGAAAATCAATTCAATTTTCGTTTTTTTTCGTTTAATACTTCTCACGGAGGGTTTATTCCAATAAATTTAATACCTTATTTCAATAATATATATGTGCTTAATACAAAAGAACAACATATTCAAAATATTATTGAAAATAATAATCATTTTAAAAATGATAAAATTAAATTTACATTTT
>Ga0315288_10000608_pt1 | contig 45071 bp, 27 predicted proteins | sample YL17G11_20_MG_FD_203454 | JGI IMG/M metagenome (GOLD analysis project Ga0315288, IMG submission 203454) | Sediment microbial communities from Yellowstone Lake, YNP, Wyoming, USA - YL17G11_20 | ecosystem: Environmental > Aquatic > Freshwater > Lake > Sediment | place: USA: Wyoming | collected... | reverse complement strand
AGGTAGAGGGAGACGCGTCCGACCATTACCTTCCAGAGGTGGGCCGCCACGTCCCGGCCGCTGCAACGAACGTGGATCCTTGCCTGATCCCCCGTCGGCGTCAGTACAGGCTGCACGGGAAGGCTGTAGAAGTCGTTGTCCGGGTACTCCTCCTGTTGCCAACCATCCGCGTTCAGGTACTGCCGGAAGTAGCCTTCCTGATACAGCAGCCCGACACCCGCGATGGGGACACCCAGGTCGCTGGCGCTCTTGAGGTGATCGCCGGCCAGCACGCCCAGGCCGCCGGAGTAGATCCGGAGGCACTCGGACAACCCGAACTCGAAGCTGAAGTAGCCGATGGTCTGCCCCTGCCCCTCGACGCAGTGGCGGTCGTACCACGTGGTCTCCAAGAGGTAGGCGTGGGTCTCGGCCACGACTCGGCTGAGGTGCTCCAGGAAGCTCTCGTCCTCCGAAAGCGCCTCCAGGCGCTCCTGGGGCATCTCCGCGAGCTGGGCGACCGGGTTGTGGTCCGTTCGGTCCCAGAGCGCGCGGTCCATGCGGCGGAACAGCTCGATGCAATCGGGGCGGAACGCCCAAGAGAGGTCGTAAGCCAACCCGCGCAGTGGTTCGAGCCGCGCAGGCAGATACGGCGCCACCGTCACAGTCCTGAACGCTCTGGGCATCCTGAGCCCTCCTCAGTACCGGGGATGGGACTCGAACCATCCCCGGGGCCTAGTTCAACTGTCGGCTCCCGCTGACCTCCCTCTGCAGGTCGCCCCCCGTCGGGTCGCTGGCACGGGGTTCGCGCACGAGGAGCATCGCCAGTATGGCTGCCGCCGCGTTGAGAGCCAGGGCTGTCCTGAAGACGGGGACGTACTCCCCCGCCGCATGTTGCGCGATCCACCCGCCCGCCAGAGGCGCGATGGCGGCGAAGGGCGCCACGACGGTACCGGCCAACGCAAGGAACGCCGTCTTGTCCATCCTCGGGCAGTACTCGATGGTGAGGTTGGTCATGGCGACGAAGTCCATCGGCCATGACATGCCGGCCAGGAGGAACACGATGTAGAACACGGACGCCGACGGCGCGAGGAGCGCGACTGAGCAGGCAGCCATCGCGAGCAGAGGCCCCGACGGCGCGAAGTACCGGAAACCGTGGCGGTCGCCGAGGAATCCCACCAGCGGCGAGGAGATCATCTGGGCGGCGAGCCCGATCATAGTGAACACGGCCGCCGACCCATCACCCAGCCCGAAGCGCTCGCGGGCCGCCACTGCGTAGAAGGCCCCGGCCATGTTCGCAAGGGATATCGCGCAGCGCACGGCCAGGAGGGACCGGAAGCCTTTCCGCTCACCGGTGGCAGCCCAGAGCTCGCGCGTGAACCGCGCGAAGCCCACCCGTGAGGTGGCCTCCGGCAGCTCGGGCTCACGGAGCCAGAAGAACGCCGTCACACTCACCGAGAGGATGACGCCACTCACGATGAAGCACACAGCAAAGTTCGACGGAAACGGCCAGTGCGACAGGACCCACCGCGCCAGTGCCGCCCCGCCGATCCCTGCCGCGCTGCCGATCATGAAGGCATAGCTGAAGAGCTTGCCGCGGGAGCCCTGGGGGAAGAGCTTGGCAAGCAGATTCGTCCACATGGGTGTGGCGAAGCCCAGGCTCACGCCGAAGACGGCCATGCACAGGAATGTGAGGAGCAGCGTTGGCCCCGAGCCGAGCCGAGGGGAGTGCAGGGCCACGAAGCCCGCGACCACCACGGCCAGCGACCCGGGGTAGTGGACCAGAGCGAAGACCGTCTTCTTCACTCTCAGGTGTTCCGTGAGGTGTGCGACCCAGAGCTGGACCGCGGCGACGGCTGTCACCCAGACGGCCGGCAGTGCCCCGATGAGCTGGTCGGAAGCTCCCGCCTGTTTGAGGTAGTACGGCACGATGGCCGAGATGGACACGAACGCGAACCCCAGCCCCCAGACCCCCTCGACGAGGAGGAAGAGGGCGAGGTTGCGCCTCATCCCGGAGGCGATCTCCCGGTGGTAGCGGGCCAGTTCCGTCGGCGACATGCCGTGCGTCCTTCCGCATGGAGACGAGGCGCCATTATAGCGGCAAGGAGCCTCGGGTACGGCCTGGACGCGCTGAGCGCGGCAGAGGCGATAGGCCCCGGGGCATGCCCCCAAGTCATGCCCCAGGGCCGCGGCGGGCGCTCCATGGCGCCCAGGGCCATGATGGGGCGGCTCCGGAGGGCTGAAATCGGGGCCGATGGCCCATTCTCGTGGGCCACTTGGCTAGCATTCCGCGCGACTCGGACAGGCATCGCCGCCGTAGGCAGGAAACCCTGGTGGCCCCGGCGAACCTGCTCACCCAACGCTTTGCGATGACCTTCGGAAGAGGAGTCTCACGTTGGACAAGGTCCGTATCGGGATTGTCGGTGTCGGCGGCATGGGTAGTGCCCATGCATCGAATGTCAGCCAGATGGAGACGGCGACACTCGCGGCCGTCTGCGACATTGACCCGTCAACGCTGAAGGCCACCAGCGAGAAGTACGGCGTGCCCGGGTTCGCCAACCACCTGGACCTGCTGAGCAGCGGGCTCGTGGACGCTGTGATGATCGCGACGCCGCACTACTTCCACCCGCCCATCGCCGTCGACGCGTTCGCGCGCGGGCTGCATGTGTTGTCGGAGAAGCCGATCGCGGTCACGGTGGCGGCTGCCGATGGGATGATCGCCGCGGCCAAGGCCTCGGGCCTGAAGTTCGCGGTCATGTACCAGATGCGCACGGAGCCGGTGTACATGGCTGCCAAGCGTCTCATTGACGAGGGCCGGCTCGGCGAGATCTACCGCACGTGCCTGATCATGGGGTGGTACCGCTCCCAGGCCTACTACGACTCCGGCGGGTGGCGCGCCACGTGGACGGGCGAAGGGGGCGGCGTGCTCATCAACCAGGCGCCGCACCTTCTGGACATCTTCTCGTGGCTGGTCGGGATGCCCGAGTCGATCCACGGGCAGGTCTGGACGCAGATCCACGACATCGAGGTTGAGGACGAGGCGTTCGCCTTCCTGGCGTACCCCAACGGGGCCCACGGCTATCTCTACACCAGCACGACCGAGGTACCCGGCGCGGATATCCTGGAGATCGCCGGCGAGAAGGGTAAGCTCCGAGTCCAGAACGGGAAGCTCTCTTTCTTCGAGTTGGCGATGCCCCGAAAGCAGTTCACCGTCGAATGTGAGAGCATGTGGGCGTCCCCAGAGGCCAGCGAGCTTCCCGTCGATCTTACCGAGTCGGCCACGGGGCATGGCGCCATCACGGCGAACTGGGTGGACGCCATCGTCAATGACGCGCCCCTCATCTCTCCCGGCGAGCAGGGGCTGAACGCCGTGGAGCTGATCAATGGGATGATCATGTCCGGGCACACGAATGCGCCGGTGAAGCTACCCGTGGACCGCGCCGCCTATGATGAGCTGCTGGATGGGCTCAGGGCTTCCTCCAAGGGCAAGACCGGCCTGCGCGAGCAGCGGGTGACCGATCCACAACACGCCTAGGGCGGCTGATGTACCGAAGAATGGGGACGGAGCCCTTTCTCCTGGGATGGGCGGGCGCCATGCAGGGCATGTTGGCGGGAAAAGGGCTCCGTCCCCATTCTTCCCATTCTTCGGACACGATCGCTCAGCGCGCCACGGCCGCTGGAGAGGCGGCGGTGGCGCTCGTCCGCATCAGCGGCGACCGGACGCGCCCGATCATCGAGAGGCTGTTCGAGCCTTCGCGGGCTGCTCGCACTCCTCCGGCGCCTCTTCGCCCTCGCCACGTCTACTGTGGCTTCCTGGTCGACCCGGACACCCGGGAGCGCGTCGACGAGGTGCTTGTCACGCTCTTCGCCGAAGGGGCCAGCTATACGGGGGAGGCCATGGCCGAGATCGGCTGCCACGGCGGCATGACTGTGGTGGACCGGGTGCTGCGAGCCCTGTTCGCCGCCGGGGCGCGCCCGGCGGAGCCGGGCGAGTTCTCCAAGCGCGCCTTCCTCAGCGGCCGCATCGACCTGGCGCAGGCCGAGGCGGTGTGCGACCTCATTCGGGCCCGAAGTGATGCGGCAAGGCGCGCCGCTCTTCGCCAGCTCGAGGGGGGACTGTCGGCCCGCATCCGCGCGGTGCGAGGGGTGCTGCTCGATGCGCTCGCGGACATTGAGGTCACCATCGACTTCCCGGATGACGACATCCTCCCGGCGACCACCGAAAGGGCCGCCGACGCGGTCGGGCGCGCGCAGCGGATGATCGACGACCTGCTCGCACGGGCGGCTGTCGGGCAGGCCGTCCGCGAGGGAGTCGTCGTCAGCATCGTCGGGCGCCCGAATGTCGGGAAGTCCAGCTTGCTGAACGCGCTGCTTGGCCGCGACCGCGCCATCGTGACCGACACTCCGGGCACGACCCGTGATACGGTCGAGGAAGTCGCCGTGTTTGAGGGAATCCCCTTCCGGCTCATCGACACGGCGGGCTTGCGCCGGCCGGGTGACGACATCGAGGCCATCGGAGTGGGCCGCGCCGAAGCCGCCGCGGCCGCCGCTGACCTGTGCGTGGCGGTCTTCGATGGAAGCGCGCCGCTGGAGGAGGCGGACGAGGAGGTCATCGGCCGCCTCAGGACGATGCCAGGGGCGCGCGTGGGCGTCCTCAACAAGTCGGACCTCCCACCCGCGCTCGACGCCGGTGTGCTGCGGGGCAGACTGAGCTGCCAGGAGTGGACGACCACGTCGGCGGTCTCACCGGGGGGCGTGGAGTCTCTTATCGGCGCGCTGGTGCGGGCCGTAGCCGCGGGGGGTGTGTCGGCACAGGGCGAGCTGCTCACGAATGCTCGCCATCGGAAGCTGCTGGAGTCCGCCCGAGCGGAGCTGGACGGGGCTGCGCTCGCAGCGCGACAGGAGATGCCCATCGACATCATGGCGATCTCCATCCGCGCGGGCGCGGGGGGACTGGGCGAGATCACCGGCGATACCCTCGTGCCGGACCTTCTCGACCGCATCTTCTCCACGTTCTGCCTCGGCAAGTGACCGTCCACTTCCTCGGGAAGCAGGAAGCGCGTAATGGCAGCCCGAACCCTGTTCCACCCTCGGGGGGCATCGGTGACCTAATGGCGCAGGTTGGCCCCACAACGGGCGATGAGTACTCGCCGCTTCTTGCGGACATAGTGGAGGCACTCGGGGGAGTGCCGACGCTGCCGGTGATCGCGACCCGGCTTCTCGCAACGATCGACGATCCCAGCTCGTCCGCGGGGGACGTGGCGCGGTTGGTGGCGGGCGATCAGGCACTGGTGGCGAACCTTCTGCGAATGGCGAACTCGGCCTACATCGGCTTCGGTCGCCAGATCAGCTCAGTCACGGACGCCATAGTGTTGGTCGGGCTCAACGGGATGCGGCAGATGGTGCTGGCCATCTCGGTCATCGATGTGTTCCGCGTTCCGAAGGTGGGCGAAGCCCTGGACTACACCAACCTGTGGCGGCACAGCCTGAACACGGCGGCAGCGGGCCGGCAGCTCGCCCCGCGAGCCGGCCTGAACCTCGAAGCCGGCTTCCTCTGCGGTCTGCTCCACGACCTCGGGAAGATCCTGCTGTCCAGAGCCAAGCCCGATGGCTACGCCCGTGCCCAGATGCTGGCCTGCAGCGAGCAGCGGATGATCCACCAAGCTGAGCTGGCCGTGTTCGGTTTCGACCACGGGGAGATCGGCGCATTCGCCATGGACACCTGGCGGTTCCCGTCTCAGCTGGTGCGCTCGGCGCGCCATCACCACTGCCCCGCGCCCGGCCTTCCCGATGGAGCGGGTGTCGCCATGGTCCACGTGGCCGATGCGATGATGTGGGACCTGACCGGGGTGGAGGCGATGGGACGTCCCCAGATCTCGGACGAGGCGGCCCGGTTCCTGGGCGTCAGGGAGGCTGAGCTGTCAGACCTGCGGGCGAAGTCAGAGGCCGAGGCCAAGTCGCGGTGGATCGCGCTGATCACCGGCTGACGCGCGGACTGGAGGGGACCGAGAGCCCTGGGCGGAAGCAGCCAGCATCGCGGGCGGAGTGCCTCGTGCCTTCGCTCGGATCGCCCAGGCGAGATCGCATCACAGGGGATGGGAGTGCGTACAGTGCGCAGAATCAGCCGTCGTCGTTTCTTCGAGGAGTCCTTGTTCGCTGCGGCCGCAGCGGCCGCGGCAGCCAGTTCCGCCCAGCCGCTGCGGGCTCAGGAGCGGGCCGTCAGTGCGAACGACAAGATCGGTGTCGCCGTGATCGGGGTGCGCGGCCAGGGGAACAGCCACATCCAGAGCTTCCTCGGCGACCCCAGGTGCGAGATCCTCTGCATCGTGGACGCGGACATGCAGTTTGCCCAGCAGCGGGCTGAGGAGGTCGCCGCGAAGCAGGGCCGGAAGCCGAAGGCGGTTCAGGACATGCGGAACGCCTTCGCCGATCCCGATGTGGACTGTATCAGCACCGCCACACCGAACCACTGGCACGCGCTGACGGCCGTCTGGGCGATGCAGGCCGGCAAAGACGCGTACGTCGAGAAGCCGCTCGCCCATGACATTGCCGAAGGACGGGCCATCGTCGAGTGTGCGCGGAAGTATGGCCGGATCTGCCAGGTTGGCACGCAGTGCCGCTCCAACCCCGCGATCCGCGATGCCGTGGCGTTCATGCGGGAGGGCGGCATCGGGGAGGTCGACTTCGCGCGCGGGCTCTGCTACAAGCGGCGCAAGTCCATCGGGGCGCTGGGCGACTACGAGAAGGACATCCCCGCCACAGTGGACTTCGGCCTATGGAGCGGCCCGGCTCCCTTCACGACGCCGAAGCTTACGCGGCCGCAGCTCCACTACGATTGGCACTGGCAGCGGCACTACGGCAACGGCGATCTGGGCAATCAGGGGCCGCACCAGACGGACATCGCCCGGTGGGGCCTTGGGCTGGAGCGCCACCCCAACCGTGTCATCGCCTATGGCGGACGGTTGGGCTACCAGGCGGAGCGCAACGACCCGACCTACGTGGACGCCGGGGACACGGCGAATACCGAGGTGTCGATCTACGACTATGGCGACAAGTGCATCGTTTTCGAGACACGCGGCCTGGAGACCCCGCCCCTACAGGGTGCAGCGATCGGCGTGATCTTCTACGGCAGCGAGGGCTGCCTCGTGCAGAGCAGCTACACGGACTGCACGGCCTTCGGCAAAGATGGCAAGGAGATCCGCAGGTTCGGGGGCGGCGGCAACCACATCGGCAACTTCGTCGACGCTGTCATCAGTCGTGACCCGAAGGACCTGAACGCCGAGTGCCTCGAGGGCCACTACTCGGCTGCCATTAGCCACCTGGGGAACATCTCCTACTACCTCGGGGAGGACAACAGGGTCAGCGTCGATGAGGCCCGAGAGGCCCTTGCGGGCATCGGGGGCCTCGACGACAACGTCGAGACTCTCAGCCGCACGGTTGAGCACCTCACGGCCAGCGGGGTCGACCTGGAGGCGACGCCGATCTCCATGGGCCCGCTGCTTCGCTTCGATCCGGAGAGGGAGCGGTTCGGGGGGAACGACACAGCCAACAGACTGCTGCGCCGAGAGTACCGAGAGCCCTTCGTGTGTCCGGAGCCGGACGACGTCTAGGAGCCGCCACGACGAATGCATCGGGCCGCCCGCTATGGGGCGGCCCGCTCGTGTTCCGGGAGGCCGACCCGCCATGACAAGCTGCACACTCATCACCGCGTTGTTGCCGTCTCTCACGCTCGCACCCACCGTCGGCCCAACCGAGGCCGACGTGGCCCAGTGGCTCGACGTGCGTCCCGATCGAGGCGATGTGGAGGGCTGCGCGTACATCACCGGCCCCGCAAGCCCGATCATGGGCTTGTACAACGACGACCTGGAGATCAGCTTCTGGGACGGCCCCTCGGCGATGGCATTCAGCCTGGCGAAGAACGATGTGTGGGACCGGCGGTACTTCGGCGATCGGAAGCAGCTCGTGGACATCGATGCGATCCGCGCGATGTGCTTCGGCGGCGAGCTCCGGCCATCGAACGGCCCTCCCATTCCCACCAGCCCCCAGGCACTCTACCTTGCCTACGACTTCCCCTGCCCGAAGCCGGTCGGCCAAGTCATTCTCCGAGCGCCTGATCTCGAGGGAGCCGCGGACTGGCGGGCAGGGAGCACGCGATGGGGTGGCCTCCTCGCGGAAGCGGCGAACGGGGGTGCCCGCGGGCAGCTATCGGCCTTCTTGTGCCGAACGGAGAACCTGCTCGTCGTGCAGGGGAGCTACGCTGGGCTGACACAGCCATTGAGCATCGAGCTGTACCGACACCAGGACACGACGCCGCAGGGCACCAGCATTGCCGCGATCGCCCATTACGCCGGGCAGTCGGGCTATGACTACACGCAGGACCCGGACAACGGTCCGCTACCTCACCCGGAGGCCGGCGCGGACGGGCGGTTCTTCTGGATCCGGCAGCGGTTCCTGGCGGAGGCGACCTTCCCGGATGGGTTCGAGTACGTGCTCATGGGTGTCATCGATGGCGCGGAACCGGAGCTATCAGCCGGCGATGCCGCTGTCGGCGCCGGTGTCAGTGCAACGATTCACCCGGTCGCCGAGGACGTTCTCGCGCGTATGCCGGGCTATCTGAAGGAGGTCCGCATCGCGACCGAGCGAGTCAACGATGCGCCGTCCGGTAGCCGCGCCTCGGCGGGCCTCACCGGGCCCGATGCGACGTTCACGCTCTACCTCACTGCCGTCACTACGCGGGATGCGGCCGACCCGCTCGCCGCTGCCCGTGAGGCACTGACCGAGGCCGTCCGTCGGGGCGCGGAGACGCTGGAGTTCGAGAGCTTCTCCGCGGGCGACGTTGGGATCCGAGATTGGCGGAACTCGCGCGTCATGCACTACAACGCCACCTCATGCTCCTACATGGACTCGACGCCCTGGCATGGCGACTACCACTTCAACGAGGGGTACTTCACCAACGACATCGTGGCGGGCGGCGCGGATGGTCTCGAGCAGCGCCTGCGGCTGTTCGAGGAGATGCTCCCCGCGCTGAAGCGCAACGCGACGGAGGCGTTCCACTGCGGCGGCATCGCGTTCCCCCTCGTGCACTACCCCATCCGCGCCCCACGCGTGGTGTACTCCAACTACACCTGGGAGTGGGGGATCGAGAACACGGCGCTGATGCTCCAGCCGTTCTGGCAGGTCTTCCAGTACACACAGGACCTCGACTTCCTCCGCGACCGGGCCTACCCGATGCTGGTCGAGGGCGCGCGGTTCTACGCCGACTATGTCACGCGCGGCGATGATGGCCTCTACCACGTCATCCCCACCGTCTCACAGGAGCACTGGGGGCTGACCCCGGAGTTCCGCCTGAACCGCGATTCGGTCGGCGCCCTCAGCTTCGTGAAGTACCAACTCAAGGCATGTATCGAGGCGTCGGAGATCCTGGGCGTCGACGCCGAGGAGCGCGCCCGGTGGCAGGAGATCGTCGACCACCTCGCCCCCTACCCCACCCTCGATACGCCGGGCGGCCCCGTGTTCTGCGATGTGCGCGACGCCCCGGAGATCCTCGACTACAACATCACCGCGAACCTCGTGATGGTGCTCTGGGCGGAGGACATCGGCCTGGACTCCGCCCCTGACCTCCTCGCCCTGGCGCGGCGCTCCTACGACGCGATCCCGAACAAGGAGCACAGCATGAGGCCGGGCTACCTCCAGCAGATTCGGCTGTTCTTGGGCATGGCCGACTCAGTCGACCTCTCGCCGCAGGGGCGCGTGCTGTCATGGCCGGGCCGCATCCACCTCTACGCCGGTGTGCCCGCGGGTACCGCAGTGGACGACACGTTCTCGGGCTACCTCGCTGTCGGCGGGTTCGAGGTGTCCGCACAGCACAGGGGCACTGAGGTCCGCGGTGTTCGGATCACTTCTCGCGCCGGGCGGACGTGTCGGGTGAGGAGCCCGTATGGCGTAGAGGAAGTCCGCGTGATGGACTTCGACGGCCGGCGCACTGTGCCCCACACGATGGACGGCGACACGATCGCGTTCGACACGCAGCGCGGGCATCGGTATGCGCTGCTCAGCGGCCCGGAGCTTCCCCTCGCCGATCGGCGCTTCGTTGAGGACGACCGACTCGTCGGACGCTGGGACTTCGGCCGCGGCAGTCTGAGCGACACGAGTGGGAACGGCCACGATGCTCGTCTCGTGGGCACGGCCTCGCTCGGCGAAGCGCTCGCGCTCGACGGGAACACGGCCTATGCCGAGGTGGCGCGCACGCCGGACTTCGACTTCGCCCCGAACGAGAGCTTCTCGGTGACGGCGAAGGTGCGTTTCCCCGCGGGACTCCCGCCCGAGATGATCCCCATCGTCTGCAGCATGGCGGACCGGCAGTACTGCCTGATGCTCAGCAACGGGCGCGCGCACTTCTACCTCTCCTCTCCTCGCGGTGACGTGTTCTGTTCCGCGACAGGCAATGGTGTGCTCACTGACGGGGAGTGGCATGTGGTCCAGGGCGTACGAGACGTGTCGGACGGGATAGTGAGGGTGTACGTGGATGGTCGGATGGAGGGCAGCGCGCTCGACCGCACCGAGGGCGACTTCGCCTGCGCCGCGCCGATCACCATCGGCGCCTACCTCTGGGGCGACCGCTCCCGCTACGCCCAAGGCACCATCGCCGAGGCAGAGATCCGCAGCCTCGGCCGACTGGAGTGAAGCCCCAGGCGAAGGGGCGGCCCGGGTCTCACACGGGCAGCAGTCCCGCCCGTGGTGTGTGCTGAGGGAAGAACCTGGGCTTGCGGAAGGCTTCGGCGTACATGCATCCAGCCTGGTAGCCTCGGAAACGCGACTGTACGCGCGCGTTCTCGATGAGCGACACGCCGTACTGGCTCATACACCACGTCTCCTGGCTCTCGTGGCACGCGATCATCGCCGCTTTGGTTTCCCAATGGTCGGAGATGTCCACGTAGAACTCGGGGAGGAAGTTGATGCCCGCGCTCGTGTCCGTGAACACGATCTCCGGGATCGTGTCGCACGGCGGGGCGTCGGTCTCGATGTTGGGCACGGTGACCATCACGTGCGTGTCCCACACGAGCTGGCCCGTGGTGGTGTGGTCCGGGTGATAGTCGTTGTCTTTGTCGAGCGTGAGGATGATGTCCGGCCGGAAGCGGCGGATGGTGTCGATGATGTGAAGGCGCACCTCGGGGGTGTTGAACAGGAACTCGTCCGGATAGCCGAGCCAGTACACCTCCGCGCCGATGAGCGCCGCCGAGTTGCGGGTCTCCCGCTCCCGCACCGCCGCGATCTGCGCCTTGGGCAGGTTGGGCGAGCCCACCTCGCCGTTCGTCACCGCGACGATGGCGACCTCATGTCCCTGCGCCACGTACTTAGCCAGAGTGCCGGCGCAGAAGTGCTCGATGTCATCCGGATGACCCTCAAATGCCATGACTCGCATGTCGAACCTCCTCACAGGGGCGTCGCGGAGGGGCCGAACAAGAGGCCAACGGCCTCGGCGTCCGGCCCTGTCCGCCAAAGGCGGACCCCGCCCCTCGGGGCGGTCGTCCTGCGGACGACAGGGCCGGACATCGCTCACTCCGTTCGCTCGTTCGGCCCCTCCGATGGATTACCCGAACCTCACCGCCTTGAACCGCCGCACCTGCTCTGTGATCCCGACCTCGACGGGCAGACGCTCCATGCTGGACGCCCCATAGAAGCCGTGGACGCCCTGGGTCCGCCCGAGCACGTAGCCAGCATCCTCCGGCTCGGAGATCGGCCCACCGTGGCACAGGACGATCACATCGGGCCGGACGGACCGCGCGGCGTCCGCGATCTCCTGGACCTTGGACGGCGCGTCCTCGAGAGTGACGGCTGTGGTCGCACCGATGGACCCCTTAGTCGTCAACCCGAGGTGGGCGACGATGATGTCCGCACCCGCTTCAGCCATCTGTCCGGCCTCGTCGGGGTTGAAGCAGTAGGGCGTGGTGAGTAGGTCCATCTCGCGGGCGAGGCGGATCATCTCCACCTCGAGCCCGTAACCCATGCCCGTCTCCTCGAGGTTCTGGCGGAACAGGCCGTCGATGAGCCCCACCGTGGGGAAGTTCTGCACGCCCGCGAACCCGACGGCCTTCACCTCCTCGAGGAACCGCTCCATCCGGCGGAACGGGTCGGTGCCGCAGACACCCGCCAGCACGGGCGTGTCCTTGACGACGGTGAGCACCTCGCCTGCCATCTCCATCACGATGGCGTTCGCGTCGCCGTAGGGCATGAGCCCGGCAAGGGAGCCGCGCCCCGCCATGCGGTAGCGTCCCGAGTTGTAGATGATGATGAGGTCGACGCCGCCCGCTTCCTCGAACTTCGCGCTGATGCCGGTGCCGGCGCCGGCGCCGATGATGGGGATCCGCTGCTCGATGCTCCGCCTCAAGCGTGCAAGCACTTCGTGTCGTGTGAGACCCACGGTCTGACTCCTCCTTCGCGTCAGCGCGGCCGCGCCGGCGGCTCGATGGTGACACCGGGCATTGCGCGCAGCGCGGCTTCCGGGCCTGGCGGCGCGTAGATAGCCAGCAGGACCATGACCTCGTCGCCCGTGTTTACGGTGGAGTGGTAGGTGTCCGGCGGGATGTGGATGAGGACGCCTGGCCCGACCTCGCGCTCCACGCGGCCTGTCGGGGCATCGACGGCTTGCCATCCGCGCCCAGCGACGACGTACAGGACCTCCTCCACGCCCGGGTGGTTGTGCCGATCGTGCCCCTTGCCCTGTTCGAGCCTCACGACGCCTGCGCTGAACCGCTCGGCGGCGGTGACGCGGGGCTCGGAGAGCCAGGAGAGCCGGCCCCAGTCGAACACCTGGGTCTCGACGTCCTCCTCCTCGACGAAGATCAGCCTCTCATCACCAGCCACCATGGCACCTCACTTCCGGGCGATCAGCTCTAGCATCATCTCGACGGCCTTGGCCGCGAATGCGGGATCGTTGATGTTGCAGTCCAGCTCGACGTAGGGGATGTCGCTCTGCAGGCTCTTGCGGATCGCCTGAAACATCGCGTCGTCGGCCTCCCAGTCGCAGAACGGCTGACCGTGACCGTCCAGGATCGAGACGCCGCGTAGCGGTACCAGGAACGCCACGGGCCCGCGGGCGGCGTTCGCTTTCTCTGCGAATGCCTCGCCCATGCGGCGGTTCTCCTCGACGTTGGTCCGCAGGAGGGTGACGGATGGGTTCCACTCGTAGAGTGTGCGGCCGGCCTCCCGATAGCGCGCGGGAACCGTGTCGATGGGCCCGAAGTTGGCCATGTCGACGCAGCCGGGCACGATGAGGTGCGGGACGCCCATCTCGCCCGGTGCGCTGAGGCGCTCCGGCCCGGCATCGAAGACGCCGCAGCACACGGTGTCCGCCCACTCGGTGGTCGTGATGTCCAACACCGCGTCGACGAGCCCCTCGCGCACCAACGACTCCATCGTCCGCCCCCCAGTGCCGGTGGCGTGGAACACGAGTACCTCATAGCCCTGGGCGTCCAGGGCGGCCGAGCACGCGTTGACGCACTCGGTGGTGTTCCCGAACATCGATGCCGCGATGACCGGCCGGTCATCCGCGCCGGAGGGAATCGCCGCGCCCACCATCCCACAGATCGCCCCGGCGGCGCGAGAGAAGATGATCCGGGAGATCCGGTTGACGCCGGCCACATCGACGATCGACGGGACCATCGTGATGTCCTTGGTCCCAACGTATGCCGACGTGTCGCCCGATGCCGCGGTGGACACGCACACCTTGGGCACGCCGAGGGGCAGAGCCCGCATGGCGGAGGTGACCACCGTCGACCCACCGGTACCGCCCATGCCGATGATCCCGTCGAAGCGGCCCTCATCGAACAGCCGTCGAGCCACAACCGCCGCGCCGGCGGCCATCGCCTTCATCGCGGCCCCGCGGTCGCCCGCCTCGCGCAGCTCGGTCAGGTCACAGCCGCCCGCCTCGGCCACCTCGTCGGCGGATACATCAACGGCGAACCGAGTCGTGGAGCCGAGCACCCCGGTGTTGACCGTCAGAACGTCCTGTCCCTGGGCGAGGATGCGTTCCCGGAGGAAGGCGTACTCCGCACCCTTCGTGTCGAATGCCCCGATGACCAGTATCGTCTTCCGCATAGCCATCCCCCTGTTCGACCTGCCGGCACGCTCGCATGGCGGCACTTCGCCAACGTAGCCCCGCCCGCCTTGGTGTCGCACAACGCCGGAGCTGGCGGCCCACGGGTGTCTCCCTGTTGGCGACCAGCTGCACCAAGGGACGCGAGGTGTAGGCCGCTGCGCGAAGGGCAGGCCGTGGGCGGGGTGAAGCCGTGCCGATCGGCTAGCCATGCACGCCGTGCGCATACCCGGGCGGCTGCGGCTGCTCGCCCGAGGTGCAGCCACGACGGCGCGCGAATGGGACGGAGACACCCTCCAGCGGAAGAGGGTTCCGCTGGCGTATCTCTAGGTGCGCGGCCATCAGGGAGGGGATCTCATGCTTCTGCCTCTGCTCCTCACCATGACCTTCACCCAAGCGCGATCGCCCGAACATGACGGCGTCCCGCCCTCCTGGGAGGTCGTCCCGATCCCGCGGTACGCCGACTACGGCTCGCCGCGGGACTTCATCACCGTCGGCCGGGCCGCCATAGTTCGGGCGCAGGGCAGCCCCTACGAGACCATCCGCGATGCGGCGGGCGAACTGGCCGCCGAGAGCACGATCACCGAGGAGGAGCTGGCGGGAATCCTGCGCGCGGCCGGCGTGGCCGACGTGGCCGCAGTGCCCGACGACGCGGCGGCGTGTGAGCCCTACGACACGCTCTTCGTCCTCGGGCCACCGCGGGGGAACCAGGTGGCGGATGCAGCCTTCGGCAAGCTTGGTCTGTCGTTCCGCCGCTGGGATGACCCTAACACGTCCGACGACGACTTCCGCCACTGGTCCGATCTCGGCCCGGAGGGCTACGTGCTCAAGGTCGGGCGGCTCAGGGGGAAGGCCATCGTGCTGCTCGCAGGATACGATCGCGACGACCGCGGACGCTTCCACGGAGCGGGCACCTTCTACGCCCTCCAGTCGCTCCGCCAACTCCTCGTTCCCGGCGACGAGGGGCTGCGCATCAAGACCGCCGAGATCGTCGACAAGCCCCTTGTGGCCGTGCGAGGGTGCTTCAGCGGGTTCGATCCCAGCGAGGACCAGCAGTTGCGCGATATCGAGCTCATGCCGCGCATCAAGGCGAACCAGAACATCTACTGGTACGGGAACAACCTCGCCGCCTATAACCTGGAAGCCGCAGGCCACTTCCGGTACCCCTGGCGGCCGGAGCAACTGGAGGCCTTCCACAAGTTCGGCAAGTACTGCCGCGAGCGGTTCGTCACGATGGTCTTCTGCATGAACCCCGACCACTACAACGTGGACTGGGCCGCGGCGAAGACATTCGACGGCAGCCGGAAGGACCCACTGCACTACGATCCCGATCACCCCGTCGAGCCCGAGTTCCAGCGCCTCTGGGCCGAGCTGGGCTATGAGGTCCGCAACGATGTGGACATCCTGGCGGCGAAGTTCGCCCAGATCAACAAGGTCGTGCCCGGCGCCATGCTGCAGATGATGAACGAGGACGACCTGTTCGGCCTCGTGCATGAGGACGACAAGGCGCTCTTCGGCGCGGAGACCGGCGACCCGGCGCAGGACGCCCGCAACTACGGCCGAGCCCGCGCAACGTTCCTTGCGGGTCTCTACCATCGCGTCCGCGAGCTCTGCCCGGACAGCGCGGACGTGGTCCCGCTCTGCCCGCCGAGCCAGCTCTGCTACCAGCACATACTCGACCGCAATGAGGGCGGCTCTCGCGAGTTCCTCGATGCGTTCACGGCGGCTCTCGGCGAGATGGGCCTGCGCGACAGGATGCCGATCCTCACCACCGGCGGTGGCACCGCCGCTGAGGTGCTCACGTCCGAGGCCATCGACCGGTTCCGCGGCTGGGGCAACGGCGCTCCCGTCCTCATCTGCGACAACAACTTCGCCTCGGGCTTCCACCTCGGCGCGTACGAACCCGACCCGGAAGGCCCGCGCTCTCCCTACCAGATCGACGAGACGCTCCCGGCCGGGTTCCGCGATCGCGAGCTGTACAAGCGACTGTGGGGGATCTCGTGGAACAGCGCGATGGACCAGCACACGCTGGCCTGGTGCCAGGCGCAGTACATGTGGAACATGCTCGCCCTCGACCGCGACCGGATCAACGAGCTCGCGACGCGGAAGGAGACAAGCGCCGCCTCTTACCGTCTCGTGAAGTCGCTCTTCTCGGAGTTCGACAATCCCGCGTGCTACACGCCCGACTGCCAGCCGCCCTACCGCGTCAAGACCATCACCGACACCGTCGCGTTCCCGAGCGATGGCTGGACCTACCGGATGGACTACCCCGACGGCCGTCGTCGCGAGGCCGAGCGCGTCCGCGCGAAGCTGCAGCGCCTGCTGCCGCGGCTCGATGCCGAGTGGGACAACGAGCGCGAGAGGAACGCATTCCTCAAGTGGCTGGCCCATCCCGCACTGACCTTCATCGACGTCTACCTCGCCTACGGGTACATCCGTGGCTGGGAGGGCGGCCGGGCTGATGCAGGGCTGACCAGAGAGGCGCTGCGCGACCTGTTCCTGGAGGCCGACGACATCCAGCAGCGCTACTTTGCGGGGCCGAAGACCGCCCCCGGCCGGCTGCCCGTAGACCACCACTACTACTCCGGCCACTTGCACTACCTCTACTGGGATGGCGCGTTCAAGCAGCCGCCCCAGTCGCCGGAGGAGGCCACGACCTACGTGGACGTATGGAAGGAGGGTCTGCTCGGCCGCTTCTACGAGCCCGTCCTGTCCGTGGCGCCAGGTGACATGCCGGACGGCGATGGACGGCTCCTGAGCGGCTGGGGCCCGGCGGGGGAGGCGGATGGCGCGAGCTTCAGGATCGTCGATGGCGAGGCGGTGCTGGAGGTCGAGGAGGCGGCGGGCGGCGTGGATCTGGTCCGCCTCCGGATCGCGGCGGAGGACAACGGCGTCCCCGAGCCGGCCCGCATCACGCTGCAGATCGGTGACCTGACCCACGAGGACGCCGTGTGCAAGGCCCGCTGGCTGAACTGGCCGCTCCCATCGACCCAGCAGGTCGCTCGCCTCGCCATCCGCTCCGACAAGCCCATCCGCCTTCTGGCCATCGAGCTTCATCGGCATTCCTCTGGGGATAAGGGAACCCGTTAGACCACGGAACACACGGGATACACGGAACAGGGAAGAGCGAAGATCGGGGGCGGGGCGGCTGTGTATCGCGTTGGTGTCCTCTGTCGTCTGGTGTTGCCCCGAGCCTCTCACCTTCCGTGTCTTCCGTGTATTCCGTGGTCCCCCTTGTCACCCCACGAGCCCGGCCGCACCCCCTCTACCTAGCCGCCGCGCCGTCCCTACGAGTCCCCGTGCCCGACCCGGTACCGCCGGTGAGGCAGGTCACGCGATGAGTCGGGCGAACCGTCCGGTGCGGACTGGGCTCCGCGGGATCCTGATGGAATGCGAAGAGAGGGCGGCCTCATGCCTGCTGCTAAGCTGCTTCCACCGGTGCTGACGTCAGCTTGCGCGATGACAGGTCTGCTTGCATTCGGGGCGTTGGGGGCGGAGGGCACGCCGGTGGGTAGTCGGTGGGAGATCGGGGAGCCCATCGCGACCTACTGGGCTGGGCCGCCGATGACGGAGGCCACGGCTCGGCAGATGGCTGCGGGCGGCTGGAACCTGGTGTGGTGTTCGGCGGACGAGCTGGACACAGCACACCGGTTTGGCCTGCGGGCGTTGCTCCAGGACGGGCTGATCTCGCCCCAGAGCCTGGACGATCCCTCGCGTCGTCGGGAGCTGGATGCCCTCATCGCCCGGGTGAGGAACCATCCCGCCCTGTATGCCTACTTCATCGTGGACGAGCCGAACGCATCCGCCTTCCCGGTGCTGGGCAGGCTCGTCTCCCATCTCCGCCGGCGTGACCCGGCCCACATGGCCTACATCAACCTGTTCCCCACCTATGCCAGCAACGAGCAGCTCGGCACCCAGGGCGACACAGTCACCGCGTACGCCGAGCACCTGCGGCAGTACATGGAGGTCGTGCGGCCGGGGCTGATCAGCTACGACCACTATCACTTCACCTCCCAGGGCGATAGCGGCCAGTACTTCCTCAACCTCGGTATGATCCGGCAGAAGGCGCTCGATTGCGGAGTGCCCTTCCTGAACATCGTGCAGGCCTGCACGTGGACGCCCGCGATGCGCGTCCCAACGCCGGACGAGCTGACCTGGCTGGTGTACACGTCTCTCGCCTACGGCGCACAGGGGATCTCGTACTTCGTGTATTGGTACTCCGGCGTCGAGGGCGCGATGGCGCGCGCGGATGGCGCGACGACGCCATTGTACGACCGCGCCTCGCGGCTCAACCGGGAGTTCGTCGCCATCGCCCGGGAGCTGCAACCTCTACGCAGCCTCGGCGCCTACCATCTCGGGGAGACGCCCCTTGGCGCTGAGCCGCTGCCGCCCGACGCGCCCGTGAGCGTCCGCTCACCCATACCTGCCGGCGGCCTCGTCATCGGCCTTTTCGGGCGGGAGGGCCATGCGACTCACGCCATGGTGGTCAACCGGGACTACCGGCAATCGGCGAACGTGACGTTGACGGCCCCTTCCAGGACCGAGATCTACGACTGCGCCGCGGGCGCGTGGCGGTCTTCGTTCGGAGGTCATTGGGCCCCGCTGGAGCTTCCGCCGGGCGGCGGCGCACTCGTGCGCTGGGGGAGGTGACCGGCCCGGTCCGGGCCAGTGCCGTTGGGTCACCCGCCCCTCCAGACGACGGACTCCCTGCCCCTGGCATCGGCCGACGACGGCATCTCGTCCGTTCGTGTCACGCCCAGGGCTGTTCTCATCGCCATCCTCCTGTGCATCGGAGTCCTGGTGTGGGTGGAGTACAGCGAGCTCGTCGTCCAGACGAGTCAGATGACCGAGTGCAGCCCCCCGATCCCGTCACTGCTGTCCCTCGCCCTTCTGGGTGTCCTGGCAGCGCTGACGCTCCGGCTCGCCATGCGGATCTCGCGCTCAAGGATGCACGGCGCGGCAAAGGCCGGGGCGGCACTGCGGCGGCTGACGCTGTCGCGCCATGAGGTGCTTTCCGTCTACCTGTTCCTCATGGTCGCGTGCGCCATGCCCTCGATCGGCGTGCTCAGGCTGGTTGCCCCGTGCCTGATGACGCTCCAGTACTTTGGCGATCCCTCGAACCATCTCGAGGAGATGGGCCGGTATGTGCCCCCCTACTGGGCGCCGACGGAGCCCGAGGCGGTCCGAGGGTACTGGGAGGGCGTCGACCGGTCGGTGCCACCCTCGGCGATGGCCCGGGTACCGGTGATCGGTCGAGGGCTTGAGTTCGTCTACCAGTTCGTGGCCCAGTCCGCCGTTGTGCCCTGGCGTGTATGGGCGGGACCCTTCGCCGTCTGGACCACCTACATGTCGGTCTACCTCATGACCTGCTTCTGCATCACGAACCTCTTCCGGCGCAAGTGGTCCGAGGACGACCGTCTGGCATACCCTCTCGCCAGGGTGTCGATGGACCTGTTCCACACGGGGAGCAGCCACGGCTCCGGTGTGCCCTTCCTGCGCGACCCGATCATGTGGACGGGCTTCTCCATCGCGCTCATCTGCGACGGGCTGAACATGGTGCGGGTGTTCTACCCGGACGTGCCGGCCATGGGCCTCGCATACCCCATCGGCCAGTTGTTCACCGAGCGGCCGTGGGACACACTCCAGGGGCTCATGGTCTGGTACAAGCCCGAGATCCTGGGCATCGGGTACCTCGTGCCATCGGACATACAGCTCACGATCTTCCTGGCGTCCATGGCCCACTGGTTCGTCAAGCCGGTCGCTTCTGCGGCAGGCATCGAGACACCCGGGTTCCCTCTGCAGGACAAACAGGCCATCGGCGCCTTCCTTGTGCTCGGGTGCTACTTCATCTACCAGGCCAGACACCGTCTCGCAGAGGTCTGGCGGAAGGCACTGAGCGGCGACTCGGCCATTGACGACTCGCGTGAGCCGCTGTCACACCGAGCGACGCTCATCGGTGTGCTGGTGGGCCTGCTGATCCTGATCGGGTTCCCGGTGGCCGGAGGCGTGAAGCTCGCGCACGCTCTGCCGTTCTTTGCGGTCGGCGTGCTCTTCCTGATCGTCTACTCGCGCAACCGCGCAGAGACGGGCCTGCCGGCCATCTGGGCCTATCCGCTATATGAGCAGAAGCAGATGCTCGTCGATCTCGTGGGGTCCAGGCCTTTCGTGGGCGCGGATAGGCTGCGGTCCTTCTCGCTTCTGACCATGTTCTCGTTCATGCAGCGGGGCACGTACTTCGCGATCAACAGCTCGATGCACGAGTCGTGCTTCGTGGGCGAAGCCCTGGGCCTGGGGGCTCGGCGAACCTCCCGCCTGCTGTTCTCGGCCATCGTCATCGGCTTCGGACTGGCGCTCTGGATGTGGCTGTCCTCTTACTACACATACGGCGGGAACATCATGGGCACCACGGGCGGCACCCAGGGCGACCAGCTTGCGCGGGAGGCCTTCACGCAGTACGAGACCGTCTCGAAGTGGGTGGATGCTCCTTCGGACCCGAACCGGGCCCACATCGCGGCCATGACCTTCGGCGCTCTGGTGACGATGGCCATGGTGCTGGCGCGGATGCTGTGGGTGGGGTTCCCACTACATCCGGTAGGCTACGCTCTGGCTTCCTGCCACAACAACAACAACTACATGTGGTTCGCCGCTCTGGTCAACTTCATCGTGAAGACTACCGTCATCCGCATCGGCGGCAATCGTCTCTACCGGCGTCTCGCCCCGGGTTTCATCGCATTCACCCTCGGCCACTTCGTCGCCGTGGGCATCTGGAGCTTCATCGGCCTCTACGCAGGCGACTACGTCCGGCAGTTCGTGGTGTGGTTCGTGTAGCCGGCGCGTGCGCTTCATCCACACGCTGGCTCCACCCTCGCGGGGAGGGGCTCCGTCCCCGTCCCTCACTGTTGACCGGCTGTGAACCTAGCCCACGGAGGTGACGTTTGGCAAGGCATCCGGCCCGGCGGACTGGAGCCGACGATTGGCAGCCCTAGTAGAGACAGTGGTACAAGAAGCTGTGCGCAGTTCACACGGAACGGAACGACTCCTCCTAGTCGGGCGGTTGCCGGCGACGGAGACACGGGATGGCAGGCGCGTACGCTACTGGACATGCTGGCCGTCCCTTAGGAGCGGACACACGCCAAGCATCGAAACGCCCCAGGCGAGGCGCCCTGCAACGCCTCAAGCCGAAGCCGAGTAGGGCGTTCCGACCCCGCGACGTTTCGACCGCGCCACGTCGGATGGTCGCCGTCGCGCGCTTCACTCGAAGACGTGAACACTGTCGGGATTGCCACTGCCGTCCGTCGTGAACGCGACGATGTCGTTTACGCCGTTGCCGTCGATGTCGGACACGCGCGGCCTGGGCCACGAAGTCAGATTGGCGCCAACTGGGACGCTCTTCTCGATGGCCAGTGTCGGGCCGGCGATCCTCAGCATGGACCCGTCAACCGTGATGAACTCGACCTCGCCGTCGCCGTCAATGTCGTTCGCCGCCACCACCTCTCCCACCGATGCCGACGTTACCACAGTGCCGTCGCCTTCGATGATGTAGGTGACCCCGCTGCCAGTGTCCGTGGCGATGATCTCGCTCCGGCTATCGCCGTCCACATCGGCGATCGCGCCACTCACCTCACTGTACGAGTCCCCAGTGTAGACCGTGGTGTAGTCGCCCGTGGTCCCGTCGATAACGTGAATCCTGCATGGGTCGCCGTCGTCGGCGTGGCTCTCGAAGACAATGAGCTCATCGGGCGCCGCCCCATCCAGATCCGCAACGGCATGCTTGATGACCCCCGCCACGGTGCCCCCGGGGGGATCTGGGTAGTAGTCCACGGTGTAGAGCTCCGAGCCATCGTCATTGACGATGATGGTGACAGCGTGCTTGTCCCACGTCGTTGTCCCGTTGCCGCCAACGCCTGAGCCGTAGACGTTGCGCCAGGCCGCTGCCGCCACAGGGATGAACTCGAGAGCGCCATCGTTGTCGATGTCGCCCGCAACGCAGCCTCTGCCGTGAGGCCCAACCGCATACTGCCACAGCTCAGACCCATCGGTGCCGAACCGCGACGGCCCGCGAGGTGTCAGACCTACGTCCGCAAACGTCTGGACGACCACGTCGCCCCCCGGTAGAGCGAATGCCTCACCGAATGTGCTGTCCGAGCCGTTCGGCCCGGGACGGACCATGGGGAAGCCATCCACGGGATTCCCGTCACCGTCGTAGGCACTTAGCCTGAGGTTGTGGGAGATCGTGCGGTAGCCGACCAGCACTTCGCGTAAGCCGTCCCCGTTGACATCCACAAGCCCGCTGAGGAAGGCGTCGCTCTCGATGCCCGCAGGCTCGCGACTCCATTCCACCGTTCCGTTTGCGCGCAGACTCCGCACGGTCATGCTGGAGGCCGTGACGACCTCGAGGAGCCCGTCTCCATCGATGTCACCCGTCAGACAGCTTGAGGCGACTGCAGGCCATCCTACCGTCTCCTCCGTGAGCTCGCCTCCGTCCAACGCTGATGCCCACCGGTAGAACCCCGATCCACCGTCGTCGGCAGCTTCGTGGTGCCAGCCCTCGCCCACATCAATCTGGATGACCGTGATGGGCACGGGGTCCGCCGCGATCTCCGTGTCGCCCTCAACCAGACTCACCGTCGTTTCGCCCGCCGACAGGCCCGTGACGACGCCTGCATCCACACTGGCTATCGACTCGTCAGCTACGGACCACTCCCAGGTACTGGCAACGAAGACCGGACTGCCGTCGGCGTCCAGGGCGGTCGGGACCAGCGTCTTGGTCTCGCCCACGTCAACGCAAACGGAGGTCGGCGCGATCGTGACCGAGGCGATCGTGCAATCCATCCCGAGCCCGAACGGGCCGTTCGGCCCGGGCTTCATGTCCCTCACCAACTCGGCCTTCGCCTGAGGCGTGCCGGTCCCATCTGCATTCGGGTGAGCCGTGGCTCGGAGAGTGACCGGTCCATAGGGAAGGTCGACCAGCGTGCCGCTGGTTGTCGTCTCCCCCTCTGCCGGCCGCACCAGCACCAGGCTCTTCTCGGTGCCGTCGTCGTTGAGAAGCACCTTCCCATCGTTACCCAGCGCACACACCTTCACGGAGCTCGTGTCCGTGTGGATGAACCGCGCGGCGGCCTCTTGCGTCCGTGGCGGCCAGTGCACGGTCACCGCAACACTGGCCGGCTCCGAGCTGCCATCGGCCTGCGGCGAGCCGGGCGCCGTCGCAGGACCGTTGGTCCCGCAAGAGGGTAAAGCGGCCAATGTCAGCGCTGCTGCGAGCAGCGTGGTCAGGGCTGCGTAGGTCGCGCGTCTCATGGCGGCTCCTCTCGAACGGGAAGACGAGGCACACCCGCATCCGGGCGGCCCAGTCGGCTACGACACGTCTACATCGACATCAGCCGGCAGCGACACCGCCTCAACGTCGATCGTCTGGTTCGGGCCGTCACATTCCACAGTGATGAAGCCCTCGTACGTCCCGGCCTCAGGGAACGGCCGGTCGATGGTCACCGTCACGGTGCCGTCTCCCGTACCCGAGGACGGCGGAGCAACATGGATCCATGTCTCCGATGGAACGCAGTCCCATCCCCCGATGGCGTCGATGTCGAACGTGAGGCCCGTGCCGCTGTCCCCGAAGTCCAACACATCCGGGCTAACTGTGACAGGGCCCACTGTAACAGTCACGAACACTGTCTTGTCGCCGCCGCCCGTGGATGTGACCACCACTTTGCCGGTGTGGTCACCCAACGCCAACTCGCGTCGGTCGACGTTGACGGTGACCGTGGCATCGCCAGTGTGGTCACTGGGGGACAGCGAGAGCCATGGGTCGCAGGTGGCGCTCCAGGCCAGGACACCATCACCGGCGTTGAATACCCTGATCTCGGCTGAAGGGTCCGTGCCGATGCCCTGCCACTCGGGGTCGACCGCAAGCACCGGTCTTGCCTCAGCCGTGACCTTCACCTCGCGCGCGCCGCCGTTCGACTCAACGGTGATGGAGCCCTCGTTCGTCCCGCTGGGCAGCAGCGTGCGATCCAAGCTCACGTTGATCGTTGCCGACTGCTCCCCGCTATCGGGCTCGACGACGATCCACTCGTGCGACGTAGTACAGGTCCACTCCAGCGTGCCGCTGCCAGTGTTCAGTAGCGCGAAGGTCTTCAGTTCGTCTTGGGGCACGAAGCTCAGCGCGTCGGGCACAACCCGAAGTACCGGCTCAGTCACGGTGATCGTCTGCACCGCTCCTCCGGTGGCGTCATCATCGTCGGTCACGGTCAGTGTGGGGCTGTAGCTCCCGGCCGTGCCATAGGTGTGGGGCACGTCCTCCGGCGCGCTTGTGCTCCCCCAGTTGGGCGTCCCGTCACCGAAGTCGATCACGTACCGGACGACGGAGCCGTCCGTGTCTGCCCCATCGCCAGAGAACGAGACCTCGAGAGGCGCGTTGCCCACGTTGCGGGAGACGCTCAGGCTTGCTTGAGGCGGCTCGTTCACGCCGTCGACTACCCTGATGTTCACGGTTCCGGTACCTGTCTGTCCATCCATGTCGGTCACCGTGAGCTGCGCGGGGAAGTTGCCGCCGGACGCGTATTCATGCACGAGGCCAATGGGGGCCGTAGCCTCCATCCATGGGGACGATCCATCGCCGTAGTCGAGTCGCCAGCTCTTGATCCGTCCTCTTGGATCCTCGGCAGAGCCCGTGAACAACACGCTCAGGCGCTCGTGGGCAGTGGAGTCGATCTTGCCCTCCATCGGGTCAGCTTCGAGTTCGCACGATGGTGCTGGGGGAGGGTTGACCTTGAGCAGTTGCTGTATGGACGACACGGCGCCGGAGTCATCCGTGGCCCAGACTGTGGCCGCGTAGCTCCCGGCCCTCTCGTACGTGTGGTCGACCGGTTCCGCCGGGAACCCCGTTCTCGCATCCGGCGGCGTACCGTCGCCCCAATCGAGGACCACGTTGGCGATCTGTCCGTCGCCATCCGTGGCCGTCACCAGGGCCGCGACAGGCAATGGAGCCTGACCGGACTCCGGCTGTATCTGCAGGCCGACTGTGGGTGGCTCGTTCTTGACACTGACGTACGCGTGGCCATACGTGTGACCTGCGTAGGCGACGATGGTTCCCACGCCTTCCTCTGTCCCGGCGGTGAACTCACCCGTCACATCGATGGTTCCGACACCGTTCGAAGCGAACCATGTGGGCGTGATGCCGGTGATCTGGCCCCCATTGATCGTGGCAGTGAACGGCACCGTGCCTCCCGGGTGCGTCGTCGGGTCTGGGGGGTCAACTACGATGTCCTCGATCTGGTCTGCCGTCTCACCGTCCAGAAGCGTGATGACAATCTCGACGCTGGCCCCCTCCGGCACATCGATCGTGATCCTGGTTTCCGTATAGCCGCCGCCGTCTCTCGCCGCCGCCTCGGCGTTGTCCGGGGGGCGAACGACGATCGTCTGGGGCCCAGCGGGGACGTCGAGCAAGGCGAAGCTGCCATCCGAGGCCGACGTCGCCTCCATGGGTGCGCCGCCGGCGACGTCATTCCCAGCCTGCCTGGCCGAAGGCATCGTCGGGATGTATATGTACGCGTCAGCCACCGGCACGGTCACGTCGTAGGCGTCCACCACCGACCCAGTGATGGTCGTGTCCCCGTCGCCGGTAGCCGGGCTCGGGATGTCGGGGTCATCTCCAGGAGGACAGCTGCACCCGTAGCCGACATGAGACACCACGCACACGAGTCCCAGGAACGCCAGCAGAACGAGGGTAGGTCTGGGAGAAGCGAGTGCCTGCGAACCAGGTGCTCTTCCGGTGGAAGACGACATGACGAACCCCCGTTTCGTCTGGCAGCCACGAAACCCCATACGATTGTAGCAGATATGGCTCGGATATACAACAGGACATTTCCAGACTGCCAAGTAAGCTATCCTGGCAGCGCCATTGCTCTGGTTTCGCCCACCCGATACTCTCCCGAGGTCGCGGTACAACCAGGAGCAACCGAACCCGCTCGCAGTCTCAGACCGATCCCGAGCCGTTACTCTGGCGGCGAGCCGCTACGCCTCAGTTCGCCCTGCCCCTGCCCTTCCCGCTGACAGTGATTGGACGATCGCTACCGCTTTGCGGTAGGTGTCTGGCACGGTATGCCGCTCAGCGAACCCTTCGGCAGCATCGAGGGCCTCACTCGCGCTTACGGCAGACATGGTCGAGTCCAGAATCGGGAACGCCTCGGGTAGAGAGGCCAACATCGCCTCGAAGGCCTGGACGGCGGCTTCCGCATCTCCACGGGCCTCGGCTGCGCGGGCGGCCACGAGCTGGGCTCTGCACATCAGCTCGCCGCTGCCCACCGCCTCGCCCGCTACGCAGGCCACTCCCGCCGTGTACGCCGCCGATTCGGTGTCCTGTGACGCCAGGTAGGCGTAGGCCAGGCGCTCACTCGCGATGGCGACCAAGTGCTTGGCTCCCACCTCGCTCGCGATCCCGACCGCACGCGACAGTGCCTGGATCGCCTCGGGCAGATGGTGGAGCGCCATGTACGACCTGCCGAGGTCCAGCAGGTCGGCCGCTTCGTCCTTCCGCCTCTCCGTCCTGACGGCCAGGGCTATGGCGCGCTGCCGGAGCTTCACGGCGTCGTCGAGGCGGCCGTCGTGCTCCGCGACATCGGCCAGAACGCGCTGGGCGAGGTGCGCCGCGATCCCGTCCCCTATCGCCTCTGCCTGTTCCAGCGCAGCCGTGGCGGAGGATCTGGCCCCGACGGTCTCACCGGCTAGCCACTGGGTTCGGGCCAGACTGGCTTGCCCCATGGCCACCAGGTTCAGAGCTTCGGCGTCCCTCGCCAGCTCGATGCCATCGAGCGCCGTGGCGATCGCCTTGCCATAGTCCCCGAAGCGCCGGTGGCACTGCCCCACGTCGATCAGCGCTTCCGCCCGGAGGCCGACATCGCCGGCCGCTCCTGCCAACTCCGCAGCCTTCTCGAAACAGCCCACGGCTTGCGCTGCGTTCCCTTTCGCGAGCAGCGCCTGAGCCCGGCCGCCCTGGATGCAGGCCTGCAGCCGGATGTCGCTACACTCCGCCCCGAGCCGCTCGGCCAGCTCGAAGCGCTCCAACGCCTCGTCGGGCCGTCCCAACGTAGTGCACACCTCGCCGGTGTTGAGGGTGGCTGCGGCCCGAAGCATCGCCGGGACTTCGTCAGCGCTCGCGTTCGCGCATCTGTCGAACTCGGCGAGCGCGGACTCGTAATCGCCTTGGCGCATGTAAACGGCGCCGAGGGCGTTGTGAGCACCCGCAACATTCGGGTCGTTGGTCGCCGACCACAGTGACATCGCGGCCTGGAAGCCCTCGATCGCGCCATCGAAGTCAGCCATCGCCAGGCATGTGGCCCCCTCCGTCAGCCTCGCCATCGCGAGCGCCCCGGTGTCCCCAAGTGTCTCGGCCACCGCCTTCGCCCGTGCCAGGATCTGGGTTGCCTCCTTGTTGTGCCCGGTGACCGCACACGCATGGGCGTGCAACTGGCACGCCTCCAGCTCCAGCGCGCGGTCGATGACCGCAGACGGGCTCTGTCGAACGAGATCCTGGAACTGCTCTCCGTAGGACCGCACGCTCTGGTGAGCTTCGTGGGACTCGGCCCGGCGCATGGCCGCGAGCAGGTAAGGCGCGGCATTCTCCTTTGTGTTGCTCTCCAGATAGTGATGAGCCAGGACCTCCGACCTGTCTTCAGGTACCAGAGATGGATCGGCCTCGATGGCGACCGCCACTCGCCCGTGCTCCGCCGCCCGGTCGCGCCGAGACAGGCGAGTGTACGCCACCTCCTGGGCGAGGATGTGGGCGAACTCGTAGGCCTCGTCGCCACCACTCGATGCCATGCGGAACCAACCCGCATCGACCAGTTCCTCCACTTCCACCATGGCACGCTGTGGCGCTTGATCGGTCACGGCCGCGAGAACGGCCAGGCGGAAGCGTGCGCCCAGTACCGCGGCCCAGCTCACCAGACGTCGCCTGTGTGGCTCGAGCTGGTCGATGCGGGTCATCAGCACGTCGCGAACCGTCGCCGGTACACGGTCCGCCGAAGCAGCTGGGGCCATGCGGGCCAGCTCCACAATGAAAAGCGGGTTGCCACCGGCCCTCTGAGCAATCTCGCGTGCCAGAGACGAGTCATCCTGTGCCAGCGCGCTGGCGGCGAGGGTCTCGCTCTCCTGGGCGGAGAGCCCCCCGAGCACTATCGGTCGGGCGTGCGGAGTGCCCGACCACGCCAGCTCGGCCCCTCGCCGAAGGGTGCATAGGATGAGGATCGGCTGGCTGGCCACCCACGGCGCGAGGTGCCGCAGGAAGTCGACAGAGAGAGGGTCGGCCCAGTTGACATCCTCGATCGCAAACGCGGTCGGGCGGTCCCCGGCCGCCGCAAGCATCAGCCGGCGCAGGACTCGGCGCACCATCCGCTGACGCGTCTCCGGATCGGGCTCCGAGTCGCTGGCACCTCCGACGCCCAACACGTGCCCGATCCGCGCCATGTCCTCCCCAGGCGAGGCGTCACCGCCCCCCAGCAGCTCGGCCGCTCTCTGCGACACGCGCTCGGCGTTGTCCTCCGCGCCGAGTCTCAGAACACCCCGCACGAGCTGGGCCGTAGCGCAGTACGGTATCGCCTGCTCATTCGGGAGGCAGCGGGCCGAGAAGACGCCGAAACCCTCGCCCTGCAACTGCACCACGAACTCATGGAGCAGCCGCGACTTCCCAATGCCCGGCTCACCCATGATTGTGACTAGCTGGCCGGCGCCGGCCCGCGCCAGGCCGGCGATGGCCCAGAGCTCGCTCAGCTCCCTCGCGCGGCCGACGAAGGGGATATCGTCATCCGTATCAGAGGTGCCATCGCGGCGAATGCCCACCAGCTCACGCGCCACCACGGGCCCCGTGATCCCCTTGACGGGCAACTCGACAGGATCGCCCCAGAGCATGTCCCGCTGTGTCCGGGCGACGGTGCTCTGGCCTGCGTATATCTTCCCGGGGGGACAGGCCGTCTGCAGCCGTTTCGCCTCGTTCACAGCATGGCCCAACACATCGTAGGACTCGCCCGCGCCCGCTGCCAGACTCCCCGCGGCCACAGGGCCGGAATTGATCCCCACATGGAGCGACATCTCAAGGGAATCCCCGAAAGCCGCGCCCTGTTCACGTGCGAAGCGGCGGAAGGTATCGCGTATGTCCAGGGCCAACCGACAGGCTCGTGCAGGATGGTCCTCGCACGCGATGGGCGCGCCGATCACGACCATCACGCAGTCGCCCTCGGCCCGTGAGAAGAGGCCCCCGTACTTCTCGGCCAGGTCCCTCACCAGTGCGTACCAGTCCGCCATGAAGAGGAACACGTCGCTGGCCTCGCTCGACGCTGCAAGGGACGTGTACCGCGAGATGTCGGCGAAGACGATCGTTGCGTTGCGTTCATCACGTGCGACGGCAGCGTCCGTACGGACCGGAGGGGCTGTCTGGCGGGGGGCGGGGGCCGGGGTCGCCTGCTGTCGGATAGGCGCTGAGGCGCCGTCGAGTCGGGCTCCACAGCTTCCGCAGAACGCCGCGTTGGTAGGTTCTGCCGACCCGCACTTGGGGCAGCCCACGGGCATCGGTGCGCCGCACCCGCGGCAGAACCGCGTGCCCTCTTCATCACTGCGCCCGCACTGGCGGCATACCATGGCAGGGCCCTCTCGTGGCGAGCGGGTCATGTCGGGGCCTGCGCGCCCCCCTGCGCACACTTACGTTGGCTGTCGCGAGTCTATTCCTCCCTGCCGACACGATCCCTGCAGGGACTCCGCATGTCGCGGGGTCCCAAGGCCATGTCTCGCCAACCGGCGCACGAGGGGCAGTCCGGCGGCAGGGCCCGCAGTCCCTCGAGGAGCACTTGAGCGAGGCTCAGGCCGACATTCCCCCTTGCCTGCGCCTTTGCCGCATTCCGCCCGCTACGGATGAGCTCTGCCCATGGGAATAGGGACTGGGGCGATGAGGACCAGGCGCGCCTCGTGGCAAGGGGCTCGGCGCTCCCCTACCCAGGCACTGAGCCGCGCGGAGCCGGAACGGCCGAGTGGTCGCATTCTGACCACGCGGGTACGTTGCCGCTCGCGGGGTGGCGAGCACCGCCGGGAGCGCCCTCTTGGGGCGGCGCTCCCGGCGAACCGTTCGGAGCCGCCTCCGCTATTGCTCGCCGCCTGGGGGCTGAGGGCCACCCGGCCCGCCGGGCATACCGGGGCCGCCCGGCATGCCGGGTCCGCCCGGGCCGGGCATGAGGGGCACCGCACGCTCAAGCTCCAGCGAGTCTGCATCGAACTTCAGCAGCGCCGGGCCCTGTACCACAAAGACCTTGCCATCCGAGACCGCGATGGCGGCGCCACCGCCCATCGGAGGGAACATCATCCCCGGTCCGCCAGGGCCACCGAACCCTCCGCCCGGAGGGCCGCCGGGCCCGCCGGGCTGAGGCTGAAACTGCGCTACGTTGGAGCCATCCCCGTCTTTCCCCGCCGTGTCCACGGCCGCAACAGCGGCAATCGTGGCCATGACCAGAGCCGCCAACACGAGTCCCGTCGCGAACCGCTTCCGCGTAGCCGAGCACTGCGTCTCTTTCTCCATCGTGACTCCTCCGTCTGACTCGTCATCCTGCTTCGCGTCTGAGTAGCTGATGGCCCCCGCCCAACGACATACACATTCGCCGACCGAATGGGGCATCCCCTTGTTCCCTTCTCCAGAGCGTACGGGCCAAGACGGTCCGCCCGCCGTCATTGGGACTGCCTCCCGGTTCCGCACTTCCTACTGGCGCAGCGCGGCTTGGAGCGCCGCCAACTCCCGCACCAACTCGTCATGGATGCTGTGGAAGGGCATTTGGCCGAGCATGAGGGGGACGGTGTCCGCCGCGTAGCCGCCGCGGGCCGCGGCGGTGCGGTCTGGGGCGTAGCCGAGGCAGTTGTTGGTGAGGCCCATGACGAGAGCGGTCGACGGCAGGGCCGCCTCCTTCACCTCGTTCTTGATCGCCTGGAAGATCTCGAAGGGCGTGCCCAGCAGCGAGAGCGGCCCCAGGCCGAAGGCCTGCAGCTCGGTCGGCTCCTGCACCGACTGCCCCGCCTCAAGGGCCGCGATGAGGCCGCGGTAGGCCAGAGCGTAGACCGTGGCCATCCGGACCTCCGCCGACGCGTCGGTCGCGTCCGGCGCCTGCAGCATCCGCTCCTGCTCGGCCAGCCGCTCGCGGAGGTCGGGCACGGTCAGCGGCCGGCGAGTGAAGCTCACGTTGCGCGTGGCTAACCGCAAGTCGTCCACGGCGAGCGGCTCGGCCTCGCGTATCCCGTGACGCACGGCTCGGGCGTAGCGTGCGGCGATCACATCCAGCGCGAGGAGTGACTCCTGCTCCGGCTTGTGGACCACGCAGCTATTCACGTCGCCCTGCGCGCCCTGTAGGAACAGGCCGACCGAGCCGGGGCACTCGCGCTCCAGAAGGTTGGTCGCGATCCCAGCGTAGTCGCCATGGATGTAGCGCGTCTGCTGACAGCACACCACCGGATGGCAGCCGAAGTAGCTCGCGAAGCCGAGGAGCTGCCCGTTCGCTCGGGCGGTCAGGACATGGCAGGTCGCGTCCGTCAGCTCCGGCCTCGCCGGTCGCCACTCGTCCCGTAGGACATCCTCGAGCGGCGGGGCATCCACGTCGTACTCGCGGTTCAGCGCGACGCCCTCGCAGGGGGCCTCGGCGTAGGACAGTGTGGCCTCTCGCAGGTTGGCTACGGCCCGGATGGCCGCGGCGGCGATGCGCTGCGGGAGGGTCTCCAGATACGGGGTATCGGCCACGCCCCAGCCGAAGATGGGAATCGTGGCGGGCGCGCTGTGCGTGTGGGTGCAGTGGACCATCACCTGTCCTGCCGGCAGGCCGGTCGCCGCGCCCACTAGCTGCCGCACGCGTTGGGTGGTCGCCGCGGAGACGCCGATGAGGTCATTGCTGATGAGCGCCAGCGTCGTGCCCGCCTGCTCGACGGCCATCGCGCGCGCGAAGAGACGCTCGCGGACGCCGATCGAGTGACGGTTGAGATACGGCCCGAAGCCGCAGAGCTCGACGCCGACACGGGGCGTGATGTCGTTCCTCGCGAACCCGATGCGCATGGGGTGCTCTCCCTTCACACCGGCTGACATCGCGGCGGCCCGCGTCCCCGGACGGCTGCTCCCTCACCCGGCCTTCGGCCGCCCTCTCCCGAAGGGAGAGGTGACCCTCCCCCTCTCCCTTCGGGAGAGGGCCGGGGTGAGGGACCCGGCTTCGCAAGTGGCGCGGGCTACGCGACGAGCGGGCGCAGGAACTCGACGCTCTTTGCGATGTTCTCATCCGAGCCGTAGCACTCGATGGAGATGACGCCGCTCCAGTCCGTCTTGCGCATGTACTGGATGCAGTCGGCGATGTTCCGGGCGTTCACGCCGCCGCCAACGGGCACCTCACTACAGGCGATGCCCGTCTCCTCGCCCCGAAGTGCCGCAGCCAGGCCGGGGCTCACATCCTTGATGTGCGCGTTGGCGAGATAGGGCCGCAGGCTCTTGAGATACTCCAGCGGCTCCTTGCCGGCGATGAAGGTGTTCCCGGTGTCCAGGTTGAGGCGGAGGAACTCGGAGTCGAAGTGGGTGAACAGGCGCTGCATGAACTCGACATCGGTCGTGTAGGGGCCGTGGGGTTCGACGTTGATGATGATCCCGTAGTCTTCCGCCCACGACAGGCACTGGCGGTAGTTGTCGCAGGCGATGCGGAAGACCTCCTCGCGCGTGTAGCCCTCGATCTCCTGCGCTCCGTCCACGCTGTCCACCATCGGGCAGCCTAGCTCCGACGCGAAGCGGATGGACTGCTGGACATACTGCACGCCGAAGGCCGATCCCTCCGGGCCCATGAGCGGGAAGGAGCCGTCGATCTGGGAGATGCTGAGGCCCAGCTTGTCGCAGTAACGTCGCAGGGCTCTTGGGTTCGACTGGAGCGAGATCCCGGGCTCGTAGCCCATGGCCTGGATGAAGTACTGGCCGTGGATCACGGCGAATTCAAGGTGCTGGAGCCCGTACTTGACGGCGGTCTCCGCCGCGGTCTTGAAGCTGCCGCTGAGCGGGCGCCAGTTGTCGGTGTGCAAGCCTAGCTCGATCATCTGAGTGTTCCTCCCCGGTTCCGAGCACGCTGAACGTGTGCCGGTGGACTTCGCGGTTGCCCGAACCGCCACCTCGGTCCGCGGCGAGACATGAAACCGGCCCCTCGTGCCGGCGTCTCTGAGTGGGGGATGCGAATAGTGATTCCGGATCGGAGGCGGGGCTGGATGCATCCCCCATGCGGGAGGGCTGCTAGCGTGGTCGTGGCTGTCTTCGGCGTCTGCGTCGGTGGCTGCGTGGCGCAGACACGGCCGCACGGTATCGAGGGCGACGCGATCGCGACCGTGTACCCCACAACCATGCCGGACGCGACGACGGGCGTGACGTACGAACCGGGAATCGTCGGACTGGCTCTATCGCTGGAGCGCGCCGGAGCCTGCGTGCGGCGCCCTCAGGAAGGCCACCTGGACCCGTCGGGCGGCACGATCGAGCTGTGGCTGAGCCCAATGGTTCCCGTCAAGGAGATGCCCGACTTTGGCCCGATTGTCTCGGTGGTCGCCGATCCGTTTGCGCAGAGCATCCCGGGGTCCATGCTCCTGATCCTCGCCAATGACGGCATGCAGAGCCACGGGCAGCTCGTCTTCATGGTCAACGCCATGACGGGCAACCCTCTCTCGTTCGTCGCCACAGCCCCACTCGACTGGGAGGTGGGCTCGTGGCACCACGTGGCCGTCTCCTGGGGGGCACAGGGCATGGCCATCAGGGCCGACGGGCGCGAGGTGATGACCAATAAGAGCACGGCCACCCCTCGGAAGCCCGCCGAGCTGATCGGGATCGGAGGCCACGCGTACCCCGGGGCCTGGTCGCAGCCCTGCCGCTTCCGGATCGATGAGCTGCGCATATCGAGCACTCGGCGTTCCCAGGAGGAGATCGATGCGGCGATCCGGCGAGTGCAGGGCGGGCAACCGCTCGAGGAGGACCCGGAGACACTGCTGCTCGAGCACTTCGATGGGACGCCCGCCCCTCCGCTGCGATTCCTCTCGGGCCACCCGGCTCACATCATTCCCGAGGGGGAGAGGCCTGCCGTCGACCTCGAAGTGTGGGCCGAGACGCGGGAGCCTATCCCTCTGTCATGGGAGCTGACCGACCTCACCGGCGTTCGGGTCGTGTCTGGTGACGGAACGGCGATGCCCGGAGACAGGAGGCCGTCAGGCGTTTCGATGCCCATCGCGCTGGGCGACGTCGAGCCCGGGGTCTACAACCTCCGCGTCTCGCCAACGAGCGGCCAAGGACCGGCCTGTGGGACGACCGTGTGGATCGGCGCGCGACCAGAGGAGCCCCTGATGGACGCCGCCTCCGCCTTTGGCCAGTCCGGGTGCTACGCCCGGGACCTTGGTGAGGACGTGTTCGAGGCCCAGCGGCGGATGGGTGTGAAGTGGTCGCGCGTCTCGTTCGTCTGGCGCGAGATCGAGCCGGAGCAGGACCGGTTCGAGTGGGCGAAGTACGACGAGATCGTGCGGCTCGCGGCCAAGTACGGCGTCGAGCTGGTACCGACTTTCCAGTGGGAGGACGCCATCCCGGCCTGGGCGGGCACACCGCAGGTCGAGGCCGGGCAGGGCGTGGACAACAAGCGCAACCTGCCCCCGAACGACATCGCGGACTGGCAGGACTATGTGCGCAAGGTCGTCGCCCGCTACCGCGAGTCGGTCCGCTGGTGGATCCCCTGGAACGAGCCGAACCTCACCAGGTACCTCGGGCCCGAACGCGACCCGGCTAAGTACGTGGAGCTGCTGAAGGCGTGCGCCGAGGCCGTGCACGGGGCCGACCCCGATGCGCACATCCTGGGGATGAGCGTGTCGCTCGTGGACCTGAAATACTACGAGGAGTGCTTTGAGCTCGGGGCGCTGCAGTACTCCGATGCCGTGGGCTGCCATCCGTACCGCATGGGCACCGATCCGGACGAGAGTAGCGTCGGGCTCAACTGGCTCATCGGGCAGGTGAAGCCGCGCACATGGCTCGAGGAGCTACAGGAGCTGCGCGCACTGATCGACCGCTATGCCGGCGGCAGGCGGCTCGGCATCTGGCTGGACGAGATGGGCCAGCCGACTGAAGAGGACTTCCCCATCCCCAACTCGGGCGTGACCGAGCAGACTGCGGCGATCTACCTGGCCCGGATGTACGCGGAGGGCCTCGGTACAGGCGTGATCGACAAGGGGCTCTGGTTCTCCTTCCACGGCTACGGGTCGTTCTCGCTGCTCCGGGATGACTTCACACTCAAGCCCGAGGCCGTGACCTACCGCCTCCTCGCGTCGGTGTTAGCCGGTAAGCACGGTATGCCGGAGGAGGCACGGACCGGCAGTGTGCACGCGTACCGGTTCGAGGGGGACGGCGCAGGTGCGTGGATCGTCTGGGCCGCGGAGACACAGGATGCGTCTCTGGCGGCGCCGCTGGACGGCGTGCATGCCTACGACATCCTCGGCCGGCCGGTGCCGATCACCGCGGCCGATGGGACGGTGGCCGTTCGCGCCGGGGCGATACCCATCATCATCGAGTGGTCGGGTCCGCGGCGGTAGCAGGGCGGTACAAGGGAAGCCGCCGGAGCACCAGCCCCGGCGGCCCGATCGGCGACGCGAGGTTGGGGGGCTACGTCTGCGTGATCGCCTTCAGCACATCGGTCACGGACACGATGCCCATGAGCCTTCCTTCTCCGATGACGGGGGCTCGGGAGAGCCCGACGTTGCGCATCAGGCGAGCGACGAAGCGGATGTCGAGGTCGGGGTTGACCACGACCAGGGGCTTGCTCATGATCTCATGCACCTTGACGCTGGCGGGATCGGTACCGTCGGCCATCACCTTGTAGACAACATCGCGCTGGGTAACGATGCCATAGGCATCCTTGGGTTCGCGGCGCTCGACGACGAGCGCCCGGACATGCTTCTCGGCCATCAGCTTGGCGGCGTCAAGGGCCGTCGCCATCCCATCGATGGTGACCAGGTCCGTCGACATCAACTCTCTTGCAGTCGGCATCCTGACTCCTCCTTCGGGTCGGCATCGTGCGCTGGTGCTCTGCCGGTGTGCCCATTCGCCGTGCGAGGCGCCAGCGCCTCCAGCGGATCACCGGTCAGCCCGGCCTCAGCCCGCGGCCGCGGCATCCTCCTCTGGGGTAACGCGGTACACGTGCACTTCGAACGGGTCGTAGGTGTCCCCAAATGTCGTCGCCGCGGGCGTGAGGTCATAGGCGACCCGCTCCTCGAACATCGGCTGTACGGATGCCAGCCCTCCCGGGAACTCGTAGGTCGCCTTCATCACCGTGTCGTCGACGTTCACGGTGAGGAGGACATACGCGCCCTCGGGGTGGGGTTTGAGGAGGCAGCGCAGCGGCGATGCGCTGATCGGTTCGCCCTCCGTGGTGACAGAGTACTTCACGTCCTCGCCGACGGTGGGCGACAGCAGCGACGGCGTCAGTTCGGCGATCTCGCGGTTGATGGACGTCGCGGCCATCCACAGGGCTTTCGACTCCGCCAGTTCCATCGGCTTCGCGGGCGAGGGCTTCGGCATGTTCGGGCCACCCTCGAGGTAGGCGATCTTCGGGTCCGGTGACATGCCCATGACCTCGCCGTCGCGGCAGACGTAGGTGTCCCAGCAGAAGTAGATGATCCCCGTCGCGCCGTGGATCAGCCCGGCGTAGACCGCCGCCCGAAGCTGCATCGGGGTGGGGAAGCGGAACGGGAATGCGCCATGGCCGCGGGTCGTGAACGCGCCGACGATGAGCCACACGGGCTTGCTCTCGCCGTTGACCGCGGCGGCGAGGAGCGTGGTGGTCGGGATGCCGCTGCCGCTCTCGAAGTCGCCGAGCGTGCGCGCCCGGTGCTTGCGGTTCATCACCGGGTAGTTGTCGTGGCAAGCCACGTCGCCCGCCGTGTTCCACTTCGCCCACCAGCTCGTGGCCGGCGCGGTGACCCAGGGGACATCGTTGATGAACACCGGCCGCCCCGGCGCGGCAGCGCTGATCCTTGCCTTGTAGTCCAGGAACTCCTGGAACTTCGCCTCCATGTCCTGGCCCCAGAACCCGCCGGTCGGCTCGTCGTGCCACACATTGCCGAGCCAGCTCGGGTGGTCCTTGAGCCGGCTGGCCGCCTCGGCGTCCAGGTGGCCCATGTAGACCACCTGAAGCCCGGCATCGCGGCCGGCATCGAGCTGCTGCTCGAAGGTGCCGATCGGCCACGGCCACATGGTGTTGAACCCGGCATCGGTGAGCACCTTCAGGTCATAGTCGGTGCCGTAGATCGTGCCGTATGGGTTGCCCCAGACGCCGATCTGGAAGAACGATCGGTCGGGGTCGTAGGTGGCCAGCAGGTTCCCGTTCCGATCCGTGTGCGGCACGCCGCCTCGGTAGACGACTTGAACCGCATTGGCGTCCGCCATCTGCTTGAGCAGCGCGTCGGCATCCTGAGCAAGTGTGGCCGTGGCCACGAGAAGACCAACTGTCGTTACATAGCAAGCCCGCACTGGTTCTAGCTCCCTACGGGACCGGTCATGCGTCAGTCTTCCCACCCGAACTGGCAGTAGGCCCACTGCCCGAAACGTCGCACAGGGAAACCGTCCCTAGTGTCTGGATACCCTTGGCCCGGCCAGTACATGAGGCAGGTCGAGTGCACGAAGGCGGAGTCGGAAGCCCACAGTCCGTAGGGGATACCCTTTGGCGCGTCCTCGCCGGGCGGGCCATACCGGAACTCGGGCGCCCCGGCCACTCCTGTAACGGGGATCGCGGGAAGGTAATCGGGCACGAGCTTACGCAGACCATCCGGGTACTGGCCGGTGTCACTGTGGTAAGCTTCGATCGCCTCGATCACTCCTTCCCCTCGTTCCGCGACACCGCGCCAGGCGTGATCCCACCCCCAGAAGCGCAGACCGTACACGCCTGGGAAGAGTGTCGGCCCCAGCAGGAAGACGAGGCATGCACACGCAGCCGAGGCGGTTCGCGACGTCTTCTCGGGGTCATCCCCGTCCCTGACGGTTCGGATGACGATGCGCAGGAGAAGCACCAGCGCGCCGATCGCCAGTGGTGCGCGGGCATAGAGAGTAGCTAACAGCGCGATGACGTCGATATCTCTCGCCAGGTCCTCTGACGGGGCCATGACGTACAGAGTCGCGAAGACGCCGGGCAGAAGCTGGGCCGCTAACACCGTAAGCCACAGTGTTGCATGGAACCGGCGCTCGGGAGCGGGCCAGCCCAGCCACTTCCGCGGAGCTCTCGCGCGCGGGACCCGACGCACGTCCTTGCGGCCGGTAGCCTCCATCCGGTCACCTCCCCAAGACGTGGAACGGCCCACGGTGCTGCGCTGACTCCTCCGGCCCGCTGGTCACTGCCTGTGTCGAGATTCGACACCTGAATCGCCGGATCCTCTCGGGGAGCGGCGCATCGGGCAACTGAGCGCCATCTGCGGCGCCTCCAGCGTCCCCGCACGGTCCTCGGGGACCCTCGCCGCGCAACCGCTGAGCCGCGCGACCGTCATCCAAAGTGTACTGCCGATCCGGAGGTGATGGGGATGCGTGTCTTCGCCAGGGGGCTGGGAGCGCTTTCGCTCATCGCGTTGCCCTACGCCGTGCTGGTTGGGCTCCACAAGTTGTCGCTCGCGGCATACAAGGGCTCGCCTCCGCACAGCAGGTTCTGGTGATGCGAGGCCCGAAACCCAGGGCATGGCCGCCACTATGACGTCACGCCAGCGGATGCTCGCCAGCATCGCGTGCGAGCCGGTGGACTACGCGCCGTGCTCGTTCATGATCTTCGACGCGCTGCGCTCCCAGTGCAGCGAGCACCGGGAGTTCGTCCGGCGTCAGATCGACCTGGGGCTGAATGCCACGGTCGATGTGAGCGCATGGGCCTGGCGGCAGCCGGATGTGCAGGCCGATCTCCCCGGCTTTCCGGTCGGGTCCGGGCCGGGCATCGAGGTCCGCCATTGGCGCGAGACGGCGGCCGACGCGCCGCGCGGGGTGCTCTGCAAGGAGATCGTCACCCCGGACGGCGCCCTGACCGCGAAGGTCAACCTGACCCGCGACTGGGCCGATCTCGAGGAGATCCCCCTGTTCGATGACTGGCTCGTCCCAAGGTCGCGAGAGTTCCCCGTCAAGAGCCAAGCTGATCTCCCGGCACTGAGGCATGCCCTCGCCGTGCCCTCGGCGGATGCCGTTGCGAACGCGGCCGACCTCGCCTCGAACGCGCGGGCCTTCGCCAACGAGCACGGCCTCCTGCTGCAGGCCGGCTGGGGCGTGGGGCTCGAGGCGGGCCTGTGGCTGTGTGGGTTCGACCGATTGGCCTGGGCCGCCATCGAGGAGCCCGCCTTCGTCGAGGAGTTCGTCGAGTTGGTGCACGAGTGGAATGTGGCCCGGATGAGGCCCGTCCTCGCGGCAGGGGTCGACCTGTTCGTCCGTCGCGGTTGGTATGAGAGCACCGCGTTCTGGTCGCCGGACCAGTTCCGCAGGCTGGTGTTTCCCTCGCTCAAGGCCGAGGCGGATATGGCGCACGAGGCGGGCGCTCGGTTTGGCTACATCAGCACCACCGGCACGATGCCCATTCTGGACCTCATTCTCGAGGCGGGGGTGGATGTTCTCATCGGAGTGGACCCGGTCCAGGGGTATGGCACGGACATGGTCGCCATGCGGGACAAGGTGCGGGGTCGGATGTGCCTCTGGGGCGGGGTGAACGGCTTCGTCACGGTCGAGCGCGGCAGTGAGGATGATGTGCGCCGCGAAGTCCGTACCGCGCTGGAGGTCTATGGCAGGGACGGCTTCATCCTCTCGCCGGTCGACAACGTCACGGACGCCTCCGCCGAGACGTGGCGGAATGTGAATGCACTCATCGACGAGTGGCGGGCGCGGAGGTAGGCGGCGACGAAAGGACTGGTCCCATGCAGACTGCAGACCCTGGATCGTGCACGCTCCCCTGGCTGCTCGCCGCGGTGCTCGCGCTCGGCGCGTCAGCCGTCTCGGCCCAGGAGTGGCGCGAGGTGAAGACGCCGCCGCGCCGCGATGCCTCCATGCTGTACGAGTTCGTCCGGCAGTTGGACGCGGCCGATGACATCACCTCCTTCGCCGCAGCGGCTCATGACCAGTCCGCCGGCGCTACGTTGTTCGCGGCCGAGGGGCCCCAGCCGGGCAGCGCGGCCGTTGGCGTCCGGTACGAGTTCAAGGACGACAAGCCGCTCGAGTACATCGACATCGCCAAGCCGATGGACTTGCCCGCGGATGCGGAGGCGATCGGGTTCCGGGTGTTCGGCGGGAAGGACGCTCTGCCCGCGCGCATCCGCTTGGTGGATGTCAGCGGCGAGGTGCATCAGTACGATGCCGGGATGCTCCGGCCGGGGCAGTGGACACTCGTCGTCGCCTCGCTCCAGGCCGGGAGCTCGTGGGGTGGCGACGGCAACGGGAAGCTCGATCCGCCCTTCCGGCTCGGATCGATCCTGTTCGACCGCCTGGGGCAACCGTTCAAGAGCCAGGGCGAGCTACGCGTCGCGGACATCGGGCTCTACAGGCGGGTGCCGGAGGCCGTCACCCCGCACGGGATCCACGTCTACCTGCCCGCCGACCGCATTCACCTCGTCTACGACGAGGGCGCGACCATCGACATCGCCCTATCGGTGGATGCGGACGCAGGTGTCGCGTTCCCGGCGACGGTCGTGGCGCGACTGACGGACCCGTTCGGCGCGATCGTCGGGGAGGGCCGCATCGCGGTGCCTTCGGCCGTCGAGCGGGTGGCGTACTCCCTCACGCCGGGGTCGGTGGGCGCCTATGATCTCTCGCTGGAGGTTAGCGGGCTGGAGAGTTCGCCCCGCGCGCCCTGGAACCGCCTACGCTTCGCCGTGCTCGCGCCCCCTCCTGCGCCCGCGGGGCGAACGCCATTCGCTGTGTGCACGCACTTTGGCCAGTGGTGGCCGCTGAGCGTCATGGACCTGGTCGCGCGGGCGGGGATCTCGACCTTCCGCGACGAGATCTCGTGGGGCGCCGTCGAGCGGGACCGGGGGGAGCTATCCATACCCGCCCAACACTCGGCGTTCATCGAGCGAGGCGTCGAACTGGGGCTGACGCCACTGATCATCGCGGACTACGGCAATGGGATCTACGACGGCGGTGCCTTCCCGGTCTCCGAGGAAGCCGGCGATGCTTTCGCCCGCTATGCGGCGACGCTCGTGACCGGCCTGGGTGGGAAGCTGCAGCATGTCGAGGTGTGGAACGAGTGGTGCGGGGGATGCGGGATGAACGGCGTCCGCGGGAAGCCTGAGGAGTACGCCCCGCTATTCCTGAAGGCCGCGGAGGCCATGCGACGCGCCCAGCCGGGGATCTACGTTGTCGGGATCGGCGGCGAGTACGGCGGCGAGGCCGACCAGAACATCCAGGGGATGATGAGCCAAGGCGCTGGGGCCGCGATGGATGGCCTCTCCATCCACCCCTACCACTACCCGAACCTGCCCGGCCAGTGGTTCCGCAACCACCTGGACCAGGCCCGGGCTACGGCGAGGGACGCGGCCGGCAAGGATCTACCCCTGTGGGTCACTGAGATCGGCTGGCCCACCCACGTTGGCATGTCGGGAAGCGACTTCCTCCACCAATCCCGCAGCCTCGTCCGCATGTACACGATCGCGCTGACAACCGATGGCGTGACGAACATCGTCTGGTACGACTTCATGGATGACGGCCTGTCGCAGGAGTACAACGAGAACAACTTCGGCCTCGTGCACCATCCGGACTACCTCTGCGCGCCGAAGCCGGCGTACGTGGCCTACGCGCATCTCATCGGCCTCTGGGCGGGCCGCGAAGTGGTGTCGCACGAACGCACGGCCGAGGGCCTGTGGCAGACGGTGCTCCGGGGCCCGGACGACGACGTTTGCATCCTGTTCGCCGACATCATCGACCAGACGATCGACGTGCCATTGCCGGCGGGCGCTGCGGTGACCGATCTGTTCGGCCGACCAGTGGAGGCCATGGGCAGCCTACAGGTGACCTCGACGCCGGCGTTCGTTCGCACACCGCGGTGAGGTGCTACCCCTCGTCGGGCCCCTCGACCAGCCGATAGCCGACGCCGGGTTCGGTGGTGATCAGCCGGGGCCGAGCAGGATCCCGTTCGAGCTTGTGGCGGAGGTTGCTGATGTTCACGCGCAGGATATGACTGTCCGCGCCATAGACGGTGCCCCACACGCTGCGCATGAGGAAGCCGTGGGTCAGCACCCGACCGGCATGCTGGACCAGCAGCTTCACGATCTCATACTCTGTGGGCGTCAGCGGGACCGGCTTCCCGCCGAGCGTCACGGTTCGGCGGTCGACGTCTAGCGTGAGGTCGCCGACGGTGACACAGGGCTCGACCGCCGACCCGATGTTCCGCCTGAGCGCCACCCTCAGCCGGGCGAGCAGCTCGGCCTCGCCGAATGGCTTCGTGAGGTAGTCGTCGGCCCCGGCATCGAGGGCCTCGACCTTCCTCACTTCCTCGTCCCGCACGGAGAGGACGACGATGGGTACGTCTGTCCAGGTGCGGAGCCGGCGGATCACCTCGACACCGTCGATGTCGGGCAGGCCGAGGTCGAGGATCACGATGTCCGGGTGGTCGCCGCCGGCGCTGCGAATGCCCTCCGCTCCGGTGGCGGCCTCGTAGGTCACGTAGCCGTGGGCGGTGAGGCACAGGCGCAAGTAGCGCCGAAGGGCGCGCTCATCGTCGACCACGAGGACCCGCGCTCCGCCGCCCGGCATCATGGTGAACCCTCCACACTGGCCTCCTGCGCCTCGAGTGGGACGTCGATCAGGACCGACAGGCCGCCGCCCGGTCGGTTCCCGGCCCAGATCCGCCCGCCATGAGCCTCGACGACCCCTCGGGCGATCGCCAGTCCCAAGCCGGTGCCGCCCACTTGCTGAGCGGGGCCGACGCGGTGGAACTTCTCGAAGATCGGTCCCAGCTCCTCGTCCGGGACACCGGGGCCGCGGTCCGAGACCCGAACGCGTATCCCAGCGGGAACCGGCTCGGCTCCCACCTCGATGGGCGTCCCCGCCGGCGCATAGCGGGACGCGTTCTCCAACAGGTTCGCCAGCACCTGGACGAAGAGCACCGCGTCGAGCGCGGCCATGGGCAGGTCGGCGGGGATAGCCATCACCAAGCGGTCTCCGTCGAGGCGGTCACCGAGCTGATCGATGGCCGCGCCGAGGAGGTCGACCAGGTCGCAGGGCTCGCGGCGCAAGGTCAGCCGGCCTGCCTCGATCCGCGTCATTCCGAGCAGGTTCTGGACCAACTGGTTGAGACGCGTGGCCTCGCTCAGCGCCGTATCGACCATCTCGCGCTCCGACTCGGGGTCGTAGGCGGACTGGCCATGCTGGCGGTGCTCCGTCTGGCCGCGCAGGCTGCTCAGCACCCCGGTGATGGACGCCAGCGGCGTGCGAAGCTCATGGGAGATGCAGCTCAGTAGCGCAGACTGGATCCGGTCAGCGGCCGAGAGCACCTCCGCCTGTCGGGCCTGCGCCGCAAGCCGTGCACGCGATAGGGCTACCACCGCCAGATTGGCCATGCTCTCGAGAAGAACGGCGGACCGCCGGAGGCCTTCTCGCTTCTCGCCCGGGGCCACCCCGATGACCCCGATCGTGTCCTCCCCGATGCGAAGGGGCACATAGCACGCCTCGGCGGACGGCAGCGTATCCGTACCCCAGCCAGCCCACTTGCCGTGCTGGACAGCCCAGGACGCCACCGCGGCCTCGTTGGCTGGGAGGGGGACCTCCGGTCGCGTGGACGCTATGGCTTCGAGATCGTCCCCCTCGCTCAGCATCAGCCAGGCGTCCCCGCCAAAGGTCTGCGCGACCTGTTGCACGACGGAGTCCGCGATCTCCGTGGCGCTCCCCATGGCGGACAAGTGCTGTCCCATCGCCGACAGCGCCGCCATCTGGCTGGCGCGGAGACGGGCCGCCCCAACCTGGCCGCGCACGGCGGACACCAGAGTGCTCACCGTGAGGCCGACCACCAGCAGGCCGGCGAAGGTGATGAGATACTGAGTGTCGTGAACGGCCAGGCTGCCGTAGGGATGGATGAAGGTCACGTCGAAGGCGACGACGCCCAGCAGGGAGCTGAAGACCGCCGGCCCGCGGCCGAGCCGCAGACCTGAGATGACGACGGCCGCCAAGTAGGGCATGACAAGGTTGGCCGCATCAATCCGGTCACGGAACGGCAGGCCGATGAGCGTCGCCAACACCACCGCTATGGCGCCCCAGACATAGGGCATGAGCGCGTGCGCTCCGCCCAGCGGGCGAGCTCGCATCGGGCGTGACGGCTCCTCGGTGTTGGTGATGACGTAGATGTCGATGGGCCCGCTCAGCCGCACGAGCTGGTCCACCAGGGAGCCGCGGATGATCTCGCGCCAACGGGGAAGCATGGGCCTGCCGACGACGATCTTCGTGATGTTCATCCGAACGGCGCACTCCGCAAGGGCAAAGGCAACGCTCTCACCCGCGAGGGTGACGATCTGCGCGCCGAGCGACTCCGCGAGTGCGAGGTGAGCACCGACCCTCTCGCGGGCGCCTTCGCTCATGTTCCCCGAAGCGGAAGTTTCGACGTGGGCCGCAACCCACTCGGCTTGCATATCGTCCGAGAGCCGCTTCGCCGTGCGAACCAGGCGCGCGCTCAAGGGGCTCGGGCCGACGCACACGAGGAGGCGCTCGGTTGCCGCCCAAGGCCCGGCGATGGACCGGAGCCGCATGTAGGACCGCATCTGGTCGTCCACACTCCGTGCGGCGTAGCGGAGCGCCAACTCGCGGAGAGCGGTGAGGTTGCCTCCCCGGAAGAAGCGCTCCATGGCTCGCCCCGCCTGCTGCGGAACGTAGACCTTCCCCGCATGGAGCCGCTCACGGAGCTCATCGGGCGTCACGTCGACGGTCACGACCTCGAAGGGCACTCGGAACGCTGTGTCGGGAACGGTCTCGTGCATGGTGATCCCGGTGATGCGGGCGACG